>Ga0193751_1001090_pt1 | contig 18062 bp, 20 predicted proteins | sample L1c2metaG_FD_143050 | JGI IMG/M metagenome (GOLD analysis project Ga0193751, IMG submission 143050) | Soil microbial communities from a riparian zone of the East river system, Colorado, United States - L1c2 | ecosystem: Environmental > Terrestrial > Soil > Riparian zone | place: USA: East River... | reverse complement strand
GGATGGCGGGCTGCCAGTGGTGGTGGCGGAGTGGAATGGCCGGCCCGGCAAACCGCACCTCACGATCTACGGTCACTACGACGTGCAGCCGGCGGATCCGATCGATGAATGGGAAACGCCGCCGTTCGAGCCCGCGATCAGGAACGGCCGCATCTATGCACGCGGTTGCGCCGACAACAAAGGCAACCACCTGGCCACGGTGAAGGCGGTCGAGCATCTCTTTGCGGCGGGTGGCCCTCCAATCAACCTGCGCTTTCTGTTCGAAGGCGAAGAGGAGATCACCGGCGAGTCGCTGCCGCGATACCTCCGGGCCAACGGATCGAAGCTCAAGACCGACGCAGTGCTCGTGTGGGACAGCGGGTTCGACGAGGACGGCAACCCCACGCTCGCGACTGCGCTCCGCGGACTCCTCTATCTCGAGCTGCACGCCAGCGGCGCGGCGGTCGACCTGCACTCGGGTGGGTTCGGAGGCGTGGCGCCGAACCCGATCAACACGCTCGCCCGGATCATCGGGGAGCTCAAGGACCGCAATGGTCACATCACTGTGCCCGGCTTTTACGACCGAGTCGTTCCGCCCAGCGCCGAGGAGCTGGCGGACTGGAAGAAGCACGACCAGCGGTACCAGGAAGCGATATTGAAGTTCTCCGGCGCTCAGGCACTCGAAGGAGAGCCGGGGTTTTTGGCGCTCGAGCGGACCGGCAGCCGGCCAACACTCGACGCCAACGGGTTCATCGGCGGCTTTACCGGCGATGGCAAGAAGACCGTGATACCGGCGCGCGCGTCGGCCAAGGTGAGCCTGAGGCTTGTGCCCGACCAGGACCCCGTGGTGATTCGGGCCGCAATCGAGAAGCAAATTCAGTCTCTGACGACACCGGGCGTAAAGATCAGTGTCGAGGTGCTTGGCTCGGCGCCACCAGTGACGTGCCGGGTCGACAACCCGGCGGCAAAGGCGCTCCGCGCCGCCTACTCGGAGGCGTTCGGGCGGGACACGGCGCTGATTCGCGTCGGCGGCTCGATCCCGGTCTCCATCGACTTCCAGGAGGCGATCGGCGCGCCTCTGGTGATCAGCGGCATCGGCGAAGCCGACGCCGCGGCGCACTCGCCGAACGAGCGCCTGTCAGTCGATCAGTACCATCGAGGCATCGAGGCCGTGATCCGGTTCATCTGCAAGCTGGGCGAGTAGCCGAGACTTCAGTAACTCGCGGCTGTATCTGAATTTGGGAAGGGTCCGCGGAGGCCCACATCAAGTTTCAGGGAGGCTGATATGCACAGACTTGTCAGGGGAGTAACTGCCGTTGCTTTTTGCGTCGCCACATTGACGTTTACGGGGGCGACCGCATTTGCGCTGGAGACGCCGACCACGGGCCAGCCCGGCGCACCGACGAACACCTGCGGGGCCGCTAACGGTAACCCGGTGACACCCGGAGGCGCGGCGTCAGCGCCGGGCTCGCCTTTCAACCCGCTCGGCCAAGCGGGCAACGTGTATGCAGGGAACCCATTGACGGCGTCGCTGGCGCATTCGAACAGCGCGGCCGCGGTGTCTCAGTACGACACGGCCTGCGTCCGCTTGAGCCACTGATCGCGACTATCTAGTTCGACACCATCCCCGACCCGGAGGGCAGGCCCCCGCAACGGGCCTCCCTCCCTCGGTCGGGTCAGACCATGCGGTCAGGTGGAGTCCTCGACAGGAACGAGTTCGAACGTAGTCTGCTCGCCCAGAGTGAGCGGCTCGTCCGGTTTGGAAGGCCGCACGAATTGGCCGTACTTACGTCGATAGATGGCAGACACCGCGCGAGCGTCGGCTGGATCGGTGACCAGCCGAGGCTTGACTTTGACTTCCGTTTTGCCCAGCCGTACGGCGCCTTCGCCCTTGGCCAGCAGGTTCTGCGGCCAATGGCGGCGCATCCCCTGTCCTGAACGGATATACAGCCGCTTGCCGTCGGTGCCGATCCATATGGTCACGCGGCGAGGCTTGTTTGTCTTGCGGCCGAAGGTCGTGAGCTGGACCTCACGCTCGCTAGCCGCGGCCCCGAGCACGTCAGGGCTGAATTCGCTCATTCGACGAGAACAATCATCACGCAGACTGTGTCACCGCGATGAGGCGACCCCCTGCGTTCGCCATCCTGATCGTTGCTTCGCTCGTGTCATGCGCAGCGCCGCAGCATGCCGCGACGCCCTCTCCCTCGCACTCTTTAGCGAGTCCCTCGCTCGTGATCGACTCCCCCTCCCCGTCTCCATCCCCACCGCCGCCATCGCAGCGCATGGAGGCGTCCCTGCCAGTGGCGCTGGAGGAGTCTGCCGCGACCGCGGCCGGCGGGAAGCTGTTTGTGATGGGCGGTTTCGACGCCGCCGGCGACAGCCTGCAGTCGGTTTGGGTCTTCGATGGCAGCGCATGGAGTGCGGGTCCGCGACTGCCCATCGGCCTGGATCACACATCTGCCGCCACCCTCGACGATCACGTTTACGTGGCAGGCGGTCACAGCTTCGGCCGAGATTCAGCACGCTTCTTTCGTCTCGATGGCGGGTCGTGGACTGAGCTTGCGCAAATGCATCACGCGCGTGGTGGTCATGCGCTGCTCGCGGCCGCCGGCAGGCTTTATGCGATCGGCGGCAACACTGCCTCCGCAAACGTTGCGCCGGCTGAGGTATACGACCCGGTTTCCAATGTCTGGTCCGACCTGCCTTCGCTTCCGGCGCCGCGAAACCACGTGTTGGGATTTGTCTTCGGGGCCAACGTGTGCGTGGCGGGCGGGCGTTCACCTGCGACGACACGCGTCGACTGCTTCAACTTCGAGAGCTCGTCGTGGGTGCGATTGCCGGACCTGCCGCGCGCGACGAGTGGTGCCGGGGCTGTGACTCTGGATGGAGGCGCCGCAGTGATCCTAGGCGGCGAGAATGCGCAGGAGACGACCATCAGCGACCAGTTCGCACGGCTGCCGAGCCCCGACGGCTGGATGTCCGCCGAGGCCATGCTGGTGCCCCGGCACGGGTTCGAGCTGGCGAACTTCCAGGGACGCGCGTGGGCGTGCGGTGGCGGCTCGCTGCCGGGCCTTCATCCGGTGGCCACGTGCACGTCGGTGCTGTGACGAAACGCGACGTATGTCGCGATGAGGATGATGAGCGCCGGCACGCCGTAATTGAACTCAGGCGTGGTGAGGATCGGTAGGTCGACGCTGCCGGCTGATTCGAGAAGTAGGTCGCCCGCCTCGATGACCGCGTAGAACACGAGGATGGCGACGTTGGCCGCCAGCGCGATCCGCACAACCAGCTCGCGCACATGCATGAGGAAGACCGCGAGCGGCACTGCCGCCAGCGCGGGTCCGAGGAAGTTCACGAGCAGCTGGCGAACCAGCCCGAGGGGCTTGTCCGGCTGCACGTGCAGGGAATAGATGGTGGCGTCAAACAATCCCAGCCGCCAGGGCCGGACGATGATCGATCCCGTGCCGCCAGCTGCATAAAGGACGAGGAGGTGCATGACCTCGTGAGTGCCGAAGGCGGCAATGAAGAGCAGGATCGAGAGCAGCAGAGTTCGCCAGGCGATATTCGTCTGTCGCATGTTCTCGGTCGTCAAGTCATACCCCAACGGGCTACACGCATGCCTTGGGCCTCCAGGCAGTTAAGGAGGGCTCATCTCCGAACCGACGGACTACCGTAGCCAACATGAAAGGCACGGGGCCCCGACCGGCGGTAGTTGCGGGCCTGATTGTTGTAGTCGCGTTCGGCATCGCTGGATGTGGCCCGCCGCCAGCAGCTTCAGCGAAGGCGCCGCCCCTCTCACCCTCACCCACGCATGCCTCACCCGCCGTCACTCCTGATCCGACCGCGCTGGAGCCGAACGACTGCACGGCTGCACCGGCAGTTACGGGCGCCAAGGTACACAGCCCCGCACTCAGTGCCACCGTCATATTGCCGGCTGGTTGGTCGGAGAGCTCCGCCGACGAAGGCAAACAGGGATTGGAGGCTGCGTTCGATGTCAGGTCTGGCAGTGGGCCCACTGGGCTCAACATCAGCGGTGACCTGCTCCCATCGACATGGCCGATGAACCCGCACGATACCGTCGACTGGATGATCTCCCAGCCTGGCTCCGGAACCGTTGCGGCCAAGGGCGACTGTGAGATTGCGGGCGGGAAGGCGGCCTATTTTCTGTCGACGATGTCAGTGAGCGTGTTCCCTGGTATCACGAAAGGGGGTGCTGGATACAGCCTCATAATCGCTCACAGTCAAAGCCTGGTCTATGTCGTGGTCCTGCTGCCCGCGGTCAACGACCCAGGCATGTCGGAGGTGAAGAGCATCCTCGGGTCCTGGCAGTGGGACCCGGCCTGACTCGAGTGGTGGCTAGTCGCCGTGCTCTTTGCGAGATGCCAACGCTGGATCTGAGATCCATCGAACCGACACCACGAAGGCGAGCCAGGCGACAGCGATGAGAATGCCCGCCAGCACATCGCTCGGCCAATGGGCTCCGACATAGATCCTGCTCAGAGCAACAGCGAGAACAATTCCCGCCACCACCAGCCACCCAATCGGCCTCGCCCACCGCGGCAGATACCTATATCCGAGGCACAACATCAACACGCCCGCGCTGATCGTGATGAAGATGAGGTGGCCGCTGGGAAAGCTGGTTGAACCGGGATGCTCGGTGATGCGAAGGATCTGGCCGACGGCCGGCCGCGGTCTGTTGACCAGGTGGACGATGACTTCGTACCAGAGGCCGCCGACAAGTGCGGCGAGCGTCAGCATCCAGGCGCGACGATTCAGCAGGAGCACGAGAAGGATCACGACCGCCTGCATGTAGATTCCGCCAGGTCCGCCGAGCCAGCTGAACAAAGGGAACGCCACTGTGAGCGGTCCGAGGTTCGTCGCCTGGATATCGCGCTGCACGGTCGCGTCCAGCGATAGGTACGGATGCATGACCACGACACCGGCGATGACTCCGACCGCCACCGCGGCGGCGATGGCCACGGCCAGCAGGAGACCGTTGACCGCCCACGTCCAGGGTGGAAAAAGTCGCCGCCAGACGGACTTGTGGGCATGCGAGGGCGCGGACGGCGTCAATGAACGGCTGATCAAGATGTCTGCCTCCTGCGAAACCATTTGAAGCTTGGGGAAGGCAGCCAGCGTTCTGGAAGCCAGAGCACGAAGGCCGACCAGCCGATGCCGAGGAGGACCCCGCCAATGACGTCGCTCGGCCAGTGGGCGCCGGCCCAAACCCTGGCGATACATGTGAGCACGATCACGAGGGCGGCGACGATCCACAGGATCGGCCGGTACGAAGGCCTGATCTTGGGAGCGATCGACACGGCGATCATGAAGCTCATCCAGGTGAAAAAGACCGCATGCCCGCTGGGGAAGCTGAAGCCGGTCGTCGGCGACAGGATGTGGACCAGGTCGGCGGGCGGCCGCTGCCGCGAGATGACGAGCTTGATGATGTTGTCAAAGAGGCTGGAGATGCTTCCTATCAACATCAGCCAGCCGGCCCGGCGCTCGAGGATGAACAGCGCGATCACCGCAACGGCGCCGATCAGGACCTGCCAGATTCCGGCGCTCGCATTGATCAGCTCCATCGGATACACGACCGGGCCCCAATTGAGCTGCTGGATGAACCTCGCGATGGGGACGTCGAACGGAAGCACCTGGTTCTGTACGACCAGGTACGTGTCGATCGCGAAAAGGACGAAGACGACAAGGGCGGTAGGACCGAGCCAGCGCCGGGCGGTCGCCCCGGGTCGGCCCGCCAGGACCTCGGCCGCCGCCTGCTTCGGTTCGGCGAGCCGGGCCGAGGCGTCCTTGGGCAGCGCGCTCAACGGGGCAGGATCACCTGCAGGGCGCTCAACTCGGCGGTGATGGTGGCCGGAGTACGGCCGAGCTGGGCGTTGTCCGCGTATATGCGCACCTTCGGCTTGGTGACCACTTCCAGCTTGCGGAACTTGAAGACTTGGCCCAGGCCTCCCTCTTTGTGCTTAGAAAGGATGGCGCGGGCAAGCACACGCTTGACGATGTCCGTGCGGCTGGCGCCCGCATGCACCGAAAGCTCGAGGTACGGGTCCACGGGCGTCTTGTCGCTGACCGGCATCTGCGACCCGATGGACGTGGTGTTGGTGAAGACGAGGGACATGCAGGAGCCGCTACCCCTGATGTCGCCGGACAGCTCGTACGTGAAGGGTCTCGCCTCAGCAATGTGCTTCATGTCCTCGGCAAAGGATCCAAAGGCTCGGTCCTTCGCCGATTCGCCCGCCGCGATGGTCTCGCCGAACAGTCCGATCGCGGCTGCCTCCAGGAAGATCTTCCCGTTCAGCTTGCCCAGCGTGATCGGATGGGGTTTGCCACTCTTGATCACACGGATGGCCGCATCGACCGTCGTGGGTAGGTGGAGCGACTTGGCGAAATTGTTGAAGGTGCCCAGCGACAGGATCCCGACGGGGTGCTTGGTCTCGGCGAGCCTGCGAACCACCCAGCCGATGGTTCCGTCGCCGCCGGCCACGATCACCGTGGCGGTCGGAGAAACCAGCTTCTCGATGTCCATCTTGGGATCGAATTCGACGGCGAGGCTGCCGGCAAACGCTTTTCGGAGCTTGGCTTCGATCTCGGGCGTCATCGAGCCCGCCTTTGAGCTCAGGATCAACAGACTGCTCGCGGGCTTGGTCGTGCTCGTGCTCTGCGTCTGGACCGCCACGGCCATTAGGATCGGCTGCCCATCAGCCGGATCCACCGAGCACACGCGAACGAGTGGAGGCCGAGCGCCACGAATCCCAACGCGACGGTGCCCAGCACGACCCGTCCGAAGGGCTGGGCCAGCAGGAAGATGAACGCGCCCCCGAAGCCTTGGGCCTGGGCTGGATCGTGATGGATTCCGGCCTGGACGACAAACCACCCGATCACCAAGAAGATGACGCCGCGAGCGAACATCCCGAAGCGGCCGAACCGGATCGCCCAGGTCCTTTCGGACTCGCTCATCTCAGTGCCCTTCAGGTCCTTCGCGAAATTGGCCTTGTAGGCCTCGAGGAATTGTCCTAATCCGACAACGACCGCGACCAGGCCGATGATGACCGTCAGGGGGCCGCCGGCCGGGTGCGTGAGGATGGAAGCGATCGTCTTTTGGGTGCTGTCTCCGGAAGGAGCGCCTGAACCTGCCAGAAGCTGGAGAGCAAGGAACACGATGGCCGCGTAAGAGAGTGCGCTCGTGACGAAGCCAAGCCTCGCCGCGTAGCCAGATGTATCACTGCCGCGATTCAATGGGTCGTAGATCGCCCTGACGAAACCCCACAAGGAGTAGGCCCCCAGTCCAATCGCCGCGACCACCAGCACGAGCTTCCCGAATGGGTTGCTGACCAGGAAAACCAGGCTTCCGGACAGATCTGTGGTCTGGCCGCCCCCGATTCCGAGTGCGATGCCGAGCGCAAGCAGGCCCATGACGGCATAGAGGGCGCCACGGACCAGGTAGCCCAGGCGCTCGAGCAGTTCGAGCAGGGGGTTGGCGGCCGCTCGCTTGACAGCATTCCGGCCGCCTTGAACAGTTGCCATGTCAGGCCACCCGCTTGATTCGCTGTTTCAGCGCGCGAACGTCCAGGTGCGGGTTGGGATAAGTCAATTTCATTTCCTCCATCGTCTCGATGAGAATCTGCGACACGGCCCAGTTCCGATACCACTTGCGGTTGGCGGGAATCACGTACCATGGCGCGCCCACTGTCGAACAACGTCCGAGGGCTGCGCCGTACGCCATTTGATAGTCGTCCCAGTACCCTCGCTCGCTGATGTCGTTTCCGTTGAACTTCCAGTGTTTGTCCGGTTCGCCAAGTCGAGCCAGAAGTCGCCCGCGCTGCTCATCGGCCGAGATGTGCAGAAATATCTTCACGATCGCGGTGCGGTGCTTCACGATTTCAGCCTCGAACCGGTTGATGAGGCCGTAGCGCTCATCGATCGCTTCCGGCGATGCAAGTTCTCGGACCTTCGCAATCAACACGTCCTCGTAATGAGAACGGTTGAAGATCACGATCTCGCCTGGCCGGGGCAATTGACGCCTCACACGCCAGAGGAAGTCATGCCGCCTTTCGTTGGGGGTCGGCGCCTTGAACGAAACGATCCTCACGCCCTGTGGATTGAGGCCTCGGAGCGCATGCCTTACCGTACCGTCCTTACCGCTCGTGTCCATCCCCTGCAGCACAACCAGGACCGCGCGCTTGCCCTCAGCGTGGAGGCATTCCTGTAGCGACATGATGTGCTCCTCGTCGGGGAGGGTCCGAGCATCAGCGTGGTGCCGTTTGAGGCCGCTTGTCTCCGACGGATCGATGGGCGTCAGGTTGACACGGCCCCGACGTGGCCGGACGTTCAGGAGATCGCGAACTGACTTGTGGTTACGGCCCCCATTTTGGTCAGGCATAGCTTCGATTGAGGATGGACTGACACCGGTAACAATCGCAGTAACACCTTCCTGCCGCCGAATCGCAAACGCCAGAGGATCTTGGGTCGGGATATCTTCGTGCGATGCAATTCGGGGAGCCGCCTGTTGATGGCTTGGAGAACTGGTTTCTCACGCGCTCCCAGCGCGGCAATGATGTCAGCGGGCTGGACCGGCGCCGTACGGACGGTTCGGCCTGGAGCATCGGGAATGGCGTCGAAACGCTGGTGCATGGTGGAACGTACTTTCGCCGGTTGCTGGACACAATCGAGGAACTGGGCGCAGGCGACCGGCTGTTTTTCACCGACTGGCGCGGGGACCCCGACGAGCGCCTGAGCGACGATCCTGATTCCGACGTCGGAGCCGTCCTCGCCGCTGCCGCGCGCCGCGGCGTGATGGTCAAGGGATTGCTCTGGCGGTCCCACCTGGACAGGCTCGGTTTCAGCGCCAAGGAAAACCGTGACCTGGGCCAAATGGTCAACGCATCCGGCGGAGAGGTCCTCCTCGACCAGCGTGTACGACTAGGTGGCTCCCACCACCAGAAGCTCGTCGTCATACGCCACGCAGACAGGGCTGAGAAGGACGTTGCCTTTGTGGGTGGCATCGACCTGTGTCACAGCCGTCGCGACGACGCCGACCATCACGGTGACAAGCAGTGCCAGGCTATGGCCCCGGTTTATGGGGACAGGCCTCCGTGGCACGACGCTCAAGTGGCGATCCATGGTCCTGCCGTCGGAGACCTGGAATTCTGCTTCCGCGAACGGTGGGATGACCGCAATCCCTTGAGCCGCGATCCATTCGGGATGGTGCACGACCTCCTCCGCCATACGCATCGCAGGGCAAGCACGTTGCCGGCGATGCCAGCCGACCCGCCGCCCTGCGGGACCCATGCGGTCCAGGTGCTGCGGACTTACGCGCGCCGTCGAGGCGGCTACCCGTTCGCTCCCCAGGGTGAACGCAGCATCGCTCGGGGATTCCGCAAGGCGATCGGCAGAGCCCGCCGGCTCATTTACTTTGAAGACCAGTTTCTCTGGTCCACCGAGGTGGCGAGGACGTTTGCAGCGGCGCTGGTGGCGTCACCGTCTTTGCACCTCATCGCGGTCGTACCGAGATTCTTCGACCAGGCTGGAACTCTTACCCTCCGGCCGAACCAGGTAGGCCGAGAGCAGGCTGTACAGGTATTGCTCGATGCGGCCGGCGATCGTGTCGCCATCTACGACATCGAGAACATCGCCGGCGTTCCGGTCTATGTGCACGCCAAGGTCAGCGTGATCGACGACGTCTGGGCCTCGGTCGGATCAGACAATTTCAATCGAAGGTCGTGGAGTCACGACTCCGAGATCGCGTGCGCGGTGCTTGACGATGAGCGCGATCCTCGGGAACCCCTCGATCCCGCCGGTCTCGGAGACGGCGCTCGCAAATATGCCCGCGACCTGCGGCTGCAGCTGGCGCGCGAGCATCTCGGTCGGGCCGGCGGCGATGTTCAAGATTTGATCGATCCCGCCCAAGCGGTGGCAATGTTCCGCCAGGCCGCTTTGGCTCTCGACCGGTGGCACGAGGGCGGGCAGCGTGGCCCTCGGCCGCCGGGGCGCCTGCGGTTTCATCCGCGGGTGCACCTGTCGCGGGCGACCAAGCTGTGGGCCGAACCGCTCTACCGAATGGTCTATGACCCGGACGCCAGGCCTTCTGCAATGCATCGGGCAGGGGAGTGGTAGGGGTCACTCCTCCGCACCCTGATCTGTTGCTGCCTCTGTTATGGCATCTAGACGACCGTGTGTCGAATGCATGCGACGGTGCGTTTCGCGCTTAGGTGGCAGGTCTGGCCGCCGCGAACGCGATTACGCCTGATCCGCCTGCTCATGCGATGGAACGGCGTTGGCGATTTCGCGCGTTTGGATCAAGACGCTCATATCACGACGATCCGATAAGCACGTTTGGATGAAAACGTGCGGAAGTCCATGCCTCCCGGTCGTTGATGACGACAGAACTTGCCGCTGGCTTTACCCTGAAGATCGTGGGCAGCCTGGCTCATGACCTGATCGGGACGTGGCGCTTACTTTCGCGCATCGATCGGGATGCGTCGGGCGAGCCGCTCGACGAGCCCACTCTCGGCTCCGACCCCGTTGCGCTGCTCTTCTTCGACGGTGCCGGGAACTTCGCCGCCCAGTTTATGAAGCGCGACCGCAGCGCGGAGGTCGACGCGCCGGAGTTCACCGGGCAGAACAACACCACCGCAATCGGAGGCTACGACGCCTACTTCGGCACGTATGAGGTGGACGAGGCGAGCGGCGACGTGCATACGCGGCTGGTCGGCGCGCTCTCCCCCGGCCACGTGGGGGCGACCATGACGCGAAATATGAAGGTGGAGGACAGCAAGCTGGTCATCCGGCTGACCACGACAACAGCCGGAGACACACTGGCGCATCGAACGCTCACGTGGGAGCGGGCCGGCTAACTCACAGTCGCCCAATTCGAGCCTCGACGAAGAGCTGAAAGGCAGATATTTGACTCCGTCCAACGTTACCCGCTACCTACAGGTTCCGTAGGCTGGGCCGGTAAGCCACCAGCAACGAATCGCTTAGCTTTCTTCCAATGGCTGACGCGATATTCGAGGATCCACGTCTGGCTGCCATCTATGACGCCCTTGACCCCGACCGAAGCGACCTCGATGCATACGTCGCCATCGCGGAAGAGCTTGGTGCGCGTTACGTGCTTGACGTCGGTTGCGGCACAGGTACGTTCGCGCTGCTTCTGGCCGATCGCGGGCTTGAGGTAACAGGCGTTGACCCGGCCAGGGCATCCCTCGACGTTGCGCGAGCCAAGCCGAGCAGCGAGCGAGTGCAATGGATCTGCGGCGACGCAAAAGCCCTGCCCACTATGCAGGTAGACCTTGCAACCATGACCGGGAATGTCGCCCAAGCGATTGTTGAACCGTCGGACTGGGAGGGCACATTGCTTGGGGTCCGTGACGCGTTGCGGCCTGGTGGATACCTAGTGTTCGAGACACGCGATCCTGCAAAACGGGCATGGCAGGAATGGAACCGTGCCGCGTCGCACAAGATCACAGAGATTGAGGGTGTTGGCACCGTCGAGAGCTGGGTTGAGTTGATAGACGTCCGCGGGGTGCTCGTAACGTTCCGGGAGACTTGGCAGTTCGCTTCGGACGGGCAGGTGTTGAGGTCGGAGTCGACCCTACGTTTTCGCGAGCGTGACGAGATCGAAGCAACGCTCGCCGCCCAGGGGTATGTCGTGAAAGAAGTCCGCGGCGCGCCCGATCGGCCCGGCAAAGAATTCGTGTTCTTCGCGCAGCGACCCGGATGACGGCCCGCGCACCGTGGTCGCGGGGCACGCCTGGCGGTAGGTAAGGCATTGGCGGAGAGGGGGAGATTTGTCTCCGTCCAACGTTACGCGCTACCTGCTGATCCCGTAGCGGGAGTCGTAATTAATCGGCGGCACTCACGTTTCATCAGAGTGCGTCACATTTCCTCAGGTGCACTCGTCGCTACATGGGTACTGCCAGTGCTATGTGCCTGCGGCGCCCAGACTCCAACGGCTGCGCCAGCATCTTCATCGATGACGACCCAATCTCCCGTCCCGTCCCCAACTTCACCGATTGTTTCGGCGGTCGTTGCTGGCGACACCCTGACACTGACGTTCGATGAAGGCAACCACGAATTCACCGTCACGCCTGAACCGAGTTCCCACTTCTTTGGCGGAGACGGACGCGGGACTTGGGTGGACGTCGCCGGAATCGCGGCCGCCGAGATCACCCTTACCGGCTTTCGAGGGGACGTTCTGAACTACACAGGCCCAAAGTCGATTAAGTCTCAGGGGCCACTTCTGCTGGAGGCCCGCGAGGTCAGTGAGTTCGAAGGGTATGTCAAATGGGCTGTCGGCTTAAGCGGGCCGGCATGCGCAAACACGACTTCCGGTGGATCAACCCTGTCCTTTCACTTCATACCCGCGCCCAAGGCGGGGTGCCCCGCGAGTGCTTAGAGGCGTAGAGCCGAGCGGTCGGGCTGGGCCTCCGGGCCTACAGAGACGTGGAGCGGAGAGGGAGAGATTTGAACTCTCGATGGGCCAGTGACCCATAACGGTTTTCGAGACCGTCGCCTTCAACCGGACTCGGCCACCTCTCCAGCAAGCCGCCTGCGCTTGGGGGTTTCATGGCGGTCCCGACCGGATTCGAACCGGCGTTCTCGGCCTTGACAGGGCCGCGTGTTTGGCCAGGCTACACCACGGGACCGACGGCGGCTAAGTCTACCAACTGCCTGATCTCTGCCAAACTCGTCCGGAAGCTTAAGGGGGTGCCAGAACACCACTTCTATAATTCCTGAGGCGTGAGCGACCACCCAATGGGCAGTGGACAGCCCGATGAGCTTCGGAAGCGATTCCAGATCCTCGAACGCGTGGCGATCTTCTTCACCCTGCCCGACAACGTCCTTCACGCCCTCGCCCGCCGGCTGGCTCCGGCCTCGGCGGCCAAGGGCTCGGTGATCGTCCACCAGGGCGACCCGGGCGACACGATGTTCGTGGTCGAGTCCGGGCGCTGCGAGGTGTACGTCGAAGAGTCTCCCGGACACACAATCACGATCGCCCTCATGGGCCCGGACGACTTCTTCGGTGAGATGGCGCTGATCTCCGAAGAGACCCGGACGGCCAGCGTGCGGGCGCTCGAGGACTGCAAGCTGCTCACGCTCGACCGCAAGACGCTGTACGAGACGCTGCCCCCGGATTCCGACGCCATCATCGAGCTGACCAAGCTCGTCGAACAGCGGAAAGACACGCTGCCCAACCTGATCGCCCGGGCGCGCATGGTCGCCCCCGAGCAGGCGGCATCGACGGTCGCCGTCTATTCGCCCAAGGGCGGATCCGGCCGAACGACCATGGCCGTCAACCTCGCCGCCGCGCTCGGCAAGCGGTTCCCAGGAGAGGTCTTGTTAGTCGACCTGGCTCTGCCTTATAACCATGCTGCACTCATTTCGTACCTCACCCCAACGGGGTGCCTGGCAGCGGCCAGCCAGGTGCCCCCTTCCAACTTCGAGGAAGCGGTGCTGGGGGCGATCCTCCACCACCCCGGCGGCATGATGCTGCTGCCCGGCGTGCTGCGAGCGGAGCAGGCCGACCTCATCACCGTCGACCTGGTCAACCGGGCGATGGGGATCCTCGTCAACGCTTTCCGCTACATCGTCTTCGACCTCGGCGTCGCGTTCACGGACATCGTCATCAGCGTGCTCGACCACTCGCAGCGCGTACTCGTCATCGTCACGCCGGAGCTGTCCTCGCTGAAGGACGTCGGCGAGCTGCTGAACATCTTCACCAACGTGCTGAACATCGTCCCCGGCCGCGTGATCCTAGCCCTCAACAACAAGGTGCCCAAGTCTGTGGTCAGCAAAGAGGACGTCGTGCGAACGCTCAAGCAAGAGCTCGCGGTCGAGATCGACTTCGACGGCACGAAGCCAGACGAGGCGGCCGTCCGCGGCGAGATCCTTGTCCTAACCGATCCCAAGAGCGCCATCTCTCATGGCGCCGAGACCCTGGCGCAGCTCATCGCCGGCTCAACCAGCGCCGAGGGAAAGAAGGAAGCCAAGAAGGGGTTCAAGCTAGGCCGGGGCTGATCGGCTCTACCTGGCCCCGCCAGCTGCTCAGCCTTTGCGCCAATGACAGCTGCAACGCTTTAGCCGCCGGCGGCGTCCCCGACGACCAGCGCGAAAGCCAGCATCGGTCCGGCGAGCAGGAAGATCAACAGCCATTCGAAGATCAGCGTGCTGCAATCTGGGCAAGTGGATCGCCCCACCCGGACCTCCCCACACGGTGGGAAGGTGAACTGCCGTCGTGGTAACATCCAAAACGTGATCGAACAAGCTGTCGTCTCACTAACCCCCGACGCACAGACCCGCCTCAAGGAGCTCCTCTCCAAAGAGGGAAACCCTCAGTTGGCGCTCCGCATCTTCGTGAGCGGCGGCGGCTGCTCGGGCATGCAGTACGGCATGGCTTTCGACGACATGCGCCGTCCCGAAGACATCACCATCGACCAGGACGGCGTCCAGATCGTGATCGATGACTTCAGCGCCCCCTACATCCGGGGCAGCGAGATCGACTACGTGGACAGCCTCATGGGGGCCGGCTTCACGGTCCACAACCCGAACGCGGTGCACTCGTGCTCTTGCGGCCACTCTTTCGACACCGGCGACGACGCCGGCGGCGCACAAGCCTGCGGCTGCGGCCACTAACCAGCGTTCTCGCCGCCGGGCCCGCGAATACGTCCTTCTGACACTGGGCGTCCTCACGCCCCTCGGCATCCTCGCCGTCAATGCGTCCGCCTTCGTGATGATGCACCTCGACGCTTTTCGCCTCGTCATCGCCGGCCTTGCGCTGCTGAGCGGATTGGTCCTCAACGGTCTCACGGCCTGGTGGCTGCTGAGGCTCGCCAGCCTTCATGCCCCACCCTTGTTTCGTGAGTACCGCACCTGGGTGATCGGAGCGGCAGTCCTCATCGTCGCATTGACCGCGGCGGGCGGCGGCTACCTCACCTACCTCGGCATGCGCGACCCACGGCATCTACCCGACTCGCTTTCGATGATCGTCGCCGCATTCATGCTCCTGCTCCCGTTTGCTGTTTCATTCGCCGGGCGACGCATGGCCGGGCTCGGGGGAATCATCCCGGTAGACGAACCTTCTGGAAAAGAAAAGAGCCCCTCACGGCGAGGGGCTCGTTTAGGTCGAACTAACTAGGTCCGAAGACCCTTACATCATGTCGCCCATGCCGCCACCCGGCATGCCGCCACCGCCACGCTTCTCCTCGGGAACCTCGGTCACCATCGCCTCGGTGGTGAGAACCATCGCGGCGATCGACGCGGCGTTCTGCAGCGCCGAACGAGTGACCTTGGCCGGGTCCACGATACCGGCCGCAAACATATCGACGAACTTGTCGTTCAGGGCGTCGTAGCCGTAGCCCGGCTTGCCCTTGCGGACTTCCTCGACGATCACGGAGCCTTCCTTGCCGGCGTTGGCGCCGATCTGGCGAAGCGGCTCCTCGAGCGCCTTGCGGACGATGTTGACGCCGGTCGCCTGGTCGTCCTTGAGGCCGAGCCCGCCGTCGAGCTTCTTCTGCGCGTTCAGCAGCACCGTGCCGCCGCCCGCGACGATCCCCTCTTCCACCGCAGCCTTGGTCGCGCTCAGCGCGTCCTCGATGCGGTGCTTCTTCTCCTTCTGCTCGACCTCGGTCGGAGCACCGACCTTGATCACGGCGACGCCGCCGGCGAGCTTCGCGAGCCGCTCCTGCAGCTTCTCCTTGTCGAAGTCGGAGGTGGTCTCCTCGACCTGAGCCTTGATCGACTTGATGCGAGCCTGGATGGCCTCGGGCTTGCCCGCGCCCTCCACGATCGTGGTGTCGTCCTTGGTGACGGTCACGCGGCGGGCCTTGCCAAGCTGCTCGACCTTGGTCTGGTCGAGCTTGAGGCCGAGGTCTTCGCTGATGACCTGGCCGCCGGTAAGGATGGCCATGTCCTCGAGCATCGCCTTGCGGCGGTCACCGAAACCTGGCGCCTTGACGGCGACAGCGGTGAACGTGCCGCGCAGCTTGTTGACGATGAGGGTCGCGAGCGCCTCGCCCTCGACGTCCTCGGCGACGATGAGCAGCGGCTTGCCCTGCTGGACCACGCGCTCCAACACGGGGAGCAAGTCCTGGATCGCTGAGATCTTGCGGTCGGTAATGAGGACGTACGGCTCCTCGAGAACCGCTTCCATGCGGTCGGGGTTGGTGACCATGTAAGCGGCCACGTAGCCGCGATCGAACTGCATGCCTTCGACCACCTCGAGCTCGGTCGCGATGGCCTGATTGTCCTCGACGGTGATGACACCGTCCTTGCCGACCTTGTCCATCGCGTCGGCGATGAGGTTGCCGATCTGCTCGTCCTGGCTGGAGATCGACGCCACGTGGGCGACATCCTCATGGCCCTTTACTGGGACGGAAAGTCTCTTGATCTCTTCGACCACGGCGTCGACAGCCTTCTGGATGCCGATCTTGAGCTGCATCGGGTTGGCGCCCGCGGTGACGTTGCGGAAGCCTTCGCCGATCATGGTCTGAGCGAGAAGGGTCGCCGTGGTCGTGCCGTCACCGGCCACGTCGTTGGTCTTCGTCGCCACCTCGCGCAGGAGCTGCGCGCCGGTGTTCTCCATTGCGTCCTTGAGCTCGATCTCGCGCACGATCGTGACGCCGTCGTTGGTCACGGTCGGAGCGCCGAACTTCTTCTCAAGAACTACGTTGCGGCCCTTGGGCCCGAGCGTGATGCGCACGGCCTGCGCGACGACGTCGATGCCCTTCTTCAGGGCCTGCCTCGCGTCTACGTCGAATGTGACTTGTTTTGCCATATATACCTTTCCCTCTTTGCCTTATTTACTTCTTCGCGGCCTTCGCGGCCTTGCCGTTGGCTCCGACGATTGCGAGTACATCCTTCTCAGAGACGATCAGATACTCGATCTCGTCGACCTTGAATTCGTTGCCGGCGTACTTGGCGTACAGCACCTTGTCGCCGACCTTGAGCTCCATCGGCACCTTGGTGCCGTTGTCCAGGATCCTTCCGGTCCCCACTGCCTCGACGATGCCCTCCTGGGGCTTCTCCTTGGCGGTGTCCGGAAGCACGATCCCGCTCTTGGTCCTCTCTTCCTTTTCCACCGGCTTGACCACAACGCGGTCGCCGAGCGGTCTTAGATTCATGTGCACCCCTCCATAGCTGAATTTGATCTTGTTGGCACTCCCCAGACCGGAGCGCTTAGCACTCGGCGGGGTCGAGTGCTAATTGTACTACCGCCGGGCGGGAAGGGTTAAACCTGGGTCGATTCGGCTGCGCTGATGAGGTCTCTCGCTCGCTCTGCCTGAGCGTCTGGGACCAGGATGCGGGCCTCGGTGAAGTTCATCGCCGCCGAGTACGCGTGGTCGCCGAAGACCTCGACCCGGATGCCGTTCGACTCGAGGACGGCGGCGATCAGGTCGGCCTTGAGCCGCTCGCCTTGGAACACCACCTCCCAGCCTTTGACGCCCATCAATCCCATCCTAGCGAGGGGTCAACCGTGGCCGATTGGTCGGTCCCCCCATAGAAACCGGCGGCCGCGATCATGGCGGCGTTGTCCGTGCACAGCTCGAGCGGCGGCATGGTCAGCCGAGCCCGACCGGCGACAACCTCCACGGCACGACGGCGAAGCAGAGTGTTCGCGGCGACCCCTCCGGCCACGACAACGTCGGCTACTGGCCCCCCGGACAGCGCCTCGTCCAGCTTTTCCAGCAGCGATTCGACCACTGACCGCTCGAAGGCGGCCGCCAGGTCGGCCTTCTCCTGCTCGCCGGCTTCTGCGCCAAGGTCCCGCAGGCGGTAGAGCAATGCTGTCTTCAGCCCGCTGAAGCTGTACTCCAGGCCGGGCAGTGACGGTTTTGGAAGCGGCTGCCGGCGCGCGTCGCCGGTCCTGGCCAGCCGGTCGAGCGCCGGTCCGCCCGGGTAGCCGAGGCCGAGCATGCGCGCCGCCTTGTCGAAGGCCTCTCCAGCCGCGTCGTCGCGCGTGCGGCCGATGACCTCGAACCGGCCGTGCTCAGGCATGCGCACGAGATCTGAGTGCGCGCCGCTGACGACAAGCCCGAGGAGCGGGGGTTCGAGGTCGGGTCGCGTCAGCATCG
>Ga0193751_1001089_pt1 | contig 18069 bp, 19 predicted proteins | sample L1c2metaG_FD_143050 | JGI IMG/M metagenome (GOLD analysis project Ga0193751, IMG submission 143050) | Soil microbial communities from a riparian zone of the East river system, Colorado, United States - L1c2 | ecosystem: Environmental > Terrestrial > Soil > Riparian zone | place: USA: East River... | reverse complement strand
CCAAACCCAAGTAGTCATTCGAGCAGAGATTGACTCCCTGGGTTAAGGAGAGATCCCGCATCTGGGCTTGTTTCTCCAGTTCCGCAAGGCGTGATGCCATTCGCCGGGCAAGGGGACTAGTGCGCATGAGCAGCTTGTGGCATCGGTTTCAGACCCAGTTCACGCAGCAGTTCGCTGTCCTGATCGGGTGCGGGGTTGGGAGTGGTCAGTAGCTTTTCGCCATAGAAGATGGAATTTGCTCCGGCCAGGAAGCAAAGCAAAACAGCTTCACGCGTCATCTGCGCGCGCCCGGCGGCAAGACGAACCATCGAGCGCGGCATCAGGATGCGTGCCGTGGCGATTGTCCGCACCATAATCAAAGGATCCAGCTCGTTCGCCCGCGCCAGAGGCGTGCCTTCGGCGCGAACCAGCATGTTGACGGGCACGCTCTCCGGGTGGGGATTCAGTGTGGCGAGCTGATGCAGCAAGCCCACGCGGTCATCGTCCGACTCGCCCATGCCCAGAATGCCGCCGCAGCAGACGGTAATTCCGGCTTTGCGCACCGCGGCAATCGTGTCCAGGCGTTCCTGATAAAAGCGTGTGCTGATGATCTGGCCGTAAAACTCCGGCGAAGTATCAAGATTGTGGTTGTAGGCGGTAAGCCCAGCTTCTTTCAACCGTAAAGCCTGCGTTTCCGTCAGCATGCCAAGAGTGCAGCAGACCTCTATGCCAAGTCCGGCGACAGCGCGGACCGAATCCAGCACAGATTCGAACTCGCTGCCCTCGGGTGCCTGACGCCAGGCTGCGCCCATGCAAAACCGGGTAGCTCCCTCGGCCTTACCTTTGCTCGCGTAGGCGAGAATCTCATCTTTGTCCATGAGCTGTTGCCGCTCAACTCCCGTCCGGTAATGCGCGCTCTGAGGGCAATAGGCGCAATCCTCCGGACAACCGCCTGTCTTGATGGAAAGCAACCTGCATATCTGGACCTTACCGGCAGGATGAAACTCGCGATGAACGTTTTGTGCCCGAAATAGCAGATCAACGAAGGACTGATGGTAGACGGCAGAAATTTCCTGGCGAGTCCAATCGGTGCGCATAGAAGCGGCAATTATACAGAAGCTCGTTTCACCATCACCGAAATGCGCTAAAGAAGCCGTTACCGCTCCTCGAAGGAACCCGATCCGGAGCAAGAAGCGAACAGTCCAAGCGCGTGTCCCTTTACGCTCTTCATTGACCGTGGACTTCGTCGCGTGAGTAGGTCCCGCACGTACGACGCGAACTTTAGTTTCGACGCACGCTCGGCCTCGATATCCTGAGTTTCTGAGAATGCAAAGTAATCTTCTAAAGCTCGCCCGTACGCCTCGACGCTGCTGCCTGCCAGGCCCAGGTCTGCCTTGAACCAGTGTTACAAGGGGTCGTTGCAACTCCCCGGACGCAAGAAACCGCTGCGCCATCTCATCGGAATGTCCGAGGAGTTTGCCGCCAGCGGCGCGGCGTCAGGAAAGGATAGAACCCTCTTGGCTAGTTCGGGTGCCTTGTTTGTGTGGGCGTCACTGGCCGAGACCTACGGCATCCCTGGCATCCCCGAATGGGCCGAATGGTTTCTGGGCCAACTCGAAAAGCACAAAGCTCTAGTGCCCGTCCTCGGCATCGGCTGCAGTCCAACGCTGGTCAAGGGGAACAAAGAGCAGTTTCCTGCATTAGTAGCGGCTTGTGGAACAGCACCATTCGCTGTCCCGCGGATTGCGGGCCCAATCCACTGGCCGAGCTTGGATCTGAGACAGACCTTTCTGCCTACCGAACCCTGAACTTCTGCCCTGTCTGTCGCTCTAGCTCCTTTTCCTTCCCGAGATTCTTTCTTGCCACGTTGCTGAGGACTACTATGCCCGAACTTGCCACGATCTACGACTATATGCGCGCTCACGCCAGCCTGCTCGGAGAGCGCATCCTGCAGGAGTACCCAGCCCTGCACCAGTTTGATTGCTGAAAAGCCATTCCAACTCGCCGTTGCCGAGAAAAGGTCCGGTGATTGATCACGAATGCGAGCTCTCGATTGTCGAGTGTGAGGACCATGAGTTGCGAATCATTAAACCGGTGAATGGTCGGGCCTTCGTCAAATCCTCCAACCGTCGAGCGCCGTACCGTTAAAGACTGGCGAACATGAGGATCGGGTCGAAAGGGCGCGGATCGAAGGTTGCATGGCATGAAAGCGATTGTAAAAAGCCGGGCCAGTCGGGGTCTCTGGCTCGAAGAATTTCCCGAGCCGGAAATAGGTGTCAACGATGTCAAGGTTCGAGTTCTCCTCACGGGGATCTGCGGCACTGATCTTCATATCTACGAATGGGACGAATGGGCAAAGTCAACGGTTCCAGTGCCTATGGTTATCGGGCACGAATTTGTTGGAGAAGTCGTTGCTGTGGGATCGAATGTTGCTGATTTCCATGCTGGGGAACTCGTCAGTGGCGAAGGCCATGTCGTTTGTGGACGTTGCCGGAACTGCCTCGCCGGCCGTCGGCATCTCTGTGCACATACCCAAGGCGTTGGAATAAACCGTCCCGGGGCATTTGCGGAGCACATCGTATTGCCGATGACCAACATCTGGAGACACAATCCCAGGGTCAACCCTGAGCTTGCGGCGATCTTCGATCCGCTCGGCAACGCCGTCCACACCGCACTATCTTTTCCCGTGCTCGGAGAATACGTACTCGTGACCGGGGCTGGGCCGATCGGAATCATGGCGGCCGCTGTGGCGCGGCATGCGGGTGCGCGGCATGTCGTGATCACGGATGTGAATCCTCATCGCCTGGCCCTCGCCGAGAAGTTGGGAGTCACTCTGGCTGTGGACACGCGTGTGACACCTCTCGGCGAAGTCCAAAAACAGTTCGGGATGCAAGAGGGCTTCGACGTAGGTCTGGAGATGTCGGGCAATCCGGCGGCTTTCCGAGAGATGCTTGCCAACATGAGCCACGGCGGCAAGATTGCGATCCTCGGCATTCCCGCTTCAGAAATGGCCATTGATTGGCACCAGGTCATCTTCAGTATGCTGACCATCAAGGGCGTCTACGGCCGCGAAATGTACGAGACCTGGTACAAGATAACGGTTATGCTGGAATGCGGTCTCGACATCTCTCCCGTAGTCACCCATCGCTTTTCCTACCGCGACTATGAACAAGGCTTTGACGCGACGCGCTCAGGGAATTGCGGGAAAGTGATTCTCGACTGGCGAAACAGTTGACTATTGGGGAATGATCTGCGGAACATGACCGACGAAACCCCGGAAGATCGCGGGCCACAAGGTTGCTCGATGCACATGGTCGACGACGCCACGGTGCAGGCGACGGGGCGCTTCTCGGCGTAGGAGACGACCTTGGGCGGCGACCGGTTTGTTGCGAGGCTGGATCGAGCGCTACGGGATACCGCAAGCGCTCTATACCGACTGGAAGAACGTGTACCGCAGCCGCCGAACGCGCAGCAGCGGATGCGCGGAGAACCTGCGATCACGCAGTTCGGGCGCATGTGCGCGAAGCTGGGCATTCGTATCATCGCAGCCAGTTCGCCGCAGGCCAAGGGGCACGTGGAGCGAGCGCACGGCACGCACCAGGACCGGGCTGGTGAAGAAACTGCGGCTGGCCGGGATCGTCAACTACGAACAGGCCAATGCGTATCTGGATCAGCATTATCTCGTCGGCCACAACCATCGCTACGCGCGCCCGGCGGCGAAGAACGTCGATTATCACCGGCAGCGGCCGGCAGCGGCCGACGGCGCGGCAATTGGACGAAGTGTTCTGGCTGGAGGAGCAACGCGTGATGAGCGAAGATTGGGTGGTGCGCTACAAAAATCGGCTGTTGCAACTGGAACGGCAAAGTCAACATTGGGCGTTGGCCAAGAGCCGCGTACTGGTGCGGGAAAACGAGGCGGGTAAATCGCGATTCATTATCGCGATCAGCGTCTGCGGTTTCGCGAACTGAAGGCGGCTTCTACATCGCTGGGGGAGGGAAGGGACGTGGCCCCTTCCCACGCGCCCCCTTCCCCCAAACCGCGCCGCCATGTCTCTCCAGCCCCCAATCATCCTTGGAGACAAGGCTTCCAACTAAGAACTACGTCCACATTTTCCGAGCTGAAATGAAATCACAACCAGGGGACATTTCTATTGTGCACAAGTCGGGGACAGTTCTAATGTGGTATGACAACCTGGAAAGTTACCGATTGACACGCACGCAACAACTGTTCGATAATCGGTGACACTTTATTCTATGCACGCATGGCCATTTAGCTTCGCGTTTATTTACCGCTACTACTTCGGGAGTAGCGGCAGCGGCGAGGCGTGTGTGCACGAAATGCGAAAGCAGATGTAGCCGAAACGCCAAGTTTAGAAGTTCCGCAGCCGCGACTCCCTCGAGCCGCGGTTTTCTGTTTTTGGGAGTGGGTTTTTTGGGAGGCATCGTGAGCGTTAAGCAAATTGAGGAGTACCGAGCGGAAATTGACTCGATCGATAGGCAAGTGCTCGGCTTGCTGAATCATCGCGCGAAGATGGCGAGAAGAGTGGGAGCGCTGAAGTTACATGCCGAGTTGCCGCTCGGTGACAAAAGGCGTGAACGATTGATATTGGAGCGCCTGCAAAAAAGCAACTCCGGCCCGCTTGAGAATAGTAGTGTTAGACGCATCTTCCGCGTCATTATTCGAGAATCGCGCCGTTTACAAGACGCGCTAGACAACCCGTCTAGTTCGAAGACTCCAAGGAGCGAAAACCAAGGGGTAGGGAGATCATGATCATCGCTATGCGTGAACACGCCACAGATAAGGAAATACAACACGTCATTGACCGGGTCAAAGAGGCAGGATATCAAGCGCACGTCACTTGTGGCGAAGAGCGCACTATTGTAGCTGCGGTGGGCAGTCACGGCCGACGGCACGAACTAGAGGCACTGGCGGCAGCGCATGGTGTGGCGGAGGTGGTTCCTGTCGCGCAACCGTTCAAGCTGGTAAGCCGCCAATCCAAGGCGCAGCGCAGTGTCGTAAGTGTAGGTGGAGTGCTAATCGGAGATGGCAGCTTCGTAGTGATCGCTGGACCGTGCTCAGTCGAATCACGCGAGCAATTGTTCTCCACGGCGCTCGAGGTAAAGGCCGCAGGGGCGAAGCTGCTGCGTGGAGGCGCTTACAAGCCTCGGACATCACCCTACGATTTCCAAGGGCTGGGCGTGGAGGCATTGCGACTGCTGCGCGACGTGCGTCAAGAAACTGGCCTACCGGTTGTGACCGAGGTGATGAGCACAGAAGACGTGGATCTTATTTGCGAGCATGCCGACATGCTGCAAGTGGGTGCACGTAACATGCAGAATTTCGCGCTGTTGCGGCGACTGGCCACGGTGCAGATGCCCGTGCTGCTGAAGCGCGGCCCTGCGGCCAGCGTGAAGGAGTGGCTTCTAGCAGCTGAGTACCTGCTAGCGGGTGGCAACCGTAACGTGGTGCTCTGCGAGCGTGGGATCAAGACCTTTGAGACGGAGACGCGCAATACGCTTGATCTGGCGTCATTGGCGCTAGCACGGGAACTGTCCCATCTGCCGGTGCTGGCCGATCCCTCACACGGGACTGGGCGGCGAAGTCTAATTGCCCCCATGTCCCGGGCAGCCTCAGCCGTTGGAGCCGATGGAATTATCGTCGAAGTGCATCCCTGCCCGGAACGCGCATTGTCCGATGGCGCTCAATCACTCGACTTTGAAGGGTTCAGGAGCCTTATGCGTAGCCTGAGGGATCCGCTGCGCGCAGTTGGGGAGGCGTAATATTGCCCCTCCGTGCCCGAACCCGGCATTCCTAACCCAGCATCGGGGATGGGAATTCAGCCCAAAACCAACCCAAAATAAGGACTCGCTGACACTTTTTATCCTACTCAAACCTCTTCAACCTGGAGAACCGCGCCCGCTAGTCTAGCTCGTTGAAAAGACGTTGATGTCAAGACTCATAACCCAAAGGTCGGTGGTTCAAAATCTACCCCCCCGCAACCAACCCCATCGATCACTTAGCGGGATTCACCGACTTCCATCCGGGTCAAATAAGGGTCACGAACACCCTTTACTGCACCGAAGTCGTGATCGTTGGGCACTCAACCCAAACATCTTTCTCCGGTTTCCAGCCTTCCTGCTCCGCTCCGTGTTTCACAAAATCCACCAAGCGTCGTTGCAGTTCTCGTTTGGCTTCCATTTGCGGGTATGAGGCGATTGGTGGAAGAATTGTTGGTTGCTTTCCAATTTCTGACGCGGCTGCCAGTCCCGCGTATTGGATTCCAGCCAGATTCCCTATCGCGTTCGGCAAAGTTGTTCCCGGTTGTAGGCCTGGTCATCGGCCTCGGCGCTTCGCTTTTGCAGCACATTCTAACGCCTCACCTTAACCACACCCTTGTGGCGCTGCTGGTACTCACCTTTCTAGTCCTCATCACGGGCGGCTTTCACGAAGACGGCTTAGCGGATGCCGCGGATGGCTTTGGCGGAGGCTGGAATCGGGAGCAGGTTCTTACGATCCTGCGGGACAGCCGAATCGGAAGCTTCGGAACACTCGCTCTCGTACTTTCTTTGTTGGCTAGATTCTTACTTCTATCGATTCTCCCTATGGATCGTTTCACAGCCTTTGTCGTTTCCGCACATGTTCTATGCCGTTGGACAACCCTGCCCTTGAGTTATTTCCTGCGGCCCGCGCGCGAGAGCGACGGACAAGGGGCGAGGATCGCACAGAAGATTTCCTTTACGTCGCTTATCGTGGGTAGTCTGCTGAGCTTTGCGATTGTTTTCTATCTGATGCGGACAGCGTTTTGGATTCCAACCATGGTGGCGGTTGTGATTACCATTGCAAGCGGTATCTATTATTTTCGCCGAATCGGTGGGGTTACAGGTGACTGTTTCGGAGCGACAAATCAGCTTACGGAGATTGCCGTTTATTGTTGTGGAGTCTGGAACGTGTGACACATTTTCTTTTAATTCGTCATGCTGAAACCGATATGGCAGGCCGGTTCTGCGGTCATTCTGATCCGGAACTCAACGAGCCGGGTCGACGCCAGCTCGCCAGGCTGGTGAATACGCTGTCGGAGTACGCAATCCAACGAGTCCATACGAGCGATCTTCGACGCGCGCTAACAGACCGCCGGGGCAATTGCCGAGCATTTTGAGGCGGAGCTGCGCGTCCGTCCTGGGTTGCGCGAGATCCACTTTGGCCGGTGGGAGGGACTCTCGTGGAACGAAATCGAGATGCGCGATCCCGCCTTGGCGAAGAGCTGGGTAGCGGCGTATCCCAATGTGACTGCGCCAGGAGGGGAATCATTTCAGCAATTTCAAGCGCGGGTGCGGAGAGAAATTGCATTCTTGCTCGCAGAAGCAACGGAATCCCCGATCGCCGTGGTTGCACACGCTGGTTTCATCCGGGTAGTGCTAACGAGCTTATACGAAGTTTCGGAGCAAGAAGCGTGGAATCGGACAAATGAGTACGGAACTGTCGTGGTGCTCGACACAAATCTTATCGATAAAGGTGCAATGGAAAAGTCAGATTGTTGGCGGTTCTAAGCTTCAGCGCAAGAAACGGTTCGGAGCAGCGTAAGAAGCGCCGCGTTGCGCAACACATAGTTCAAGGAGTGCCGATATGAGCATTGCAACAAAACGTGGAGATGGCGGACAGACCGGGCTCGTGGGAGATGTTCGTGTGTCTAAGGCTGATCTGCAAGTAGAAGCATATGGTTCCGTGGACGAGTTGAATTCCGTGTTAGGTTTTGCGCGTAGCATTTGTCAAAACGCAGACGTCCGCTCTTGGACTGAGTCAATCCAGAAGATGCTCTTCCGACTGGGATCGGTACTAGCCACGGCGCCAGCGACAGGGACGAAAAAGGACGCGCCCGGCATAACGCCCGAGGACGTTGAACAGCTCACAACTCTGGTCCACACGATTGAGACTACCAAGGGCATTCTGTCTGACTGGTCGCTGCCTGGGGCACACACGGAGGCTGCCGCTTTCGAGATGGCACGCACAGTCTGTCGGCGTGCGGAACGGCATACCGTCCGGTTGGTCGAGAGCGGTGCTCCCGTGGATCCGCAGGTGCTCGCATATCTGAACCGTTTGTCAGATGTTTTGTGGCTCTTCGGGAGATTGTTGGAAGTGCAAGCAGGTGTCGATTCGACACTACGCGATGACAAACACGCCGGTGCGCGTTGGTCGAGGGCCTGGTGATGCCGGGAGCAGGGAAGTTTGCGGAAGACGAGTTGCGGGGAGTCTATCGCGCGATTCGCGAACGGCGCGATGTCCGGTCTGGTTTCTTACCGGAACCCTTGAGTGATGAGGTATTGTTCCGACTCTTGGAGGCTGCACACCACGCTCCTTCCGTTGGGCTTATGCAGCCATGGCGGTTCATTCTCATTCGGGCTATAGAAATTCGGGTAGCTGTGCATGGCATTTTTCTGCGCGCGAATCGTGCGGCGCTCGACAGTTACGAAGGGGATCGCGCCAAGAAATATGCCAACCTAAAGCTCGAAGGCATTCTCGATGCGCCACAGAACCTCTGCATCGTCTGCGACCCAGAGTGCGAACGCGGACATCGAGTCGGTCGCCACTCGATGCCAGAAACTGCCCTTTATTCCGCGGTCTGCGCCGTCCAAAATCTCTGGCTCGCGGCTCGCGCGGAAGGGGTTGGTGTCGGCTGGGTGAGTATTCTCGACAAGGAAGCGCTTCAAAAAGTGCTGCACATCCCAGGGAACATAGTCCCAGTGGCCTACCTCTGTCTCGGGTACGTGAACCACTTCGCGGCAGAGCCGGATCTCGAACGTGTCGGATGGGAGCACCGCATTCCGCTTGAGCAGGTGCTTGGCTTTGAATACTACGACGCGAACTGGAACTCCAAGGAGATGAAACCATAGCCGCTCGCGCCATCATGGTCCTGGGCACGGCGTCTCATGTCGGCAAATCGCTGCTGACTGCCGCCCTCTGCCGCATCTTTGCCCAGCACGGGCACCGGGTTGCTCCCTTCAAATCGCAGAACATGTCGCTCAACTCGGCGGCCACCGTCGAAGGTCTCGAGATTGGCCGGGCCCAAGCCCTGCAGGCGGAAGCGGCCGGTGTCCCTGCCACAGTTCACATGAACCCGATCCTCATCAAACCAACCGGAGATGCGTGCTCGCAAATTGTTGTCCGAGGGAAGATCTGGCGCAATCTCACTGCAAGCGAATACCACCGAAGTGGTGTCGAAGAATTGATGTCAGTCGTTCGTGAGAGCTACGAAATTCTGGGTGCACGGAACGACATCATCATTCTTGAAGGCGCAGGCTCCCCCGCGGAGATCAATCTCAAAGCCCACGACATCGTCAACATGCGCATGGCTGAGTTAGCTGACGCCCACTGCTTGCTCGTCGGAGACATCGATCGCGGTGGTGTTTTTGCGTCCCTGCTTGGAACTCTGGAACTGCTTGATCCGACAGAGCGTGCGCGGATTCACGGGTTCGCAATCAACAAATTTCGCGGTGACGTGACGCTTCTTCTGCCTGGCATTCGCTCAATCGAGCAACGTGTAGGTAAACAATGTCTTGGAATTGTTCCCTTTCTGCATCAACTCATGCTGGATGAGGAAGATAGTCTGGGATTGCCATCGCCCGAGGCTGGTGTTTGGACGCCCAATTTTTCTCCCTCGCGGCAGCTTCGGATTGCGGTGGTCCACCTGCCTTCTCTTCAAACTTTACCGATTTCGATCCGTTATTGGTGGAGCCTTCCGTTTCTCTGCGATTCTGCTGGACAGCAGAAGACTTAACGCTGGCCGATGTGGTGATCATTCCCGGAAGCAAGCAGACAATCGATGATCTCGAATGGATGCGCGCGCAAGCTCTCGACCACGCCCTGCGTGAACACACTAAACGCGGACTCACGGTTGGTATGTGCGGCGGTATGCAGATGCTGGGTCTTGAGATTACGGATCCTTATGGGATGGAAAGCAATGGCTCGGCGTTTGGCCTCGGCATTCTGCCAATCCGCACCATCATGCAGAGGAAAAAGATCACGGTACAGGCTGAAGCTACTCTTACGGAATCAGTCCTCTTCGGTGAAAAGGTCCATGTGGATCGGCTTCGCGGATATGAGATTCATACCGGTGAAACAACATACCTGCCGGGCGCTCGCCCATTTGCAACTCTCAAGCGAAAGTCTGAAACGGGCGACGTCCTCGAAGATGGCTGTATGAGCGAGGACCAATGCACATTTGGCACCTATCTGCACGGGCTCTTTGACGAGGATACCTTTCGCCATGAATTTCTCCGGGCAGCACGGAGCTTCCACAAACTCGCGCCAGCTCCGGATCGTTGTGACTGGAAGCAACACCGGGAACAGGCATTGGATCGCTTGGCAAGGGAGGTGGGCCGTGCTCTCGACGTCAAGACTATCTTTGAATGGGTAGGACTTCAGTATGGCGCGGATTGACTCTTTCAGGACGCATGCAGAGAGAAATTGCGACAGTACCTCTCGGCATTTTCACAAACTTTTGGGCGTCCTTGTGATCGCTGCGAAGGGCTCGATCAACAATGTATAAGCGCTGCAGATTCGATTCCGCGGGAAGTCTCCCGAGCAGCGTTCTCAGTCGATGCTAGCCGGAGTTCCTCGCCACCGGTAAATGTCCCTGCTCGTGACGGGAATGCCTAAGAGCTTTAAATAGAAGAAGAGCTGGTATTTATGATTCATCAAGTGCTCGAGATTTCCGAGCAATAGTGTTACTAACGCCTCACCCTGAGGAACAAACACTGAAGGGACGACCTGAGGCAAATCGTTATCCGTGCACAAATCGAAGCCTTGTCCAATATGCGCCGCATACTCTCGGATGCGACTGAGTGCTTCTTCTGGCCTGCAAAAGTGGTTTACGGGCAATGACTGCAACGCTGAGAAATCTCCGAGCTGCTGTGGGAATGCAGCATGGAATACGGCGCAGAATCCGGCCATGCAGTCCAGTAAATGCCCCAGCAAATGGCCCACATCAGTCGAGCCTTGTGGCAGCCGCGGATCCCATCCGATTTTGTCGGAAGGAACCAATCGAATCAGATGCTCCGTGCGTTCGATCTGCTCGCGGAGCTTTAGTTGTATAGATTCAACAATGGGTCCCGCCAAGCGTATTCAAGCTCCCGTGCCCCTTGAGGAGTCACTGTTGATTGTAGCGTATCCACACGCCACGCTGAGCTTGGAGGCAAGCGTCTGGTGCCTGAATCGTGATCCTCGCGCCGAAAGGTTTGCTTGCTTAGAGAACGAGGTCGTTGAGATTCAGCGCTGTCGCGCCGGCGAGGTTGTTAGTTCGAGTCCTACCGAACGAGCCATCCGATTCAAGCACTTGCGGGATCCCCTCCTTCAATTGGAACGTCCTAGACAGACGGAACATCAGAGGCTCGGAGACATTGTCTCAGGCGTGTTCACGCCTGTCCTGGCCAAGCACACGAAGAGCTTCAATCTCATCGACACGCTCGCCGTGGGTGTCGAGCGCATTCAAAGGAACTTCGAGCCGATGCAACGTCAGGTGGAAGAGTGGCGGAAGACGCAAATCAGCGATGACCAAGCGAAGCTGATCTTGTATGCCGCGTTTGTGGACGGCAAGCTGGAAGCACCCCGAACGCTGCTTACCGATGGTCCACCGGTTGTACTTCGAACCGGAGTACCCGGACTTCTCGGGCCACACAATGTGGAGTCTGTCGAACGCTTTTACCAGTGCGTTCAAAAGACTCGATCCGATTCCGCAATTTAAAGCCACGGCCAAGCTGGGTGCATTCCTGTCCCAACTCCCGGTGTAAACAACGAGTCCTCGTCCATCACGAGCACCGGACGGGGACTCAAGGGTACCCACAGACTTCGCCCTCATTAATCCCCAACAGAACAGATGTTGAGTATTCTTCACAAACTCCGAAAGCAGAGGTGCTTCTTTATGACCGCAGCAATTTGCTCCGCATACTTTCGCAATTCCCATCCCACCACTACCCATTGAGAATCGGCCGCTGCTGAACTTGCTGATAGTGGACGAACAACGCTCGATCCGTGATGCATGCCGGGAGGCAGCGACCGCTTTAGGATATCGCACCAGTGTGGCAGAATCTGACCAAGAAGCAAAGCGCCTGATGGATTTCCAGGCTGTCGATGTGATGCTGCTCGTTCTGAAGCTGCCGGGCGTCGGCGGTATTGAAGTGTTGCGCCAGATCAAGGCACGTCGTCCAGACATCGAGGTCGTCGTGATGACTAGCCACAGCTCAGGGGAGTCCGCGGTACAAGCGATCAAGGCGGGCGCTTACGACTACATTACCAAGCCTTTTGGCATGGAGCAACTAAGACGGTTGCTCGACGACGTTTCCGCCCACTTGCACCCCAAGACTGAAAGCCGCGCACGCTGCGAAAACATCAAGTCCACACGAGGCTTCGGCAGCCTCATTGGCCGCGGACCAGAAATGGACAAAATCTATCGCATGATTGCAAAGGCGGCGTATAGCACCCATCCCGTGCTCATTTTCGGTGAAACGGGGACTGGCAAGGAAATGGTTGCCCGGGCCATCCACCATTCTGGGCCATTCCGCGATAAGCGCTTCATTCCGGTTGGATTGCGGAAAACATAAAGGGGTACGCACCAGAGGACGCGGCCATCAACGGGAATACCCCAGAAATAAGGGCATTCATGAACCAATGAGAAATTCCCGTCTCCCACCCGGAAACTAAAGTATTTACGGGTTTCGCAAATCCGCTGCAAATCCGAGGATTGCCTCCCATTTGGCCAATTTTTCTTTGAGGGATTTGACCAGTAATGGCATGGCCCGGTCGCTGATCCGGCAATTCAGTTGCGGACGAATACTCAATGTTTAACCGGTGCGGGCTGCCTTCGACCTCGCCCTCGAACCTCAGCTGTTCTGCTACGTGCACACTGTGTGTGTCGTCATTTCCCTGGCGTGCATCTGCCGGTTTCCGTGAGCGCAGGTGTGAACACCGTCGCGGGTGCTGGAAGATATGCGGAAGGGGGCACGGTTTTAGAGGCCTTGATATCGTCGAAGACAACCGTGGCTCTTCCGTTGCCGCTGACGTACAGACTCACCAGCTTGATGTTGCTCAGATCGATGACACCATCAGCCTCGGCGCCGGTAAACCAGTTTGGGTGGTGGAAGTATTCCTTCGTCAGCGGGATGACAATAGTCTGGCCATCGGTGCTGCTCGGCTTGAAACTGGCCTCCCAGAACTCACTCTGGATGGCTTCCATGAATTGGAACGTGATCGTATCGCTGGTGTTCGAGGACTTCACCCACAATGAGAGGTAGCGGTACGGGCTCAGATCCAACGACGTATTCCGGCGCAGTCTTCCCGAGATTCCCTTCTCACCGGCATAGCTGTACTTCATGGCGGACTTACCTTCGCTGCTGCTGACCGGATCGAGAGATACCGTGGTGTCGTTTCCACACGGCAAGACCCACCACGCAGAATTCAATTCGGCATCGCTCGCATACGCGAAGTTGTCGACGATTCGCGCGGGCGGCACAGGCGGCGTGGGCGGTGCCGGTGGGGGCGGTGGCAGTGGAGTCTCTTTGGCGGGTGGCGGCACCGGCGTGCCGCCGGGCACGATGCTGATGTCCCCAGCGTTTGGAACAGCGGAATACTGCACTACGCCTGCATTCACTGGATACGCTGTGGAATGGCTCCCTTGCGTGACGGTGCAAGTCTTCCATTCCGCCGGCACTTCTGTCCTCAAGGTGACCGGGTAATCGAACATGCCCTTGGAGGTATCCAGACCCGAAATCAACGCGAGACGAATTCGGCTGCTGGAGGCCTCCTTGTTTGAAACGCTAGCGTGATCCCGCTCCTCGACATACTTGTAGACCTTGGTGAAGGTGTCGTTCCAGACGAGGTCTCTCTCTTCGACGAGATAGTCCAGCAGTGCGATAAAGGCGTCTCCGTCGGATTGTCCGCCCCATTCCGAGTTGGGACCGATGCCGTGGAAGATGATGTAGTGGTAGCTCCCGTCCTTAATGGCGGCGTCGACAAAACCGCGCATCTCCGCAGTCGAGTGATTGGTTAACCAGGCAGGACTATCGGCCCCGGGTGCTCCCCTTCCATCAACGCCGTGGTATTTGTTCAATACCTGCCTGATCTGGTCTTCACTTGTATCCCAGACCGTTCCCCCGCCCCGCTCGAAGAGCAATATTTTGGTTTCAGGCTGGATGGCCCAGATCCGGCGCGCATTCTCGCCGATCTCCCACTCGGCATCGCTTGCGTCTCGGGCACCGGTGTGATGCAGGGTGTGGTTGGCAAGATCATGTCCGGCCTTGACGGCAGCGGCCCAGTAGGCCTGATCATCAATAAAGTCGAAACCAAGTTCGTTGTGTCCCCTCCCAGTGTTGACCCACCAGGTGCCGAATATCCCGCGCTGGGTCATGAGCGGAATAGCGAAAGTGGTCTGGCTCCGCAAGGAATCGTCACCGCCGATAGAAAAGGCGGCGATCTTGTTGTCCTTCCATTTGCAGATGTGCGTATCGCTCGTGGCCGCCCAAGTCGGCGCGCTAAGCGATGCGGTTATGACCAAGAAAGCGATGGTCTTCCTCATGCTGTTTCCTCCTGGGCATTACGATTGTGAAAGCTCTTGTCGCGGCTTCGTTTTCCTCCACGTCTTCGCGAGCCAGCTAGTGGCTGCGGAGCCGTTGCGCGGACCGATCGCATCCTCACGACCTGCTTCCGGCCGAGCCGATCACCGATATGCCGGCGATGAGCAGCAAATTGCCCACCCCTGCCCACGCGGCTGAGCGCCGCCCGGCGCCGCGCCACTCGCCGGTTACTAGACCCCAAGCGTTCGCCGTCAGCACGATCGCAGCCATGAACACGGGCCAACCAAGGACAAGACCGAGCGGACCCATCCCGCGGGCGCCAGCGCCATAGGCGAAATTACTGCCCGACCACAGCGCGGCCATCGTCAGGACGAGGCCTAGGTTGGCGGCCGCCCCTTCCCGGAAGCGCACGGCATTGCGGCGGCGAATCACCAGGAAAGCGCAGTATGCTGCGTTGACGGCGAATCCGCCGCCCAGGAGCACAGGCCAGACGGCATTCAGCGAGCGAGCCGTCGGCGTGCCCAAGGCCTCGGCGGCTCCGTAGATCGGCGTGGCTTCATTAAGTGCCACGCTCATAAAAGTGGAGCCTAGGCCCGAGAGCACACAGATGCCGACGCCGGCCGCGAACGAGCCTCCGCCGCATTGTCGCGGCCTCGCCTTCTCGCGCAGAAGGCCAGCTCGCGCGCAAGCCGCGACACCGGCAAGAACAATGCTGACGCCAACAAACGTCAGCAGGCCGATAGGAGTGAAAAGCCGGTCGCGGTGCAGCTCCACGAAGGGCACTGCAGCGCCGAGCGACGACGCGATACCGAGGATGATCCCGAAGCCGAGCGCGAGCCCGACGCGGGTGACACCCAGGCCGAAAAGGACGGCGCTGGCGCCCCACAGCATCCCGTAGAGCGCCGTGCGAGAGAACGCTTCTGGCCCGGCCGCGCGGTACACGGCACGCAGATTCGGAACCGTCACCACCGCAACGGTTAGGGGGATGACAAGCATCGCGAGAAACGACCAGGTGAGCCAAGTGTGCTCCCACTCCCAGCCGCGCACGCGCTTCATCGGCGCAGCAAAGCTTCCGTTCATTCCCCCAGCCAACAGTATGAGCATCAAAGCCGCGAGCATCTTCGCTCCCTCAGTGCGTCCCGATGGGGAAGGCCGTGATCCAGGCCTTGGCATTCGGCCAGTGGTCCGTGCGCAGCGTGTCAGGATTGAAGCCGCGAGCGACGCCGCGGTAGTAGCCGAACAACTGGAACACGAGCGTCAGCGGGATCGGAGTTAACAGTTCGTCAATGCCGTTGCCCAGCCGGATCACGTGCTCCGCGTGGGACGCGAGCGAGTCGTTACCGTCGAAGACGACCGCGATCGTGTTCGATTCGGCGGCCCGTGCCACATCCAGGCAGTCGGCGAGACGAGGGTTCGTGGCCTCGTTGCCTGCGATAGCGATCGTGCAGTTGGTCGGCCCCAGGATGGAGATCACGTCGTGGTGGAAGTCCCCCGGCCGGTAGGCTTTGCTGACGCAGATGCTCTCTTCCTCGATCTTGAGAGTGCCTTCGCGAGCCGAGAAATAGTTCGGCCCCGTGCCGACGAGGAAAAAGGAGGCCGTGTCCTTAAAGTGCTCCGCGAGCGAACGAACCGTCTCCTCCTGCGTGCGCAGGAACGCCTCGCCGATCGACGCGCAGCGCGCGATCTGGGACTGGAGGGCCGCGATCCGCGAAACGCCGCGTCCCAGCCGCTGTCCGAGTTCGATCCCCAGTAGCGTCTGCATTACGATCCGGGTGCTGATCACGCTGATGCAGGGACCGCAGCCCTGGGCCGTTTCGTAGCACAGAGCGCGTTCCGCGAGGCACTCGAGTGGGCTCCCGGGGGTGTTGACGATCGCGACCGCGAGGCAACCGAGGTCGCGGGCTTTCTGCAGAGCCTCGCGCGTCTCGATGCTGCCTCCAGTACCCGAGTGCGCGACAACCACCGTGTGTGCCGGATCAACGTCCGGGAAGTAGCGGAGGAGTTCGAACGACTCCACAGCCCGGCAGCGGATGCCGGCCAGCCGCTCCACCACGAACTCGCCGTGGATCGCTGTGAAGAAGGCAGACCCGCAACCAGTGAAGAGGATCTCTTTCGTATCCCGCGAGACAATGGCATCCGCGACCGCTCCGATCTCTGGCCGCAAAGAGTCCAGAATCTCACGCCATTGCGCGGGTTGCTTGCGTAGCTCCTCGACGAGGAGGTACGGGTGGGTATGTCGAACCTCGTTCGCTTCGCGGATGATGTACCAGAGCGGCGTCCTCTCGACCTCGCCGCGCAGCCACTCCGGCACGATTCCCGCGGGCGGCGGCTCGCTGATCCCGTGCTTCCTCATCAGCGACGCGGCCCAGCGGGGCATGTCTGTCGTCATCTGCTTCGTCACCTTTCTCCTCCTCGGGCACTTAGGGCCCTATTCCGCTTGTGGGATGGTATCCATCGCCAGAGCCACACCACCCAGCACACCGGCGGCGTCGCCCAGCGCCATCGGTAGGATTTCCGGGGCGCCGGGCGGCAGGTAGGCAAGTCGCGTCGCCACCTCACGCCGGATGGCATCGAGGACCTGGGGGCGGTGTGCGATCAATCCGCCCCCGACCAGAATGAGCTCGGGGTCGAGCGCATAGATAAGGTTGGCGACGAGTACTCCAAGTTCACATGTCAGCCGATCTGCCAGATGCCGAGCAAGAGAGTCGCCAGCCTCCGCTGCCTCGAACAGTTCGCGCAGGCCCGGCTCTTCGCCACGGGCGAGCGATTCCGTGAGCGGTGATGCTTCGCCTGCCTCGAGCGCCGTACGCAACTGGCGCAAGATCCCGCTGTGCGAAGCGTGCTCCTCGACGACCCCAGTGTTACCGCAGACGTGCCGGGGCCCCCAGGGATCGTGCGACATGTAACCGAAGTGTCCGGTTGCCCAGTTGCGACCGCGAACTATGTCCCCGGCCACCACGAGTGCACCGCCGATACCGGTGCCCACCGTCACGGCCGCGACGTCCCGGTAGCTCCGGCCTGCGCCGAACCGCATTTCGCCGGCCAGGATCGCGTTCACGTTGTCACACGCGACGGGACAGCCGAGCCGGTCGCAGAGAGTCGCGGCGAGTGGGACACCCTCGAGGAATTCCAACTTGCTCTTCAGCCAGACTACCCTGCCCGACGTGAAGTCGATTCGGCCCGGGCACCCGATGCCGACTGCCGCGATCGGGATGGTGGCAGCGCTCGCCTGGGTCACGATCTCACCGGCAACGGTTTCGAGAAAGCTCTCGGCGCCAGGGCAGCCGCACGTCTCAAGCACCTCGCACGAGAGCAGCCGGCCCGACCGGTCGGCCAGGCCGACCTTGATTCGCGTTCCACCCACGTCCACACCGGCAAAGACGCTTCCCATAGCTGCCTCGTAGCTGGCATTCACTCTCTGCTTCGTAAGTCCCTTCGCGGCTTGCGGCAATCGCATCAGTGCACCGAATCTACCCAAGCCGGATTGGACCATGCGGAAGGCTCAGCCCGACCGAGAGCTCGAACGCG
>Ga0193751_1001088_pt1 | contig 18071 bp, 18 predicted proteins | sample L1c2metaG_FD_143050 | JGI IMG/M metagenome (GOLD analysis project Ga0193751, IMG submission 143050) | Soil microbial communities from a riparian zone of the East river system, Colorado, United States - L1c2 | ecosystem: Environmental > Terrestrial > Soil > Riparian zone | place: USA: East River... | reverse complement strand
CGCGCAGAATTCCGCCGACGCCCGTGGCCGCTCCCTGAAATGGTTCGATAAACGACGGATGATTGTGGGACTCGATTTTGAACGCGCAGGCCCAGCCGTCGCCGATGTCAACGATGCCGGCATTTTCCCCCGGCCCCTGCACGACCATCTTGCTGCGCGTGGGCAAACGCTTCAGGTGAACGCGCGACGACTTATAAGAACAGTGCTCGCTCCACATCACGCTGAAAATGCCAAGTTCGGTCCGCGTAGGCTCGCGTCCGCCGAGCAACTGCCTGATTTTTTCGAATTCTTCCGGAGTGAGGCCGTGCTCCCGGATCATCTCCGGCGTAATGGCAGTAACACTGATCGCAGAGGTGGTCATCAGGGAATCCTTATTGTCGCATCTCCACCAATTTTTCGCATGCGAATTCGTACCAGATTTGTGTAGAGCGGGCGCCCTCGCCCGCTGCCTTTGACGTTGCACTTGATCCTGACTTCGACTTGATCTCGAGTCTTCAATTGTCAGAACTGACATCCGTCTATACTGTCGCAGATGAAATCCGTCATCGTCGGCACCGCCGGACATATCGATCACGGCAAAACAGCGCTCGTCAAAGCCCTGACCGGCATTGACGCCGATCGCCTCGAAGAAGAAAAACGGCGTGGCATCACCATCGACATCGGCTTCGCCCACCTCGAACTCCCCGCCCCCGATGGCAGCAAAATTCGCCTGGGTTTTGTCGATGTCCCCGGCCACGAGCGCTTTGTGCGCAACATGCTGGCGGGCGTTGGCGGAATCGACCTGGTGCTGTTCGCAATCGCCGCCGATGAAGGGATCAAGCCGCAGACTCGTGAACATTTCGATATCTGCCGCCTGCTGGCGATTCGCCGCGGCATCACGGTGCTCACAAAATCCGACGCGGTAGATGCGGAGACGCTCGAAGTGGTGAGGCTGGAAGTGGAAGATTTTGTGCGCGGATCTTTTCTCGATACGACTCTCGATCCGGCAAAATCGCCGATCGTCGCCGTGAGTTCGTTGACCGGCGCGGGTCTGGACGAGTTGAAATCCGCACTCGCCAAGGTAGCCTCCGAGGTTACGGCGAAAGACTCGGCCGCGCTGGCTCGCCTTCCCATCGATCGCGTTTTCAGCATGAAAGGCTTCGGCACGGTCGTGACCGGCACGCTCGTCGCCGGAACGATCCGCAAAGAAGAAGAACTCGAAGTGTTTCCCTCCGGCAAGCGAGTTCGAGTTCGAGGCGTGCAGGTTCATGGCTCATCGGCGGAAGCCGCCATCGCAGGGCAGCGCACCGCTCTGAACCTCGCCGGACTTTCTACCGAAGACCTGGCACGCGGGATGACGCTCGCGACCGCGGACACTTTTCGTTCCACGTCGCGAGTCGATGCGCTGCTTTCTCTTCTTCCCTCAGCGAAGCCGTTCAAAGACGGCGCCCGCGTGCACTTTCATGCCTACACGACAGAAACAATCGCGGAAGTGCGGCTGTATGGAGCGAAACAACTCAAGCCGGGAGACGAGACGTACGCGCAACTAAGATTCGCCGAACCCATGCTGCTTCTGCCCGGAGATCGCTTCATCGTGCGCCAGTTTTCGCCGGTAGTGACGATTGGCGGAGGCGTTGTGCTGGACGCTTCACCCGCGATTCGCAAGCAACGCGCAACAGATGCAATCGCATTTCTCAAGATCATGCGGGATGGCTCTCCGGAAGAAGTGCTGGCAGCGCGCGCCGCACGGCGAGGAGCCATCGGCCTACGCCTGGATGACATACCCGGAGAAATGAATATCCGGCAGTACGAATCGACGAAACTCGCCGTCAAGGCCGGATTAGTGTGGTGCAATCGGGTGTTCGTTGCGCCGGCGGCATTCGCCGAAGTAAAGGCAGACGTACTCCGCGCCCTTAAGAAATTTCACGATGCGAATCCTCTAGTAGCTGGGATGAGCAAAGAAGAACTGCGCGATCGGATCAACCTTGGTCCCGAAGTGTTCGATAGCGTGCTGGGAAAATTGGCCGAAGAAAAGAAGCTGGAAATCGCAGGCGAACTCGTCCACCTGCCCGGCCGCGGCGTGGTCATGAAAGACGAAGAAGCCGAATCCAAGAAGATTATCGAGCAGGCGTTCGCTTCCGCCGGGTTGAAAGTTCCGTCGTTGAAAGAAGTGCTAGTTAGCCTAAAAGTCGATAAAATCCGTGCCCAGAAGATTGTCACTCTGCTGTTACGCGACAAAGTTCTGATCAAAATCTCAGAGGAGCTAGTCTTCCACCAGTCCGCGCTCACGGATCTTCGCCACAAAATCGCCGCTCTAAAAACTACCGCGCCGAAAATCGATGTCGCCCGCTTCAAAGACATGACGGGGGTCAGCCGCAAGTATGCGATTCCCTTGCTCGAATATCTGGATCGCGAGCGAGTAACACGGCGAGTAGGAGACGAGCGGTTAATTCTCTGACCGTGTTGTGACGGGGCTCGGCCCCGTCCAAGTCGAGGTTAGTTCTGCGTGCCGATGCCGCTCCCGTACGGGGCAAAGCCCCGTCACCACACCAACTAGACCTTCTCTTCCGGAAACTCGACTTCCAGTGCCAATGGCCCGGTGACCCGATTTGTCAGGTTCGCCAATCCGATGAGCATATGCAGATCAACAATCTGTTCGTCCGAAAAATGTTTCTTGAGTTCCGCGAAGTCGGCATCGCTGGCGCCGTCGGGAGTGCGGGTAAGCTTTTCGGCATAGCGCAGCGCGGCTTGCTCGGGCGCGCCAAACCCCGAGTAATTGCCCTCCTTCAGAGCTTTCATTTGTTCCGAAGTGAGTCCGGCGCGCTTGGCGCCCTGGATGTGGTGCTGCGTGCAGTAGTGGCATCCGTTGATCAATGAGACTCGCAGATACACCGCCTCGTACAGCTTGCGGTCAAGCGACCGCCCCACGCTGGCATAGAATCCCAGAAAATTGCCGAGCATCGCGGGACGGTGCGCCAGCGCTTTCTGGATGCTGCCAGGCTTGCCTTTCAGTTTGCCATCATAGATTTCTCTAACTTCCGCGCTGGCTTGCGCAGGTTCAATCAGACCAATCCGAGCCATGTGTTCCTCCCAAATGCCCCTCTATAATAAACGCAGGGATTTCTCTCGCTCACTCAATGCTGACAATTCGTGCCGCCACCATCGCCGACGCCGCGCTGCTCAGAAGATTGATCTGGGAACTTGCTGACTATGAGAAAGCGCCGGATCAAGTCCGGACAACAGAGGCCGAGATCGCGCGCGACGGCTTCGGCGCAAATCCTCAGTTTCGTGCTGTGATCGCCGAATGGCAAGGACAGGCCGTTGGCTATGCGCTCTTCTTTCGCTTCTACTCAACCTGGCGAGGCGCTGGATTGTTTCTGGAGGATCTTTTTGTCCGTCCTGATTTTCGCGGGCGCGGAATTGGCAAAGCGCTCTTCGCTCGCGTTGCCCGCGCAGCGGAACAGGAAAACTGTGCTTTCATTCGGTGGGAAGTGTTGAACTGGAATCAGCCCGCTATCGCGCTATATAAGGCGCTGGGCGCCGATTTTCTCGACGACTGGCGAACGGTTCTTCTGGCAGGAGACGGTCTGCGGAAATTGGCGGAGAAAGCTTCTTGACGCGAGTACGCATCATCGGCGCTGGTCTTGCGGGATCGGAAGCAGCGTGGCAGTGCGCACGGCGCGGCGTCGCCGTCGAATTATTCGAGATGCGGCCGGTGCGCGCGACTCCTGCCCACCAGACCGACGACTTCGCGGAGCTTGTCTGCTCCAATTCTCTGAAATCCGACAGCGAGAACACCGCGCCCTGGCTGTTGAAGGAAGAGATGCGGCGAGCCGGTTCCCGCCTGCTCGAGATCGCTCGTGAAACGGCTGTGCCCGCCGGCCACGCCCTGGCCGTAGACCGAGCCGAGTTCTCGCGAAAAGTGACGGAGGCGATTTCGCGTGAACCGCTCATTGCGATTCGCCGCGAAGAGGTCACGCAAGTCGAGGCAGGCGAGCTCACCATTATTGCAACCGGTCCGCTGACCTCGGACGCGCTCTCGCGGGAGATTGTGCGGTTGAGTCCGCTTCCCGTCTCGGCGGGAGAAGCCGATGCCGACCTTTCGCGGGCGGGGGCGCCCGCACCACACAACAACCTGTATTTTTACGATTCGATCAGTCCCATCGTTGAAGCCGATTCTATCGATATGAGCAAGGTGTACCTGGCTGCCCGCTACGACAAAGGGTCGGCCGACTACATCAATTGTCCAATGTCGAAAGACGAGTACGACCGTTTCTACGACGCACTTCTCGTGGCGCAATCGGTTGAGCAGAAAGACTGGGAAAAACTGAACTATTTTGAAAGCTGCCTGCCGATCGAAGAAATCGCCCGACGCGGTCGCGATACCCTACGTTTCGGACCCATGAAGCCGGTCGGGCTGAAAGACCCTCGCACGGGCAGAATTCCCTATGCTGCTGTGCAATTGCGACAGGAAAATCTGCGCGCCGATTCTTACAATCTTGTCGGATTCCAGAATCACCTGAAATTCGGCGAGCAAGCGCGCGTGCTGAGTTTGATTCCCGGACTGGAAGGCGCCCGGTTTCTACGCTACGGACAGATTCACCGCAACACATATATCAACTCGCCGACGCTGCTAAACCCGACACTACAAATGAAGGCGCATCCGAATGTGCTATTCGCGGGACAAATCTGCGGGGTCGAAGGCTACGTCGAGTCGATCGCGACCGGCCTCATAGCGGGAATGAACGCAGCGTTGCTTGCAACCGGCGCCGAGCCACCGCCTCCACCGCGAGCGACCGCGTTTGGCTCGCTGGTCCATTACATCACGCAGGCGGAGTGCAAAAACTTCCAGCCCGCCAATATAACTTTCGACTTGCTACCCGCCCTCGACCGAAAGGTCCGAGACCGCAAAGAACGCCACCGACTGCAGTGTGAACTTGCCCTGCACGAATTCGACGCCTGGCACCAGCGCATCTCCCTTCAACCCACCTCTGCCGAAGCCTAAGGCTCTCCAATGGAGCGACTGGCGTCCTCACCCGTCCGCCGGAATATCTCAGGAAGAAGAATACGGCCGAAGAACCCGCCGCAAGTCGCATCTCTGCCCGCCACAAACAAATCCGATCCGACATCGAAGACGGAACAAAGCAGCTCCATTTCACGTACATCAAACCAGGGAGCAAGGCTGCGCTTTCATTTCCCGGCGAACCGCGTCGAACCTTCACATGTCATTTCGCGACCTCATCCAGGACGTCTTCCGCACGGAATCGCCTGGGGAGTGGTCTCGATCGTCCTGATGGTCGCCGCCGGAGAAGGCCTTCGCGTCGGCCAGGCCAAGCAGGCCGAAACCCTCGGCCGCGACCTGATGATCGTCTTCCATGGCCGTACCAGCCTGCAGGCCGGTGGTACGCGTGCAGGCCGCCTGGTGCACTGGACCGATTCCGATATTCCCCATCTTCAGGAAGAGGCCATCGATTGCCAGTACGCGATTCCGGAACTCGAGCAGAACACGGTTCGATCCCACACTGTTTACAATGCGGCCGCTTTCACGGTAACTGGCTCGACGCCGGAGTTTGCCGAGATTCGCAGCCTCGGCGTCAGCGAAGGCCGCTTCTACAATCAGGATGACCTCAACGAAAGCCGGCGCGCGGCATTCCTCGGCTCCGATGCAAAAAAACAATTATTCGGCAGCCGTCCGGCCGTGGGGCAGCTCGTCTACCTCAACGACATTCCCTTCACCGTTGTCGGAGTGATGTCGTCCAAGAAACAGGATTCAAGTTACGACGGGTGGGACGTCAACAAAATCTTCGTCCCTTTCTCTGCCATGCGGCGCGATTTTCCCGATAAGCCGCCCGGGACGCCCGACACCTTCGACCAGTTGCTGGTCGTCCCACGCTCCGTCGAGCACCACGAAGCTTGTAAGGGAGAGATCCGGCGCGTGTTGGGAAGACTCCACGATTTCGATCCCCGTGATAAAGAGGCCTGCCCCATCTGGGACACGATTCAGGAAGCAAAAGCCTTTCGCACCATGACAGATGGCATGAAGTACTTTCTAGGCGCAGTCGGCATTGTGACCTTGTTCCTGGGCGGCCTCGGCGTCATGAACGTGATGCTGGTAGCGGTTCAAGAGCGCACTCGCGAGATTGGAGTCCGTAAAGCTATCGGAGCTCCCGCGAACAGCATCCTGCGGCAGTTTTTCCTGGAAGCACTCATAGTTGCGCTGATCAGCGGCGGCACCGGTTTAATGATCGCGTTCGGCCTGTGTGCGCTGGTCAACCTGCTGCCGATGCCGGATTTCTTCGCGGGACTGTTGCCGACATGGCAGACGGGGACGGTGGCCCTGGCAGTGCTCGGAACCATCGCCATCCTGTCCGCCTTATATCCAGCTCGCCGCGCCGCCGCCATCGATCCCATCGAAGCCTTGCGCCACGAAGCGGGCGGTTAACATGAGCATGTTTTACCAGATCCTCAGCGAAGCTTGGATCGCATTGCGGCGCAACCGCACTCGCAGCGCGCTCACCATGCTTGGCATCGTGTGGGGAATCGCAACCGTCACACTGCTGATCGCATACGGCGGCAGCTTCCGCGAAATTCTGGTCAGTGGCTTCGACGCCTTCGGCAAAGGCGCCGTCATCTGCTGGCCGCAGCAGACCAGCGAACAACCCGGTGGCCAGCGCGCCGGCAAGAAAGTCGTTCTCGAAAAGGCCGATATCGACATGATCAAGGAGACCGCCAACTATGTGCGCCACGCGTGTCTCGAGACCGTGCGCCGCCCCGGCATTGCCTACGGAAACCGCATGGTCGGCACAGCGCCCGTCCGCGGCGTTTGCCCGGAATACGGCGACATGCGCAACGAGCAACCGTCGGAGGGCCGCTGGATCAACTCTCTCGACGAACTCGAACGGCGTCGCGTCGTTTTTCTGGGAGCGCGGGTGCGCGAGCAGTTGTTCGGCGGACGCCCCGCAGTCGGCGAAACGGTCGTCATTGCAGGCGTGCGGTTTACTGTGATCGGCACCATGGACCGCAAGATCCAACTGAGCAACTACTTTTCCAGCGACGACGAATCGACATGGATTCCCTACTCCGCGGCGAGTGACCTTTGGAACACGAAATACGGCGACGTGCTCGTGTTTGAACCCATCGCGCCCCAGTTCGAGGCGCGCGCGGAGGCGCAGGTGCTGGCCGCTCTCGCCACGCGCCAGCAAGAAGGCCATCCAGATGTTCGGTCGCGAAGAGTTTCGGCCCGTCATCAACGGCATCACCATCGGCCTGCAAGTGCTGCTTATCTTTATCGGTATTCTGACACTCGGGATCGGCGGCGTTGGAGTCATGAACATCATGCTCGTTTCGGTCGATGAGCGCATTCGCGAAATCGGTTTGCGACGCGCTCTCGGCGCTCGGAAGTGGCACATCAAAACCCAATTCCTTGCCGAGACGCTGCTCATCATGCTGCTCGGCGGCGCCATTGGGATCGTAGTTTCTTACCTGGTTGCGGTGGGCGTGGGAACCCTCCCGCTGATGGGCCCGCTGTTTGAAGACGACTCTGGGAAAGCGGACATCCACCTCAGAATCTCATTCTTTACCGTCATGATTTCAACGCTCGTCTTGCTCTTCGTCGGAGTGCTCAGCGCAATGATTCCCGCGGCACGAGCAGCGAATCTCGATCCTGTAGAGGCGCTACGCTATGAATAAACATCAATGGAGTGACGGGCGTCTCGCCCGTCCTCCGGGAGGACGCCCGGCTGTCCGCTGCAAGCCGCGAAGCTTTCGTTCCGCATTGACGCCGCAAGTCTCAGCACGATACCTTTGCGGCGTTGGTTCGAGGTGATCCGATGCCCGTCTCCGCCGTCGATTCCGTCCAGCCCGCCCTGCAGCACGCGCGCGAACAACTCTTCACCCGTTTCAGCTTCGGGCAATGGTCTCGCCTCGCATTGGTTGGAATTCTGGCAGCGGAACTCCACGTCGGCGGATGCAGTGTCCCTAACGTCGGTGGCGGTTGGCCTCGTGTCCCACAGAAAAACGATGGCGAGTTTCTTCCATCGGGCTTGGCGAATATTCTCTCTCCCTTCGACCGGGCGCACATCCCCGCACACATTTCCGAGCACATCGCGCAGTTCATTGGATTGATCCTGGTCGGAATCTTCGCCTTTATCGTGCTGGCGCTCGTCTTTCTGTACCTCAACAGCGTGTTCCGGTTCATCCTCTTTGACTCGGTTCTAAGCCGGCAATGTTCGATTGGTGATGGTTGGCGAAAATGGCGGCACGCCGGCGGCCGATTCTTTCTGTGGCAAATTGTGTTTCTGGTTTCCACGTGGCTGTCGCTCGCGTTTTTCGTGGGCTTACCGCTGGCCCTGGCTTTCGCCGCGGGGTGGACGACAGATCTGCGGCAACACATCGCGCGCCTGATTGTCGGAGTGATTCTGCTCGTGGGCCTGTTCGCAGCGTTCGTGCTGGCAGTAGCCGTGATTCAGGTGTTGGCTAAAGATTTTCTGGTGCCGATCATGGCTCTCGAGGACCTCGACTTCGCCGATGGCTGGCGCCGCCTGCTGGCGATGATCGGCCTGGAAAAAGGGCGATTCGCCATTTACCTACTGCTTAAGCTGGTGCTTGCCATTGCGGCGGGAATCCTGTTCACCATCATCGCGATCATTCCAGCGTTGTTGGTCTTTGTCCCGGGTGTGATTGCAGTGGTGGCCGGTAGGGCTGCGGGAATGGGATGGAACGTTACGACGATCAGTCTGGCAATAATCTTTGGAAGCTTACTGTTCCTCCTGCTGATTTACCTGATCGCTCTGGTGAGCGTGCCCGCCACCGTCTTCTTCCCGGCGTACGCGATCCATTTCTTTGCATCTCGATATCCGAATCTCAACGCGCTGCTGAATCCGGCCCCCGCGCCTCCAGCGCCGGAATTGCCTTCAGTTCCGCAATCTCCGCCGCCGTTCGAACCGCCGCCGCTACCGCCGTCGGCCGAGCCCATCGGCTAATCTCGCTGATCGAGAGTTGCTAATGGAGAGCCGGGCGTCCCCGCCCGGCCGCCTAATTCCCCAAGGACGGGCGACGCGCCCGTCACTCCACTATTTTTGTGCGGTGCTCGGCTTGTGCTCACGCCCCCAACTGAAGCGCCGTCCGATGATGCACTTCACGATCAAATGATCGGCGGAGTTGCTTACATCCACCCCCGCGCCGAAATTAACCTCCCAGTTCGGCGAAAGATTAAGGTCAATCACAGGAAATATCTGTTGCGACTGTTGGGAAATGGGATTGAAGTTTGAGACTGGCCCCAGACCTCCGTAGTATTCCAAACCGCCGGTGATTTTCTTGGTGAAATCAAAACTGACTTTCACATTCGGAGAAAATTCCCACCCTCTGCCTGTGTTCAGACCATGCAGCGCCCGGTCAAACGTCGGATTAAAGGAGAAGTACCACCGCCCCAGTTGCTTGTCGATGATGGGACGAAGCTCATAAGTCCAGCTGTCTTCCGCAAACTTCCGCCGCTGATACCCAATTTCCTGCGCGACGCTCAGACCGACCGGCAAGTGCCACGACTCTGGAGCCGTGATGCGCGGACGAATGTGATCGCCCACCCAATTCCAGCCATCATTTGGCTGAATACTCGAGAACACATAGAAGCCGGTCTCAAACCAGTCAGTCCAGCCGTATGTGATCTCCAAAGTTTCGTGCATGGCGTGATTCGAGGGCGTCACTCCGTTGATCACTTGCTTGGAGCCGTCCACGGTGAAGTTGGAATGTATTTCCACCATGGTGACATTCTTCGGAGTCGCTTCCGAGGAGTAGACCTGAATTTCGTAGTTGTCCTGAGCATGCGCAGGCGGAGTGAGAAGAAAAAGATTGAGCGCGAAAAAGATCGCTCCGAGCAGTACTTGCGAGAAATGTTTCACTATCCATCCCTGATCTTTGATGTATGGAGCTGGAATATGCGGCGTGCAGCACGCTGCATGAATGTTTGATTCTAGCGGGTCGTGGTTGGGAGCGGGGAATTCGCGGCAGATTTAACAAGTGAACAGAGCGCCATGGAACTCTCTGCCTCGCGCGGGTGTCCAATGATTCAGGGCACGCGCGTGCCGGTTTCCCTTGCAACGAGAGGAACTTCAAAATGGCATTCTCCACGGCAGGCGGTGGTCCGTTTTCGACAGGTCCAACGATGAACGTCACTCCTCTGATTGACGTTCTGCTGGTGCTCATCATCGTTTTTATGCTGGTTGTGATCGAACAGAAACCGGTCGGTTTGCAGACCGAGATTCCGCAGCAGCCCAAGTCTACAGGTCTCTCGATCCCGCCGCCGCTGACGACGATCGTGATTCAGATTCATCACGCGAAGCCGGGTGTAGAACACCCGCGGGTGATGGTGAATGAAGAAACAGTGGATTGGGATCACCTGCGCGAACGCCTGCGAGATATTTTTGCCATTCGCGTACAGCGGATCGCCTACCTCGAAGCCGATGACGATATTGATTTCCAGGACGTAGCCGACGTGATTGCAATTGCGAGGATCGCCGGCGTTGATCGCGTTGGGCTGCTGACGGAGGACGGGAAGCATGTGCCGATGGCGGGTTAGTCCCTTCGACCCATGTCGTCCTCGAATGAATCGGAACTGAGTTCTAGTTAACTTCGATGCTAATGGGATCGGTGCACGTTGTTACTTCGATGAGTTGCGGAAGTTGCGCCTCGACGCGGGTTTCTCTGTAGGCGTTGGGATTGCTTGAATGGACATGGCCGCAATCGCCCAACGAGAAACGCACGGTTACCTTTTGTGCGAACATCTTCCCAGTTGGTTCAAATTCCCACTGTTTCAGGGCAGCTTCCACGTAATGCCGAAAAAAGGGATGGGCCATCGTAACTTTTGCCGACTCGACCGTCCCATCCGCTCGGACCTGAAGTTCGGTCGTTGTTTCTCCCTGCATGCGTATCTCGCGGGCCCTCCATGGATAGGGGGGAGCAACGAATTTCGTGACGTGGGGTGTCGGAGCAGATGGGATCGGAGTTTGGGCCGATGCAGTGGCAAAAATAAGAATACAGACAATCAATTTTGTCATTTAACACCTCAGTCTCGCGCCCGGTTCTTAATCCAGATAGGCGAGCCAATAAATCCAAACGCATCCCGAATCTGATTCTCCAAAAAGCGCTTATAGGAAAAGTGTAGCTTCACCGCGCGGTCGGTGAAGAGCACGAACATAGGCGGCGCAACTCCTGCCTGCGTCATGTAGAGGATTTTCACCCGCTTGCTCACCGGAACCGAGGCGCGTTCAAAGTCAACCGTCCTGAGGAAACGGTTCATCTCGCCGGTCGTGATGCGTTTGCGGCGCTCGGCAGCCACCTTCTCGATCAGCGGCAGAATTTTTTCTGTTCCCTTGCCCGTGTGCGCGGAGAGAAATACCACCGGAGCATAAGCCAGAAACTTGAGTCCATAGCGCAGCCGTTCTTCGTAAAGTGCGCGATCTTGCGGGCGCTTGGCGTCCTGTATGCGTGCCGTCTTCGATTGGCTGACGGCGCGCTTCTCGCCGCTCGCCACCAGATCCCATTTATTGACCAGAATAATCACCGAGCGTCCGCTCTCGTGGGCATAGCCTGCGATGTTAGCGTCGAGCCCGCTGGCGCCTTCGGTGGCGTCGACCATGAAGAGCACAATGTCGGCGTCTTCAATATTCTTGCGCGCCATGACCACCGAAAGCTTCTCCGCCATCAGCTTCGTCTTGCCTTTGCGGCGGATGCCGGCCGTATCAACGAACCGAATCTTGCGGCCTTTATACTGGATGACTTCGTCGATAGAATCCCGCGTGGTCCCCGCGATCGGCGAGACGATGGCGCGCGACATTCCGGTGAGTTGATTCAGCAGCGTGGACTTGCCGACGTTCGGATGCCCAATGATGGCCACCCTGATTTCATGCGGCTCCTCAGCAGTTGGTGCGGTTTCCCCTGTACCTTCCCCCGTGTCCTCAGTGCCCCCCGCGGTTGCCCTTGCACCAGCAGGCAGCACCTTGAGGATAGCGTCAAGCAGATCGTCGACACCGCGCCCATGCTCAGCCGAAATCGGGAACATATTCCGCATCCCGAGCACATGAAAGTCGTCGAGCAATCCATCCTGCTTGTCCGAGTCCATCTTGTTGACCGCGAGAAAGAGCGGCTTGCCAGTGCGCGCCAGCAGCCGAGCCAATTCGCAATCGGGTCCAGCGATCTCGGTACGAGCATCGACGACCATCACAATCGCCGCCGCTTCTTCGAACGCGACCTTGGCCTGACGAAAAATCTCGGCAGGTATGAAATCTTTGTCGTCAGGAACGATGCCGCCCGTATCCACAACTCGAAACTCGTGCCCGAGCCATTCGACCTCGCCATAGAGGCGGTCGCGCGTGATGCCCGGCTCATCGCCGACGATGGCGCGCCGCGATCCGGTTAGATGATTGAACAGCGTCGATTTGCCGACGTTAGGGCGCCCGACGATGGCAACGAGTGGGGATGGCCTTTTCTTGCTCAAAGATTTCTCTTAATCAAAATCATTTCTTTCTTAAAGGCGGGGATGAGTTACGATGCCCATCCCGCTATTAGAGAGACTGCAGTGCCTTCCTCATCCCATCCCGCGTCTCATCCCGTGACTGGGGCAGCGGGATTCTCGCTGTACCAGTTCTTCGCGCCGGGCGGGTTGCTCTCGAAAACACATCCCGCCTACGAGTTTCGCCGCGGGCAGCTGCAGATGGCCCAGGCCGTGGAAGAAGCTCTCGAAGAAAAGCGCCACCTGATCGTCGAAGCCGGCACTGGCACCGGCAAAACGCTGGCCTATCTGCTGCCGGTGATCCGCTCGGGCAAACGAGTCATCATCTCAACCGGCACGAAGAATTTGCAGGAGCAGCTCTTCTTTAAGGATGTCCCCGCGCTGGAGCGAGCTCTGTTTCCCGACGGAGATCGCAAACTGAGCGTCTGCTACATGAAGGGGCGCAACAACTATCTCTGCCGCAAAAAACTTTTTGATCTCACCGATCAACCGGTACTCAGCGGCCTGGAAGAGATCGAGCAATACCGCGCCATCGCCGCGTGGGAGAAAACCACGCAGTCGGGCGATCGCGCGGAACTCGCGGAACTGCCCGAGGCGAGCGCCCTTTGGCACAAGCTCGACGCCCGCGCCGATACCTGCCTCGGGCAGAAATGCAAGGAATGGGAGCACTGCTTCATCACCGAGATGCGGCGGCGCGCGGCTGAGAGCGACATCATCATCGTCAACCACCATCTGTTCTTCGCCGACCTCTCCATCAAACTCGAAGCCGAGGGCGCGCCCGACGCCGGTGTTCTTCCCGAGTGCGGAGCGGTTATCTTCGACGAAGCGCACGAACTGGAAGAAATCGCCGGCAACTACTTTGGGATCTCTGTCAGCAACCTGCGCATGGACGAACTGACGCGCGACGTCGAGCGCCTGCTGCAGCGCGAGAAGCTCTACACGCCGCAGATGTCGGGAGCGATTCAGTCGGTGCGAGAACGTTCGCAACTGTTTTTTTCGCTCCTGCCCGCGAGTGAAGGCCGGTTTGCCTTCGATTCTCGCCGCGAGTTTCTAGAGGAAAACGGCGAGGAATTTCTCGCCCTCAATCAAGCGCTGTACAGGCTGGGCGCGGAACTGGATCAACTCCCGCAGAAGCCGGAAGAAGTCTTCACCCTTACGCGTCGAACGCAGCAATTACAAGTGCAGCTTCGCTTCGTGATGGAGAACGAGGACCCGAACACAGTCTTCTGGATCGACCGCCGAGGATTCCGTGGAGCACCGGGCGCCCCCGCCCGGCGGAAATCGTCCGACGAAAAACACGCGGGCGGAAGAACGAACGTATTTCTGCAAGCCACTCCGATTGAAGTCGGCCAGATCCTGCGCGAGTGCCTGTGGTCGAAGCTGGAAACGTCGGTGCTGACCTCGGCAACGCTGGCCGTCGGCGGCAATTTCGACTACATACGCGGGCGGCTCGGGCTCGACCACGCGCGCGAATTGATCGTCCCGTCGCACTTCGATTACGAAAGCCAGGCGATCCTTTACGTCCCGCCCGATCTGCCCGATCCGCGCACGCCGCAATTCGCCGGCGAGGCGACTGTCGTGATCCGGCGGCTGCTTGAGATAACCCACGGACGCGCCTTCGTGCTCTTCACCAGCTACGCGCAGATGAACGAAATCTACGAGCGGCTGCTTGGCCAGTTGGAATTTCCCATGCTCAAACAAGGCGACGCGCCGAAATCGGCGCTGCTCGAGGAGTTCCGGCTAACGCCCCATGCCGTGTTATTTGGGACGTCTTCGTTCTGGCAGGGCGTGGACGTGCAAGGCGAACAGTTGAGCTGCGTGATTATCGATCGCCTGCCGTTTGCCGTCCCTAGCGATCCGGTAGTCGCGGCTAGGGTGAAGGCCATCGACGCCAGCGGCGGCAACGCCTTTTTCGAATACCAGGTGCCAAGCGCGGTCATCACGTTGAAGCAGGGCTTTGGGAGATTGATTCGATCGCTGCACGATCGCGGTTTGCTGGCTCTGCTCGACAACCGGATTCTAAAGAAGCAGTACGGTCGCGTGTTTGTAGAGAGCCTGCCGCGCTACAGCAGAACAACAGATCTAAGAAAAGTAGCTGGGTTCTTCGGGCGGACGCCGGATGATGTTTGATGGAGCGCCGGGCGTCCCCGCCCGGCAAGACGGGCGAGTCGCCCGTCCCCACACGAGCACCGCGAACTAATGGCTATTCCGCCGCTGCTTCCTTATCGACCACGACCTTCAAGTGCGTGGTCACGTCCTTGTGCAGTTTGACGGCGATAATAAACTCGCCGACGGTCTTCAGCGGTTCGTGTAACTGGATCTTTCTCCGATCGATGTGGAAGCTTTTCTTCTCGAGCGCGTCGGCAATATCGCCGGCCGTGACCGATCCGAACAGGTGATCGCCTTCGCCTGACTTGCGCAGAAACTTCACCTCGAGCCCGTCGAACTGCTTGGCCAGCGCTTCAGCCTCCGTCTTTTCCTTGGCGGAGCGGCGCACCGAAGCCGCCTTCATCTGCTCGATGACCGTCTTGTTAGCCGAGGTGGCCTCAATCGCCAGTTTCTTGGGCAGCAGAAAATTCCGCCCGTACCCCTCGGCGACTTTCACCACCTCACCGCGGGTGCCCAGCTTGGGCACGTCTTCTTTCAGGATGACTTCCATGATGACTCCGTTTCGTATGTAACCTGGTCGTTGGTCGCTTGTCGTTGGTCGTTGGCAAATTCTCGAACTGCCGCTGACCGCGAACGACCAGCGACTAACGACCAACGACGATCTTGAACTTACTGCGCGCGTCCAGCGAACGGCAGCAGGGCGATATTGCGCGCCTGCTTGATGGCCCTCGACAGTCGGCGCTGGTGCGGCATGCACACGCCGGTCAGGCGTCGCGGAGTGATCTTGCCGCTTTCAGCCACGAACTGCGCCAGCAGACGCACATCTTTGTAATTGACCGCCTCGATCTTCTCGACGCAGAACTTGCAAACCTTTTTGCGCCGGAAGTACTTACGGCCGCCTTCGCGGGGACCACCAGGTCCTCCGCCGGGACGGGGACCGCGTGGGCCGCTGCGCTCGGGGCGATCGCCGCCACTACGCTCCGGCCGGCTTTCGCCGCCGCTTGATCCCGCATGCGCGGTCGGTGCTTTAGTTTCTTCTGCCATAGTGCTCCTGCTTTCTAAGAATTCGTACGGACTGGCGAGATCCTCGCCCCTCCACCGATTCATCACACTATCATCGAAGCGGCCAATTAAACTGGCGCCGAGGCCGGTGTTTCCGTCCCCGCTTCCGGCGTTGCTGTTACCGAAGCGGCGGTTGCAGCCGGGGCTGCGCTGGCTTTCTTCTTTGAGTCGCGGATTTTCTTGATCTTGTCGAGCCGCTTCAGTTCTTCATCGGTGCGCACGGTGAGAAACTTCATCACCGGCTCGGTCACACGCAGGCGGCGTTCGAGTTCGTGCACCACAGCGCCGACGCCGTCAATCAGCATCAGCACAAAGATTCCATCATTGAACCTGCCTACCCTGTACGCGAGACGGCGCTTGCCCCAGACCTCGGTCTTGGTCGTTCCGCCCGCCGAGGTCACCGAAGACTCAAGCGTTGAAATCAGTTTGTTCAGATCCTCGTCCACCATGTCGGGCCGGACGATGAACATCAATTCATAGTTACGATTCATGCGTTGTCTCCAAAATACAGTCGCTGGCCGTTAGTCTTTAGTCGTTCGGGATTCATCGCAAATCGTGAGCGCTTGCTAACGACCAACGACTAGCGACCAGCGACGAACATCTACGACTAGAGCTCTTCATCCGGCTTCGTTCTTGCGATTAAACCGGTTCATCGCCGCCGCCGGTCCTTCTTTCAAAATCACCTCAACCGCCTGCACCGCCGTATCGAGAACTTCGTCCACAACCTTTTCCTGCGCCTTGCGGAACGGCGTCAGCACATATTTCACGCTGTCCGCGACTTTACGATCCGGCGCAATTCCCAGTCGAATGCGCAAAAACTCGTCGGTACCCAGGGCACCTAGAATGGATTCCATCCCGTTGTGCCCCGCCGAACTCCCTCGCTGCCTGATGCGAATGGCGCCCAGCGGCAGGTCGAGCTCGTCGTAAACCACAATCAGGTCCCGCGTCACATCGACCTGATGTTCCGCCACAAGTTCCCGCACCGAAAGCCCACTTAGGTTCATGTAGGTTTCCGGCTTGGCCAGGACCGACGGCTCACCGGCGATCGTTGCCCGCGCCGTTAACGCCTGGCATTGGCGATTCCTGACTTCGATCCCCAGGCCGTTGGCGATCCGATCGATCGTCAAGAACCCGAGATTGTGCGGCGTGAACTGGTACTCGATTCCGGGGTTGCCCAAACCGACGATCAGTTTCACGCAAATTAGCTCTTGGCTCTTGGCTGTTGGCCTTTAGCTCGTAGCTCGAGGCTCGCAGCTCGTAGCTATTTTTTCTCTTTCTTCTCGCTCTTCTCGGCCTTCTCAGCCTTTTCGGGCTTGGCTTTGCCTTTGGCCTCGCCTTCGGCCTCGCCTTCACCCTCGGTCTCCTGCTTGCCCTTCTTAATGACTTCGGGTTCAGCCGGAGTCGCCGTCGCGTCCGCCACCACCTCTGGAGCCGCAACCACTTCTTCCTTCACCGTGGTGATGTGCGCGATCATCTGGTTCTCGTCGGTCAGGAACTTCAGTTTTTCGCTGTGTGGCAGATCCTTCACGCGCACCTCAACGCCGAACACCAGGTGGCTGATGTCCACTTCGAGGTTCTTCGGAATGTCGGAAGGAAGGCACTCAATCTCGATCTCACGCAGCAACTGCTCGAGGATGCCGCCCTCCGTCTTCACACCCTCTGCCTCGCCTTTGAGCACGACCGGAACGGTGACGGTCAACCTCTTGTCCATCGCGATACGTTGCAGGTCCACGTGGAGCAGGGTTCCCTTGATCGGTTCGTATTGCCAGTCCACGATCATGGCCTTCACGCGATCGCTGTCGAGCGCCAAGTCAAAAATCGTGTTGTGCCCGCTCTCCGACCGCAGGATGCGCAGAACCTGCCGCGGATCGACCGCGACCGAAGCCGCGTCTTTGCCCGCCCCGTATAGCACGGCTGGAATTTTTCCGCCGACGCGTACTCGTCGGGCTGCGTTTTTGGTGCCTGGTTCGCGCTTCTGCGCTTCCAGAATGCTAATGTCCGTTGCTGTTGCCATAATTCCGTTTCCGTCCTTCGTTGGTGGTCGTTAGTCGTTGGTCGTTAGTCGTTCGCCGAGCCGCTGAAAAGGGTTTGCCAACGACCGACGACCACCGACCTTTTCTAAATAAAAAGTCTGCTGACCGAAGTCTCCTCGTGAATGGACTGAATCGCCCGTCCAATCAGCCCCGCGATCGAAAGCACTTTGATCTTCGAGACTTGCTTCGCCGCTTCGGACAGGGGAATCGTGTTGGTCACGACCACCTCAGTGATCGGAGACTCCACCAGATTTTCCACCGCCGCCCCTGAAAGTACCGGGTGCGTACAGCAGGCATACACGGTGCTCGCGCCTTTTTGCACCAGGGCCTGCGCCACCTTCACCAGAGTTCCCGCCGTGTCGATGAGGTCGTCGATGATGAGA
>Ga0193751_1001087_pt1 | contig 18081 bp, 15 predicted proteins | sample L1c2metaG_FD_143050 | JGI IMG/M metagenome (GOLD analysis project Ga0193751, IMG submission 143050) | Soil microbial communities from a riparian zone of the East river system, Colorado, United States - L1c2 | ecosystem: Environmental > Terrestrial > Soil > Riparian zone | place: USA: East River... | reverse complement strand
GGAGGCAGAGAGGCTTGCTGCAAGGCAACGTCGGGCGCGGCATACTCGGGCGCGTTACTGGCGGGGCCGGTGGGTAGAATTTTCAACAAACGAGGCGAGAAGCGGTGGGGCTGGGCGGGAGTCATCCGATCAAGTTCGGAGAGCGGGGCGGAGACGTCATGTTTCAGTTCGTGGATTAGGCGGATCAAGCTTTGTCCCTGTTCCTGGGCAGAGGCGGAGACCGGACATAGCAGCAGCAACGTCGCGGCTAGATGGAGAAACGCGGCGAACCATGCTGTCATGGTGCGAGTCATAGGCCGAGGTGTACTCCGAATGGTGGCGCGGCAGGGGGAGGTTACGAGTGGAGGTAGTATATCCGGTTTTTTCAAGATCAACTGCAGAGATTTGCACGCCAGCGTCCACTCGCTGAACCTTCGAAAAAAGCGAGTATCGTTCCGCGTCAAGCGGGTCGCCGCAATTATTTGCACATGATTGCCAGCGCTTCGGGCCGCCGCTTCAAGGGCTGCCGTGCCACGGAAGCTGCCGAGCTGCGCTCGGCTTGGACGGGCGAGGCGCCCGTTCCCACACCAGTTCTAGGCTTGCTTTCTTGACCGCGAGATAGCCTCGCGGGCTTCCTTGTCGGCGGTGCGACGGCGTTCGGTCTCGCGTTTGTCCCATTGCTGTTTGCCTTTGGCGAGGGCGAGTTCGACTTTGATTTTGCCATTCTTGAAATACATTCGGGTGGGGATCAGAGTGAGTCCCTTTTGCTGGGTCTTGCCAATGAGCTTGCGAATTTCTTCTTTGTGAATCAGAAGCTTCCTGGTGCGGAGAGCGGCATGATTGGCGGAGTTCCCGTGGTCATAGGGACCGATATGGCAGTTGAGGAGCCAGAGTTCTCCGTCTTTGATGAGGCCGTAGGCGTCCTTGAGATTGGTCTTGCCGGTTCGGATTGACTTTACTTCGGTTCCGGTGAGCACGACTCCGGCCTCGAATTTTTCGAGCAAGAAATAGTTGTGACTCGCGTTCCTGTTTACGGAGGCATCCTTTTCTCCGGAGGCGGTGGGCTGGCGGCGAGGATTTTTCTCCCGATTGGGCTGGGTCTGATGGGTAGTCTGCTTGGCCATGGCACTGAAAAGAAAGTAACAGGTCTCAGGTGTTAGGTGTCAGGAAGGGCTCGCAACAATTCCAACTTTCGAATCGATCGGTGGCCTGTCTTCCCTGAGACCTGACACCCAAGACCTAAGACCTGCACTCCGGGACAGGTACTAATGAGTGTAAACATCGACGTACCAATCACTTCGGGTGCCGGTTCATGCGATGCTATAATCCGAATTTCCGGTACTTTTTGCGCGCGACGGCCGCTGAGACACCCGCCCGGTTGGCTTTTACGGGTGGCGTGACGCGTCCTGGCTGGATGAGTCATGGTCGGATGAGTCGTCGTCTTTTAAATGGTGGCCGGATGAGTCTGGCCGGTGACGCCGCCGGCGAGAGAGATTTTTATGAGGACTGCTTGATGAGACGCCTGATCCGTCCGGCTCTGTTCGTTCTGCTGCTGCTCTGCTTGAGGCTTCCTGATCTTGCCAAAACTGTCGACTCCGCCAAGGCGCTCTACGACAAGGGCCAGGATGCCGAGGCGCGGCAGAACTACGAACAGGCGTTCGACTATTTCAAGCAGGCCTACAATCTAAAACCGAAAGACCTGAGATATCGAACTGCTTTCGAGCGGACCCGTTTCCTGGCAGCTTCGGCACTCGTGCATCGCGGGCAGATTCTGCGCGATGCCGGCAAGCTCGACGAGGCGCTGGTGGAATTCCAGAAAGGATTGGAGACCGATCCTTCTTCGTTCATCGCGCAGCAGGAGCTGAAGCGTACGCAGCAGATGATTCGGGAGGGGGAGAATCCGCAACCGCAGGCTTCGGCGCCGGGTGCGACCGCGTTGCGCAGGCGGTTGGAATCGGCGCAGGGCCCGGTGGAGCTGGCTCCGATCTCGAACGTGCCCATCACGCTCAAGGTCACGGAAAAAGCCAACGTGATCTACGAGACGGTGGGCAAGCTGGCTGGCATCAACGTGCTTTTCGATCCCGATTACACGCCGCGCCAGGTGCGCATCGAACTGAACGGCGTGACCCTCGAAGACGCCCTGGAAATTATTTCGTTTGAAACCAAGACTTTTTGGCGTCCGGTGACGCCCAATACGATTTTTGTCGCACAAGACAATCCTGCGAAGCGGAAAGAGCTGGAACAAAACGTCATCAAAACTTTTTATCTTTCGAACCTTTCCCAGCCTACCGAATTGCAGGATGTAGTGAACGCGATGCGCACCATCCTCGAAGTGAGCCGAATTCAGCAGTTGCCCTCGCAGGGAGCGATTGTGGTGCGGGGTACGCCGGATCAGATGGCTCTGGCGCAGAAACTGGTGGACGATCTCGACAAGGCGAAACCTGAGGTGCTGATCGAAGTGGCGGTCATGCAGGTGAGCCGCAGCAAGATGCACACGCTTGGCGTCAGCCCTCCGACCAGCGTCACGGTGCAGCTGCAGAACAATATCAACAGCACCACCAGCACGACTTCAACCACCTCGACCACGAGTACTACGTCATCCACATCCGGCATCAACCTGAATACGATCGCCAACCTGAACGCCACCGACTTCCAGGTGACGATTCCGCCGGCCACGGCGACGGCATTGTTGAGCGACAGCAACACAAAGATCATTCAGAATCCGCAGATCCGCGCGCTGGACGGGCAGAAGGCTACATTGAAGATCGGCGACCGCGTGCCGGTGGCGACGGGATCGTTCCAGCCGGGTATCGGCGGAGTCGGTATCAACCCGCTGGTCAACACTCAATTTCAATACCTCGATGTCGGCGTGAACATCGACATCACGCCGCGCGTGCATGCGGGGCGGGAGATATCGCTGAAGATGACGCTGGACGTCTCGGCGGTGACATCGCACGTGAGCATCGGTGGCATCGATCAGCCGGTTATCGGACAGCGCAAGATTGAGCACGAAATCCGTCTGAAGGATGGCGAAGTAAACCTACTGGGCGGCATGCTGGAGGATACGCAGACGAAGGCTTTGAGCGGTATTCCGGGACTGGCTTCGATCCCGATCCTGAAATATCTCTTCTCGCAGAGCAATAGCGAGCACTCGGAAAACGAAATCGTATTCGTCCTGGTACCGCACATTATCCGTGGGCCTGACCTTGCCCATGGCAATGTCGACATGATCGACGTAGGCACGGCGAATGCACTGTCGCTGAGACACTCCAGCGGCAAGGTGGCATCGCCGGCGAGTTCGGTTGCGCCCACTCCAGCTTCGCAGTCCGCACCTCCCCAGTCCGCACCTGTAGCCCCTCCGCAGCCGCAGACGTCAGCTCCCCAGGGGCAGGCTGCTCAGAACTTAGTTCCACAAAGTCAGGTTCCGCCGAATCAGGCTGGCGCCGGTGCGGGAACATTCATGTTTGATCCGCCTACATTGACCCAGGCCAAGGGCTCGACCTTCACGGTGAATGTCATGCTTTCCGGCGGGCAGAATGTGTATTCCGTGCCCGTCCAACTCAACTACGATCCGAATCAGCTGTCGGTGGTCAACGTTTCGAACGGCGGATTCCTGTCACAGGATGGGCAAGCGGTGGCGTTGGTGCATCGCGACGATCCTGCGACCGGCACGCTGCAAATCACGGCCACACGGCCTCCGGGCGCCGGGGGCGTTTCGGGACAGGGCGCGGTGGTGACGCTCACATTCATGGCGAAGGGGGCGGGCCAGTCGGCTCTAACCATCACTCGGGGCGGAGCGCGGGATCCGGCGATGCAGCCGATTGCGATGAGCGGAGCGCAGGCGGCCATTACGATTCAGTAGAGATGTGGCTTGGTGTGGGGACGGGGCTTTGCCCCGTCCAGCGCGGGTCAGAGACCCGCCACCACACAAACTGTCGAATTCAATGATCCAGTTGACTCACAAACGGACTTCGGACCGCGGCATGAGCCGCCGACAGCGCGGCTTCACGCTGATCGAGCTGATTGTTGCGACCGCCATCCTGGCTATCCTGGTGGGGGCGGCGTTTCCGCTGGTCCGGATGACCATTTATCGGGAGCGCGAGCACGAGTTGCGCCAGGACCTCTGGATGATGCGCGACGCGATCGATCGTTACAAAGCCGCCAGCGAACAGGGCGCGTTTCAGATCAAGGTGGGGAGCGAAGGATATCCTCCGGATCTCGACACGCTGGTCACCGGGGTGGATGTGGCCGGAAAGAAATTGAAATTTCTCCGCCGGATCCCGGTTGATCCCATGACCAAACAGGAATGGGGAATGCGCTCCATGCAGGACGATAAAGACTCGGATTCCTGGGGTGGGCAGAACGTTTTCGATGTTTACACGAAGTCGGACCAAGTCGCTTTGGACGGCACCAAGTATAAGGACTGGTAAATGAAATTCAGGTCCAAAGCCCGCAGCCTCAAATTCTGCAATCCCAAAATCCGCAATCGGGGTTTCACGCTGATTGAGATGGTGGTGGTGATCAGCATGATCCTGATCCTGCTGGCGATCGCGTTGCCAATGTACAACCAGAGCGTCATCCGCGCGCGGGAAGCCACGCTGAAACAGAATCTGGCGACGCTCAACAAAGTCATCGATCAGTACACGCTGGACAAGCAGAAAGCTCCGCAGGCGCTGGATGATCTGGTCTCGGCGGGATACCTCAAGTTTGTTCCAAACGATATCACCGGCAGCAAGGACACCTGGGTGCTGGAACAGGAAGACTCGCTCAAGTCCATCGACCAGACGCAGCCTGGCATTGTGGGTGTCCACAGCGGTTCCGACCAAACGGCTATCGATGGCACCCTTTATTCGAGTTGGGTTTACTGAGCTTAAGCTGACTTCTAACCCAGCTTTTCTGTTACCTTATCCGTTCACTATTCTGGAGATACGTTCTGGAGGCTAGCTTGGATTTTCTCAACCGGCTGCAGCCCTTCGCGCTGCTCGTCATGCGGCTTGTGCTGGGAGCGATCATGATTGCGCATGGTTATCACAAGGTGTGGGGCGAGTTTCATCATCACATGGATTTCATGGGCTCGCTCGGCCTTCCTAAGTGGCTGGCATACCTCTCCGCTGGAACGGAATTTTTCGGCGGAATCGCCATTGTGCTTGGATTGTTCACGCGCTTCTTCGCAGCCGCGTTCATCATCGAAATGGCGGTCGCCATCTGGAAAATCCATTTTAAGAATGGGCTGATGGGTAATGGCGGATACGAATTTCCGCTGGCGATGGCTACGATTGCGTTTGGACTGCTTTGCTTTGGCGGCGGGCCGTGGGGAGCGACGTTTGCCAAATCTGGAGGGTGGAAAGCAAAGTAGCATCTTGACTATTCAGCTGCCATTTTAGCCATAAATATGGCAGAATAGAGTCCATGCGGACCACCGTCGACATTCCGGACTCCCTTTACCGTGACCTTAAGAGCAAGGCGGCCGGGGAAGGGCGCAGCGTAAAGGAACTGATTCTTCGTGGCGTCGAAATCGAACTGCAACTGACGCCTAGGCGGCGTCGGCGCCCGGTGTCATTGCCGTTAGTACGTTCCAAACAGCCCGGGACGGTTGCACTCGACAATGCCAAGATCTTCGAGATCATTCCTTTTCCCTGATGTGAACGTCTGGATCGCCCTCACATCCGAGAGGCATATCCACCACGCCCTCGCTGCGCGTTGGTTTAGGAGTCTGGATGAGGACGCACGTCTCTGCTTCTGCCGGATAACCCAACTCAGCCTTTTGCGGCTTCTTACGACGGATGCCGTGATGGGTTCAGAGGTGATGACGCAGTCGCAAGCTTGGCAAATCTATGACCGCTGGCTGGATGATCCGCGTGTTGCCTTCCTCGACGAGCCAGTGGGTTTAGAACAGGCGTTCCGCTCCCATTCGCGACGACGAACCCCATCTCCTAAAGAGTGGGCCGATTCTTACCTGCTCGCTTTTGCTGCGGTCTCCGGGTTGAGGCTGGTCACTCTCGATCGGGCATTTCGCGAAAGAGCGAGAAACCTTCTGCTCTTGCACAGCTAAGCCGCAGTTGCCAGCACTCAGAATTCCGCCAGCTCCTTCATCGCGCGGAACAGGTCGCTAGCCTGCGGCAGGATGGCGTTCTCGAGTATCGGCTGATAAGCGACGAACGTATCCGTCGCCGCGACTCGTTTAACCGGGGCATCGAGGTGATGGAACAGCTGATCTGCGATGCGGGCGGCAATTTCGGCGCCGTATCCCCAGCTTAGCGAGTCTTCATAGGCAATTAGCGCTCGGTTGGTTTTCTTTACCGACGCGGCAATCGCATCCCAGTCAAACGGATTCAAGCAACGCAGGTCAATCAGTTCGACGCTGACGTGATGCTCGCGCTCCAGTTTTTGCGCGGCCTGTAGGGCGCGCGGAACCACCGCTCCGTAGGTGATGACGGTGAGGTCGGTTCCGGGCTGCACGACTTTCGCTTTTCCGAATGGGACCATGTAGTCGGGGCCGGGATAGGGCGAGCGTCCGTAGGTTTCGCGGTAGAGGCGCTTGTGTTCGAGGAACAGGACCGGGTCGTCACACCGGATCGCAGTGCGCAGCAGGCCCGCGGCGTCGAGTGCGTTTGAAGGGAATACGACGCGCAGTCCGGGAGTATGCGTGAAGATGCTTTCGCCGCACTGCGAGTGGTAAATCGCGCCGCCCGTCAGATAACCGCCAATCGCGACCCGAATCACCAAGGGCGCTGAGAAAGCGTTGTTCGAGCGCCAGCGGATGATGGGGAGTTCGTCGCGCAACTGCATCATCGCCGGCCAGATGTAATCGAAGAACTGGATCTCAACCACGGGCTTCAATCCGCGCGTGGCCATGCCGGTAGCACGGCCGATGATGTTGGCTTCGGCCAGCGGAGAATTGAAGACGCGGTCGGAGCCGAATGCGATTTGTAAGCCAGAGGTCAGCTTGAAAACTCCACCCTTACCCTTGATCAGCTTCTGCTTGAGATACTCTTCGCGGCTGGCGTCGGCGACGTCTTCGCCGAAAATGATGACGCGTTCATCGCGGCGCATCTCGTCGCGCAGCGTGGCGTTGATGAGGTCCGCCATGGTTTTGGGCGTCGAGGCAGCGGAGCGCTTGCCATCCGCAGTGGTCTCGGGAGCGGCAAATGCGGGCTGAGTTTCGAATGCCGGCGTGGTGGGATCGAGATCGGGCGAGTACACGAAGTTGTAGATGGTTTCGGGTTGCGGCACCGGGGCTGCAAGTGCGCGGTCGGCATCGGCCTGAATCTGCTCTTCGACTTCCTTCTCGATCTTGTTGATCCCTTTTTCGTCGAGGATTCCTTCACGCAGCAGGAACATCTGCAAGCGCGGGACCGGATCGCGTGCGGCGTCGGCCTGGCGCTCGGAGTCGGGGCGGTAAAGGCGTTCGTCGTCGGAGAGGGAGTGGGAATAAGGACGGATCACATGGGCGTGGACAAATGCAGGACCGTGGCCGGCGCGGCAATGGTCAGCCGCGCGCCTGAGAGCGGCGTAAGCGACGACGGGGTCGGTGCCGTCAATCTCTTCGAAATGGAAGTTGGGGAAGCCGGAGACGAGGCGCGAAATGTTGCCGCCGGAGGTCTGCACCTCCACGGGCACGGAAATTGCGTATTCGTTGTCCTGCACGCAAAAAATTACCGGCAGGCGGAGATTGGATGCAGTGTTCAGGGCCTCCCAGAATTCGCCTTCGCTGGTCGTACCGTCGCCGAGCGAGACGTAGGTGATTTCGTCGCCCTGAAATTGGACATCCTTGAATTGGCGGTAATCGCCTTCCGCTTTTTGGCTGGCGTTGGGATGCCTGGCGAAATAACGGCCGGCTTCGGCGCATCCGATGGCCTGCAGAATCTGAGTGCCGGTGGCGGACGATTGAGTAACGACGTTGAGCCGCTTGTAGGCCCAGTGCGAGGGCATCTGGCGGCCGCCGGAACTGGGATCGTCGGCAGCGCCGACGGACCCGAGCAGCATTTCGTACGGAGTGGCGCCCAGGGCGAGACACAGGGCGCGGTCGCGGTAGTAGGGATAGAACCAGTCGTAGGCGGGCTTCAACGCAAGAGCCGCGGCGACGCCCATGGCTTCGTGGCCTGCGCCCGAGATCTGGAAAAAAACTTTCTGCTGGCGCTTGAGCAGGATCTCGCGGTCGTCCACGCGGCGCGAGGTGAACATTGTGCGGTACGAATCAATCAGTTGCTGGCTCGTCAGGCCCTGATAGGTCTTGGCCTTTTTCGTGATGCTGAGTTCGTTCAGCTTGGGATCGACTTTGGTAGTGGCCATGCCGCGTTCTTCACCCCACAGAGTTTCAGCCCCGCCTCATTGTAAATCAGGGGGCAGGTGCCAGGTGTCAGGTCTCAGGAAAATCTGACGGGCAGGTCTCAGGTGGCGGGTGTCAGGTCTCAGGGAAACCCTTTCCCTTGAGGCCGCAGGTTTGTCCCGACCATCTGGCTCGCTCTTGACTGTCGATTCGTATGACTTCAGCCTTTCCTGAGACCTGACACCTGAGACCTGGTTTATCCTGATCTCTCCATGATTCGTTTCCTGCGCCCGTTTGATCCGCATCGCATCCGCTTGCTGGTGTTCGACCTCGACGGCACCTTAATTGACTCACGCCTTGATTTGATTCACTCCGTGAATGCAATGTTGCAACATATCGGTCGTCCCGCGCTGGACGGCGACCTCATTGCGAGCTATGTGGGAGATGGCGCTCCAGCGCTCGTGCGTCGCGCTGTCGGCGAGACAGACGACGAGGCGCTGTTTCGACGAGCTCTGGAATATTTCCTTGGCTACTACCGCCTCCACAAGCTCGACCACACCACGGTTTATGAGGGGATCGCGGAGGCACTAGCGAGCGTGACTGATTCGACAAATGGAGTGCGGCGACTGATGGCGGTGCTTTCGAACAAGCCGGTCAATCCCTCGCGCGATATTGTGCAGGCTCTGGGGCTGGGAGATTTCTTTGTGCGCGTATACGGCGGCAACAGCTTTACGACCAAGAAGCCCGATCCGCTGGGAGTGCGGACGATCCTGCAGGAGACTGGCGTTGCGGCGGATGAGGCGCTCATGATTGGAGACTCGTCGATCGACGTCTTGACCGGGCGCAATGCCGGATTGTGGACTTGCGGTGTGACCTACGGCTTCGCTCCCCATTCGCTGGAAGATGTGCCTCCGGATGTCCTGATCGAGACTCCTCGCCAACTGGGGGAGCTGTTCCGCTAACTAGACCTGCGCGGATTTGTAGTACACAGAAAGTTCCATAGCGTTGCAAAAAGGGCATCCTGAGAAGGACTCGGGATGCCCGGTAGTATTCAAATCCTTCCTATTGGAAGGTGAGCCTCTAGTCACCTGGAGGCTTCTGCTCTTCCCGCTTCTTCCGTTCCTCTTCTTGCTTCTTTTCCGCGGGCGTTTGCTGGCGCGGAGGCGGCGCTGGTTTGGTCGCTGCGGGAGGAGGAGTGCGCTGCTGCTGCTGTTGCTGGCGCTCCTGCTGCGGAGCCGGCTGGTTCCGGTTCGGTTCGGGACGATTGTTTGGTTGCGCCGCGGGCGGACGATTGGCCTCAGGGCGGTTATTCGGTTGATTCGTCTCGGGTCGATTGTTTGGTTGTGCCGCGGGCGGACGATTCGCCTCGGGGCGGTTATTCGGTTGATTCGTCTCGGGTCGATTGTTTGGTTGTGCCGCAGGCGGACGATTGGCCTCGGGGCGGTTATTCGGTTGATTCGTCTCGGGACGATTGTTTGGTTGTGCCGCGGGCGGACGATTGGCCTCGGGGCGGTTATTCGGTTGATTCATCTCGGGACGATTGTTTGGTTGTGCCGCAGGCGGCCGATTGGCCTCGGGGCGATTATTCGGTTGATTCATCTCGGGACGATTGTTGGGTTGCGCCGCAGGCGGACGATTCGTTTCGGGGCGATTGTTCGGCTGCGGTGGAGATGGCTGATTTCCCGGCCGGTTTGCCGGTTGGTTAGCGGGCGGATTGGAGGCGGGTTGTCCCGGTCGCCCAGCATTCGGCTGGTTCCCGGGCTGACCCGGACGCTCGTTCGGGGCTGGCTGATTTCCCGGCCGGTTCGCTGGTTGGTTAGCGGGTTGATTTGAGGCGGGCTGTCCCGGTCGCCCAGCATTCGGCTGGTTCCCAGGCTGATTTCCCGGCTGGTTCGCCGGACGGCCCATGGTCGGTGTGGCCGGTTTGCCCGGAGGCGCCACTTTGACCATCGGCTGCGCAGCCGCCGCGGCCGCCGGGCGCAACGTCTGCACTTCGTGCTTCGCCAAAGGCTGTCCGGGATGCGCCGCCAATGCTTGCTGCTGTTTGGCAAACGGCACTGGCGGAGGGGGTGGCGTCGTCTTCGCGATCACCGCCCGGTTCATTACTGCCGGCGGCGGCGCGGTCACATGATTCGCGGTCGCAGCCTTCGCTCCCAGCACGCTCTCGCGCGTGGGGGCAACCGCTACCCTCGCACTCACAGGCGCAGCGGCAATTTGCCGTGCGTCCACCTTAACCGCCGCCCGGGCTACCGGCTGCGCGCTTGCGAAGGCGCGTTGCGGAACCACCGTTACCGCACCTTGTACATTCCTGTTCGCATACGTCACGTTCGTGATGGTTGTGTTGGTCGTCCTGTTATTGATAATCGTGGTGTTGTAAACGTTCGTGACCGTGGTGGTATTGACCGTCGTATTGCTGATGTTCACCCGGTTCACATACTCCCGGCTGACGTGGTATGAGGGCACGAAAACTTCCCGCGGACCCAGCGGAAACCATCCCACATTGCCGCCGAAGCCAACTCCTATTCCAACTCCTCCTCCACCGCCGATAAAGACCACCAGCGCGGGAGCATATACCGCCCGCACCTCTACGGGTCCGGCCACCCAACCCCAACGTCCGCCGACCGTGACCCAACGTCCATAGTGGAATGGGGCGTAGCCCCAGGAAGAGTCATCGACCCACGTATATCCCCAGGGAGGAATCCAGTCCCAGTGACCTTGGTGATACGGCGCCCAGCCTGCTTCAACACGGTTGGGGAACCAGACGTGGCCGTAGTTCGAATCGTCGCGCCAGTCGCCATTGTCATCGAGATCCTCATAGCCGACGACATCGTGGGACAAATAGCGCGCCGAGCGCGAGTTGTCGTAACGGTGATCGCGGTTGTACGCCCAGTTATCAAATTGGTCGGCTCCGCTAATCTCAATTACATCGGCATTCAGCGAGTCGGTTCCGCTGAAAGTGCCTCTTTGTCCGGCGTGCAGCGTGTAGGTCTGGCCGTTGCCGGTCGCTTGGCCTCCGCCCTCGCGCGGGCTGACGACTGTGTAGGTGCCGTCTTCACTCGCCTCTACCCGGTAGCTTCCCGGTTCGGTAACCGAAAACGCCAGGTTCGGGGTGTCGATCTCGAAGATATCGTCCTGGTCCAGCCGTCGCACCCGAATGTTAATCGAGCCTGAGGTCAGCTGAATCTGCGCCGTGTGGTCGTCCAGGTTTAGAAACGAAAATCCGGTGTTGGCCGACAAGCGAATTACGGCCGACCCCAGTTGCAGTTCGGCGCGCGAGTCCTTGTCTGCCCAGATCTTGTCACCGGTTGTCATGGGCCGATTCGGGACCGCTTGCACCCATTCGGTTTCACCGGCGGGTTGGAATGAAACCGAACCCTCCATGTAGCCGATGCGAGCCACTCGGCTCGGCGGATCGTCCTGCTGCTGATATTGATCTTGAGCGGCCACTCGTATTGGTAGAACCATGGTCGCGAGCACCAGCCCGAGCACTACGCTCCACCAGCCTGACTTCTTAAGTTTTTGTGTCATAGAAGTGTCTCTCTCCTCATAAGGTTTCTATCGCGAACCCTGAAGTCCGCGGAATGTTCCGTCATCTCGCAGAATTTTCCGCCATCTTTTGATGCTGAAAATGGTCGTCGCAGCAGCCAGCATTTGGCGAAGCGCGCCTGACAAGGACCTCAGAACGAACTTCAATCAAATGCACCCGCAGCTCACTAAACTGTTGACGGCGAAAGGATAACAGGTTGCCTGGCGGCAAGGATGAGCAAAATAGCTCAGGTGTCGTGAGCGAGGAGGACGTTGATTCCAGCGGGTTGAGTTTACGCGATTGATCGTCTATTCGTCCGGCTCTAAGCGTCCGGCTTAGCGTCCGGTTTTAGGCTCTGCAAGCCGATTTGGCCTTCCTGCGGAGTGCCCGGCTCTCCCACCCAAATGACTCGAAACCGCGCATCGACGCCGTCTGACACCAGATGAACGATCTCTCCAGCCTTGGGACGGAATGCGATGCCGTCGACCCGCGCGCCGCGATGGCTGACATCGATCAGGGAAGTCGTCTGGGGCAAGGATTCCTGGCGGTCCTGGCCCCACACGTCTATCGGCTGCGACACGGATAGTCTTGGTTCCCGCCGTCGATAAATGATCGGTTCGTTTAAATTGAGTTGCGATGTGCTTCCGGGAGAACCCGCCAGCTGGTACTTTTCGAGTTCAACAAGAAACCGTTCTTTGGTAAGGGTGGCCCCGATACGGAACAATTCCAGAAGAGGATCACGTTCGACAACGTCGTCGATCGAGCGTGTGGCGCCTCCCGAAGAATCGGCGGCGGCATCGGCGGCACTATCGTCCCAGTCGAGTCCTTCCGGCTCCACGAGCGCCTCGGCAATGGTGTCCGGGCTCGCAGCCATTTGGTGGATTAACTGTTCCAGTCGATGCCGATGCTCCGATGTACGGTCCAAAAAAGCGATCCCCATGCCGAGTTCGGGATCCATGAGCCGAACTTTTCCTTGCGTCTTGACTGAACTTTCCGCGGCTCGGAGCAGCAACTCGACTCGCGTATGGGCGGGAAAAGGGGACTGGGTTCGCAGGAAGCAACCACCGAAACTGAGTCCCAACAGAGAGCAGCGTATTGGCGGATCGTGCTTCTCTCCAGACTGCAAATGCAACCATTCCTTCAGACTGCGGTGCGAGGCGTCGGAGAGTGTCGCAAATTGAATGCCGACCCGACAACGCGAATCCTGCCAGGCAATCATTCCGGTGGCTTCGATCACGGTCGTCGTGTCAGGCAGCGCAAAGGAGAAGGCGATAAGGCTGCTTTTCTTGCCCGGCGAGTTCGCAAGCCGTACCGAGAGCCCGCCCTCGCTAAGCCCAGAGATGGAGGCCTGCTCGCCCTCTCCATCCTGGAATCGGAAATATGCGGGAATATTGACTTCCAGCCGGACGGACCGGCGCCGCTCTCGTTTCAGGAGGGCGCGGGCAGCTCGAAAGCTCGACTTCGCCTTTTCGGTAGAGATCGGCTTGTAGACAACAAAGTTCGCGCCCAGCTTAAACGCAGTCTGTAGATTGGTGCGTGCGTCGATAATCGCGATGGCGACTGATTTACGGTTTTGCTGCCCGGAGCGGACGCTTTTCAGCAGCCCGAAGCTGCTCTCGTCATTGCAGTCAATGATGACCGCTTCGAAGCTGTGCTGCGCGAGTTTGGTGGCGGCGCTGACGGTATCCGCGCAGTGCTCGACATGAATTTCCAATTCACCCAGGACACTGCGAAGGATGCGAAGGGCGCGGTCGTCCGAGCAAACCAATAGTGAAGTGAGATTCATGCCAGTATGGAGAATGGTAGGGAAAAAGCAAGGACATCCAAAGTTACGGCCGTAATGTTCATGGGGAGTGCGTTCTGCTCGGCGTAACATGTATTGTCACCATCGACGTTTGCTTTGCCCGCGAAACCGCTGCTCTATTCCCAATCATTGCCCTGTCCTGCTACTTTCAAGTGACGCTGCGATGAACGACGCGAGACGCGGCCGTGTGGTGACGTGGCTCGTTATGGCGGGGCAGAGCCCCGCCGCCACACAAGCAACGTCTCTACGGGAAAATTTGGGATGAAGAACGACTCCAACTCCTGGGGACTGACCCCCGCCGAACTCCGCAGACTGCGCGGATTGAAGACTCCGCACGGGATTCAACGCTTACTCGATGACATGCCGTACCACCTTGCGGATAGCGCCTGGTCTCCGCGCCGCGTGCTGCGTGAGAATACTTCGCATTGCTACGAGGGGGCGCTGTTTGCGGCGGCGGCGCTGCGCGTGATCGGATATCCTCCCCTGATTCTCGATCTGGAAGCCGAGCACGATACCGACCACGTGATTGCCGTGTATCGCAATCGCGTCGACGGACACTGGGGTTCGGTGGCGAAATCGAATTACACCGGCTGCCGCTATCGCGAACCGGTCTACCGTTCGTTGCGTGAACTGGCGCTCAGTTATTTCGATGTGTATTTCAATCAGCGGGGAGAGCGAACGCTGCGAACTTTTTCCCGGCCCGTCCACATGCGCCGTTTCGATCCCCTCCACTGGATGACCACGGAGAAGCCCGTCTGGTTCGTGGCGGAGTACCTCCTGACCATTTCTCACTATCCGCTGATCACTCGGGCGCAGGCGAAGCGGTTGCATCGACTGGATGGACGGTCGTTCCGGGCGGGGTGTTTGGAGCGGGCCGAGAAGAAGCTTTAACCACAGGGAGCACGGGGGTACACAGGGATGCACAGGGGGATCCGGCTTCAGATGGGACTGCTCGTGGAGTGGCTTCGTACTTCTGCTGTGCGTTTTTGCGTCGCATTAAGCTTTCCTGTGGTTCTCTCGGCGGTGGTTCTCTCGACGGTCTTCGTTTTCAGTCAGGATTCTCCTTCAGATTCAAAGTCGCCTGTCGCTTCAAGACCCGCAGCACACGTTTCCCCGCCCATCGATCTTAAGCCCGATGGTTCCGGCACCGTGCCTCCGGAGCAGATTCGGCAACTCCTGCGCCGTGCCGAAGAGAAGGACATTGAGAACGACAAGCAGCAGCGCGATTACACCTACATCGAGCACCAGGAAGAGCACAAACTCGATGGTCATGGAGCGGTCAAGAAGATCGAATCGAGGACTTCGGAGGTTCTTGAAATCTACGGGGAACCGGTCGCGCGGCTGACTGCCAAGGATGACAAACCCTTGCCGGCCAACGAGGCGAAAAAGGAAGAGGAGAAGATTCAGAAGATTATCGACAAACGCAAGAACGAATCCGAAGGGGATCGGCGCAAGCGAGTCGAGCGCGAAGAAAAAGGTCGCGAAGAAGATCGTAAGTTCGTTCTGGAGATCGCCGACGCGTTCAACTTCCGCCTAGCCGGCTCTGAAGTTTTCGACGGACGCGACGCCTGGGTGCTGGAAGGCGAACCTCGTCCCGGCTACGAACCCAAGCGGCGCGACGCCAGGATCCTCAGCAAGTTCAAAGGCCGGGTCTGGATTGACAAGGCCGAGACACAATGGGTCAAGCTCGACATAACTGCTATCGACACAATATCGGTCGGCTTCGTGCTTGCGAGGATCCACAAAGGCACGCGTGTTCTCATCGAACTGACCAGGGTGAATGATGAAGTTTGGCTGCCCAAACTTGTTCAGCTTCATTTCGACGCGCGCGTGGCGCTGTTCAAAAGCTACGACGAGGATATCGAACAGACTTATCGCGACTACAAGAAATTCCGGACGGATACGAAGATCACAGTCGTCGGTGAGCAGCGGTGAAGGCGGCGAGGTGCGAGCTACGAGCGAGCGGATGTTCGGGGTTGTCTCGTCACTCGTAGCCGCATTTGCAAGCGAAAAGTTGCATCGTGAAGCTCAGGCTCTGGTGACCACGACTGAGCTTCGCGTCTGTATTTTCAAGCGCTTGCGCGGCCGTGCAAGTACTTACGTACCGTCTCTAGTACCTTGGTTACCCCGTTTTGGGTGACCGGTGCCCGAGATAGGTGTTGACTACTACTAATAGTGGTATACAAATGTTAACCCACAAGATCTAGAGATTAACTGCAACTCCACTTTTTGTGAAATCCAGAAAAACCCCATAAAACCCAAAGAAACCGGGAGTTTCATGCTGAGAGGCCCTCGGTAGCGGTTGAGATATGCTCAGCACACCAAAATACACTCGAACGCGTTGGATCGAGGACTTGGTTCTCCCAAATTCCTCAGCGTAGCCGGGAAGAAAAAGCTGGGCTGAGAACTGGATTCTGCGGGAGAGGGAAACGTTATGGCCGACTCGCGAGAAGTGATGAACATTCGCCAGGCTTCCCAGTATCTGGGAGTGAGTCCGGACACGTTGTACAAGTACGTGAACGAGCAGAAGATTCCAGCGTTCAAGTTGGGCAACCGCTGGCGCTTCAAGAAATCGAAGCTTGATCAGTGGATGGAAGAGAAGTCGATGGAACTGGAACCGCGGGGCAAAAAGAAAATCAAGGCCGCGGTGAAAGCTGCCGGAACTCCGTAAGCGAACTTCGTTAAAGAAGGGCGGGCACATGTTTGGAATGGGATCGAAGACGATCGTGGGACTGGACGTAGGCTCTTCGAGCATCAAGGCCGTGGAGCTGCGGAGGACACGCACTGGAATCGAAGTGGCGCACCTCGGCCTGGAGCCGATCGCGCCCGACATTGTTGTCGATTCCATGATCGTGGACTCGGGTACGGTTTCGAGCGCCATTGCCAAGCTGTTCGCGGACACGCAGATCAAGTCGAAGGCGGTGGCCACGGCGGTAAGCGGACACTCGGTGATCGTGAAGAAAATTTCGCTGCCCTCGATGAGCGATCAGGAACTGGCCGAGACCATCCAGAAGGAAGCTGCCCAGCACATCCCGTTCGATCTTGCGGACGTGAACCTCGACTACCAGATTCTTTCCGACGACGCGAGCAGCCCGCAGATGGATGTGCTGCTTGTGGCCGTCAAGAAAGATAAGATTCTGAACTACACCAACGTACTCTCGATGGCGGGCAAGACTCCGGCTATTGTGGATATCGATGCCCTGGCCCTGCAGAACTGCTACGAATTCAACTACGAGCCGGCTCCGACGCAGGTGGTTGCGCTGCTCAACCTGGGTGCGAGCGTGATGAACATCAACATCGTCAAGGGCACGACGCCGCTGTTCCCGCGCGACGTTTCGGTGGGCGGCCATCAGTACACCGATTCGCTGCAGAAGGAACTGGATCTCAGTTTCGATGATGCGGAATCGCTCAAGCTGGGGCGCAAGGTGGGCACGATGCACGACGACGCGAAGACGCCGATTCTGCAGCAGGTCACTGAAATTATCGTGCTGGAAATTCAGAAGACATTCGACTTCTTCCGCGCCAGCGCCGCGGGCGAGCACATCGAGAAGATTTATCTGGCCGGTGGTTCGGCCAAGGTTCCGGGCCTGGTGGAAGCTCTGCGCCAGGAGTTCTCGATGCCGGTCGAGTTGTTTAATCCGTTTCAGAGAGTACTGGCTCCGGCGGAAGGCGCTGGGGCGGAGCTGGTCGAACAGAATGCTGGCCAGTTGGCAGTGGCCGTGGGTTTGGCCCTGAGGAGCTTTGAAAAGCTATGATCCGAATCAATCTGCTGGGGTCTCCGAAACCGAAAGGCAAGAAAGGTCCCGCCTTCAACATGCCGAGCTTCGAAGTCGGCAACTTAGGCGGGCCCCTGGTCCAAGTTGCTGCCGTGTTGGTGATTGCTGGCGCCCTCAATTTCGGGTACTGGTATCACCTCGACCGGGAAAAGAAATCGATCGAGGCGCGAGCCCTGGTAGCGGAGCAGAAAAATCGCGAACTGGCCGCCGTCAAAGTGAAATATCTGGAGCGGCAGAAGCAAGCCGACTCTTACAAGCGGCGGGTGGATGTAATTGACCAGCTGCGTGCGAACCAATCGGGTCCGGTCAGCCTGCTGGCCATGATCGGCGATACGGTGAACAGCACCGAGGCGGTCTGGTTGAACAGCATGCAGGACCAGGGCGCGAGCGTTGCCATTGACGGCACGGCGCTGAGCAGCGATGCGGTGGCCAACCTGATTTCCAACCTGCAGAAGACCGGTTACTTCCGCAACATCGAGATCAAGGAAAGTTATCAGGACGAAGCGGTAAAGGACATGCAGGCGTTTCAGTTTACGCTGACCTGCGAAAAGGCGAAGTCGTAAAGGCGGAACCGACTATGAATCTTGGCGAATTATCAGGTGTGAAGCTGCTGGGAGTTCTGCTGCTGGTGGCGGTGGTGGGCACAGGCGCCCTCTACTACACGGTCTTCAAGTCGCAGCGCGATCAGAATGCGGCGGCCCAGATCAAGCTGCAGGCCAAACTGCGC
>Ga0193751_1001086_pt1 | contig 18092 bp, 13 predicted proteins | sample L1c2metaG_FD_143050 | JGI IMG/M metagenome (GOLD analysis project Ga0193751, IMG submission 143050) | Soil microbial communities from a riparian zone of the East river system, Colorado, United States - L1c2 | ecosystem: Environmental > Terrestrial > Soil > Riparian zone | place: USA: East River... | reverse complement strand
TTTCCGCTGCCTTTGACGTTGATTTTGATTTTCGATTTTGATTTTCGATTTTGTCCTTTGATTCCGAACAAATCCAGAACAACCCCAAGGTCAAAGGCGGCGGACAAGAGTGTCCGCCCCACACGAGCGTGGGAGAGTAGGTAGTTGCCGGCATAAATAAAGGCCATTGAGAGAAATCCCGATGGCCTTTTCCTTTTGCTTGTGTGGAGCGGACACTCTTGTCCGCTGCCTTTGACTTTGCTGTTGATCTCGATCTCTTCTACGCCACCCAGGCCCAAACCATTCTCCAGCGGGCGGTCGCTGGCAGCGATGGTACTCCGGTAACTTGAGAGGAATCGAAGCACTCCATATCTTTGAGCAGTCTTGAAAATCTTAAGACAGGATGGGGCGGCCCACGCCCAATTTCACCGACAAAATTCATGGAGACCAGATGCGCACGCTTAGAATTCTAGGGTTGTTGATCTTCTGCTTCACAAGCCCGGCTGCAATCGCCCAGGAGCCTGCTGCGGATTCACAAAAAACAACCGACGCCAAGGCGTCCAAAGCCACAGTTTACGTCTATCGCTATAAGCAGTTTGTGGGTGGCGCTCTGGCGCCTTCCGTCTACTGTGATGAAACCGAGCTGGCCCGCATGCAGAATGGACGTTACTTCACGGTAAGACTCGATCCGGGGAAACATACCTTCCGGTCCAACGACAAGCAATCCGGAACGGAATTGGATATGAAAGCAGGACAGGAATACTTTCTTCGAGTAGAGATCGCAGCCGGTGCGATGAAGGGGCACGGTCGCCTGGTCCTCATGTCCCCGGAACAGGGAGGCTATGAGCTGAAGTCTTCGAAGCTGAAGCCGCTGGATTCGAACAAGGTTGTAAGCGCCACTCTCGTGTCGGTTGACGAGGCGCATCTGGAGACGCCAGCGGCCACGCCGAAGCCGGCAGTTCTGGTCGAGACTCACTAATGTAGTGCCCGCTGGCAAACCGCGATAAATAGAGGCCACGTTCAGAAATGAACGTGGCCTTTTCCGCTTTGTGGCCGGATCACCGGAAGGACGCGCCGACCCAAAGTGACCTTACTTTTAATTGGTTCCGCTCTCGTCAGAAGGAGATGACAGGCACCTACTCAGCGGCTGCGACATGCGCATGGGTGAGGTGCTGGTACCCTTGATATCCACAGTGGGCATAGAACAAAATGCAGGGAATGCCGGCCGTGAAAATGGAGACTACGAAGAAAACCCAGTTAGCAAAACCGAACCGCCAACCGCGCTTATCCCCAACTGCAAGATTCCCGAGACCGTTCCAGAGGACATTCAGACACAGGAGCAGAATCATGGGTCCCACGATTGGATTTCGTGCAGATTGCGCCAAGGTAGTGGCCGCGTCGGTAAACGCCGTTCCTGTCTGCGCTTGAATCTGCCGACATCCGCACTTGGGGCATATTTCTGCCCGCCGCAAGATGACAGTGCCACAATCAGAGCAATACTTCTGGTTGGGACCGAGGATCACTTGTCCCTCTACTGCCGATGACATGATGCGTAGCGTGACACCCAATGGAGACGTGGGCTAGTTACGATGGTCACGCTGAATTTCGGAATCTCGGCCAATTTGCTCGCGCCCGTAAACGCCCCAGGTTAAGCCCCGGTTGGTACGGGTAGTAATGCACGCGAAAGTGTGTGGGAGAGGTAGTTGCTGGTATTAAATAAAGGACACGTTCAGAAATGGGCGTGGCCTCTTCCGTTTGCGACGCGTTTAGAGTTGCGGCCTGTACATCGCGCCTGTCTTCGCCAGCCGCTCCGCTGCCTTCCGATATCTCGTCAAGTTTGTCTCGGTGAGTTCAAAGCCCACAAGCACGTGACCTGGTAGGCCATTGGCGCCTTCCTCATCTCTCCAAACGCTGAACCCAGCGGAGCGCGCTTCACCGGCGGTGACGGCACCATAGTTCTGGCCAGGGAACCTTTCCGCGAGTCGAGTGAAATCAGCTTCTGCGGCGATGAAACATGAATTTTCTCCGTTTGAATCGAAGAAGGCAACGGAGGAAGGGCGAGTGGGTTGCTCTTTGGGGTATGCCCACGATGCGTACCTCAGGACTCGCACCAAAACCACTTCATCCGCGATACTTCGGTCGTCGATAAGCGGCATTCAGGAGCATGCTTAGGAGGGGCCCACAAGACATTTCAAGACGTCATTTACCTTCAGGTAAGCGTTTCCGGCAAGCGGATGGGATTCCGAAATTTCGCCACCCACCAGAGTCGTCAGGAGTGCCCGGTCTCTAGGCAAAACAGCAACCTCGACCTCTTGATCGGCAACCGACCATCGTAATACCACTCCGCCTCCGGATACTCGCGTCACGTCCGGAGCTGGCAACCATTGTAACCTTATGCTTCCGAGAATTCGCCCAACATGATCTGCCGTTTCGACGGACACACGAAGATCTCCTACTCCGGCCTCGAACCCGCCGGTAGCCTGCAATTCGCGCAACGACGACAATGCCGAAGCGAGCCATGGAGTGGTAGTGGAAATAGACGAGCCGACTAGCCGCGCCGAAGCCTCAGCCTGTGTTACTAATTCGGCCTCGCACACTTTTTCTAATCGCGTGTCCCTGTCCAAAGTGATCATCGCGTCCTCCCCCAGAATGAATGCATGTTTGGTGATGTAAAGTCCGCAAAGAAATTGACAACATGGTCGTGACCTAGGTCGAGCCATTCAAGGATGTGTTCGTCACCGGACCCCGGCGGTTTTCCCGACGCTGTGATTGTGAGTTGGATCGCCTCTTTACCATCCGACCGTAAGACGGGATTTGCGATCACCTGCAGTTGACCTTGTTTGTCGGGCAACGCCACATTGAAAGAGAATGCACTTACGTCGAAATCCGCCCTGGCACTTAGTCTCTGGGCCCAGAAAGGGAACAGCCGCCGTAGGTCCGCTAGGGATTCCCACTCCTTGCCGCGCAAAAGATGGTTGATGTACGTCACCTCGCACTGCCAGACCTCCGGTTGTGGAAGTTGCTCATCCAACAGAAACCTCTTATACGTCACCCAGTCCTCAACGAACAATGGTCTAAACTCGTCGTAATGGATGTACGTAAGAGGTTCGTCCATCTTGCGCCAGTTGCGTATGAACGCATTGTTTTGAACCTGTATCAACTGGTTCTTCGATGCGTCGACAAACCAGCAGCGCAGAGGGAGGGCTCGCAAGTCTACATTTTGACCAAGGGCTAAATCTATCCCTTCGATTTGGACTGATCCCGTTGGCAGCTTTACTTCCGAAAAAGGGTAGACTTTCCGGTAGCGGTCCCAAAGTAAACCATAGTGCAAGAGGCTCCAAGATTTGATAGGGGCAAAAACCACCGCAAAGGCGGTCTCTACTACCGGAGGATTGGCGAAGTCGACCGGGCGCAGGGCGCCTGACCGCCGGAGAGCAGGTTGGTGCTGTGTGTCCATATTATTGCCGATTAGCGAAAGAGCATTTAGGTTGGGACTACGGCTAAGCCCTGAAGTCCGTGGGCGAACTCAGGGCCAGCCATGTGTCTTTAACCCATTCTAGACTCAAATTGCCTATCGGCGGATTCTATCAGCGGCAGTATGCCATCGCTTGTCTCAATTGTACAGTTCGAACTGTTAGTACGTATAGTACGTTTGGTACTTGCGGTACAATAGCCGGAAGCATGAAACGCATGCCCGTTAGCGAAGCGCGCAAAGCATTTCCGGATCTCGTCAACCAGGCATTCTATGCGGGTGAGATCACAGTCGTGACGCGCAGGGGTAAGGGAGATGTGGCGGCCATCGTGCCGATGAAGCTCTTGGGCACCGGGACGGTCGTGAACTCGACCAAGTCCCCGCTAAAGAAGCCCTCCGAATCAGCATCGGGACAATCCCGCCCAGCTCCAACTAGACTGTACTCTTTAGCGAGGCGATGACTGATAACGTTACTACACTATACCGACCTGTTGGCCAAGCTGAATTCGATCTGATTCGATCTTCTGGCTTCCATAGCTTTCCGCTTCGCCTGCCGCAGCAGCCGTTCTTCTATCCGGTGCTGAGTGAGGCCTACGCTACGCAGATTGCTCGCGACTGGAATACCAAGGATGAAAGTTCGGGCTTTGTGGGGTATGTGTTGCGCTTTGGAGTTCGGAGCGAGTTTCTAAGTCATTACGAGGTGCACACCGTCGGCAGCTCGGAGCATCGGGAACACTGGATTCCTGCGGCAGACCTCGAGAAGTTGAACGAGAACATTGTCGGAGCGATCGAGGTTGTTTCGGAGTTTCGGCAGGAGGAGTGAAGGCTCGGGTGCCCCCATTCGCGCGCTTTATCGACCATCGATTTTTCATCACACACAACCGTGACCGCCATCATAGACACTCCCCTCCGCCATACCCGAAAATGAAGACCGGATAGGCAGCGCGCGCTCGATGCGCCTGCTCGGGCCCGATCAGACCACTTCGACGCTAAGTCCATTGTTTTCTAGAGTCTGGAGTTAAGTACTTATGTTTCAATGGTTTACAGCAAATCGGGGGGGGGGTACAAACCCAAAGCCGCCGCTCACTTTTCAGTTAGGGCAAGTAAGTAGAGCCCTACCCTCGAATCTGGTTTACGGTTCTGCAATCCGCCTGGTGGTAATCTTGCTCCATGCCTAACGATCCTGATGCAGGCGTCCAGTCTTCTAACCCTGCTCCTAGATCTGCGCGATCGTCTGCTCGATCGTCCGCGGCGGTTGTGTTCGCGCTCGCCATCGGGCTGCTCCTCGGAGTAGCGGCCATCGGCTCGCTCGGGTGGCTAATGCTGTCGCGCAATTCCGGGCGAGAGCTGTTGAGCCATTTGTTGTCGGCGGTGACAGGCAGAACCATCACCATCGATGTCAGCCAGCCCAACGTGGTCGATCGCATTCAGCGGCTACAGCGGCTGGAGACCGTGGTTTACACCATGGACAAGTTAGTGACCGGCGCGAAGGAAAATCCTCTCCTGCCGGATTTTCTGACCGGAGATCGCCTCTTGATGATGGTGCACGGCGAGGTTGTTGCCGGAATTGATTTCTCGAGTCTGAAACCGGACGACGTCAAAGTGGATGGCAAGCATGTTCATTTGCATCTTCCCGCGCCACAGGTGTTCAGCACGCGGCTCGATAGCGGTAAGACCCGCGTGTATTCGCGGCAAACTGGAGTGCTGGTGCCGACCGATCCGAATCTGGAAACGCAAGTGCGCCAGGAGGCGGAACGCCAGATGCAGCAGGCCGCCTTAGCCGATGGCATTTTGGGAACGGCGCAGCAGAATGCAGCTTCGACGATCCGCAGTCTGTTACAGGGTTTGGGATTCGAGAAGATTGACTTCGACTAGTGGCAGTGTGGCGACGGCGCGTGTCCTTCCCAAGACCATCCGGAATCGTTCGTGGGAGCGTGCTGCAACAACTCTATTTTTTCAGCGAGCGGATGTATTTCACCAGATCGCGGATCTGGTCTTTGGAGAGTTTGCGATCAAAAGGCGGCATCCTGTTTTTGCCTTTGCTGATGATGGTGAAGAGTTCTTCGTCCGATCGCTTTTGAACGTCATCTGAGCCCAAGGGACGCAACTTTAGGTTCCTGCCGAGCATGGTGTCGCCCGCACCGTTTTTGCCGTGGCAGGCCGAACATCTCGTCTTGTAGATATCGGGTCCGCTGTCGGCGAAGGTGTAGGTGGAACAGAGCAGCGCCAGCAGGATTACGGCCGCATTCAAAACCGCGCGGTTACCGCAGCGCTGAAGCGCAGAGGAACCCAAAATCAAGCGCAACGTCGAGTTTTTCAGCAACCTGCCAACCCCCTTCAAACCGAGCGCATGACTCGCACAATCTAATTTTACCAGTTCAATTTCAACGCAAACTGGAACTGGCGTGGGTCGTAAGAAGCGGTGGGCTGACCGGCGTTGGTGAAGAGCGGGCTGACGGCCGCCACGTTGTACCGGTTGGCGATGTTGAACATGTCGGCGATGAGATCCATGTTGAAGCGCTCGCCAAAGTAGATGCGCTTGGCGACGCGCAGATCGTTGAAGACGGTCCACGGCGTGACGCCGGCGTTGCGGCCGAGGTTGCCGTCGAGTTGCGCAAGAGTAGGGAGGGTTTGAGTGGCAATGAAGCCGTTGATACAAGGCTCCTGTAGGACGCCCGTCGGCGAGTACTTGCTCTTATAAACGGTACCACAGGCTGGGTCGACGGTAGTACTTGGGCGACCAGTAAGCGAAGACAATTGGAAGTTGTCCCCATTGCCGGTGATGATGTTGAACGGCCGCCCGGAGCTGAACTCGATCAGGGGGGCGAATGTCCAATTGCTGAAGAGCTTGCTGGCGAAGCCGTCGCCGCTAAGCCTGCCCGACTGGTAGACGCCGCTGAAGACAAAGCGATGACGCTGGTCGAAGGTGGAGGTGGAACGATCCGCGCTCGGGAAGTAGCTGTCCTGCGGGGTGAGCGTGGCCTGCAGGTCGGTGGAGTCGTCGATGGCATGCGACCAGGTGTACGAAGCCAGGAATTCGTAATGGCTGCTGAAGCGCTTGCGGAGATTAGCGGTCAGCCCGTTGTAGTTCGACGTGCCGTTGGAATAGTTGGCGTCCATGTCGCCGAAGGGAATGCAGCCGGTGTAATCGGGCGTGGGAGGTATGGGGTTACATTTCGTATTGAACCCCGGGAGGCTAGCGAGAAGAGTCCGCGCCTGCGTTACGCAATTGGCGTCGCCTGTCGCATAACGGGCCACTGCGATGGAGGGATTCAACCCAGATGGCCGGAAAAAGTTCATAAGGGCGGGGTCGACGTAGGGGAATGGGGCGCCTGGGGCATTGCAACCGCTGACGGTGAACGGGCTGGCGGGAGGAGTCTGGCCTGCGAGTATCGCGTCGTAATACGCCGCCTCGAAGTTGGCGGTCATCAAGTCCCCGCGTATGGTGCTGGCGTTGATGGGACGGTTGAGGTGGCGGCCCAGGTTGAGGTTGTAGGCCAGGCTGAGGGCGAAGCCATTGCCAAGGTCGCGCTCGACGGTCAGATTTGCTTGCTGCGAGTAAGCGTAAACGAAGTTCTTGGCCTGCGGATAACCGAAGGGTTGAAAGCCGAGCGGCAGGAAGGTCCCTTGAGCGAGGTTGAGATAGTTCTGGTTAAGGAAAACTGAATTGGGAGTATTCAAAGCCTGGAACTGCTGCTGGTTCGGTTCGTAGAAGAGGTTGGCATTCGCTTGCGGGAAGGACGACGGTACACATTGGGGCGCGTTTGGATTTATAAGATTGCCTTGGAAAATCGGGATCGCGTTCAGGTTGCCCGGACTGCCGGCGGATGAACAAAATCCAGTGCCGGCGAAGGCCAATTGCCCGCTGGTCGAGCCGTCGGAGGCATCGCCGAGAAAATAGAGGCCAAGCAGGGGGTGGTCGTAGAAGATTCCGTAAGACGCGCGAACTACGGTTTTGCCGTCTCCCCTCGGGTCCCATGCTATTCCAAAGCGGGGCTGAATGTTGTTCTTGTCGGTCTGGATGCCTTTCTGCAATCCCAGGGCTTGATAGGCGGGGAGAGCCAGCCCTTGCGGGGGCTTGAACTTGGGCGGGAATTCCACGTCGTAGCGCACGCCGTAGTTCAACGTGAGATTGTGCCGCACCCGCCAGGAATCCTGCCAGAACAATCCCAAAGGTTTATTCGGGAACGAATCGCTGGGACTGCCAATGCCTTGGATAAAATCCCCCGGCATACCCAGACCGTAGGCCTGCACCGGGCTGAATTTGGGGAATGGAGACCCAAACAAATCTTGGTTGCCAAAGTCATAAACGCCGCCGTAGTTCACAGTAAAGATTGCCTTGGTGGGGATGTAGTTGAAGTCGCCTCCGAACTTGGTGTCGTGCCGACCGAGGGTCCAGGAAAAATTGTCGGTGAACTGATAGCGCTTTTCTGTGCGCTGAATAAAGGAATAGGGCTCGCGTCCGAAGTATGCGAACCCGGGAATGTTCACGGCCGGGTCGGAGCCGCCCGGAATTTTGGTGTTGTAAAAATAAGCCAAGCCACGGCGTGCGAACTGGAAACGGAATTCATTGACCTTGCTGTTGCCGAGGGTCCAGGTGTCCTGGGCCACACCGGCTGCGTCACGGTAGGTTTGTTGCGACGTGCGCGAGTAGGCGTTTTGACCGAAGGGCTGGTCCTGTCCGCTAACTTCAATGCCAGTGACGGTGCTGGGACTGACGTTGCCGCGGAGCGTAAGGCGGTTGCTGTCGCTCACGTTGTGGTCGATGCGAAGCGAGTAGAGGCTGGTACCTTCGAAGACAGGGAAGTTGCCTTGCTGCGAGGCGAGCGTTTGGAAGGACGAGGGTAATCCAGTGCAGTAGAAATTAAAGCCGGCAACGGAGGCAAACGCCGGATTGCAAGACGATGGAAATTGCTGCAACCCTGCGGGGACAAAGGCTGCAGGAAGAACGGCGAACCATGACGGATAACTCCCATTGACAGCAATGCCGGAAGAAGCTCCGACCATGAAGGCATAAGTCTGCACGGTGGGGTCTGGAACCTCGTTAGCCGCCAGGAACGCCGCCTGCTCGGGGGTCGCTTGGATGTCGGGGAAGAATCCGGCGGGCGCTCCAAAGATTGGCGAGACGTCAACGCCGGTCAGTCCGAAATTGCCCTGCCCGATGCTGGAGAATCCCGTCTCATGCCGCCGCGTGGTTTCATAGGCGAAGTAATAGTAAGTCTTGTCCTTCTTAATCGGTCCGCCGAAAGCCAAGCCTCCCTGCACGCGAGTGTAGGCAGGATTGGGCGTAGTGCTGAAGGGGTTGACGGCCTGGAAATTGCGATTGCGGAGGTATCCGTAGACGTCACCGTGGAAGTCGTTCGATCCGGAGCGGGTGATGATGTTGACCACGCCGCCCGAGGCGCGTCCGTATTCGGCGGCGTAACTGTTGGTGATGATCTGGAATTCCTGCACCGCCTCCTGTGATACGGTGGAGCGCACGCCGTTGACGGCATTGTCGGTGGCGTCCGCGCCGTCGACGTTGACGAGGTTGGAACGGGCGCGCTGTCCGCTGATGTTGAGACCGGAAGTGGGCGCGGCGCCGGTGTTGGGTGCGTTATCGCGGAGGACTTGCGAATCCGTGAGCGTGAAATTGATGTAGTTGCGGCCGTTGATGGGCAGATTGTCGATGCGGCGCTGGCCGATGGTGTCGGTGGTGGAGCTGCGCGCAGTTTCGACCAGCTCAGCCTGGGAGTTGACTTCGATGACTTCTCTGCCGCCCGCGACGGTGACGGTGACAGGTAGCTCGGCCATCTCGCCGACGGTGATGGCGACGCCGGTGGCTTCGGACTTGGCGAAGCCGGGTGCGTCCACGGTGACGGAATAAGTGGCGGGAGCCAACTGACGCACACTGTAGCCGCCCTGGCCGTCGCTGCTGCCGGCGCGTTCCAGGCCCTTGGCGACATCGCGCACGGTGACGGTGGCGTTGGTCACGCCGCCGCCCTTCGGATCTTTCACGCTGACATGGAGGTCGCCGGTGGAGGCGCCCTGGGCTAATGCAAATTCACGGAGGAGCAAGAACATGATTGTGAAAAAGAACAGACGCAATGAGGCTGACGCTTTCATAGGGCTCCTGGGAACTTCCGCATCATTATCGCTATCGCTGCGGAACGCGGGAATCAAAATGCGCGGTTTATGACCAACTGCCTGAAACTCGAGCACGTCGTTAGGACGGGTTACCGCTGATATGTATATCACGGGAGGGTGTTTGGCAATAGACAAGGTGGATTACTGGGGGACGGAGGCGAACACGCGGAGACTGTCTTTGTTGTGACCTTAGTCCGCGCATTGCGTTTGCGGCTACCTTTCTTTAGATTCTTGGAACAAGAGACTTCTTGGAGCGAGACTGCTAGCGCGTCAGAAAGTTTTGTGCCTTCTTCTATGCCTTCCGACAATTTCAACGGACATTCCATGACGGGCGAACTGTTGAGCGTGATGGTGTGTCCGCCGGGCAACGCGGGGTGGAACGTTCCCGGGAAAGCTGCGGCATGGCGGGAACTTGGATTTCGGCATGCTCCTGATTTTGCGACAGCGCAGACGCAGCACGCGATTCTGTGTGGATTGCTCAGCGAGGGCGGCGCCGAGGTCGTGTGTCTGCCTCCGGCGGAATCGCTTACGCTCGATGCGGTCTATGCGCACGACGCTTCGCTGGCCACAGACTACGGTCTCATCATGATGAATCCGGGGAAAAGGAATCGCGTGGCGGAGGCGCGGGTGCACGCAGATTTTTGCGGGCAACTGGGAATTCCGGTGCTCGACGAGATACGGGCACCCGGGGTCTCCGAGTCCGGGGACATCGTTTGGCTTGATTCGCGGACGCTACTCGTCGGGGATGGCTATCGGACGAACAAAGCGGGGATTGCGCAGATGCGGGCGCTGCTGTCTTCAAAGAATGTTGAGGTACTGTCCGCGCCGCTGCCTTATGGACCGGGGCCTTCGGCTTGTCTGCATCTGATGTCGCTGTTGAGCATGCTCGATGAGCAGACCATTCTGGTCGATCTGCCGTGGCTGGCGGTAGAGACCGTCGAACTGCTGAAGGGGCGCGGCTTCCGGCTGATTGAGATCGAATACTCCGAGCGCGACTCGCTTGCGTGCAATGTGCTCGCTTTGGGCGGATCGCGGCTGATTGCGATTGAGGAGAACGCCAAAACGAATCAGCGCATGCGCGATGCGGGGTTTAAAGTGCTCACGTTCCCGGGGTCCGAGATCTGCATCAATGGGGCAGGCGGGCCGACTTGTCTGACGCGGCCGCTGCTACGGCAGACCGTGGCTTCAGGGCCACTGAGCGGGGGGACTAAGCCCGAACGACTAACGACCAGCGACTAGCGACTGCTCCGCGAGTTCAGGACAGTCGACGCTCCGCGACCCCACTCCTCCCGGCTTGGTAGAATCAAAAGCAATGCTTTTGCCCTTCGTCCGCGAACTTTTCGCGGAGGTGGAACAATTACCTGCCTTCAAGCGTGCCGCCTCCCATCTGCGGGAGAGCGCGGAACGGATGAGTGTCACTGGACTGTCCGCGGCGGCTAAGGCCCTCATCATTATTTTATTGCGGCGCACGGTCGAACGTCCGTTCGTGCTGGTGGTGGCCGACAACCGCGCTGCGGAAGAACTGCTGCCCGTGCTGCGCGCGTTCTGCGAACTGACCGGAGCCGCTGATCCAGACGCAGTGGTAAGTCTTCCGGCGCGCGATGTGCTTCCCTTCCAGAATTTGTCGCCGCATCCGGAGATTCAGGAAGAACGCGCGACGGCGTTGTGGAAGATCGCGACGGGCCGCGCAGCGATCGTCGTTTCTCCGGTGACCGCCACCACAATTCTGCTTCGTTCCGCCGACTACTACGCCGACTTGGCGCGGGTTCTGCGTCGCGGCGAGACTTTCGACCTGGAGAAGCTGCTCGAGCACTTGAATACGGTCGGCTACAGCGCAACTGATGTCGTGGAAATGCCGGGACAGTACGCCGCTCGCGGCGGCATTCTGGATGTGTACTCGCCGGAAGCGGATCGTCCGGCGCGCGTCGAGTTTTTCGGAGATGAAATCGAGTCCATGCGGAAGTTCGACCCGGCGAGTCAGCGGTCTTCAAACCCAGTCGATGAAGCGCTGCTTCTGCCCCTGACGGAAACGCCAGTCACGGAAGAACTACTCGGTTCGATCAACGCGCGGCTCTCAGGAAAACGCATTACGGGAGCGGCGGAGATTGTGGAGCAGGCTGTGCGTGACTCCGGCGCCGGAGTCTTCCCGGGCTGGGAGTTCTACGCTCCGGTGGCGGGCGCCGACCGCAGCATTTTCGACTTGCTTCCGGAAGCGCGGGTGATTCTCGACGAGCCCGAGGCGCTGACGCAGGAACTCGACAAAGTCTGGGCCCGTATTGAAGAAGCGCACGAGCGCAGCGGCGTCGGGAATCTGGTTCGTCCCGCCGATCTTTATTTGACGCCGGACAGCTGGCGAGAAAAAACTGCGGCGCTCTCCGGAGCCGATTTTGAATATCTGGCGGTGGCGCGCGAGGCCCACGAAGCCCACAAGGCCCACAATGAAAGAGCGGAAGCGGCTTTTCTTTCGCAACCTGCCACGCGTTTCCACGGAGCGGTGCCCGCGATGATCGAGCAGGTTCAGAAGTTGGTGGGCGGCGGCACGCAGGTAATTCTTGCGGCTCCCAACACGGGAGAAGTCGAGCGCCTCGCCGACATGTTCACCGAGTACAACGCCTCGTACCGTCTCGGAAGCCGCACCCGCAGCGGAGAAAGCTATGCCGACGAAACATCTTATTTTGCCGGCGACGTTCTCACCACTACGCTGCTGAAGGCTTACCTTCCCGACGGCTTCGTCTTGCCGGAGGCGCATCTCGCGATTTTTGGGGCGCGCGATCTGTTCGACGAGTCGGACCTGGTGGCGGCGCGACCGCAACGGCAGAAATCGAAAGTCTCGGCGTTTCTTTCCGACTTCCGCGATTTGCAGGTTGGCGACTACGTCGTTCATGTGGAGCACGGCATCGGGCAGTATCAAGGTCTGAAGGAGATTAACCAGGGCGACGGCGCGGCAGAATTTATGCTGCTCGAATACGCCGACGCAGCGCGGCTTTATGTTCCGCTTACGCGGCTTGATCTGGTGCAGAAATATCGTTCGTCGGAGGGTGCGAAGCCTGTGCTGAATCACCTTGGCACGCAGGCATGGGGCAAGACGAAAGCCCGCGTGCGCAAGGCGATGAAGGACATGACCGACGAGTTGCTCAAGCTCTATGCGCAGCGCCAGTCCGCGCGCGGTCACATCTTTCCGGCCGATACCGAGTGGATGAAGGAATTCGAAGATTCGTTCGAATACAGCGAGACCGAGGACCAGGCGCAGGCTATCGCCGACGTGAAGCGCGACATGGAATCGCAACTCCCCATGGATCGCCTGCTGTGCGGCGACGTCGGTTATGGCAAGACAGAAGTTGCGATGCGCGCAGCCTTCAAGGCCTTGAGCGACAACAAACAAGTCGCCGTGCTCGCGCCCACTACTGTGCTTGCCTTCCAGCACTACGAAACCTTCAAGCAACGATTCGCGCCGTTCCCGCTCACGGTCGAAATGATCAGCCGCTTCCGGACCGCCAAGCAGATCAAGGAAATTCTGCAAAGAGTGGAAGCCGGGAAAGTGGACATCCTGATTGGCACCCACCGCCTGCTCTCAAAGGATGTAAAGTTCGCCGACCTCGGCCTGCTGGTGGTCGACGAGGAACAGCGCTTCGGCGTCCGCCACAAAGAACGCATCAAGCAGATGCGCACGGAAGTGGACGTGCTCACCATGTCAGCGACGCCGATTCCGCGCACTCTGCATATGTCGCTGGTGGGGCTGCGCGACATGAGCGTGATCGAAACGCCGCCGAAAGACCGTATGGCGATCCAGACCGTGGTCGCGAACTGGGATGAAAAGCTGATCCAGTCCTCGATCGAACAGGAACTTGATCGTGGCGGCCAGGTTTATTTCGTGCACAACCGCATCGACACGATCTGGGAGATTGCGGCCAAGCTTCAAGCGATGGTTCCGAACGCCCGCATCACCGTGGGACACGGGCAGATGGGCGAAGGGGAGTTGGAAAAAGTGATGCTGAAATTCATGCATCACGAAGCCGACATTCTCGTCTCGACCACGATTATTGAAAACGGCCTCGACATCCCGCTGTGCAACACGATCATCATCAATCGGGCCGACAGGCTGGGATTGTCGGAGCTTTATCAGCTTCGCGGACGGGTTGGCCGCTCGAACCGGCGCGCCTATGCTTACCTGCTTCTGCCCGCAGAAATCGAGTTGACACCGATCGCGCGGCGGCGGTTGGCCGCTTTGAAAGAATTCTCTGACCTCGGCGCCGGTTTCAAGATTGCCGCCCTCGATCTCGAACTGCGAGGCGCGGGAAATCTTCTCGGGGGCGAGCAGAGCGGCCACATTGAGGCGGTGGGATTCGAACTCTATACGCAGATGCTGGAGCGCGCCGTGCGCGAAATGAAGGGCGAGGCGGGCGTTGAAGTTACGGAAATCCAGCTCAATCTCGGTCTCAATATCCGCATTCCGTCCGACTATATAAAGGAAGAGAACCAGCGGTTGCGGATGTACAAACGTGTCGCTGGAGTCGAGACCGAGTCGCAACTGCACGATGTGCGGTCAGAGCTGATTGATCGCTACGGCGAGACGCCGCGCGCGGTTCGCAACCTGCTTGAGTACGCCGCGCTCAAATTGCAGGCGACTCGGGTGGGCGCGAATGCCATTGAACGCAAGCGCGAATTTGTGAACATCAAGTTTAGCCAGAATGCTTCGATTGATCCGGGGAAGCTGGCGCGCTTTGTAGCATCGCAGCGGGGCACGCAATTTAGTCCGGACGGGACGCTGAAGTTCTCCATAAAGATCGACAGCGCCGGAGGAATCCTGCAAACGCTGCGCGATCTGCTGGAAGAGCTGGAAGCGCGCGAAATCCCTGCACAAGCGGGCGAGGCAATCAGCAGTTTAGAATGATTCCGCGATGAAGCCGACACTCGAACGACGAACGAATAGCGACCGCCGCAAGATCCGAACCGTCCGCAAGGCGATCTTTCCCGCCGCTGGATTGGGGACCCGCTTCCTCCCGGCCACCAAAGCTCAGCCGAAGGAGATGCTGCCGCTGGTGGATAAACCCATCATTCAGTATGGCGTGGAAGAGGCGCTGGCAGCGGGATGCAACCAAATCATCATCATCACCGGACGCGGCAAGAGCGCGATCGAAGATCATTTCGATGTCAGCTACGAACTCGAAAAGATGCTCGAGGAAAAAGGCAAGCACGACTTGCTCAAGATCGTGCGCCAGATTTCGGACATGATCCACGTGGCCTACGTGCGTCAGAAGGAAGCGTTGGGCCTGGGCCACGCTGTGCTCACCGCGCGCGAATTGATTGGCGATGAACCCTTCGCCACGCTGCTCGCCGATGACGTCATCGATGCAAAAATCCCTGTGCTCAAGCAGTTGATGAATGTTTTCGACGAGAAGCACTGTTCCGTGATCGCGACGCAAATTGTCGACGGCCCGGCGATTTCTTCTTATGGAGTGTTAAAGGCGAAAGAGGTTGCGGGCTCCGGCGGCAAACTCTACGAAGTTCTCGATCTGGTGGAAAAGCCCAAGGTCGCGGATGCGCCTTCGAATCTGGCCGTGATCGGACGCTACATTCTGACGCCGACGGTGTTCGAGACGCTTTCCGAGATCGAGCCGGGGGCGGGCGGCGAGTTGCAGCTCACCGACGCACTGCGCGGACTACTGCAGCGCGAGAAGATATACGCGTACGTGTATGAGGGACGCCGCCACGATACGGGCGACAAACTCGGCTTCCTCAAAGCTACGGTTGAGTTTGCCCTCAAGCGCGAAGATTTGGGCGAGGCGTTCCGGGAATATTTGAAGAGTTTGAAGTTGTGAGCCGCGCCCACGCCTCTTTGTTCGTGGTTTTGCTCACTCTTCCATCGCCGAATTCAACTTCTTTGATTTCTCTTCGACGCCGCGCGCGAGTTTCTCTTTGTGCGTCACTAGTTTTTTAGCAATTGCAGCATCCGCGAGCCCGAGTATCTGCGCCGCCAAAATCCCTGCATTCGTCGCGCCGGGCTTGCCGATGGCGACGGTTGCTACCGGAATGCCTGCCGGCATCTGTACTGTCGCCAGCAGCGAATCCATTCCCTGCAGGGAAGTTGAGGGGATCGGGACGCCGATGACTGGCAAGGTTGTGTGCGCCGCGATAACGCCCGCCAGGTGCGCCGCTCCGCCCGCGCCCGCGATGATCACACGTATGCCGCGTCCGGCGGCCTTGCGGGCATAGTCGGCAGTGCGGTCGGGTGAGCGGTGGGCGGAAGTTACGTCCATCTCGTAGGCAATCCCGAATTCATCGAGAGCTTTTCCGGCTTCCCGCATGATCTCCAGGTCGGAGTCGCTGCCCATCACGATTGAAACTAGTGGCTGGCTCATACTGGTCTGCGTCCATCTCCTGCCCAGCCCCTAAAAGGGGCATCTGATTTAGAAGAATTTATGGCATCGCTAAAAGCGATGCCCTGATACGAAGCCACGGATCGGTGACACGATGTTTTGATTCCGAGGACTCCCGCAGTCCCTAGCTCTTCTTCAGCGCCCTCGCCGCGATATCTTTACGATAGTGGGCGCCCTCAAAGCCAATCCTCGCACACGCTTCGTAGGCGCGTTGCACCGCCGTTTGCAAGTCTGCGGCATGTGCTGTCACTCCGAGCACTCGTCCGCCGGAACTATAGAAAGCCTCGTCGCGTTTGGAAGTACCGGCATGGAAGACTTTTACACCGTCCAACTTTGCCGCATCCTCCAGGCCAGTAATTTTCTTGCCCGCCTGGTAACTCCCCGGATAACCGCCCGAAGCCATCACCACGCACACCGCCGCATCGTTTGACCACTTGAAATCGCCGTCGCTGGTGCGGCCGTCGATCGATGCCTCCATGGCCTCGACCAGGTCGCTTTCGAGGCGCATTAGAATGGGCTGTGTCTCGGGATCGCCGAAGCGGCAATTGAATTCGAGCACCACGGGGCCGCGCGCGGTCATCATCAGGCCACAGTAGAGAACGCCTTTATACTCCGCGCCTTCGGCCTTCATGCCGGCGACGACGGGCCGCGCGATGTGGGCGACCAGCCAGTCGCGCATCTGGTCGTCGATGATGGTCCGCGTGGTGTAGGCGCCCATGCCCCCGGTGTTTGGGCCGGTGTCGCCGTCGCCCGCGCGTTTGTGATCTTGCGCGGCAACCAGCGGCGCGACTCGCTCGCCGTCGCTTACGACGAGAAACGAGAGCTCGTCGCCTTGCAGAAACTCTTCCAGCACCACACGCGATCCGGCTTTGCCGAGCATCCTGCCGCTGAGCATTTCATTGGCGACAGTTGAGGCCTCATCTTTGCTTTTGGCGATGACCACGCCCTTGCCGGCAGCCAGTCCGTCGGCCTTTACCACGATGGGAGCGTGGAAATGCGGCAGTGCATCGCGAACGTGTTCCGCAGAATCGCAGATCGCATAATGTGCTGTGGGAATCCGGTGGCGTTGCAAGAATTCCTTGGCAAAGCTCTTGCTGGTCTCGAGCCGCGCGGCAGCTTTGGTTGGGCCGAATGTACGCCAGCCTCTCCGCGTAAATTCGTCGACCAACCCGAGCATCAGCGGCAACTCGGGCCCTACAATTGTGAGGTCGGGCTTGATCTGGTTCGCGAGCGAGATCATTGAATCGAGGCTCTTGACGTCGACCGCGATGCATTCGGCCTCGTCGGCGATCCCGCCGTTGCCCGGCGCGCAGTAGATTTTCGCGACCCGCTGCGACTGCCGGAGCTTCCACACCAGTGCGTGCTCGCGTCCGCCGCTGCCGATGACGAGAACTTTCATATCGAGACATTCAAGGGTAGGGGCGGAAGATGATGATGTCAAACCGAAACCTATTGCAGAGGTCAGAGGTCAGATTGCAGAGGTGAAAACCAAACCCACTCGCTTCTGGTTCTCGGTAAAGGCCCCGCGGCGCCTGGACCTCTGCAATCTGACCTCTGACCTCTGCAATCTTCTGGTTAACTGTGCTTAACGCTTCGCCGTATAATAAGGGGCACGTGATCACAGTTTCCAAAGAAGACTACCTGAAGGCGATTCTCGAGGCCGAGAGCGAAGGGGAAACCGTTATTTCGGCGACGCTCGCGCACTGGCTCAAAGTCTCGCCTCCGGCTGTAACCATGGCTGTGCGCCGGCTGAAGAAAGACGGCTTGGTGCGGGTGAATTCCGACGGACGCGTTCGCCTGACCGCTGCCGGAAAGAAGATCGCCCGCAAGCTGACGGTTCGCCATCATCTGATTGAGCGCATGCTCGCCGAAATGTTTGGGATGGAATGGTACAAGGTACACGACGAGGCGGAACGGTTGGAGCATGCGGTGTCGCCGGATTTCGAGGCCAGGCTGCTTGCCAAACTCGGGCGTGGAGTAGCTTGTCCGCACGGCAATCTCACTGAACTGGAGAGTCCCGCCAGTCGGCGCCGTCGCGGCCTGCTGCTGCTCTCGGAAGCTGAAGCCGGGAAGAACTACAGCGTAAGCGGGATCTACGAGCGCGACCGGCACCTGTTGGAGTTTCTGGAAGCGCGCGG
>Ga0193751_1001085_pt1 | contig 18121 bp, 18 predicted proteins | sample L1c2metaG_FD_143050 | JGI IMG/M metagenome (GOLD analysis project Ga0193751, IMG submission 143050) | Soil microbial communities from a riparian zone of the East river system, Colorado, United States - L1c2 | ecosystem: Environmental > Terrestrial > Soil > Riparian zone | place: USA: East River... | reverse complement strand
TACCCGCGGACGCCCAGTGGGACGAAGACCCCGAAGTCATGAAGGTGATCACCGCAACCTTCTAGACGCATCCGGCTAGATTTGCAGATGGCCCGTCCGTGGACGGGCCATCTGCCTATTGTTAGTGCCCGCACCGCCCACGCCTTAGCGTCCAATCGCTGGAAAGGATCACCGAACCCCGACCGGCTCCCGGCGAGGCTGTTCGTGCACCATGTCGCCACACACCTGTCTACCATGTCTCGGGTCCGTACGCCCACGCGCGCGCCGACGGGTCGCCATGCCGCCGGCGCACTGGAGCGCGCGGTCGGCGGGGGGCGCAGGGGGCGAAGCCCCCTGAAGAAATCCAATGATTGGGCGGGCGGGCGGGCAAGCCACAGCCGGAGCGGGCAACCCGGTTCACCCAGTGGCGGCACCGCGCAGCGGCATGCCCGGCCTCGGCGCGACCCGACAATAAATCACCAATAAGCCTGTAGTAGACTCACGCTGCCAATTCGAGACTGAGATAGGAGTATCCAATGACGACGCAGAATCCGCGCGGCTCCTCGATCACCGCTCGCGCCGCGACCTTCCCCAAGCTCTCGGAAGTTACCGACAACGTTCTGTTCGGCGATGTTTGGGAGAGGCCCCAGCTTTCCAAGCGAGACCGCAGCCTGATCACGGTCGCCTCGCTCGTCGCCATGTATCGCACCGAGCAACTTCGCGGGCATGTCGGCCGCGCCCTCGACAACGGAGTCACCAAGGAGGAGATCGCGGAAGTCATTACGCATATGGCGTTCTACGCCGGCTGGCCGACCGCTGCGAACGCCGTCCAAGTCGCCGGTGACGTTTTCGATCAGCGAGGAATATAGGAGTCCTCACCTCCTGACGGCAGGCGTGCCGCGGCGCGCGCCCCTCATCGGACTCGCCGCCTCCGGCGCCGCGCTCGAGTGCGCGCTTATCTGGGGCTGGCTGCGTGTGTTCTCGCTGGCAGGCCACTCAGGCTTTCCCGCCAACAACCAGGATGGATTGCCCTGGCTCCTGGGCAGCGGCTCCCACGCGATCAACCACTGGCTCTTCCTGCTTGGGCTCGCCTTCCTTCCCTATCTGGCAGCCCTGGCACTGGCAGCGCGGGCGGACGGGCGCGCCGGTCTGATACTGGCGCTGCTCGGCTCAGCGCTGCTGGGAGCGACGATGCTGTGGTCGTTCCCTGCAGGCGCAATGGACATCTTCAACAACATCATGGTCGGGCGCCTGCTCTGGCTTTACCATCTGAACCCCGTGACCTCGGCGCCTTCCGCCATCAGCGGCGATACCCTGTACAGCTATCTGCACTACTGGCGGACCTTTCGCTCGTCCTACGGACCGCTCTGGTTTCTGCTCACCGGCCCCGCGACCCTCCTCGGGGGAAACGGACTGATCCGCAACATCGTTGCCTTCAAGCTGCTCACCCTCGGCTTTGAGCTCGTCTCCGTCGCCCTCATCGCGCAGATCGTCCAGCGCATCGCACCTCGCCAGACGACCGCCGCGGTCGTCTGCTTCGGCTGGAATCCGCTCGTTCTGTGGGAGACTGCCGGCAACGGACACAACGACATCGTGATGATGGCCTTTGTCCTCCTCGCCCTGCTCCTGCTGCTGACACGGCGCTGGCCGCTCGCCTTCGCCGCGCTCGCTTGTTCGGTGCTGATCAAGTACGTCTCACTGGTGCTGCTGCCGGTCTTCGTGCTCTGGATCCTGCGCCGTTGGGGCCGCGCTGCGCTCAAGCCGCTTGCCCTGGGCCTGGCAGCGATGGTCGCGATCATCGTTATCGCCTACGTCCCGTTTTGGGCCGGCGTGCGCACCCTCGATCCGCTTCGGAGCCAGACCAGCCTTGTGATCTTCTCACCCGCCGGCGCGCTCCTCGGCACATGGGACGAGCTGGCGGATACCGGCTTCGTTTTCCGCGTCAAGGCCGCCCTGACAATCGCATTCGCCGCGCTCTACGGGATCTCGCTTCTCCGGCTTCGCGGGACGCCGGTATCGCTCCTGCGCGCCGGCGTCGAGGTGATGTTCCTCGTGCTCGTTCTCATGACCTGGTGGTTTTGGCCCTGGTATATCGTCTGGGGACTTGCGCTCGCCGCGCTGCTGCCTTTGAGCAGCCACGGGCGGCTGTTCGTGCTCTTCTCGATGACCGCCATGCTGGGTTACGTTTCGTTTTACTGGGGCGGCGCCCTCTGGAACTGGTCCACGAACTACGCGGCCGCGCTTGGCACGCCACTGCTTGTTTTTCTGCCCCCCATGCTTTACGCCGTCCTCTACTTCCTCGGCCCAACGGCCGAGACTACCTGACGGGCGCTCGCGGACGCGCAGAGGCTTATGGCGTCGCATAGCCGGCGACCAGCGTAGCCAGCGCACCACTCCACCAAGTAGGCCGCGGCGACGAGACTCGCGAGGCGCGGCGAACGCGTGGTGGTCGCGCCAAGGCGACATCCCGAGCGCTTCTCATTGCCCACGGATCATACGCCCGGGACGCCAAGGGCTGAAGCATATGTAAGCGTTCACGGCCCCTGGTTGGGGGCTAGCTGCGGAGTTGGAGGGCTGGTAGCCGCGCCGTATAGTTGCGGCATGGAAGCCGTCGCATTATCGTTCCCGCTGGACACCTGCGAAGCGCTGCCCGCCAAGGTCCAGACGCTCATTCTGGCCCTCCCAGCACAGGTCGTTGCACTTCAGACCGACAACGCCGCAGTGCAAGCCCAGTGCCGGGAGCTGCAGGCGCGACTGGGACAGGACTCCACCAAGCTGGCCGCCGAGCCCCGCTCGAAGGTCACCTTCGAAATCGAGCCGGCCGACGACATGGTGAAGCTGACTGTCGTCCACGACGGGTTCGAGCCCGAGAGTGCCGTGCTCGAAGGCATCAGCCAAGGCTGGCCTCGCATCCTGGCGGAGCTGAAGACCTTGCTCGAAACCGATCGCTCGTCGGTGGAGGTCTAGGCGTGCGCGATCTCGTCCCGTTCCTCATGTTCTGCGGAGACCAGCACGGGAAGGCTGAGGAGGCCGTCACCTGGTACTGCTCGATCTTCCCCGACTCGCGCATCCTTCGACTCGACCGCTACGGGCCAGACGAGGACCAGCCCGAGGGGACGGTCCGCTCGGCGTCATTCGAACTCGGAGGAAAGCCGATGATGGCCATCGATAGCGCCGGCCCCCACCACTTCACCTTCACGCCGGCCATCTCGATGTGGGTTGAGTGCTCGTCTTCTGCGGAGATAGAGCGGCTGTCGGCAGCTCTCAGCGACGGGGGGTCAGCGCTCATGCCGCTCGGGGACTACGGCTTCAGCAGGCAGTTCTGCTGGGTGGCCGATCGCTACGGCGTCACCTGGCAACTTGGCCAACTGATCCGGCAGTCTGATCTGATGCTCGCGAGCCTCGTCAACGCTGTACCCGCCGCCCGTAGCCGCCGTGCTTGAACCGACCAATAGGAGAGGCCGAATGGGCCAGTCTGCTGGGCCGCTCGTTCAACTCCTCTCAGGACGCTGGACGCTGGACGCTTGCAAGCATATACCTGGCGCCGCCGGGTATTGGGTCAGTTTGAATTAGGGTCTCCGCTCTTGTCGTGCTCACGCCTCCACTTCTCTAGGTTCGAGTTCATCGCTCGTCGATCTCTTTCTCGCGCCTGCAGGTACCCGCCTGCCCCAACTATAAAAGCGATGAGGCTGACGACTATGATCAAGCCTTCGGCCATCGGTCCGCCCTCCTTGTGCTACGCTCTGAGTATGCCAGAACGCTCAAGCAAACGACGCGGACACCTGGACCTCAATCAGCTTGCCGCTGCTATCGTCAACGAGGCGACATCCGAAGAGCCCAAGCAGGAGGAGCCCGAGAAGAATCCGGCTGCCGTCGCTCTGGGCCGGCTGGGCGGCCTCAAAGGCGGGAAGGCGCGAGCCGCAAAGCTTAGTCCTGAACAGCGTCGTGAGATCGCGAAACGAGCGGCGGCGAAGCGGTGGAAGAGCGCGGGCACTGGTTAACGATCTAGCCGCTCTGGCTGCGGAATCTTGCCCCATTTCGTCTCGTATTCGTCGATTTTCTCCCTAATAACCTCACCTAAGAATTTTGCGTGTTGTGGTGACATCAAAACATTCACTATAGTTCGGACAGTTGCCTTTTCATCCGTAACATCCTCGACTAACCCAAAGCCAAACCGCACATCCCAGACTGTTAATCGGATAGTTGCATTATTTGCGTACACATTCGGGAGTTCAGACGCAACCTCCTCCACCTCTCTGACTTGTCCAGGAGCCTTGGTAGTCTCTTCAGCTTGATCTTCTGCCATCTTCATTCTCCATATCCGGCTGAGCCGTCATGCTTACCATGGGCATTGGTAGCTGGAACGCCGTGTGAACTTGGTGCGGTAAATAAGTAACCATCGATAGTACATTGTCAGGCTCTAAAGAGAAGTCGGACATCTTTGTACTTGCGACGGTCATTACATGGGTGTGGGGATCCATGTTGACGGGTGGTATTGCCCGTGACAACACTGGGGCCAACAATTGAATGGGATCTATGTCCTGTAATCCAGGATCATGAGCGAAATCCGGAACCTCGAGGCTCTCTGATGAGAGGTTGTCTAACCTGCTAATGAATTCACTGAATGGCGCAAATGTTACGATGAGCGCGACATCGAACGCCTCCGCCAACTTCTTGAGTGTCGAGAGCGTGAATTGCCCATAATTTGGGTTCTCGAGTTGAGAGATCGCGGACTGCGGAGCACTGATGCGCTCGCCAAGCTCAGTTTGACTCCACGGGCGAGCCTGACGCATTGCCCGAATTTGGAAAGCGAGCCCGCGGCTGATGTGATTGCTTACGAATGCGTGCCTGTATGCCCTGTCCTGGAAGCTAGAGGCGAGTTGCTGCCACCTAGCTGAAATCGTGCTCACAGGTTGTTGCCTCCCCATTTTCGACTTGCCTACACCTTTGCCGCGCAGTATCAAGCGCTGAGGCCGGCTGAAAATTTCCGCCTTTCTCTGTCGCTCCAGACAGTATGGTGATTTGCGCCGATGACGGTCCACGGTATCCGATGGGGCGGTACTGGATATTGTTGACTTTGATCCGCAGTTCGACTAACTGCCGATACTTCTTCCCATGCAACGATTTCAAATCAGACGGATGATGCGTCTTCGCGAGCTCCAACAGCATGATCTGATCATTTATCGCTGCTCGGGCGTCATCCGGGAGACCATGAAGCCAATCGTGAATCCGATTACGGCCGCTACCTGAAACGAAGTCGCGAAAGTTCCAATAGCGCACGGCGCTCCCGCCACTGCGAGCATAGACTCGCCGTTCGGGTTCAGTATATATTTTTTCATATGACCGTGCTATTTCACCACTCAAGCATAATGTCAGTATGAACAGACTGAGTAGGGCACAACGAGTCCAGGTCGTATCGGCACTCGTCGAAGGCAACTCCATTCGGTCAACGTGCCGCATGACGGGCGTAGCCAAGAACACGGTCGTAAAGTTGCTAGCTGATCTCGGGCAAGCCTGCTGGGAGTACCAGGATGAGGCTATGCACGATCTCCCATGCAGGCGCATCCAGTGCGATGAGATCTGGTCCTTCGTTTACGCGAAGGCGAAGAATGTCCCCGCCGAGCATCAGGGCGAGCTTGGCTACGGCGACGTGTGGACTTGGACGGCAATCGACGCCGATACAAAGCTCGTCGCATCGTGGCTCGTGGGCAAGCGGGACACTGAATACGCCAGCATCTTCATCCGCGACCTCGCACGCCGTCTCGCCAATCGCGTGCAACTAACGACAGACGGACACCGGCCCTACCTAGAAGCAGTAGAGGGCGCATTCGGTGGGGACATCGACTATGCGATGCTGATCAAGCTCTACGGGCCGTCCGAGGATGAGCGCCGCTACAGCCCCGCCAATTGCATCAGCGCAGAGCCACGGACCATCACCGGCTACCCGGACCCTGAGCACGTCTCAACGAGCTATGTCGAGCGCCAGAACCTCACGATGCGGATGAGCATCCGGCGTTTCACCCGCTTGACCAACGCGTTCTCGAAAAAGATAGAGAACCACGAGTATGCACTGGCGCTTCACTTCATGCACTACAACTTCGCTCGCGTGCATCAGACGCTCAAGACGACGCCAGCGGTCGCGGCAGGCATCGCGAAGTACGCATGGACGGTTCAGGATATCGTTGGGCTGCTGGACGAAAATTCGGGTGTTTCAAACTGACCCACTACCCGCCGCCGGGCTTCGTTGACCCTCCTCGCAGGCCGATGCTACGATCGATACATAATCTGAAACGGCAGAGCGTCAAGCCATCGGAAGTCTCTCGCGCGGGGCGGGTTCGAAGCGAGCCCGCCCCAACGTGTGACCCACGCGAATTACCGCCCAGGGAGAACGGCCCTGTTCAAGCTTTTCGGACGCTCCAAGACCGCTGAAACCGCCGGCCAGCCAACCGAATCCCAGCCTGCCGTCGTCGAGCCGGCGATCGAGTCCCCTTTCCCTGAATCGCTCTCAGACGCCCCTGAACCCGAGCCGCTGCCGGACATCGACGCATCGGTCGAGATCCCGAACGTCGAGGATAGCGAGGAGCTCGCCGAGCGCACGGATGAGGCGGTTGAGCGTACCCGCCGCACGTGGTTTCGGCGCGTGGCTGGTGTCTTCGAGCGCTCAAACATCAGCGACGAGCTCTGGGACGAGATCGAGGAGATCCTCATCGGCGCCGACACCGGACTGGAGACCACGGAGCGGATCCTCGACCGCACGAGAGAGCGGGTGCGAAAGGAAGGCGTCAGGGAACCGGCGGAGGCGCGGGAAATTCTCAAGAGTGAGATGATCGCCATCCTCGACGACGTCGAAACCAAAGGCGCACTCTGGGATGCGGAGAGGGACCTGACCCAGAAGCCCGCGATTATCCTGGTCGTCGGCGTCAACGGCGTTGGCAAGACCACCAGCATTGCCAAACTGGCAGCTGCGTTCAAGCGGGATGGCGAACGCGTGCTGATCGCCGCCGGCGACACCTTTCGCGCCGCCGCGATCGATCAGCTCAAACTGTGGGGCGAGCGCACGGGCGTGGAGGTTATCGCCAGCCAACCGGGAGCAGATCCCGCCGCGATCGTCTTCGATGCTATCGCCGCTGCACAAAGGCGTCAGACCGACGTGGTCCTCGTTGATACGGCGGGGCGGCTGCACACGAAATTCAACCTGATGGAGGAACTGGCGAAGATTCGGCGGACGGCCGGCAAGTTCGACACGTCGGCGCCGCATGAGGTGCTGCTGGTGCTCGACGCCACGACCGGCCAGAACGGACTCACGCAGGCCAAGACCTTCGCCGAGGCGGTTGGAGTCACGTCGATCTTCCTGGCGAAGCTCGACGGCACCGCCAAGGGCGGCATCGTCTTTTCGATCTGCGACCAACTTCATATTCCCGTCCGCTTCATCGGCACCGGCGAACGCGCCGCCGACGTTGCGTTGTTCGACCCTGGTGAGTTTGTGGATGCGCTGTTCGCTCCGCATAGACGTTGAGCGGCTGGCGTGGATTGGAGCGGTTATCCTTGCCGCACTGGCTCGCCTGCCGGCGCTCGGAGCATTGCCGCTCAGCGTGGCAGACAGTTCCCGCGCGTATGCCACGTGGCAGGTGGCGGCAGGCCGGCTGCCGGCGCTCTGGAGCGGTGACCTCGTCCAGACGCTGACAGCCGGCATCTTCAGAATCATCGGCGCCAGCGACGCCAGCGCAAGACTCAGCGCGGCGATACTCGGAACCGGCCTCGTCGCCACGGTTTGGCTCTACCGCCCGGTCGCCGGCGGGGCAGCCGCCCTGCTTGCGGCCTACTTCCTCGCCTTGTCGCCGATCTCGATCGCCGTCTCGCGCAGCCTGTCGCCGTACGGAGCCGGCGCGCTGTTCGCGCTCGCCGCCGGCGGCGCATTGCTGAGCTTCATCGACCGGCCGCGACCGGCGCCGCTCGCCTGGCTTGCCGGGATCGTGGGGCTTGGCGTCAGCACGGACGCATCGTTTCTGGTGGTTCTGCTTGCCGCGACGCTTTTCTGCATCATCGAGGGGATCTGGCTCCGACGCGAGCCTCTCGTCCCGGCGGGGCGCTTTCTCCGAGAGCGGACGCCGCTGCTCCGGTCGACGGCCCTCATTGGCCTCGCCGGCCTGGTCGTTGCCCTCACGAGATTCGGCATCGCGCCCGAACGCCTGCGTGGGGGCGCAACCCTCTCGTGGACGCAGGCCTTTCTGCCGGCGGCCGGCGCGACCGCAGCGAGTGTGCCTCCCTGGCATTTTCCGCTTGACGCCCTGCTCGGCTATGAGCCGTTTGTCTTCCTCGGCGGCCTGGCCGTCGCCGTCATGCTGATCGCACGGGGCCGGAGCAGTATCTCGACCGGCGAGCGCTTTTTGCTCTATTGGGGCTGCGCCGCGCTGGGCTTCGCGCTGGTGGCGTCGCGGCGGGACACCGGCCAGTTGCCGGCCGTTATTGCGCCCCTTGCTCTGTTGACAGCGGCCGGGGCCGGCCTCCTGGCCCTTGCACGGTGGGACCTCATTCGCCAGGCGATCGCGCCCTCGCTGCTCGCGGTTCCCGCGTTTACCTACGTCCTGTTTGTCTTCGAGAGCACCACGGCACTGACGCCGCTGGCTCCCGGCCAGCAGGTGGCCCTCGCTCTGCTTACGTCTGGAGGCATCGGGTTGCTGGGACTGGGCGCAATCTGGTCGCGCGAGTCGGCGCCCGCCTACCTGACCGTTTGCGGTCTCGTCGCCGGCACTGCTTTCGCCATCCATACGCTCACGCGGGTCGGGTTTCTGACCGGAGACGAGTTTCTGCTGGGGCCGGTCGCCACAGCGGGCGCGCCCGCGCTCGGCGACGGGCTTGCGCAGATCGCGGCGCAGGTTCGAGGGACGATCAGCGTCGACCCCTCGCTGGCGGCGCCACTCTCCTGGTATACGCGCGGCAATCCGGCGGTTCGCATCCAAGCGCCGGCCGCGACATCCGCGGCTGCCGTCCAACCCGTAGATCTACCGGGAGTCAATGGCTTCTCCCCCCTCGTTTCGAGAAATGAGATCGTACGTGCGTGGTATCCTACCGGCATTAATCCCGATCGGATGCTTCGCTGGCTCCTCTATCGGCAGGCCTGGCAGCCGGTCAGTTCCACTGCCGTCCAGGTGCTTGTGAGGAGCGAACAGCCGTGACCCGTCTAACTCGTGAGAATTCACCCACAGCGCGAGAATCCAACTCGTGAGAGCCCGCTGCTACAGCATCAGTCGCCAGGAAGTCATCGCATGAGCTCAATCACTGCCGAACCCACGACAACCCTCGACCCGCGCCGCTGGCTGGATCGCCTGCTGTCAATTGAGGTCAGCATCAACGCCGAGGTGATCGCCTACGCGGCCCTGTTCGCGGCTGCCCTGGTGCTCCATTTCTGGGACCTCGGCGCTCGGGCGATGCACCATGACGAGAGTCTGCACGCGACCTACAGCTATTACCTGTACCACGGCACCGGCTACAAGCACGACCCGCTGATGCACGGTCCGGTGCTGTTTCACCTGACTGCGCTGATGTACTTCCTGTTCGGCGTCACGGATGCAACGGCACGCTTGTCCGCCGCATTCGCCGGCACGGCGCTGGTCCTCACCCCGCTGCTCCTGCGGCGCTGGCTCGGTCGCTGGGGAGCGCTGGCGGCATCGGCGCTGCTGGTGTTCTCGCCCGCCATTCTCTACTACAGCCGCTTCATCCGTGAGGACATCTTCGTCGCCCTCTGGACCGTTGGGCTGTTCATCGGCGTTGGCGCTACCTCCAGGAGGGTAGGGTCCGCTGGTTATATCTGGCCGCCGGCTGTCTCGCGCTAGGCTTCGCCAACAAGGAGCTGACGTTCATTGTCGCGGCTGTCGTTCTCGTCTATGCCGACGCCCTGCTCGCGCTGACGCTCGCTGGGACGATCGCCAGGCGCTCACCGCAACCCTCTCCCAGAGGGAGAGGGAGCGAGCTGTGGGCGCGGGTAGTCTGGGTGGTTGTGCTGCTTCCAACCGTCTGGGCGCTGGTGGCGCTGTGGGGGCCCTTGCGGGGGCTTCGCAGCCGCCTGGGTCTGCGTAGCATTCCGCGCAGCGGCGATCTCCTGATCGTCCTCGGCACACTCACGCTGCCACAGCTCGCGGCGGTTTCGCAGATCCCGCTCAAGCACCTGAATATCGATCTCGCGAGACCAGCGGGCGCGTTCCTCGGCACACCGATCACGAGTGAGGGTGTGATTGGGGGGTTCGTCGTCCTTGCCCTCCTCGCTGCCTCGCTGGCCGTCGGCCTTTCTTGGAGCTTGCGGCGCTGGCTGATGAGCGCGCTCGTCTTCTACGCGATCTATATCTGCCTGTTTACGACCTTCTTCACGAATCCCGACGGCATTGCGACCGGGATCTGGGGCTCGCTCGATTACTGGCTGGCGCAGCAGGGCGTCCAGCGCGGAGGTCAGCCGGTCTTCTACTATCTCCTGATGATGCCGACCTACGCATACCTTCCATTGATCCTCGCCGTGGTCGGCATCGTCTATCGCTGCGCGCGAGGCGGAAGAGCCGCGGTGGTGGCGCTTGCGTGCTCGGTGCTGCTCATGCCTGCGATCGCGGCAGCCTACGCCTGGAACAACAGCGCGGCGATCCCGCTGGTCGTGATCTCGCTCAGCCTCGCAGTCGCGGCTCTGAACGGCGACCCGTTTCGGCAGTTGCTGGTGACGTGGTTCGGCGGTGTGCTGTTCGGCTTGTCCGTGGCCGGAGAAAAGATGCCCTGGCTGACCATCCACCTCGAGATTCCGCTGATCCTCCTGGCCGGCATGACGGTGGCCGACCTTCTGCGGTCGGCGCAGGCAAGGGCGGCGCAGGCCCTCACACCTCCGCCTGCGGCGGATAGTCTCCTGTCTCATCCTCTCCATCTGAAAGAGGGACAGGATGACGGTCTCCCCGAGTCTCTCCCTCTCGCTCTGGGAGAGCGGCAGGGTGACGGTCTCGCTGCGTCTCCCCCTCTCCCTGTGGGAGAGGGTTGGGGTGAGGGTCACCCAGGACGGCGCTGGATCGCGGTGGGCCTGGCCGGCACGGCCGGTGTCCTCGTCGCCCTTGTGGCGGCATGGGGACCAGGCAGCGACAGCGCCCATGTAGCGATCGTCGCAGTTGCTCTGCTCCTTGCCGCGGCGGCAGCCATCGCTGCGGGGATGCGCGTCAGCCCCGGACTTGGCGTCGCCCTCGGCACGGCCGCGGTTGTCGGACTTTTCGCGCCGCTGAGTGTTCGCACCGCGTTCGCGCTCAGCTATCAGCATGGCGACACGCCTTACGAAGCGTTGGTCTACACGCAGACGACGCCGGATATCCCCAAGATCCTTGCCGCCGTCGAGCAGTATGCGAGCGAAAGCGGGCTCGGGTACAACCAGCCGATCGTCGTCGACTCCAACGACGCCTTCAGCTGGCCCTGGGCCTGGTACCTGCGCGACTATCACCAGGTGAGCTTCACTGATATGTCTGCGAACGTCAGCGGCGGCACAGCGGGCTACCGCCCGCCTCCGCGCTCGATTCTGCTGTTGAACGACGCCGACCAGGCGGTGATGCAACAGTTCCGCGGCCAGTTTGGAACCGGCATCCCCTACCACCATCGATGGTGGTTCCCCGAGGACTACCGAGGAACGACAGCGGCCTCGCTGCTCAGCAGTCTTGGGCGCGGAAGCACCTGGTCGCGGTGGTGGGGTCTGCTCGCGGGTGCGCACGGCATCGTCCGGCCGCCTGCACCGGAGGCGCCCGGCGTTCACGTCATCGGCTCCGTCGACTCGACCGCCTACTTCCCGCAGGACTACGTCCCCGGCGCCGGCATCAGCGCCGTGCCCGAGCGAGCCCCCACGGCCAGGACGGCCGCGAGCGGCGCCCTAGTCGCGGGCGGACCCGGATCGGCCGGTGGCGCGTTCCTGCGACCGGCAGGAATCGCCATTGATGCCGCCGGCAACTTCTTTGTCGCCGACTCCCAGAACAACCGAATCGAGAAGTTCAACTCTGCCGGCAAGCTGCTGGCGGCATCGACCGACGCCAGCGCGCCGGGCGGCTTCCAGGAGCCCTGGGATGTCGCGGTCGATAAGCAGGGCATGGTCTACGTCGCCGACACCTGGAACCATCGAATCGTCAAGCTGGACTCGCAACTGCATTTTCTAACCGCCTGGGGTTACCCGACCAAGGCGACCGGACCCGACAGCCTGCTTGCGCTGTATGGGCCGCGCGCAATCGCTTTCAACCTCTCGGGTGACCTGCTGGTAGCGGACACCGGCAACAGTCGCATCGTCGAGTTCACGCCGGATGGCAATCCTGTCGGCTCGTTCGGCGCGCGCGGCTCGGGCCCGGGTCAGTTCCAGGAGCCGGTCGGGATCGCCGTCGCACCCGACGGCACCATCTATGTGGCGGATACCTGGAACGGTCGTGTGCAGGTCTTCGACCCCTCCGGGCGCTATCTGCGCGCGCTGGCGATCGGGGGCTGGGACAGCCGAGACGTCGAGAACAAGCCGTATCTGGCTGTGCTTCCGAATGGCGACCTGCTGCTGACCCAGCCAAACGCCGGCCGCGTCGTTGAGCTGAGTCCGAATGGATCCATCGTCCGCAGTCTCAGCTCGCTCGGCGCAGATGTGCCGCTGACCCGGCCGATCGGCGTCGCAACGGACGGCTCCGGCGGAGTCTACGTTTCGGACGGCAGCAGCAACCAGGTCATGCGACAGACCTACACCTCGCTGCCATGATCCAGGCTCGATGATTCAAGTTCGATCGCGACGCTTCTGGCTCGGCACCGCGGTCAGCCTGATCTTCATCGGGCTGCTCCTGTGGCGGACGGACCTGCGGCAGGTCTGGGACGCGTGGCGCCACGCCCGGCCGATCTGGCTTGCGGCGGCGGTGATTCTGTACTTCAGCTCCATTCAGGTGCGCGCCTTCCGTTATCGCTACATCCTGCTGTCGCGAATCTCGATCTCGTCCTGGGAGCTGTTCCCGATCCTGGCGATCGGCTACATGGCCAATAACCTGCTCCCGTTTCGCTCCGGCGAGCTCGTGCGCGCATATGTCCTGGGAGTGCGACACGAAGTCTCGAAGATGTTCAGCCTCGGAACGATCGCGGTCGAGCGCTTGTTCGACGGCTTGGCGCTGGTCGGCATCCTCATCTGCGCCGGTATATTCCTCGGCGTTAACGGCGCGCTGCGCGACTTGGCCATTGTCGCCGTGCCGCTGTTCGGGTTGGCGCTGGCCGCCTTTCTCGCGATTCTCGCGTCGCCCTCAGCGAGCCAGGCGATGGCAGTTCGGCTGGTTCGGCTGGCGCCGAGGCGTTTTCACGAGCGCGCTGAAGAGCTGGCGCTGGCGTTCATTTCGGGCCTCGGCTCGCTCCGGCATCCGCGCCTGTTCGCGGTCGTCATCATCAGCTCAATCGCGACCTGGGTGATGGAGGGGCTCGTCTACGGGCTGGTAGGGCAGGCGCTTGGGATGCACATTGCGCTCGGCTTCTACCTGATGGCGGCGGCAGCCGCGAATCTCGCGATCGCGGCGCCGTCGTCGCAGGGCGGCATCGGCCCGTACGAGTTCTTCGCAGCGCAGACCCTGATCTTCGCCGGCGCGAGTGCGTCGGTTGCGGCCGCCTTCGCGCTGGCCGTGCACGCACTGGTGATCCTGCCGGTTACGGTTGTCGGGCTGTACTTTCTCTGGAGGACGCATCTGCGTTTGGGCCAGGCCGTCCGCAGCGAGCGCGCCGAGCCGCTGATCGACGAGCCTGTCGCGCCGTTGCCAGAGACGTAGGCGGCACGCAGCCATCAGCTATCAGCGTTTAGCAAGGAACCTCTGGGGGCGCCGGCATCCCTGCCGGCACGAGATCTCCCTCGCATCCAAATAGCCCGCGCTAACCGTGCGCGAACGCAGGATCCTCCGGCAGCTCGCCTCCGGCCGGACGCACGAGCACATCGCGGCGCTCGACGGCATCGGCCTCCGAACCGTCAAGCGCACCATCCCCGGGCTCGAGCAGAAGCTCGACGCCACCTCGCTGTTCAGCCTCGGCGCCAGAGCGGCTGAGCTCAGCTTGCTGAAATGACCCGTGCCCCGAAAGGGCCAGCCCCTTGGCCCCTTCGGGCCACCCGCAGTACTACTTCCGCGCTACCTGCTTCCGCGATGTTCAATCTAGCGTGATCTTGGGCGGGACTCACCGCCTCATATCGGTCACGGCCGGAGTGGTTATTGGAGGAGGCTTGGTATGCGTAGAGTGCTTATTCTCGCGATCGCCGCATTGGTTCTTCTGGCCGGGGCAGCACCGGCACGTCTGCTGCGGACGCCGGGCTCGGAGGCGGCGACGCCCGCCGCGAGCCCAACCGCAACACCGACGGGAGGCGCCGTGCGGGCAGCTACTGCGACGCCCTCGCCGAGCCCGACAGCCACTACCAGCGCGGTCGCCAACCCTGCGCCCGCGGTCCCGGGCGGCCCGGGGCAGATGGCGGCGTGCCACCCTCTCGGCACTCCTGCGCCGGCGTCGCCTCCCCATCCCTACCGGCTTGGAGACCCCGTATGCGACGCTCGGAGCATGAGCGCGCCAAATCCCGACCTGCCGCGCCTCCACCCGGTAAACGTCCCGCCACCGGCGGCGAATCGCGCCGGCCGAGCACCCCTCCCTCCGGCAAATATCCCTTCGTCCAACCCGCCGAACGAGTGGGCGGTTGGGGCCGACGCCCAATGCTGCCCTAATGGGGGTGGCGTCGAGACATCCGGTCTCTGGACCGAGAGGGTTATAGATCACCCAACGCAGCAACCGGGCGACATTGCGTTTTCGACTATGCACGAAGGAACGCCGGGCGGAAATTGGATCGAAATCGGCTGGTTCTGGGACAATTCCCCTTCAAATCAACAGCAGCTATGCATATTCTGGTCCTCGGGCAACGTGGGTGGCGTGGCGCAACCAGCCTGCGGATTCGCCATAGCCCCTGGTCAGATATCTTATTTTGAGATCGTTAGCTACGGAAATAACCTTTGGGGTGCGTATTTCTACTACCCGCCCGATGGCGGTTGGACCCTTGTGGTGACTCAGACTCTCAATGCCACGTACACGACGGATTCGAACGTAGATATCGAAAATCTACACAGACTACAACGGCTACTTCACGTACCTTCCCGGCGATTGGATCTACGGGACGGAAATCTTTTGGTGCCCCGCCGCCGGCTGCGGCTGGCACAACCTGGATAGCACGGTTCCGACGGCTCAGTATTTCGTGGCCTCTCCCTATAGTGGATATTCGCCCTACTACGTCAACAACGTGGATCCCTTTTACTTTTGGGCAGGCCAGGGATAGCACAGTGCGCCAACCGGTAATCGCGAGGCGGTGCGATGTGGGTATTCTTGCGTCCTCATTGGTCCGCCTGGTCGTCCGCCCTTGCCTGCTGCTGGCAACACTGGTGAGTTTGCAGATCAGCCTGGGTGCTCAGGCCCAAACGCCCGCCAACCCGCCGCCGGTAACTTACCCAAATCGCGGCAGCAGCCGCGTGTGCCTTATGTACGCACCCGGTCCTGGGTCACCGGACCCTCCAAGCGATCTACACGGCGTAGTTCAGCCCTATGGACCCATTGGCCTCGTCGGGCCCGGTCTAACGCAAGTGCAACTTTCGTGGGCACCGGTCTCGAGTGCCGACTGCGTCGGCATCGAGGTTCGGTCGGCGAGCTCGACGAGCTGGGCGATTGCCGCCCTAGCACCGGGCGGCGCTACGACTGCTGACATACAGCCTCAGCAACTGCCCTCCTACGGGGATACGTACTGTTTCCGAGCCTTCACGGCTAATCAGCTCGCCGCCTCCCCCTACTCCGAAGAAACTTGCGTCTCGGTCGCCAGCACATCCGTGACCTACGCCCCGGGCTGGAACCTGGTCGCCGGAGGCACGCAAGTAACTGACGCAACTGACGGTCCGATTTACACGTATGACTCAGCGGCCGACGCGTACGGCGCGGCCCAAGCCTATCCCCCACCGCCCGCGGGGGTCGGGTACTGGGCCTATTTCGACTCCGAGACCCTGGTTGCCTTCCCCAAGATTCCGTTCCAAAGAAGCGTCTCCGCCGTTCCCGCTGGTCATTACGCGCTCGTGGGTAATAGCAGTGGGGTTGCGACCGCGTCATTGAGTGGTGCCGACGTCATGTTCGTCTACCACCCGGAAACCGCAACCTATCAAGAGGTCACAACGCTCGACCCAGGCCAGGGCGCCTGGGTCTACTCAGCCCAAGGCGGCGCCGTGACCATCACTCCTGTTGACGCGGCGTCCTCGGCCGGTTCGTGACCTCAGCCCTGCTGGCGCCTTGTAGAGGTGAGGCCCGAATGCGGCGGGGTGCACGATGACAATGGGCCAAGGTCGGAAACTTGTGGTATTCGTCTGTGCTGCGACTCTGGCGGCCATGACACCCAGTTCCGCATCGACCGCCCAGGCGGGGCCCTTCACGCTTGACGGGACAGCCGCTTCGTGCGCCGGCTCCTGCGCGATCCCGGCCGGCCAAACCGTCAGTTTTGCCGGCGGACGGTTCACGGTAACGAACCTGGGTAGTGTGTCAGCTCCCGCCGGCGCCCCGCCCACTACAACAGGCGCCGGCCCAAGCATTATGGCCACCTACGACGGCGGCGCGCTTATCCTCTCCAATGTGGACGCACAGAACGACCGCATCCCGGGTTGCGTTACTGTGAACGGCATCCCTACGGAAATGCAATGCTCGAACCCACAAGGGGAGCTCGCCTTCACGGTGGCACTTCCAAGCCCTGCCGGATCGCAATGCCTCGGCACTCCCGTACCCGCCGGCTGGAACCTCCTATCGGGGGTCGCTGCGGCGCGCGTGAATCTAAACGTCGGCCCGCTCTACAATCTCCCATTCGGCGCGAGCACATATCAAATGGCCACGCCAGGCGCGGATCTGCCCGCCAGTGATGGATATTGGGTCTTCTTCGCGAGCCCGACCCGGGTTTTCGCGACCTGCGGGCCGCCGCAGTTCGTGGTCCCGCTGGGAGTCCTGCGGCCGAACGCCGTTACCGCCGATGCCGGCTGGGGAATGATTGGCAACCCATTCGGAAATGGCCACGTAACGGTTTCCGGTGCTGACGGTGTTTACATCTACGACGCCGCGACGGGCTACCAGCAAACTGCGACACTCGAGTCGGGGCAGGGCGCTTTCGCCCATTCGGCGAACGGGGGGACGATCACCATCTCGCCGGCCGACGTACGCAACCCTCCAGGATCGTAGAAAGCGGTCGGCCCGTGCAGGCTGTTGCCCACTGACCAGTGCCTGGCTCCCGTGCTGGCGGAGGGTCTTGTGCCCTCCCGCCTGCCCAAGCGGCCGGCCGCGCATCGCCTGCGCACAGCCGCTCCACGCGTGCGTCCCTCCGGGGGCGCCGGCATCGTTGCCGGCACGAGATCTCGCTCGCATCCAAATAGCCCGCTCTGAGTATTAGCCGCCGCCCGTCCAACTGCTCTACTCGTTGCAGTCGTTTCCCGTTCCTCCCTCGTCGCCGTTCGCTCAGCCGGATCGCCGGCGTTCGCCGGAGCCTGCGCCCGTGGCACCACCCTCGGTTCTGCTCGCCGGCCCGCGCGCCCTGCGCCTCACCGTCCTTGCCGCCGTCCTGCGGTCGATGCCCGACGTGGTGATGATCGGCCACGCCTGGGACGAGGGCAGCATCCCTGCCTGCCTGACTCCGACCTGCCCTGACGCGGTGGTCGTGGACTGGGGGGAAGATCCCATGACCACATACAATCTCACGGCCGCGGTCCGCCGCCGCAGGTGCGGCGCCGCCCTGATCCGCATCGGACCCGACCCCGAACCCTGCGAGCTCCTGAGTCACCGCGCCCTGGCTATCAATGGCTACCTTTCCTGGCTGGACGTGGACCCCGACACCCTGCGCGCCTCCATCGCGGCCGCACTGAATAATCAGTTTGGGCCACCCGCAGTACCACTTCCGCGCTACCTGTCTCCGCGATGCTCCGCCTAGCAGGATCTGGGGCGGGACTGACCGCCTAACATCGGTCATGGCTGGAGTGGTCAGCGGGGAGGCTTGGCATGCGCAGGGTACTTATTCTCACGATACTGGCATTGGTTCTTTTGGCCGGGGCAGCACCGGCACGCCTGCTGCGAACCCCAGGTTCGGACGCAGCCGCGCCTA
>Ga0193751_1001084_pt1 | contig 18130 bp, 14 predicted proteins | sample L1c2metaG_FD_143050 | JGI IMG/M metagenome (GOLD analysis project Ga0193751, IMG submission 143050) | Soil microbial communities from a riparian zone of the East river system, Colorado, United States - L1c2 | ecosystem: Environmental > Terrestrial > Soil > Riparian zone | place: USA: East River... | reverse complement strand
GCCGCTAGTCCGCTATCTCTCCACCCGCATTGCCGTAATGTATCGAGGAAAAATCGTCGAGATCGGCGACACCGAACAAATCACGCAGCGCCCCGCCCACCCCTACACCCGAACCCTCCTGGAAGCCACCCCAAAACTGCAAGCCTAGAAAAAAATGGCCCGGAGCTGAATGGAATGTGTGGGAAGGAGAATGTGTGGGGATGGGAATGTGTGGGGGCGGGGAATGTGTGGGGACGGGCGCCTTCGCCCGTCCAGCCAAGCGCAGCGAGGCAAACTATCACGAACGACTCAATGTAGCGACAGCCGCCTTCGGCTGTCGGACGAGCACAGCGAGCAGTCCGTCGTGAAATACTCTTCTAAATGCCTCGCCCGGAGCCCGCACGCGCCCGCGATCTGCTAGAACTCCTCCTCGGCTACGGCCTGATCCTCTTCATTCTCTGGATGCCCGAAACCCCGCAGCGAATCCTCTCCCCCGTCGCACTAGTCGTGACACTGGCAATCGTCCTGGCACCCCGCCCGACTCACGTAGCGACGGCCGCCTCGGCTGTCCCGCGTGGGCGAAGCCCGGCGGAAGTTCCCAACTCCGTTACGACGACCGGCCGCCCGACTCTGGACGACCTCGGCCTCACCCGCCGCGGCCTGGCCCCATCCTCGCCATCGCGAGCATGCTCGTAGCAAAACGAATCGGCACTCTACATCCGCTATACACAGCCGACTTCAAGCACGTAGCCGGCTACGTTCTGTGGACGCTCCACCAGCAATTCCTTCTGAACGACCTCTTCATGCCTCGCCTCACCCGCCTTCTCCCGAGTGAGAGCGCCGCCATAGGACTAGCAGCAGTGCTGTTCGCGACGGCGCACCTGCCGAATCTCCCGCTCACCGCCGCAACGCTAATCTGGGGAGCAATTTCGTGTGCGCTCTTCCGCCGCTACCGCAACCTCTACGCCCTCGGCCTCGCCCAGGGACTCCTCGGCCTCTGCTTCGCCATCTGCGTCCCCGACGCTCTGCATCACCACCTGCGCGTCGGCTTAGGATATTTGCGGTATCGCGGAGCACAGCCGGTTCCGTGAGAGGGAGACGAAGTGCCGGAGATCCTCAACGCCGGGTCACCGATTGAAGTGACCGGATTTTCGGCAACTGTCACATAGAAGACAGAGAGATATAATCGACAGCCGTGAAAATCGAGTATCAGCTCACCGAAGATGAGTACCTGCAGGCGCAACTTGGATATTGGCGCCAAGCCAGGCGTTTCAACTTGATTCGCCTGGAAATGGGAATGGTGCTAGTCGTGACTTTATTTGCTGTCGTCATCTTGGCGTTTCCGGGAATTCCTGACAAGGGTCCGGCGTGGATTGCGATCGGGTTCAGCATCCTCTTGCTTCTCAACCGCTACGTATTTGCACCGTACAAGATTCGCCGCGTCTTTCGACAAAGTCCGAACACACGAGCTCCTCACCAGCTGACCATTAACGAGGAAAACCTCAGGATTGTATTACCGAACTCCTCTGAAGATTTGCGTTGGGAAGCATTTCAAAGAGCGCATGAACTACACGCCGAATTCTTGCTCATGTACGGGCCCCGGTCATTCGTGATTGTTCCGAAAAGGGCATTCGAGAAGGATGGACTTGAACGGTTTCGGTCCGTGCTGCGAGACAAGCGCCTTCTATCCGAAAGTTAGGAGGTGCGACGACTGCTTTTGATACGTGATCGGCGTTTAAATCGCCAATGATTCAGCAATCCTTTGCTCCTAAAACCACCACGACCACAACCAGTCCACACACGTATGCGTGATCGCCGACGCCGGCACTCTCCGCCGCTCCCGCCAGGCGCGCCCGTAGAAAATCCCCGCGATCGTGGCCAACAGAACATAGCGCCAGTTGAAGCGTGCCGTGCTTACGCTCAGCCGTTTATTGAAATGCGATAGGCCGAAGAGCACCGACGCGATGACGAGAGCGGTTCTGCGCCCCACTCGCCGCTCCAGCAGGTTTTGCACCCAGGCGCGAAAGAAAAGCTCTTCCGGCGCGGCGACAAAAATAAAAACGCCGGCCCACGTAAGAGCCGCCTTGCCCAGAGCAGGTACATTGGCATGCGGATGGATGAAGCCCAGCGCGAGTCCCAGCACGAGCACCGCGGGAGCGAAAAACAGAAGCTCGCGGAAGCCCGTCTTCCAGTCGCCCCAGTGCAGGTGGAAATCAAATCCCGTACCGCTCAGGCGGCGGATTCCCAGAAACGCATACAAGCCTGCATCCACCAGCAGCAGATTATTCAAGCCGCGCAGGCCGGCGGGCCACGCAACATCGAACCAGCGCAAATCCACAGCCAGGCCCAGCGTGAGAAGGATGACTGCATCGCGCCAGTTGCCATGCTGCTGCGGATCGGCGACCGCCGCCCGCGCCAACAGCCATGCCATCGCTACAGGGAGCGCGGCGTATAACACAAACCAATCCCAGCGGAACATCTGCTGCGAAGCCGCGATGACGACGTAAGGCAGCACCAACACCGCCGGAACTGCCAACCGGACGGCAAGCGGTAAGCGCCCGACAGCCTGTGTCACCCGCTCGCCTGCGAATCCAAAGGCCGCGGCGGGAAGAAGCTCTGCCACCAGCACCGCAATCACAGCCGGCGTCGCGTTCGACATGCGCACCATCTTATCCGGACGGTACAACCGCCCGGCAAGCGCGTCCTGCCAAATGCAACGCCGGAGTCCCCTCAACCTGCAAGAGGCAACGCTATTTCGCCGAATCCAATTTGCCCGGACGCACCACAGCCAGTTCCATCTCAGCCTTGTGGTTCGCCGCCTCCCGTTCCTCGCGCGAGCGGTACAACTCTCGACCGATCGTTCTGCCGCTCACCCACACTGCGGAAAGAAAGTAGGTGTCTCCGTAGCGGTGAAAAACCAGCTTGGTGCCTTCGCTGGTGGATCGGACCGAATCATGGATGGGAACGTACATGCCCCTGTGTTGAGAATCGGATATCCAGAGGCAGAGGTTGCTTGCCGCTGTGACGGTGTAGTGCCCCGCCGGAAATTGCCGGCCGGCGACGACAAAAGAAAAAGGCACGTCAGCCACGACGCCCCCCATAGTCTGGCCTATCGCGGCGGACGCGGCCAGCAGCAGTAGAGCGCGCAGAGAGATGCGAAAGATTTTCATAGATTTTCTCCTTGAAAGTGAATTGGAACTGCATGGGCCCGCTTGCTATTCCGGGGAAGCCTTGGCATATCGAGTTGCGGAGCGATCAGGAGGGAAAATCGTTTCGGCGCCGGTCCGTACCGGGGTTCGAAGTCTTACTCTGTTTCTGGTTCTCGTAATTCGGCGGCTCCGAGTCTTGCCGCCGGATTTCCCGTTCACATGAATAGTGAGACGGTAGGATTTTTCGTTTCACAACCCAACGCGAGAGGACGCGGATGGGTAAAACACCGCATGATTGTTCCGTGTCGATTGTGCCAGCGCGTGTGGCGCATGGCTTGTCTAGAAGTCGGACCAAGATTAGAATTCGTCGAATCTTCCCAGGAGACACCTATGACCGCCGCTCCGGTTCTGCCCGTACCGCCCCCGTCCCCCATTGATTCTGCGCCACTCTCCGAAGGTGCGCGCATCGTCGACACCTTCATCGCGCCTTCGAAAACCTTTACCGATCTGCGCCGCAATGCTAGTTGGTGGGGACCGTGGCTGCTGATTTCCATCTTTTCCATGCTCTTTATTTACGCCATGGGTCGGCAGATCGGCTTTGATCAGATCAGCAAGAACCAAGTGGCGCATTCGTCCCGCGCCGACCAGTTCGAAAAACTTCCCGCCGATCAGCAGGCCCGACAGATCCATCTGTCGAGCAATATCATTCGTTATTTCGCCTATGGCAGCCCCGTCTTGATCCTTTTCTATTTCCTGGTCACGACGGTCGTTCTGTGGGCGACTTTTAAGATTGCGGCCGGAGCTGAAACTACATTTGGGCAGGCATATGCCATCGTTATGTATGCCAGCCTTCCGGGCATCGTCGGCGCCATCCTGGGCATCATTTCGTTATTTTCCGGAGTGGATCCCGAAGGATTCGACATCAATAATCCCGTCGGCACCAATCTCGCCTACTATCTGGACCCCGTGACAACGGGGAAGTTTCTGCGCGGGATGGCTTCGGCTCTGGACTTGATTACTATCTGGACGATTGTGCTGATGGGCATCGGCTTTGCCTGCACCAGCAAGGTCAAGCGCTCAACCGCCATTGTGATCGTCGCGGCCTGGTATCTGGCCTACAAACTTCTGGGGGCGGGACTCGCTGCAGCATTCTCGTAGACACTGGATTAAGAGTGAGTTGGCCCAACGCACTATGGCGGGAAGTCAAGTCTACTTTCGTAGCATTGAACGTCCTCGAAAGTAGACGTTTTGTCCACAGCCTAACTCTTTGAAAGCGCGGTACCGCAAAACGTCCGCCGAGAATATTCAACAGCTTGCGGAGGACCCATTTCGTCGTTTTGCACAGCGTTCCTGCAGGAACACTCCGGATTTCGCAGTCTGAAGGCTCTCCAGGAGAACCCGTTCATTCGCGGGCAATCTGAATCAATTTCGGCAGCACACCGCCGAACTCCGATCCTTCTGCTGGCCTTCCAAACGCAAAATAAATCTTGCGGTAGAGTTCGTAGAGTTCACGGTACACATTCTGCGTTTCCGCTTGCGGCTCGTACACAGTGTGCGCTGGACAGATTTTCTGCTGCGCTTCCTCAATGGTCTTGAAGATCCCGGCCGCCAGGAACGCGAAGATGGCGGAGCCGAGGCCCGTCACCTTGCCGCTGGGCACCAGCACCGGGCGCCCCAGCACATTCGCGTAAACCTGATTCAGCCCCGGATTGCTCTGCGGAATTCCTCCGCCGTTGATTACGCGCTGCGTGGGCGCACCGTACTCGCTCATGCGGTCGAGAATCACGCGCGTGTGAAACGCGGTGCCTTCGATGGCCGCGAACAGCTCATCCTGCGCCGTGTGCAGCAGATTCCATCCCAGCGTCATTCCGCCCAGATTCGGATTTACCAGGACGGTTCGGTCACCATTGTCCCAGGTCATGCGCAGCAAGCCGGTCTGACCTGCCCGATAACGCTCCAATCCTTTGCTTAAGTCTTCGACGCTGGTGTTGGCTCGTCGCGCGATTGCGCCGAAAATGTCTCCGGTCGCCGACAGCCCTGCCTCGATGCCTGTGAATTGCGGATGCACGCTGCCGGCAACCACGCCGCACACGCCCGGAATCAACTTCGCCTTTTGCGCATAGGCGATGATGCACGTCGACGTGCCGATGACATTGACGACATCACCTTCCCTTGCGCCCGCGCCAATTGCGTCCCAGTGCGCGTCAAATGCTCCGACGGGAATGGGAATTCCAGCGCGCAGTCCAAGTTTCTCCGCCCACTGCGGCGCTAGCGTTCCGGCAATCTGATTGGAAGTTGCGTACTCGCCTTCGAGTTTCGCGCGAACTCCCCCCAGCAGCGGATCCACTTTCGCCAGAAAGCTTTCCGGCGGAAGCCCGCCTAGCGCGGCATTCCACATCCACTTGTGTCCCATGGCGCAGACGCTGCGCTTCACGCGCCGCGCATCTGTAATTCCGCAGAGCGTGGCCGCGACCATATCGCAATGCTCGAACGCGCTCACGAATCGCGTCCGCTTTTCGGGATTGTGCCGCAACCAGTGCAGGAGCTTGGCGAATCCCCACTCCGAGGAATACACGCCGCCGCACCATTCGATGGCTTCCAGTTTCTGCCGCCGCGCCAGTTCCGTGATCTGCGCGGCTTCCTGCTTGGCGCGGTGATCGCACCACAAGTAGTAGTCGTCGAGGGGGACCATGCCTTCGCCGACGGGAATCACACTGGAGCCGGTGGTGTCGAGCGCGATCGACTGCAACTGATCGCCGGCAATCCCAGCCGATCTCACCGCCTGCCGCGTGGCCTCAGCCAGCGCGTGCATGTGATCTTCGTGGGATTGAGTGGCGAAGTCAGGATCTTCACGTTTGCGATGCAGAGGATATTCCGCGATCGCGGAGGCCAGCAGTCCGCGCTCGCTGTCGACAATCGAGACCCGCACGCTGAGCGTGCCAAAGTCCACTCCTGCCACAATGGCCATGCAGTACGATTTCTCCGTAGCGCCGGCATCTTGCCGACTGTCTCGAGAGCCTGCCCTGAGCTTGTCGAAGGGCGTCCTCGCCCTCGGCCCGGCGGGCGAGACGCCCCCCGGACAGCCGCCGGGACGGCGGCGCTACTTAATTCCCGTGCCAGTGCATTTGATATCCCAGGTAGCGTACTGACGCTTCGTACACTGCCGCCGCCGTGGTCGAGAAGTTCGCCGCCACGTGATGTTCGAATCCGTTCTCGCAGATGTAATGCAGCAGCTTCTGCAACTCCGCGATCTGCACCACGCCCACGCCGCCGAACGTATTCAGTGAATCGCTGGTAAAGGAGCCTTCGCCCACATATCCGCGAATCACTCCCGCAGTGTCGTCAGTCGAGAAGCGCGCGAAACTCATCGCACCGGGCTTCACCCGGCCCACGACTGTGCCGAATGTGTTCTCCTTGCCGACTGTCCCGGCGATGATCTCCTGAAAGTCCATGCGCACGTCCTGGAAGAAATGCTTGGGTAGGTTGCTGCAATGGAAGCACACGGCCTTGTTAGGATCGTCGCCGTAATTGTTGTTCCAGTCGAGCAGCGCGCTCGGAGTCTGCGAAGCCAGCGCCAGAGCATGCATGCTCAGGGTCCCGCACACGTCTACTTCGCAAGCTGCCGGCAGCAGATTGTTGCTCATCATGCTCATGATCGTGCAGGGAACCACGCCGAAATATTCTTCCATTGCGGTCCAGCACTGTACTGCGCTGACTTTCACGTCGGTCGATTTCATCCAGTCGTCGATGACGTATCCGAGCTTGGACATCTTGATCAGCGCCACATCGGGAACTCCTCCGGTGGTGACGTATTTGCGAATGTCTGCCAGCTTCGACTGCACTCCCGGATGATCGTCCTTCAGGCGCGCGATGCGGCCGAGAATCTCCGACAGGTCCACGGTCTCGGTAGTGATGCCATGGGATTCGAGCAGCTTCTCGCTGTAACGCACCGTGTTGAACGCGGCTGGACGCGCCCCAATGCTGCCCACGCGGAGGTTGCGCATCCCGTTGGCCACGCGGCACACCGCCGCGAACCATTCCAGATCATTTTGAAAATCTTCTGAATCGGGGCTCACTGTGTGCAGACTCGTAAGCGAATAGGGAATGCCATACTGCCGCAGGTTATTGCACGCCGACATTTTTCCGCAGAAGCTGTCGCGGCGATGCAGGATCGTCATCTTCTTGGCGTCGTCGGGAGTCGCCTGAACCAGTACGGGGACCTCAAGTCGCGCCAGCCGCATGGTGTCGGCGATGGCGCGTTCGTCGCCGAAGTTCGGCAGCGAGACGATCACTCCATCGATTTTTTCGCGGTTTTTCTGAAACAGCGCCGCGCATCTTTTAGCTTCTTCGTGGGTCTCGACCGCGCCGTGTTTGCTGTCTTCGGGACTGAGCACCACGCAATCCATGCCGGCCTTGGCCAGCGCCTGCATCATCTCTTCGCGCCCGGACTTCGCCAACTGGTCGGGAAAAAATCCGCGGTTCCCGATGATGACGCCCATCGTCATTTTCTTCTCGGACATAAAATCCTTCCCGGTGAATCCTCCCTATTTACGCACGCCTGCTAGCTCGCCCGCGACGGCGCATACTTCCAACAGTAAAGCGCACCGATCAGCGTCAGCAGCCCGCCCCACCATATCCCGGCATGCAATCGAAAGAGCACTACTTGCAATTCCGGCGCCGGTGGATTCGCATATTCATACAATCCCGCGCCCAGAATTAGCACGCCGTTGACGAACAGCGACAGGCCGATGAAAAACCAGATCGAAACCGAACGTCCTTCGCGTCCTACGCTCATGAGGTCACCTACCAGAAAATAATATTAAGGATCACAAAAATCACCGCCACAATTACTGCCCAAAAAAGCGGCTTCTGATACACCGGCACGTTTTCAATTGGAGGAATCTCGGTCTCTCCGTACACCAACCCACTCAATGCGGTGTGGGGAAAGGGTTTTGTCGCCAGACTTACGGTCACCGTGACGACCACACATACCAGGAAGGACCACAGCGCCTGATACATGTCCTGAGCGAGCGCCTTGGCATGGGGGGAAAGCGCCACATAACGCAGGGCCGTCGGATCGAGCTTCACCCAGGTCCACATGCTGATTGAAGAAAGCGTCCCGCACAGCAGCCCCCAGAATCCACCGGGGCCGGTCGCACGCTTCCATAGCATTCCGAGTATTACTGTCCCAAACAACGGAGCGATGAAGAAGCTGAACAAGGCCTGGACGTAATCCATAATGCTGGCCGAGCGCATGACAAGATACGCCGTGCCCACACTGATCAGCACGCCGATCACGGTTGTCCAGCGGCCCATCGTCACATAATGATGGTCACTGCCCTTGCTGTTGATCAGCGGACGATAGATGTCATACGTCCAGACGGTGGTAAACGCGCTTACATTTCCCGCCATTCCAGACATGAAGCCGGCGATTAGCGCTGTGATGCCCAGGCCGAGCAATCCGGGACCACAGTAGCGCGCCAGCATGAGCGGGAGAACATCGTTATAGCTATAGCCGTGAGTCACCGTGGCCACTGACTCTGGAACCAGTTTCATGGGCAGCACGCCGAGGCCCAGCAAGCCGGGAAGGATCACGATGATCGGCACCAGCATCTTGAATCCGGCGCCGATGATCGGCGCCATTTCCGCGCTGCGCATATCTTTCGCGGCCAGAATGCGCTGCACGACCAGAAAATCGGTGGTCCAGTAGCCCATCGAGATAATCGCGCCCAGGCCGAAGACGATGCCGGTCCAGTGAATACCCATGGGATTTGTGCTGAAGGAACCCAAACCCGCCCACAGGTGGACATATTGTTCCGACGCACGTTGGGCAATCTGGATCTTCAGGTTGCCCCAGCCACCGGCTTCGTAAAGCCCAAGGATTGGAATCAGCAGCGCGCCCGCCCATATGAGAAAGAACTGCAAGACTTCATTGAAGATCGCCGAGCGCAGGCCGCCCAGCGTCACATAAACCGCCACCGTGAGCGATGACACCCAGATGCTGAAATTAATGTCCCAGCCCAAGACGATCTGCATGACCTTGGCCATGGCAAACATGTTGACGCCGCTCATCAGCACGGTCATGAATGCGAACGAGACGGCAGAGAGCGCGCGGCTGGGTTCGCCGAAACGGAGCTTCAAGTATCCCGGCACCGAATGCGTTTTCGAGATGTAATAGAAGGGCATCATGACCAGCGCGAGAAAGAGCATCGCCGGAATGGCCCCGATCCAGTACCAATGCGTCGCGAGAATACCGTATTGGTAGGCCGATCCCGCCCAGCCCATCAATTCGAGCGCGCCCAGATTGGCGGAAAGAAAACTGAGGCCAGCGACCCATGCCGTCATTTCCCGCCCCGCCATGAAGAAGTCTTCGCCGGTGTTCGCCTTCCCCTTCAGGTAAAGGCCAATGGCGATCACCAATCCGAAGTAGAAAACGATGATGACCATGTCCACAGGATGCAGATGCACCAGGCTGGACGAATTGGAGACGACGAGGGCTAGGCTCATTGGGATTTGACCTGTCCGTAGTAGGCGTTGCGGCCATGCTTGCGCAAGAAATGCTTGTCATGCAGTTCGCGCGACAAAGCTCTCGATTCAGCATTGATGGAGAGCGTGTGATACGCCATACGCGCCACGTATTCGAGAATCACCGCATGGTGAGCGGCTTCGGCTGCGCTGCTACCCCAGCAAAATGGAGCATGTCCGGCTACAAGCACCGCCGGAATTGCGTTGGGATCGAGTTGGGCAGTCTTAAATGTGCGGCAGATGGCGGCGCCGGTTTCCAATTCGTAATCGCCGGCGATGTGATTCGCCGTCAAACGATCGGTGACTGGAACCGGCCCGTGAAAATAGTCCGCATGCGTGGTCCCAAAACATGGAATCGGAGTTTCCGCCTGTGCCCATGAGGTGGCGAATTCAGAATGAGTGTGTGCGACTCCGCCAATACTTGGAAAATGTTTGTATAACTCGAGATGGGTTGCGAGATCCGAAGATGGGCGCAGCGTTCCGTCGACAATCTTTCCCGTGAGATCAGAAACCACGATATGCGACGGGGTCAACTCCTCATACGGAACGCCGCTGGGCTTGATGGCAATCAGACTCTCGCCGCGATCGATTCCGCTGACATTGCCGAAGGTGTAGAGCACAAGGCCGCGGCGAACCAATTCCATGTTCGCTTCCAGCACTTCTTCGCGGAGTGACTTCAGCAGCATTGAAAAAGTACGATCCGATAGCCAACTGGCGACCAGAAAATATTCTCGTAAACGTTTACGCCACCGAACATTAACGGACGTGTCGCAGCTTTGTCAAAGAGGTTGTGTCATCGATTTTCCTCGACGCTGGAATTCTGGTTCTCGCTGTATGCCGCGACTCTAGATCTGGTAATCGACGTCTTCCATAATTCTTTGCAGAGACGCCGGGAGCGGTTCGCCCTTGTGCTCGCCGCCTTCGAGTTGCTGCACACGATCACGCAGCTTGTTCAGTTCCGTCATCACCGACGCCAGCGCTTCTGACAGCGGATCGTTAATCTGCTTGGGATCGGTAATCACGACGCGCTTACCCTCGCGGAAGATGATGTGCCCCGGAACTCCGACCACGGTGGAATCTTCCGGAACGTTGCGCAGCACGACTGAACCGGCGCCAATGCGGCAATTTCTTCCCACGGTAATATTGCCCAGAATCTTGGCGCCGCTGCCGGCGACCACGCCGTCTTCAATCGTGGGATGCCGCTTGCCCTGCTCTTTGCCAGTGCCCCCCAGAGTGACACCCTGATAGAGAGTCACATCGTCGCCTACGATCGCGGTTTCGCCAATTACGACGCCCAGGCCGTGATCGATGAACAGCCGCCGTCCAATCTGGGCTCCAGGGTGGATTTCGATTCCGGTGAGAAAGCGCGCAATCTGCGAGAGCAACCGTCCCAGCAATAAAAGATGTCGATTCCACAGCCAGTGATTGATGCGATAAAACCAGACGGCGTGCAGTCCCGAATAGCAGAGGAACACTTCCAGGCGGGACTTGGCCGCGGGATCGTGCTCCATCACCGTGGCCACGTCTTCGCGAATTGACGAGAGCAGATGCGGCATTGATAGGAATAAGAAAATGGATCAGGACGGAAGCGTCGCCGTGGGAATCTGCAGCGCTTTGTCCCGCAACTCCGAAAACAGAATGCTGCTTAAATAGCGTTCGCCGAAAGACGGCAAGATCACCACGACCAGCTTACCTTTATTCTCCGCTCGCTGCGCCACTTTTAAAGCGGCGACCACCGCTGCGCCAGACGAAATCCCCACTAGCAGTCCTTCTTCGAGTGGAAGGCGGCGCGCCATCGCGATGGCGTCGTCGTTGGTTACCGTAATAATTTCGTCAATGTAATCTCTGCGCAAGATGCTCGGAATGAAGCCGGCGCCGATGCCCTGAATTTTATGCGGTGAAGGTTTACCGCCGGAAAGCACGGCGCTGTCCGTCGGCTCCACAGCCACTGCCTTGAACGACGGCTTCTTCGGCTTAATGTACTGACAGATGCCGGTGATCGTGCCGCCGGTGCCCACGCCAGAGATAAGGATGTCGACGCGGCCGTCGGTATCGTTCCAGATTTCAGGCCCGGTGGTTTCAAAATGAATTTTAGGATTGGCGGGATTGTCGAATTGTTGCAGCATGTAGCCGCCGGGAGTGTTCGCCAGAATCTCTTTCGCTTTGAGAATTGCGCCAGTCATTCCGCGCGGGCCCGGAGTGAGAATAATTTCGGCGCCGAACGCCAGCAGCAGCACGCGCCGCTCCAGGCTCATAGTTTCGGGCATGGTGAGAATCAGCTTGTAGCCTTTTACGGCAGCGACAAATGCGAGACCGATTCCGGTATTGCCGCTGGTCGGTTCGATGAGCACAGTCTTGCCGGGATGAATTTTTCCTTCGCGCTCGGCCTCGGCAATCATGCTCACGCCGATGCGATCTTTCACGCTGGACACGGGATTCTGGCTCTCGAGCTTCGCCACAACTTCGGCGACGCAACCTCGAGTCACTTTATTCAGCCGCACCAGCGGCGTGTTGCCAATCAACTCTGTGACATCGTTTGCGATTTTCATGGGCGTTCCTTCGCTCGAAAGTTTGAGCGTTGATGTAGCCGATTCTTTAGTCTGGTAAATACTACCAACCTGCGAGAATCCGCGGCGTGAGGGTCGCGGACACGATATGCGTTGCATCAACCTAAGCGCCCGGGAGCTAACAAAGTTTTGTCATTTTCGCCGTACCGCATACATAACAGAGTCAACAAATGCAGCCAATTCGACTCCACTGAGTAGTCGAGATCGATGTATCTCATGTTTTATCAACTGTTTGGAGGATAAAGGAATCAAAAACCAAATCGAAACAATTACTACTTGTTTTTGTGCATTAAATGGTGATAGTGTTCCCGACCTGTTAGCGGGTTTCGTCCGGAGTGCCTCATCTCCGGGACATGGATTTACTGGGCCTTTAACAAAACGTCGTACTGTGGCAATTTTCCGCGTCCTGCGGAATCACTCTCGTTCGTGGAGGGCTTGCAATGCGCGTCCGTCGCCAGATTTTCTCTTCCCTGTTCGCATCTTTCCTTCTTTGTTCACTCGTACTCGTGCTGGGCAGCGCTCAGCCCGGTTGGGCGCAATCGACCAATACCGGCACGGTTGCAGGATCAGTGACCGATCCCTCGGGCGCGGTCGTGGCAGGCGCCACGGTCACGCTCACCGACACCTCGACGAACGCTGCGCGAAGCACCGCAACCAATGCGGCGGGCCGATATACCCTTGTTGACGTGAACCCGGGCACCTACAACATGTCGGTGAGCAAGTCGGGATTTTCAACCACGAAGGTTGCGAACCAGGAAGTGACCGTCGGAGCCTCTGTCACCCTCAATCTAGCTCTGCAGGTGGGCGGAGCTAGCGTGGTAGTGGAGGTGCAGGCTACCGGCGCCGAGCTACAGACCATGAATGCCACCGTCGGCAACGACATCACGAGTATCGCCATCGACAACCTGCCGAGCCTGGGCCGTGATGTTAGCACGTTCATGACGTTGCAGCCGGGCGTGGGCACTGACGGCGCCGTTGCTGGCGCGTTTAACGACCAAAGCTACTTCACGCTGGATGGCGGCTACAACACTAACGACATGGACGGCAACATGAGCATCTACACCGCCACCTATGCCGGCGACCCGACCGGGGGTGTTGCAGGTCAATTTTACGGATCTAGCGGCGCGACGGGCGTAATACCCACTCCGCAGGACAGCGTCGAAGAGTTTAAGGTGACTACCGCTGGCCAAACCGCCGATTTCAACAGTTCGGGGGGCGCCGAGATTAAGGTGGTCACCAAGCGGGGAACGAGTGCCTACCATGGCACGGCCTACGAATATTATAAAGACAACACCTGGTCGGGTAATACCTGGCAGAATACCTTCAATGACACCCCGCGTCCCAGCTTCCACTACAGCCGCTTTGGCGGCGCGGTTGGCGGGCCACTCATCCCGGCAAAGCTGTTCGACACCAAGACCTTTTTCTTCGTCAATTACGAGGGTTTCCACTTCCCGAACTCGGCGACCATCAACCGGAACGTCGCCTCGCCGGCCTTGCAGTTGGGGCTTTTATTGGACTCTGGGGGGACGTGTCCTACATGTGTCGCCGCCGGGACGGTCGATTACAACCTGAACAACTTCCCGGTGACCTACAATGGCACCACGTACGCGGCTAATTATGGTTGTGCGGCGGCCCCGGGCGGCCTCTGCGATCCGCTAGGTTTGGGACTCAACTCCGTGGTTTCGCAGATATGGAGCAAGTATGAACCCGCGTCAAACGCTAGCTGTGCGCTGAGCCAATGCGACAAGGCGAACATTCTGGGATTCTCGGGCAACCTTTCTATTCCGGAGAGCAGCAAATACCTAGCGGTGCGCGTGGACCACGATTTTTCGGCCAAGTGGCACTTGAACACCGTCTATCACTATTACAACCTGGTGCAGGTAGGGTCTGAACAGGTTGATATCGGTGGCTTCTTTGCTGGCGACAAACTGGGCACCCCGGCTTCCGTGTCCGGCGATCCGCAGCAAGCGTGGTCCTGGGTAGCGGGGTTGACCACCAATATCAGCTCCAACGTCACCAACGACGTCCACTACAGCTGGCTGCGTAACTGGTGGCAATGGGCCCGGCATCCGGTTACGCCACAGGTGGCTGGGCTGGGCGGCGCGATCGAAATCGAAGGCGGCCAGTCACAGACTCAGGATCTCGGTCCTTTCAACTCGAACAATCAGAATATCCGCACCCGTTTCTGGGACGGACACGATCAGATGTTGCGCGACGATCTTTCCATCCTGAAAGGCAACCACCTGTTCCAGTTGGGCGGTACTTATCAGCACAATTGGGACTGGCATCAACGCAACGATAGCGGCGGTTCCATCAACGCCCAGCCCGTGTACGGGGTGGGAAACGGATCCAGCGGATCGGGACTCTCCTCAAACGTGTTTCCCTGCGGAGGAACTAGTAGCAATGGCACAACCACTAAGATCTCCCACTGCAGCTCCGTGACTGCGGCGGTGCTGGGCATCGTTTCCGTCTCTTCGCAGGCCTACACCCGTTCTGGCTCGAATCTGAGCCTGAATCCTATTAACACCCCGGCATTCGACAAGAGCACCATTCCTTACTACAACCTCTACTTCGGCGATACCTGGCACATGAAGCCGAGCTTCACCCTGACCTACGGCCTGGGCTGGACGGTGGAAATGCCGCCTACCGAGGCGAATGGCAAGCAGATTGTAGCGGTAGATCAGTCCAACCAGCCCGTTAGCACGGCGGCCTACTTGGCGCAACGCGAGCGCGCCGCGCAGGCAGGCCAAGTGTTCAATCCCGAAATCGGTTTTGCCCTGACAGGTAATACCGCGACACATTCGAAGTACCCTTACAATCCTTTCTACAAAGAATTCAGTCCGCGTATCGCCGTGGCCTGGAGCCCGCGCTATGACAGTGATTCCCTCGGCGGCAAGATCTTCGGCCATGAAAGCACGGTCATCCGCGGCGGGTATGGCCGTCAATACGGCCGCCTGAACGGTGTGACCCAGGTGCTGCTACCGCTGCTGGGCCTCGGCCTCATCCAGCCCGTATCGTGCAACCAAAACCTCGCCGTCGCCGGCCCGGCTGGTTCCTATAACGGTAGTGGCAGCTGCGGCGGAACGGGTTCAGCCAACCCATCCAATGCCTTTCGCATTGCAACGACAGCGTCTGCCACCGGTGGCCCGATTGCCCCAGTCCCGGTGCCTACTGCAACCCTGCCTCAGCCGGTCTATCCTGGGTTCAATAACACCGGGTCTGCCTTCCCCGCTACCTTGGATCCGAATTTCCGGCCGAGCGTGATTGACGCGTTCGATTTTACCGTGCAGCGCCAGTTGTCCCGCAAGGTCAGTTTGGAACTTGGCTACATTGGGCGCAGAATCACCCAGGAATTCGAGCCCATCAACCTTAACGCGGTACCGTACATGATGAAGCTGGGCGGACAGACGTTCGCCAATGCGTATAAGAATGCGGTGCTGCAATACTGCGGCGGCATTGCCGGGCTCGCTGGCGGTGGTTGCGGAGGTTCGGCCCTGGCCACCGCGGGCCCCGGTCCCAACCCCGGCGCCGTCACACCCCAACCCTTCTTTGAAACCGCGCTCGGCGGCACAAGCTCTGCTTACTGTACCGGGTTCACGAGCTGCACGGCGGCGGTGGTAGCAAATGAAGGAGCTGACGGAACGGGCAACCTCAGCGCCGCTGGGGTGTTTGGCCTTTGGAGTGACTTGGACGCCGGCGCGTTCACCTTCCCGCGCAGCATGATGAACACGCCGATCGCCGCCAACTGCGGGGCAGGCACAAACAACTTCGGCTGTAACGGCCAGATGTCAACGGGCGTATCGGTTGATGGCAGCATAGGCTACGGGAACTACAACGCTGGCTTCGTCTCCCTCAAGATGGCCGACTGGAGAGGATTGACCATGCAGTCGAACTTCACCTGGTCCAAAGCTCTGGGGACGGGATCGATCTACCAGGCCGTCAGCGGGTTTACTATGGACGATCCCTACAATTTGGGCGAGGGTTACGGGAGACAGGGCTTCGACCGCAAGTTCGTCTACAACGTGTTCCTGGTATACCAACCGCCCTTCTTCAAGGGGCAGTCAGGGTTCCTGGGACGCGCGCTGGGCGGCTGGACGTTCGGTAGTGTGTTCACTGCAGGGTCCGGCACACCGATCGAGGTCGGGTCGACCAATTTCAATGCGCAGGAGTTCGGTTCAGCGGACGGCATCAATGTCTTCAACAATGACACTGCCGTACCGATTAGCCCCGAAACACACGAGCATGCCTACTACAACTCACCCTCAAGCGGGCTACCCGTCAATGCATTCAAGAACGGGACGGCTGACGTTACGAACTGGCGTAATCCGATTCTGGGGTTAGATACCAAGGATTGCGGCGCTGGCTGTATCAGTGGCCTGCCCTACTGGAATATGGACCTCAGCGTCAAGAAGAATATCCGGGTGGCGGAGAGCGTTAGCGTGGAAATCCAAGGCATCTTCGCTAACGTCTTGAACCATAATCAGTGGCTCGATGCCAACTACTTCTATGTTGGCAGTCCCACCAATTTCGGTGTTTTGGGAGGCGAGGCGTCGCCGCGAAACATCGAGGTGGGCGCACGCGTTCGCTTCTAATCATCACTTGAAGGCGCCGGTATGGCGCCCTCTCAAAACCAAAGGCCGCGCCCACGGGCGCGGCCTTTATTTGTGTCCGAAATCCCGCGAGCAATCGGCTGATTTGACGCCGATCTTCCCCTTACCCACCAACTCCACTTTTCCACAGCCTTCCACAGCCCAAAGCTGTGACATCCAACCTTGACTGAGGATTTCAAGAGGTCCAAATTGGGAGTATGCCCAAACGCCATCTCACGTCCCCCAACCCCATTGCGAGCGTCTCCAACGACTCCCCACGTGCGCCAACCGCCAGCCCAATCCGCCTCACTTCCCCACACCGCTAAGGCGCGCGCTCCGCTCAGCCCCATTAAGTCCTTAGTCTGCAATATTTTACGTACAAGTCCTTATTTTCCAAGATTATACGCGGATGTCGTCATATCCTCCGCCACTAACTCCAATGAAGCCAATATCTTAGCCGCAACCACTAAAAAATATCGATATGACCAATCGCTCAGCGGTGCATCAATCCGAAGCTCACGGCGCCGGCGGAGCTTCCGATGTTGACCAGGGAAACGGCGCGTTCCAGCTTATGGTGGCCAGTCTTGTGAAAGAAGTAGCTGAGGCTAATCACTCCAACAGTTTCGCCAATAAAGTTCATTGCCAAGCCCGGCGTCGAGCGACCGAACATGCGAACCACGGGATTCAGTTCCTGGCCGCCACTCCGTAGGTTGGCACGGGTCACGGCGAAGTCGGCGCCGTTCAAGGCTGCGGCGGCAAACAATAGCGCGCAATTCTGCTTGTCCCAGAAGCGGTGCTCAGAACTCGCGATCAAGGGCGCGGTTGCAACTGGCGTGGGGGCCTCGACAAACGCGGTTGGCGCGTCAGGATATGCCGATGCGAAGGGAGCCTGGGCATGCAAAGCGGGACTGAGCGAGGCGCCCACGACGAGTACCGTGGCGCTGCAACGGGACCAGCAAAATAATCTTCGGAACGTCATAAGCGCCCGCCCATGCGGCATGGCGCTTGTAAAGGGGCAATTCGAGGCCCAAGGTCCCAATATAGGAATTCCGGACAAGAAGCTTAGAATCAGCAGCTTGATTAGCAGCTAGAAAGAAATCATGGCCGACTGTGCATTCTTTTGCAGCTTCAGGCGGCTTCTGCCCGGCCAAATCGATACGGCTCACTTCTTATAGACTGTGCCGCCTTTCATTACGAATGCCACGTTTTGCAGCACTTCGATGTCGTGCAGAGGATCGCCCGGCACCGCGATGATGTCCGCGAGATACCCAGGTTCAAGTACTCCGATCTGCCCTTCCCAATCGAGTAGCTTCGCGCCATT
>Ga0193751_1001083_pt1 | contig 18131 bp, 18 predicted proteins | sample L1c2metaG_FD_143050 | JGI IMG/M metagenome (GOLD analysis project Ga0193751, IMG submission 143050) | Soil microbial communities from a riparian zone of the East river system, Colorado, United States - L1c2 | ecosystem: Environmental > Terrestrial > Soil > Riparian zone | place: USA: East River... | reverse complement strand
TCTCGCGGAGAGCTCATTATCGCGATCTGGGCGCTGCTGCCGGTTATCGCCAACGCGTTCTATTGGCATCACGGAATTTTCATGGGTCCGCGAATGCTGAACGAAGCCGCGCCGGCATGGGCACTCCTCACCGCCATCGCGGCAGTCGGATTGGTGCGCCGGATTCCACGGGACAAGACGTTCGGAAATTATCCGCCGCGTCCTGCTCTGGCGCTTACCCTCTTTATCGGCTGGATGGCCGGGATCTTCTTCCTCGGGCCAGAGCGGTTGGCGAGCTATGGCGGCAGCTGGCAGGAGAGCAGTCGCACGAAGCTGCCTGACCCCGGCGGTCCATCCCTGGTCTTCGTGCACGGCGCCTGGGAAGGAAGGGTTGCCATGCGCCTCATCGCACACGGTCTCCGGCTCGACTCGCTCGAGGTAGCGATGCGTTACAACGCCACGTGCGATGTCGACAACTACGCGAAGTGGTACGCGGAGGATCCTGCGACGCGCTCTCCTTCGCATCCGCCGATCGATTACAACTTCAGCCCGCACGCGGAGGTGCCGAAGATGCGAATCGCGGAGCGGGACGAAATCCGTGTTCGTCCCGGCGTGCCGGTTCTGCGGTCCTGTCTCCGCGAGATAGCGTCTGACACTCTGGGGATCGTCGACATTTCCTCGCTGGTGTGGCAGGGTGACTTACCTGGCGCTCCACCTAAGGGACCGATGATTGTCAGGGACATGGGTCCGGAAGCCAACGCCCTTCTGATATCACAGCATCCCGAGCGGACTCCGGCGCTGTTCTATCGGCCGATTAAAGAGGGCCCGCCAAGGTTGGTTCCTTACGCGACCGGCATGGGTGCGCTCTGGCCGAGTGAGTAGCGAGCGGCGGCACGGCACCCTGGGGGAAGCTCGGTCTACCTAGTTCCCTGACCGCTGCCGATAAGCCGCTTCAGTGCTGTCGTTCATGGCCATCAGCTGCTCCAGCGCTTGCCTCGACTCGCCGATTACCAATCCATCCTGGATTGTCTTGCGAGCGGCAGCATGTTCATGGAGCGCTATCAGGCAACTCGCGAGTCCGACGCGCGACCGGGAATGCCCGGGGTCTTCAGCGAGCACGTAGTTGTACAGCACGACGGCCCGTCGACATCCTTCGACTCTCGAATACTCCTGGGCCGCATACTCCACCACGTCCAGATCCTTTGGATAAAGCACGTGAGCGAGCTTGACCTCCTCGAATGCTTCCTTCCTTCGATTGTTCTGGAACAGCAACGCGGCATATGCCAGGTGCGCTTTGTAGCTCGCCGGAACATCGCTCACGGTCTGCGTGAAGAGCGTCTGGTTGTCGCGCCACACTGGCTGCCGAAACCCGCTTCGAAGCACGCCAAGAAACAGTATCAGGCCCACGGCGCCAATCGCGAGCTGGCGTGCAGTGCCTGAAAGGGGAGGATTGTTCTCCATTAGGTAGGCCACGGTCTCAGCAACTCCCAGCATCACACCTCCGCTCGCGAGGAATAGCGTGCGCTCGGCGACGGAGAAACCGGTTGGAAGAAAGAGATTGCTGGGGATGAGAAGCGCAACAGCCGCCCAGAGAAAAGCAAACGACGCCACGGGCACGCGGTGCCGGGCTTTCCACGCCAAGCCAGTGAAGCCAACGATGATTGCGACGCTGGCAAACATCTCGGAGCTTGGCCCCGTGACAAGCTCAATTGCTCGCGGTGAATAATCCGCGGATAAGTGCGCGGGCCAGAAGAAGAGGCGAATCCATTCCAGCATCACTCGTAGCATCGTCAGCACGCGGATGCCGAATGGCTGACCAACGAGCAGCGAATTGGATTCGTCGGTCCCAGCAGCCGAAGGCCCGAGCACGTGGATTCTCACCCAGATGAACGCAACGCCGGCCACTGCGAGCGCCACCACAAGCAGGCGCACTGTAGCGAGTCGCGAACGAAACGGAGCCTGAGTCGCGAAGATCGTCGCCTCGGCGGCGAGGAGTAAGGCCGGTAGAACTATCGCGTGCTCTTTGGAGAGGCAGCCCAGCAGGTACAGCAGTACGATTACGGCAGTGTCGCGAAGAGGAAGACCACCGCTTCGGCGCGCCCTGAGAAAAACCAGCAGCGCAAGCAACATGAACAGCGCCGCCAGCAGCTCCGATTGACCGACGACGTTCGCGACCGCTTCCACGTGCACTGGATGGACGGCAAATAACGCGGCGCCGAGCCACGCCGCACCCAGTGGTAGGAGCTCCAGAAGTATCGCAAAGAATACGGCACAAATGAGAGCATACAGAGCGATGCTCACGATGTGGAACACGAGCGGCGCGCCGTTGCCGATTGCCCACTGAATGGCGAAGCCGAGCATCGTGAGTGGCCGGTAAAGGTCGCCGCCTTTTTCGATTGGCCAGTAGCTTTGCGCGAATAGCTGCCACCAATGGGCAAGCGAATGCGTCCGATTGTCCTCCACGATTATGTGGAGGTCGTCGAACGCGAATCTGTTGGTGATTCCCGACAGCGACGCGGCGAGCGCGAGAGCGACAACGGATGCCCACGCAAGGACCGTCCGCGTCCGCTGCTGCATCATGGAAATAGGTTGTACCTGACGATGTGCAGCAGGGCCGCGAATCCGTCTCTCCAGGTGATCTTCTTGCCTTCCTGGTACGTTCGGCCAGAATAGCTCACTGGCACCTCGTATATTCGCGCGTTGGAATGCGCCAGACGCGCTGTGATCTCGGGCTCGAAGCCGAAACGCTCGGCACGCAGCGGAAGCGAGCGAGCGAGCTCTCCCCGCACCGCTTTGTAACAGCACTCCATGTCAGTGAGGTTGAGATTGCTGAACATGTTGCTGAGCGTCGTGAGAATGCCGTTACCGATCGAGTGCCAGTAGTAGAGCACGCGGTGGGTGCCGCCAAGAAACCGCGACCCGAACACGGCATCGGCCCGACCCTGGATCAGTGGCTCGAAGAGCGCCGGCCAGTCGCTGGGGTTGTACTCGAGATCGGCGTCCTGAACGATGACGACATCTCCATGACTAGCGGCGATTGCGGCACGCACTGCCGCGCCCTTGCCGCGGTTCTTCTGCTGGTAAATGGCCTGGTGGATTTTGCCGTCCGCGAGAAGCTTCGCGAGTATGTCGCTCGTGCCGTCGGTGGAGCAGTCATCGACGCAGATGATCTCAGTCGAGTACGGTGCCGCCCGAACGCGCTCGACGATTTCCGCGATGGTGTCCGCTTCGTTGTATATGGGCATGAGGACGGATACCAGCATCTCCATCTTCTTGAGTGGAGTGACGGGAGTAATCAAAGTCTGCTATTTCTCCAAACCGTAGCGTGAGAGTTTTCGGTAGAGAGTTGAGGCGTCGATCCCAAGGACTTCGGCCGTGCGGGGCTTGCTCCCGCCTTCATTCTCGAGCACCCAAAGAATGTAGGCTCGCTCGATTGTGTCGAGCGTCGGGTTCAATTGAGTGGCATCACTGACGAGCGGATCTGGCTTGATCTCGGTAACGCGGGTGGGAAGCTCCGCCACGCCAATCGAGTGATTCTTGGCGAGAATAGCAGCGCGCTCGAGCGCGTTTTCGAGCTCCCGGACGTTGCCCGGCCACGAATAGCGCTGCAAGGCCTGTAGCGCTTCTTGCTCGATGATCGTCACCGGCTCTGCTGCTGCCTCCGTCCCGCGATTGAGAAATGCGTCTGCCAGGAGCGGAATGTCTTCGGGTCTGGTTCTCAGCGGCGGCAGAACGATCGAGATCACGTTCAATCGATAATAGAGATCGCTGCGAAATCCTCCACGCTTGATCTCTTCCTCCAGATCGCGATTGGTAGCGGCGATAACCCGCGCGTGCACGGGTTTGGCCTCGGTAGAGCCAACTGGTATCACTTCGCGCTGTTGAAGCACCCGGAGGAGCTTTACCTGTGTTGCCGGCGTGGTCTCGCCGATTTCGTCCAGGAAGAAAGTGCCGTCACCCGCCGCGCAAAACAGACCTTCCTTGTCGCGCGAAGCGCCAGTAAACGATCCTTTGACGTGCCCAAACAGCTCGCTCTCGAGCAGGCTCTCCGGCAGCGCACCGCAGTTTATCGAGAGGAACGGCTTCGCCGCCCGTGGCGAGAGATCGTGGATGTATCGAGCAACTACCTCCTTGCCAGTGCCCGACTCTCCTTGCAAGAGCACAGTCGAGTCAGTTGGAGCCACCGATTGGGCGACGTGTAGCGCGTTCAGCCATGGCTTACTGGCACCAATAGGCTTGGTGGAGCGATCCTTCTTTCTCGATTCCGTTTTGACGGCACGGGTTTCGAGGCGCGTACTTCGGTGCTTAGCGGCGCGACGCACGATCGCCACCAGCTCCTCGTTCTTGAACGGCTTCTGTATGTAGTAGAAGGCGCCGTTGTTGACCGCCCCGATGGCGGACTGCAGGCTCGCCTGCGCCGTCATGAGAATTACCACGGCTTCAGGGTCGTGCGCTCGCACCGAAGCAAGGATGTCCAGGCCCGTGACGTCCGGCATTCTCACATCGGTGAGAATCAGCTCGGGCTTCAATGCGGCAATCTGCTCGAGACCCTTTTTCCCGCCGAGCGCCGTGTAGGGAGTGAATCCCTCGCTTTTCAGGAGAATGCGAATCGTGTCGAGAATCCCCATCTCGTCGTCGATGACGAGAATCGTTGGTGCCGCGGTCGCTGTTCCTGTCATGACTCCTGCCTGGCCGAGAATCTCGGCGTGCGCTTCCCGTCAGTTCCCAGCCTTGGCACAATCATGGTGAACCGCGTGCCCCCGTTGGCGACCTCACTGTCCACGAGCACAAATCCGTGATGCGCTTCGACTGCGCGGTGGACGATCGACAGGCCGAGTCCGCTGCCCCCAGCCTTGGTGGTGACGAAAGGCTCGAAAAGCGTGTCCTTGATCGAGTCGGGAATGCCGCGTCCCTGGTCCGTAACCCGCAGCATTATCGCGCCCCGGGAAAAATGCGCGGCTTGTGCTGGTAGCTGCGAATGCGCGAGCTCCGCGGCTTCAATGCGTACTTCTCCGCCGGGAGGAGAGGCCTGAACCGCGTTGAGGAGAAGATTGAAGATCGCGCGATGGAGCAGGTCATCATCGCCAACGACGACCAGAGGGGTCGAAGGAAACAGCTCGCGGATCGTTACTTTCTCCGGTTTGTCGGGGTGCGCGGTGACGAGTGCCGCAGCATGATGCGCGACGTCGACGAGGTCGACTCGACGCACGGTCGTCACGCCGGTGCGCGCAAAATCCAGAAACTCCGACAACAGTCGCGACAGCCGATCTGACTCCCTCTGAACGAGAGTCGTGAGCGTCCGCGTATCGTCGTCCGCCCCCGGGACCTTCGCGAGGAGCTCCGCTGCGCTCCGAATCGAAGCCAGTGGATTCTTGATCTCGTGCGCGAGCGATGCACTCATTTCGGCGACGGCTTCCAGCCGCTCCGCGCGCGTATGAAGCCGCTCGATATCAGCTTCCCGCAGTCTGAATGCAGCCAGCTCGGCGGCCATCTCCTCGCGGCCAGCATTCGCTTCGCGCAGTCTGGCGCCTATATAGCCGCAACCAAGCGCCACCGCGCCAAATATTCCGAGCTGTACAAGGACCGGCAGGTCGAAAGTATATGCCTGATCGACGAGAGTCACCGCGAAGTAGAGCACGTCGCCCAGTAGCGCGATCAGCAGCACGCCACCCGGCGGCAGCACGAGCGCGCTGACTGCGATGACGAGGATGTACAACGGTGCCAGTTGAGAAGGCGTTCCCGCCTGCGTCAGGTGTACAATCGTTGTGACTAGCAGCAGATCAAAAATGATCTGCACGTAGAAAAAGGTATGACCCAGCCGCGACACTCTTCGTTCGCTGTAGACCAGCGACGCTCCGGTGAAGAGGAGCGTCGCCACAAAAGCGAGTGTCGCCACCAGTGTCGCGGTGGTGTCGGCCGCCCGCCATACAACGATCGCCGCGAGAAAAATCGCGCTCGCGAGTGACAGCCGGCCCAGGTAAAGGACTCTGAGCACGCGAACTCTGCCGCTACCCGAAACGACGGGTACGGCGAGTGCGGTTTGGGCGGCGTCAGAAGTTGGGAGCACAGCCGGTAGCAAGGGTTCGAAAATGCGGCAATTGGTTACTGCCGTTAACAAGACGCTTAATGAGGCACCTAAGTCCCTACTACTATATAGATTACAGTGATATGGTCCTTGGATTTCTTGCTGTGGACGCCGCGGACCCCCCGACTATCACCGCGGCCGCGAGCAGTTTGATTGCCGTGCTGGGACTGGTCGCGCTGAACGCCTTTTTCGTCGCCGCTGAGTTCTCCCTGGTGGCCGCCCGGCGTAGCAAAATCGACGAAATGATCAGCAAGGGCGACCGTGTCGCGCGCACGGTCCAGGCCGCTCTTCAACATCTCGACCGATACATCGCCGCCACCCAGTTGGGGATTACCATTGCATCACTGGCCCTCGGCTGGATAGGCGAGCCGGCGCTTGCGCAGCTCTTCGACTCGCTCTTCACAAGTATGGGGTTGAATCCTTCGCCCACGGCCAGCCACGTCGCCGCCGTACCCGTCGCCTTTTTCCTTCTTACGTTCTTTCACATCGTGCTGGGCGAGCTCGCCCCCAAGTCTATCGCACTGGCAAGTCCGGAAAAAACGGCCAAGGCCGTCACTCCGCCGCTTTTGGTTTTCTCACGGTTCATGTCGCCATTTATCTGGTTGTTCAATGGCGCGGCGAACGGCCTTCTTAGTCTCTTCGGCGTAGAGCCGTCGAGTGACGAAGAAGGTCACAGCCCCGAAGAGATCCGATTCATGGTGATGCAGGCGCACGCACGCGGAACGCTCGACGAATCCGATCGCGCGATGCTCGCCGGCGTCCTTGATTTCCACGAGAAGAAAGCAAGGGACGTGATGCGTCCACGCACGGACGTGGTCGCGCTCGATGTCGCCGCGAGCGAGGAAGAAGTGTGGGAGGTATTGCGTCGCGAGCGGTATTCCCGCTATCCGGTGTACCGTGAATCTCTCGATGATGTTATTGGTGTATTTCTCGCTAAGGATCTTTGGCTGCACTCCGGCGACGCGCCGTTCAATCTCGCCGATTTCGTGCGCGAGCCCATGTACGTCCCCGACAGCCGGCCGGCCGAGCGCGTGCTCGACGACCTTCGAAAGACGCGCGCGCATATGGCCGTCGTGCTCGACGAATACGGGGGAACCGCCGGCATCGTAACGATGGAAGATCTCGTGGAAGAAGTTGTGGGCGAGATCGCCGACGAATACGATTTTGCTTCCCGCGAATCGATAATCACCGACGGTGTACTCGAGCTCGCTGGATCGCTCTCACTCATCGACGTCCGGTCAGATTATCGGGTCCAGATACCCGAGGGAGACTGGACGACGCTTGGCGGTTATGCGTTCGCGAAACTTGGTCGCCTGCCGCGAATGGGTGACCGGATTCCAATTCCGGGCGGAGAGATGGAGGTCGTCGCAATGGACGGCCGTCGTATCGCCGCCCTACGTATCCATCGAGCGGGCACGAGGCAACCAGCAGTGGCACACGCCTAGAGCTTCCGGCGAAATACTCCGCACGGATCCAAAGCGCCGGCACCCGCCGCCGTCGATGCGTGCGCCGACGACGACATACACGGCAGCAATGAGTTCTTCGCTATCCAGCGAGACCGCCGCCGTGAGCCCACGTCGGAGACGAATCTCTCCACGAGATCTGTGCGCGATGAATCGAACGCCGAGAGAGCGGCTGCAGTCTTGATCGCGAGCTCGCTGTCCTGCGCCCGAACGTACAGCAGAGGCAAGTGTGCAGCGACCGCTATATCTGCGTTGGGAATCACCTTGTCGATTGTACCCCCATCCCAGACAGCCTTCGTGTACTTGGCTTCGAGATAGCTCGAGTACAGCTTGGCCGCATCGCCGCCTCGCCCAGAAAATTCCAGTCGCTTTCCGATGGCAAGATAGACCTCGGGCACTCCGACGTAACCGCGCCCGAGTGAAGCCTGGATCGCGGTCAGTGCAGAATCGCTCTTGCCGGATCTCAAGTACTGTTCGGCCAACCAATATCTCGGCTCTCCCAGCATTGGATCGGCCTTGATCGCATCGTCGAGCACGCCTCTCGCCTTTTCGTAGTTGTGGTCGTCGACGTAGAGCGTAGCCAGCGCCATTCTTGGCTGGATGCGGTGAGGACTCAGCTCGATCGCTTCCTTCAGTGCATCGATCGCTTGATCGATATAATCCCGCGAGCCGTAGAATCCAGCCGCGTCCAAAAGCAGGTGAGCTTCGCCCGTATACAGCTTGTCGTTGAGGGTATCTCGATGGATTTCCTCTTTGAATGCGGAAATTGCATCTCCAAAAGCCGACTCGACTAGCCGTCGCTCCGCGGGATTCCGCCGCATCTCGGCGAATCTTGGATAGAGCTCGTTGAGGTACTGAGCCATGACAGCGGGTGTGTGCGCGGTCTGGTGTCCCCCGGTGTGGGCGAGAACCTCGAAATGTCCGAGATTGTCACGCACCGATCCTTGCCGTGAGTCCAGTTGCGCCAGCGCCCGGTTCGCACGAACGGGCATGTAGGTTTCTGTATAAAGCGCGGTTGCAAATAGCAGCACGGAGGCCAGCGCTACTGTTACTGGAACGAGATGCTGGTGTCGACGCCACTCGAGTGTCGGCCGAATGATTCCGTGTCGGTTTTCTCGCGAAGCGATCAGCGCCGCGAAGAGAATCCACAGCATCGTCGAGTTGAGGTCGACGAACCAGAGCAACAGATACGTGGCGTAGGCGACCTGCAGCCCGCCGAGCACCGCGAGCGATGCGGTCGATAACCTGTCGTCGCGATAGGCTCGAAGCAGTGTCACCGCGATCGCGAGCCAGATGCCGAGGAATGCAACTGTTCCGACGAGTCCGGTGGTCGCAAGAACTTCCAGAAACTGATTGTGCGTTCTGTCGAAGATGTCCGTGGAGAAACTGTAGATGCCCGGATCGAAGTGCGCGGACCAAACAAGATCGTGGTTTTCCGGGCCATATCCGAGCAGTGGTCGATCTCTGAATCCCTCGATCGCCGCCCGCCATTGCATCGTCCGTGCGTCGTCTGGTCCGCCGGAACTCGTCAATGCCAGGCGCTGCAACACTGTCGGAGTGACGCGCGTCAGGAAGGTTGATGGAAAAGCCCTGATGCCAAGAGTGACGGCTATGACTGTACTGGCGAGAGCGATTGCCACACCCGGAGCGATCCAGCGCTTTTTCGATTTTGTGCGGAGCGTCGCGAAGATTACCGACCCCACCAGCCCACCCAACACCAGCCCAATTACGGTGCTTCTGTTTTCAGCGGCGAGAAGGGCGAGAAGATTGATTCCCCCGACTGCGAGGTAGAGCAATCGAAAACGAACGCTCGTTGTCGACAGATAGCCGGCAAGGCCAATGGCGAACAGCAGGTAGGCAGCCAGGAGCCCGCCGTTTCCGATGGCGGCATTGCTCGGTGCCAGAATCGCGTCCGAGGATCCCCGGGTAGATAAAAGCTGGGAGTGCTCCAGAATTGCGCTGATGCTTATGAAAACACCAACCAGCAAGGCCGCGTTCAGTACCCACGGCCACTCGTCATCTCGAAGCGTCCGGAGCAACAGAAAAAAAAGCGCCAAATGGAGCCATGCCCATACTCCACCCATTCGCTCGAAGTCTCCAAACAGGCTGTGGTCGCGCGCGGGCGAGAATAGCGCCGACACGAATGCGGCGGTGACGAACGCCACGAGCGCCCAGAAAATGGGCTCGTAACGGAGATCGAGATCGTCTCCGCCCCAACAGAGCGACCAGACGAGAATCAGCGCGCCGACTTCGACAATCGCGCGAAAGAAAATATTTCTGGGAACGACGTACGGAAAAAAGAAGCCTGACGCCACGATCACGGGAACCAGCAGAGACACAACCAGCAACAGCAGAATCGCCAGTCGCCAGTTCGTCACCGCCATTACCCTCGTGAGAGCTCTCATTTCTCAACGCCGCGGTTGGCCAGAGCTGTCAGCACATCGCTTTCGATTTCGTGTCCGCCGGCGAAGCGTATGGTCTCGTGTGGAACGCCGAGTTTTGTGAGCAGCGATTCCTGCCCAGCAACGACCTCTGGTTTCGCGAACGCGTCTTCGGTACCGAGGACGATGGTCAGAGGAGCCCGCTCTGCGAGCAATGCGGCGCCCTCCGGACTGAGCTCCGGCGGTAATATGCCCGCCCAGAAAACGACGCGATCTGCCTGGACTTTTCCGCGCGCAACCCAGCGGGCTGCGGTCGCCACTCCCTGCGAAAACCCAAGCACCCACAGACGGACACCCGAGCGGTCGACTCGCGAGAAGATTTCATCATGGAGCAGGTCGAGATAGCCAACGTAGTCTTCGATCTCGTGCTCTCTATCCTCGGATGTCATCCAGCTCGCACCTATGGGCGTTTTCGCCGCGAACGGCGTTGATTGCGGCGGCGCGAGATAGTAGCGGGACAGCCCCTCGGGTGCCACGAACAGCCTGTCCTCACGCTCGATTGGCGTGAACCGCGCAAGGAATCGGGCTGCAAGCTGGCCCTGCCCGTGACACACCATCCATACCTCACGAAGCTGCGCTTCGAACGACCCCATTATCGCATATCGCGCTGATCGCGGGACGCGCAAATGCCGCTGCTCGAAGCTGCGGAGTTTGTTGCCGGGTGCGGGTGAGCTGCGGACGGACAAAGGCAAATCTTTGGGAAGAGGGAGACGCGAATGCGGTGTCTGTGGCCCAGTCAATTTACTGCCAAAGACCGCCCTCATGATCAGCGAGGCGGGGGAACCGTGTCCCGCACAGAATCGCGAAGCGGTTCGCGCCTGTCCGCGCTATCCGTCGGCGATGCGTCTCCATGGTCGGAGCTGGCGTCATCCATCTGGGCGCCAGACGAATCGCTCGCCGGCGACGCGTCCGACTGTGTCTCGTCGTTCTGGTAGTCACGTGCAAGCCGGTCGTCCCGCCGAGCCATGAGCGCCCGCGCGCGATATCTCTGAACGAATTGAAAGTTGGCCGCAGGGATTGGTGTCGCACTCGTAGACCTACCCGTTTGCTCGGCTTCGGTTGCCTGGGCAAGGGCAATCGTTTCCAGGACGAAGTCTCGGACCGAGAGCCCGGTTCGTTCTATCGCCGTACGTGCTCGCGGGCTGGCCTCGAGACGCGCGACCGCGCGGTCAACGGCATTTCCACCGGTCCCAGCTTCTGGCGGCAGTGCCGATCGCGGCAAAGCGTCGAGGTAGCTTTGCGCGTCCTCCCACCTCGCGAAATTGTCTTCCGTCAACACGTAGTCGACCCGCGCCGACAACGCTTCGCGTGCATCCGGCGAACCCGTGTCGAACATAAGCGAAGACGTAAGCGCGCTCGAGGGATCATCCGAACGCTTGCACCCCACAGCGGTCAGCAGCAGCGCAGCGGCTGCTACGCGTAACCCACGCCGAAAGTGATGCCTCATCTCGTCGCCTCCTGCCCAGAAAATCTGCGAATCGCAGGCCACCGATAGATCAATCCGGCTGATTATCTCCGCATCGACACAACGAGCCCGCGAGGCAACGAGTTTCTAGTGCGTCAGCTCTTGTGCCGGAAGGTGATACGTCCTCTCGTCAGGTCGTAGGGCGACACCTCGAGAGTCACTCGATCGCCGGCCAGAACGCGGATGCGAAATCTTCGCATTTTACCTGCGATGGTGGCGTGCACATCGTGTCCGTTGTTCACTTGCACGCGAAACGTTGCGTCAGGCAGCACCTCAGTGACAGTCCCTTCCAGCTCGATAGCTTCTTCTTTTGCCATAATCCTCCAATCGGTGTTTGTCGCGGTAACAAATAAAAAGCGGGGCCGGCCTGGAGTTGTCCAGATCGGCCCCGCCCTTCTATCCAGCGTTCAGCAAGCTGCGACTTAAGCGCCGAGCTTGGTGACATTCTCAGCCGCTGGGCCCTTCTGGCCCTGCACGACGTCGAATTCAACGCGCTCGCCTTCAGCCAACGACTTGAAGCCGTTGCCCTGAATGGCCGAGTGATGGACGAAGCAATCCTTCTGTCCGTTCTCTGGGGTGATGAAGCCAAAGCCTTTGGCGTCGTTGAACCATTTTACTTTGCCGGTGGTACGCATGATCGGTACATCCTCATTCAATTGTGTCGGAAGTCCCGTGTGTGCGGTACCGTGCCGACTACTGTTTGTTCGCGGCCGAAATGGCCGCCCATCTCGCCGAAACTAAAAGAGACCTGGAAAGTCCCAGGTCCCTCTAAAGTTCGCTGGCGGTGCCACGCATTCCTTGCGTGTCAATGTACAAATATAGCCTTTTAAGGGCTTGCGGTCAATGAAGATGCGGAGGCAGAAGCCAGGTCGTCGTCTGGCGTTGAATATTCCTCCATCACGTCGTGGTACGACTCGTACACCGTGCTGGGCGCCGGAACCTGTCCGCCCGATACCATGGATTTGAGCATCAGGGCATTCGCGACCGCCTTTCCCTTGTAGTGGTTGTTGGTGATCACGTATACCTCTCGCGTACCTGCGTCGGCGGCCAGCTCCTTCGCTCGGTCCGCCCACGGCTCTAGCTCCTCGGCCTTGTAGAGATAGTTGTAACGCTCCTCTACGGTGGCCTTTTCGCGAAACCAGTCTTTGTAATTGCGTCCGTGGACTCGAACGTAGCCGACGTGCGAAGTCACGTGGGTAGTCGGCCCAATCGAGTCGTGGTAAAGGGGCTGGTCTATGTTGACGAAGCCGATACCCTCTTCCGCGAGGGTTCGCAGGAAATCGGGAACGAGCCACGATTTGTGGCGCACCTCGACGACGAGCGGATACATCCTGAATGTTCGCGCGACATCGCCGAGCCACTCGCGATTCTCGTCGGTTCGTCTAAAGCTCCACGGAAACTGAAGCAGCACAACCCCCAGCTTGCGCGATTCCATCAGCACGTCGAAACCCGAGCGTACCTGATCGACTTCCGTGGTGGTCCAGGCTTTTGCGCGCTCGTGGGTGAAGCGTTTCCAGAGTTTGGCGGTAAAGCGGAAGTTGCCGTTTTCCTCCACGCGTACCGTCCAGTTGCTGCACGTTTTCGCAGCCGGGGGTCCGTAAAAGCTCGAGTTGATCTCGATGGTGTCGAAGAACCCGGAGATGTATCGCAGTGGGTCGAAGCCGGCGGGTTTTGGCTTCGGATAGACGACTCCCTCCCAATCCTTATACATCCACCCAGCAGGGCCGAATCGCAGCGTCGCGTGTCGCTTGGCGGTGCGCTTTCCAGCAGATCGTCGCGGGCTCATGGCCTCGATAAATGCTTGTTCGGTGCCATCGCACTACAACGGCCTCCGGCCGACCGGCGGATGTTCGGCCGCTAGTAGCCGAAGGGTCCAGGCACCCGCATTATCTACGGCGCAATGTCTTACGCTTTTCACACCGCAGACGTATTCACCGATTCATTACACGGTGGCAATCCGCTCGCTGTAATTCCGGATGCGCGTGGCCTTTCCGACCGCCAGATGCAGGCGATTACCCGTGAGTTCAATTACTCCGAAACGATATTCGTCTTTCCTCCGGAGAACCGCAGCAACACTCGGCGGGTTCGCATCTTCACTCCGGCGACAGAGCTTCCGTTTGCGGGACACCCCACGGTGGGGTGCGCGTTCGTGCTCGCGTGGATCGGTGAGATTCCACTCACTGGCGACGAATCCCGAATAGTGCTCGAAGAAGGCGTCGGCCCGGTGCACGTCCTGATTCGCTGCAAGGATGGAAAGCCAGTCTTCGCGCAGCTCACCTCGGTGAAGCTACCCGAGATCAATGACCCGCCGCCCCGTCCTGAAGTATTGTGCGAGATACTGTCGCTCGAGCCAAGCCATATCGTTGCTGACGACATGATCGAGCCCGAAGCTGTATCGACCGGGGTGCCGTATCTGTTCATCCCCTTGAAGAAGCCAGAGATGCTCTCCTGGGTAAAAGTCGACATCGCCAAGTGGGAGCTCTCGCTGCGAGATTATTGGGCTCCGGAGATGTTCGTGTTCAGCACAGATGACTGGAGCCAAATCTTCGAGGGCGGCCACATCAGAGCGAGAATGTTTGCGCCTGGACTCGGCATCGGTGAAGATCCCGCCACGGGAAGCGCATGCGCCGCTCTGGCTGGATTCCTTGGCCTGCGTTCGGAGACACGCAATGGAACCGTGCGCTGGTCGGTGGATCAGGGCGTCGAGATGGGGCGACCGAGCCGCCTCGAGCTGGAAGTGGATCTAAAGCGAGGTCAGCTCGAGGCTATCCGGGTGGGTGGTGCTTCAGTTCTTGTAAGCTCAGGAACTCTGCAGATCGAGGGCGAAGCCTAACCCGGCGTCGGTGCTATGATCGCAGTCACTCCTCGACGACTACTCGAGGTAGTGATAGAGGCCGAAGAGCGCCATCGCCGCGCCCGCGATCAGGATGATCGTGCCCGGGGTGTCGCCGATGAGTCCGCCTGCAATCATGGCACCTACACCGACCGCCATGAGAGCAACATCCTGTCCCTGATGTCTTGAGACAAGTGGGGCTGCTGTCACCTTCGTGGATGCGTCAACCTTACCGTCGTTTACGCGAAACCCGACTGACGCGGCTTGAACGGTCGGGCCGCGCGGCGCAAGCTGCGCGGATTGCTGTGCGTTGGAAATAGTGGGCAGCAGTGCGATAGCACAAAAGCATGTCGCCAATAAGCGCATTTCATTTCTCCGTTGAGGGCTGGTGGGATGTAACCTCGAGGAGGCGCACAATCACGTCATCCTCTTGCCACTAGAGCAAGCGGAGTTCGGCAATAAACGTGCACGACACCGCTTCCAACGGCCGCTTGGTTAGCGGTCTTCGCCTCTCTGGGAGCGGCCACGACGCCGATCGGGAATGTCGACTTGTCCGCTTACAGCGGTGTATTTGATGTCTCCGCTTCCCTTCGTTTCCACCTTGAAGTCGCGTCCAACCTTGTTCACTTCGATGTTGCCCGATCCGTCGTGCTCAACGATGACAGATCCCCGCACGTCGGTCGCGTAAATTCCGCCTGAGCCGTCGTTCTCAACCGTGAATGAGCCGGTGACGTTGCGGACTTCGATGTCGCCCGAGCCATCGCTCACCCTCACGTCGCCGCCTACGTTCTCGATCACGAGGTTGCCGGACCCGTCATTGATCCGTACCGTGCCCGCGGCTCCGATTACGGAGAAATCGCCAGAGCCGTCGGTCGCCTCGAGTGAGCCCACGTTCAAGATCTTCGTGTCTCCGCTGCCGTCGCTGATGTCCGCATCGATTCCCTGCGGGACTTCTATGACGAGATCCAGCGAGGCCGAATAGTCGTTGTTGCCGGATCGCCAGCTTTCATCTGGCAAGTCGGCCTTGATGAAGACGACGTCGCCCCTCCGCTCGGCAATCAGCCTGATCTGAGTCAGAAACTGCTGCGAAGATGAGCGCGCGGTGCCGTTGACCTGCACCTGCTTAAGGCCTGGCTTGCCTTCTACACGCAGTTCGCCAGCTCCCGCTTCTACTTCTACGGTCCTGGCGCCCGCGGCGTCAACGACCGCATTACGTGGCGCTGTATAGGCACCGGACGACTGCGCACCCGCCGCTCCGCCGATGAGAAACGGTGCGGCCGCGAAAGCAGCGCCCCGTATTTGGCGCTTCATTAATGGCTCCATTCAGGTATAGCCGGGTTAGACATCACCTTGGTCCGTACGGTTTGAAGCACCCATGGTTTCAGCTCGACAAGTGCAGAGTAGCCACGGAAAGCCCCGCGATATAGACTTTTACTACCTCGCACCCAGGGTTGAGTCGTGCTTCCTCGAAATCGCTTCAAGGCCTTTATGATGGGCGCCGCCGCGACGATCGTCGTCGCCGGTGTCTCGGAAGCCCAGCAGACTACCGCTGTCGTCGCCGCGTCAGGGCCCGCAGTGAACGACATCGCGCCAGATTTTTCCCTGAGCGGCGCAACGCGTTACGGACTGCTCAAGACGCCGGTCCGACTTTCAGACTACCGAGGGCGCACAGTTGTCCTTGCCTTCTTCTATCAGGCGCGGACCAAAGGCTGAACGATCCAAATGGAGGCGTACCGTGATCAGTACGCCACGCTCTTCAACAACGGCCGCAACGTCACCGTAATCGGGATCAGTGTCGATCCGGACACCGCGCTCGCGTCGTGGGCGCGCGATGAGGATTTTCCCGTTGCGTTTGCCAGCGATCCCGGCAGCGTCGTTGGACAGCAGTACGGCGCCTACGATGCCAAGAACAAAGTCGACAATCGGTCGCTCTTCGTGGTCGCTCCCAACGGCCGGATTGCGTACGTGACGAAACCATTCAAGGTTCTTACTCCATCGGCGTACACCGAGCTGGCCGCTGTCGTAGACAGTCTGTCGCCACCTCCGAAACCCGAGTCGGCGAAATAGAGACCAACAAAAATGCCGCGGATTTGTCCGCGGCATTTTTATTTGGCAGAGCGAATACGCCCTATAGGGCTTTTCTTAGCGCGGTCTCGAGATCCTGCTTTCCGCCCAGCCCGGTGTAGACAACTTTGCCCGCTTTGTCCAACACGACGACGTACGATGTTGCCGGAGCGTCGAATGCTCCCGCTGCCTTTCCATCCGTGTCGTAAAACGTCTCCTGCGGGAGTGGATGCGCCGCAAGAAATCTTCGGACTTTTTCGGGCGATTGGTTTATCGCGACGGCCAGATTCACGAATTTTACCTTCTGCCCGTACTTCTTGTGCGCGTCCAGCACCGTCGGCATGAGCTCGCGGCAGTTGGGGCACCACGTCGCCCAGAACTCGATCAGCATGGGCGTCTTGCCGATGAATTTGGCCAGATCGACTTGCTTTCCCGAGAGTGACTGCACCGTGACAGCCGGTGCCTGGGAGCCAACCTCGATTCCGAGATCCTGAGCGTGCGCAGGCGCGGGTGCGACAATCAGCGATCCGGCCGCCAGCAACGCGGTTATGGACAGTGGTTTGAGGGAAGTACGTAGAGACAATAGCATGTGCGATTAGCTCGAGTGTGATCGGGCGGCTAGATGAGAAGCTGTCCCATCTGCACAAGGTAATACTCCGCTACACCGAACATGATCAGGGCGAACAGTCGCTTGATCCAGAGCATCCAGGCTCCAGCCCTTGGCAATCGCGCCAGCGTGCCGCTCGACAGCCCTACGATCACCAGCAGAGTGCACATCCCCAGCGAGAACACAAACAGGTAAATAAATCCGAGCACGCCGCTCTTGGTGGCCGTCACCCATGTGAGGACGGCAGCCATCACGGGCGCCGAGCACGGAGCAGCGACGAGTCCCGATACGGCACCCATCACGAATGCGCCGGACACTCGACCACCTTCACCCGCCGTCGCCGCCCGATTGAGGAGCGCTGTTGGCAGGCGCACGGGCAACACATCGAGCATCGCGAGCGCCGCGATGACGAGAAGATTCGCCATCGCGAAGTAGAGCCACGGGTTGGTGCTTACGGATCCGAACAACGTTCCGCTCAAGCCCGCGAATAGTCCGAGCGACGCATAGGCCAGTGCGAGACCGATCACGTACGCAAGCGTCAGAAAAAACGTCCGCATGCGCGGACGCGGGGCGTCTCCAACGGAATTCCCTCCGACGATCGCAACGGTGATCGGGATCATCGGATAGATGCAAGGAGTGAGGCTGGTGAGTACGCCCGCGATGAAGAGAAACGGAAGCGCGGTCAGCGGGCTTGAGGACAGCTGATTTGAGATGTGCGAAAAATCCACGATGATCCTGGATGCAGAAGAGGATGCTATTTCGGAGCATCCCTCTTCGCAACAACCTGCAGGCGTATCGCCGCTACTTCCTGGTGAGAAGCTCCTCGAAGAGGTCGAGCGCGCGAGGATCGTTCGATTGTCCAAGCCAGAAGAGCGCTTTCTTTCTTATTTCCGGATCCTTGTTCGTGCGCGCCACCGCAATGAGCGCGGGCACGCCTTCGTCACGCGGCCGCTGTGAAAGAGCGAAAACCGCCTGCTCGCGTACCTCGCGGTCGACTCCGTTGTCGAGAACGATGTCGTTCAAGTCGCGTGTCGCACTCTCACCAGCTGCTTGTCCCAGCCAGAACACCGACTGGGTTCTGGTCTCGCGCGGGAGATCCGAATTGCGAGCGATCTTGAGCAGGGCCGGCCAGATGTTCGCGCTGTCCGCCATCGTCGCTGGAAAGATTGCCTTGTGGCCCATGCTCCCTTTGTC
>Ga0193751_1001082_pt1 | contig 18137 bp, 19 predicted proteins | sample L1c2metaG_FD_143050 | JGI IMG/M metagenome (GOLD analysis project Ga0193751, IMG submission 143050) | Soil microbial communities from a riparian zone of the East river system, Colorado, United States - L1c2 | ecosystem: Environmental > Terrestrial > Soil > Riparian zone | place: USA: East River... | reverse complement strand
CTGTTCGCCAAGATCGAGGCCTTCAACCCATTGGGTTCGGTCAAGGATCGCCTCGCGCTCGGCGTCATCGAGGCGGCCGAGCAAGCGGGGCAGTTGAAACCAGGACAAACCGTCATCGAGGCCACCTCCGGCAATACCGGTATCGGGCTGGCGATGGTGTGCGCGCAAAAGGGTTATCCGCTGGTCATCACCATGGCCGAAAGCTTCAGCGTGGAACGGCGCAAGCTGATGCGTTTCCTCGGCGCCAAGGTGGTGCTGACGCCGGCGGCGCAGCGCGGCATGGGCATGGTCACCAAGGCATTCGAGCTCGCCAAGGCGCGCGGCTGGTTCCTGACGCGGCAGTTCGAGAATGAAGCCGAGCCGCTCGATTATTGGGTCACCGGATACGGCACCGGCGGCACGCTCAAGGGCGTGGCGCGCGTGTTGGCGAAAGAGCGGCCCGAGACCAAGATCGTGGTCTGCGAGCCCGAAGACGCGCAGCTGTTGGGCAGCGGCATCGCGCAACAGCGCAATCCCGACGGCTCCGCTGCGGCAGCGCATCCGGCCTTCAAGCCGCACGCGATGCAAGGCTGGACTCCGGATTTCATTCCGAAGCTGACCGCGGACGCGGTGGGCACCGGCGTCATCGATCGCATCATTCCCATCTCGAACGCCGAGGGTTTGCGATACAGCCGGGAATTGGCGCAGAAGGAAGGCATCTTCGTCGGCATCACCGCCGGCGCCACGTTTGCCGGCGCCCTGAAAGTCTGCGCCGATGCGCCCAAGGGCGCGACTGTGCTGTGCATGCTGCCCGACACCGGCGAGCGTTATCTGAGCACGCCGCTGTTCGCCGATATCCCCGCCGACATGACCGAAGAAGAGCTAGCGATTTCGAAGTCGACACCATCTGCCCAGTTGGGCGGGTGAAGAGTTTCGGATCGCTGTATCCGACTGCGGGCGCGCTCTAGACCACGCGGTTCTGCGCCCGCAGGCGCCGCGCCAGAACCCGCATGATGTTGAGCGCGAAATGCGGCGTGCGGCTGACCAGGAACAGAAACTGTTTCTCGCCGACCGGGACGAGTTTTACGTCGGTGGCCGCAATCGCCGTGGCGCTGCGCGGCGCGGCGTCGATCAGCGCCATTTCGCCGAAGATATCGAGGTCGGACAGCGTGCCGAGAAGCCGATTGCCGAGGCGGATGTCGACCTTGCCGCTCTGGATGACGAAGAATTCCGAAGCCGGATCACCCGCCCTGAAGATGACTTCGCCGGCCTTGAATTCGCGCACCGGGGCGCCGGCCCCCGCCAGAATGCCGAAATCGACGGATGTCTCGGCCATACCTCCCCCCAAGGTTGCTGCAATGCCGTTTGCGATTATTGCAGTTCCATGACGGCAGGCGATTACAGTTTTATGACAGCACGGCTTGCCCCTCAATGCGGCCAAGCGATCCCTCGCTAAGCCATGTGCGCGGGCTCTGCATGCGATATTGAATCGCGCAGTCAGCGCCGCGACTAAGTAAATTCAAGCCGGAAAAATGCCAACGGCCACGAAACGACAAGGTGCGCGTACATCCGGCGTCACCCGTCGAAACCGTGGCCGTCCAATAGCGGAGCCGGTTAAGGCATCAACGCTACGCAAATACAGATAGGCGCGGTTTGTGGTTTATGCAAGACTATCGGCCGGGAACTTTGAAAATCCCCATGAGTGTTGCATTTTTCCGACACATCCGGGTCGCCGCAAATCTTAACGAACGGCGCAAATCCCGACGAAGGTGACTCAATCAAGGGAGCGGACAATGGCCATGTACCCCAACGATGCCGCCGGCATGCAGCGCGCGGTGGCCAATGCGATCCACGAGCACTGGAAGCTGTTTCTCATCGAAGGCATCATCCTGATCATCCTCGGCATGGCCGCGATCATCGTGCCGGCGGTGGCGACGCTGGCTTTCACCATCGTCATCGGCTGGCTGTTCCTGATCAGCGGTATCGTCGGCCTGTTCACCACGTTCTATATGCGCAACGCGCCGGGCTTTTGGTGGTCGCTGTTCTCGGCCGCCATCGCCATCCTCGCCGGCGGCGTGCTGCTGGCGCAGCCGATTACCGGGACTTTGTCGCTCACCTTCGTGCTGATCGCCTTCTTCGTCATCGAAGGCATCGTCACCATCATGTACGCCATCGATCATCGCGCCCAGTTGTCCAGCCGCTGGGTCTGGATGCTGGCGAGCGGTATCGTTGATCTCATCCTCGCCGGCATCATCTTTGCCGGCCTGCCGGGCACGGCGGTCTGGGCGCTCGGGCTTCTCGTCGGCATCAACATGGTGTTCGGCGGCGTGGCCATGATCGGCATGGCGCTCGCGGCGAAGGAGCCGGCGTAAGTTTTGTTTCCCGGGCGCAACGCAGCACGGAGCGGAGCGAAGCGCAGTGATGCGCTGCAGACCCGGGATCGTCCCAAACTCTGCGTGTGTAACGATCCCGGATCAGCGGTGCACCGCTTCGCTACGCTTCGCGCTGCACCGCATCCGGGAAACGCAGCCGTGAAGCTCACTCCGCCGGCTGCTGCACCACGCGCGCCTTTTCCACGCCGTTGGCGATCAGCGCGATCAACAGCACCGCGACCAGGAAGCCGAGCGCGATGACGGCGGTGGCGTCGAGCACCAGGTCGAAACCGCCGCGGCCGTAGAGCAAGGCGATCATCGACACCGCGACGCCCGACACCATGAAGGTGAGGAAATAGCGCACCGCATAGACGCGGCCGCGCCAGGCATCCGCGGTGTAGCGGGCGATGACCAGGTCGTTGAGCGTGATCTGGCCGTAGATCGCCGCCATGGTGAAAGCGAGCGCGAACAACAGCGACGTGCCGGCCGCGTAGGACGCCCAGACCACGTCGGCGAATTGCATGACGGCGCTGGTGGCAAAGAGAATGTGCAGCGGAAAGCGCTCGACCAGCCGGCCGACCGTGATTTGCGCCACCGCGCCGCACAGGAACACCGCGGTCGTCAAGCCGCCGACCATGACCAGCGATATGCCGTCGCCAATGCGCTCGTCGACGATCTTCGGCAGCGAGATCGAAATGGTGTTGAAAACCAGCCCGGCGCTGAGCGCGACCACGATGAAGAGACCGAAGATCATCGCCGCCGACGTATTGGAGAGCGAAACGTCGGGCGAGGTGCTGCGCGCCGCGGCGTGGCCTTTCTCATCGGCGGGCACGAACCAGTAATAAATCGCGCCAGTCAGGACGCAGACCAACCCCGGCACCAGGAAAGCGCCGCGCCAAGTGAAGGCCGCGGTCAGCGCCGCGGTGATGCCGGCGGCGAGCGAGACGCCGAGATTGCCGCAGACGCCGTTGAACGCCATGGTGCGACCGCGCTGGGTGGCGTTTTCCAGAATCATCGCGGTGCCGACCGGATGATAGATCGCAGCGAACATGCCGAGCATGAACAGCGCGATGCCTAAGCCCGCCAGCGACGGCGCCAGCGCAGCGCCGATCAGCGACAGGCCGCAGCCGACATAGAAGCCGACCATCATGTTGCGGCGGCTCCAGCGGTCGGCAAGCCAGCCCGCCGGCAGCGAGAACAGCCCGAAGGCGACGAAAGACGCGGTCGCGAGCGCGATCAGCGACGCATAGGTGCGGCCGTAGATCACCGCCAGCTCGATCACCACCGTGGGATAGATGAGAATGACGAAGTGATCGAGCGCGTGCGCCCAATTCATGAAGCCGATGGCAAGCCGCCGCCGCGTCAAATCGGGATCGGCGGCGGAGGTGAAACGGCTTGAGTTCGAAACTTCGGCGGTCATCGCATAATTCCCGGTCGGCGACGCGCAGGTATAGCGCGCGGCGACGCCGCGACATACCCCAATCTTGCAAGGCAGGCCGGCTGTGGAGGGCTACGCGTCCTCCTCCAGCGGCTCGAATTTCGGCTGAAACCAGATCTGCGCGATCAGCGTCGGCACCACGGCGCTGCCGATCACCGCGGTGAGCAGCACGGTATATTGGCTCTGATCGATGATGTGGTTGGTCAGGCCGAACAAAGCTGAGATCGAGCCGAAGGTGAGTCCGGTCGACATCATCAGTGTGGTGTACATCCCCTCGCGCTTGTCGAATTTGAAATACCGCGTCAGCGGCAGGATGCCGACGAATTTGGTGAACATTTTCATCGCCAGGAAGGCGCCGATCAGCGCGAGGCCGGCGACAAGGGCATGCCATTCGATCAGCGAACCCGCCTTGAGAAAGTAGAACGGCGTGAGGAAGGCAAAGCAGATCGCACGCAGGCGAAGCTGCAACTCACGCTGCCCCAAGAAGAACGGCGCCAGTGCCATGCCGATCAGGTAGGCCGGCAGCACCGCTTCGCTCTTTCCCAAATTCGCGAGGCCCCCCAAGGCAAACAATACGAGAAAGAGAAATTTTATCTCGGGCTCGCTGGCGCGACCGCTGATTTTCTTGAACAGCCAAGGGACGATGAACGGCAGCACCGCGACGACGGCAACAGTAACGACGGCGAACATAACCAAATAAAGATTATAGTTGGCGAAGATCAGGCCGAGCGCCAGCACGGTGCCGATGTCGTTGATGAAGCAAGCAGCGAGGATGATCTTGCCGAGCTCGGTACGGTTATAGCCGGTCTCGACCATCACGGCGTAGACCACCGCGACCGACGTCGTGGACAGCGAAATGCCGGCGATCTGCGCCTGCGGCCACGGCCAGCCGAGTCCGTAGTGGGCAAGCAGGAGGCAGCCCAGATAGGGCGCGAAAAAGCCCATCAGGCCAATCGTCATGCTCGCTCCGAAATGCTTCTTGACGACATGCGGATCGATATCGGTGCCGGCGAGAAAGGTCAGCACCACCGCGCCCACGCCGGCGATGTAGTTGATCCAGGGCGTGAGCGGCAGGCCGATGGTGTTGCCGGCAATGGCGCCGACCACGATCTCGAACAGAGCGGCCGAGATCGTGATGTAAAGCGAGCCCATGGCGGCGGCGAGCGCCAGCGCCATCCAAAGTGCAGATTGAAACCAGATATTGTCCATCGCCATCATTCCTTTTCGCTCATGCCGCAACAGGCACAAAAAAACCCGCTCTCGGCGGGTTACAAAAAGCACCCCGCCGCGTTGGTAACGCTGGCAGGGGTCATTAGCTCTGATGAGCGGTTTTGGGGAACCCCATCCCCTTTAGAGACTTGTCGTGGGCTCTATATACTCAATTGGCCGCCCGATTCAACTCGCTGGCTCGGGTCTTGTGCAACTCCTCCCGCTGAACGCGCGTCCTCTATCTGGCGTTCCGTCTCATGAGCCACTCGGCAATACCGGTGAGAACTCCGAACACGAATAGCGGAAGTATCCATTCCGTCGACCCGCCTATTAGATAGGCAAGCAGCGCCAACAGCCAGGTCGCGCCGGTGATCCAAAGCCCGATCGAGAGCGAGTCGGGGAGCCTCTCCATTTGCGCCCTCCGCGGGCGCGCTCGGGAGGCAACAGCTCCTACCGACGCTTCGCGCCCGGTAGGAGTCATCAGCCTTGCGGCAATTGTCGGGAGACTCCATCCCCATCAACTCGGGCAAATACTATTGGTCTCGGCCGGCAGGTCAAGGCGCGATGGCGAGAGCCAATGTCTCGCCGAGCGCATTCGAAGCGAGGCTTGCGTTCTCGTTTTCGGCAACAGTCATGGGACGTTCCATGATTCTGTTCATCAGTCGTCGCCGTCCGCTACGGCGTGTCCGGAATCATCGGCGATGCCCCGGCATGCCACCAGCGTGCGCTCTAGCGCTGCCTCCTGGGCGCGCATCCAGTCGAGCATGTCGTTGCGCCGGCCGCTAACCGGCCGGGCCCAGCGCAAGTTCTTGAATGCTTTGTTGTCGGGACCCGCCCACCAATATTCCTTGGTCACCATGAGCGACCAGCCGCGGCGGCCGGCGCGCGTCAACGTGACGATTTCGACTGTCAGGCCATGCTTGGGGCCGGAAAAGCTGTGCCGCTCGCGCTCGAATTCGACGCCGTCATGACTCCAGCGCGCCTGCTTCAGACCCGGATTGGAGGTGCTGAGAAGCAGATCGAAGGCACGAAAGAATGACGGCTGCGCAAGAGTCTTCATGAATCTCCCACCGGTGGACAGCACGCGGTAGGAGTCATCAGCCTTTCGGCGTTTCAAGGGGGACCCCATCCCCTCACAGCTACATAAGCCCTAAGGTGATTCCATACAAGAACGGGCGTTATGTTGACGGGAACAAATCCTGGACTAGAGTGGTTTCCCGATAGGCGATGGAGTTCGCCAAAACCGCCCCAACTGGGGCTGATGACTCCTACTGAAGCGAAGCGCTTCGGTGGGAGTTTTTTTATGTTTGACCTTGATCTCGTGCATCGTGATCTTGTGCAACGTGGGCGTGCTTACGCCGCTGCGGCTCTTCTTGCAACAGCCGTTCTGTTCCCCGAACCGGGCGCGTGCACCGGGGCCGCCTCATGAACTTCGAGAGCATTCTTTTTCTGACGCCGGGCGACCGGGACCGCGCCGAACGCACCGTCATGCCGGACTATTTTGTCGACCTCAACCTCGATCAGGTCGTCGACAAGGTCACCGCGGCATGGGCCGATTGCAGCCTGAAACCGTTCTATTGGTTTTACCCGGAGGACGTCGATGCCATCCGTTACCGGCACGAGGTGTTCCGCGACATTGAAGACCCAAGAATCGATCAGCCGGTCCGCGATTTCACCCAGTCCATGCGCGACGTGCGCGAATGCCTCGTTCGCGCAAGCAAACTTTATTACGGCTTGCAACAGCAATCTTGGCATCTCGACGCCGTCGTCATCTACTTCAACGCGATCACGCGCTTCGCCAACGAGCTGTCGAGGGCTCCGATCAAATCACGGAAGCCAACTACAGCGCTCAAATTTCGAAAACCTTCGAGAAATTCAAGCAAGGCGCGGAAAGGACCTATTTGGTCGCCTTCCGCTCCTCGCCGGAGATGAATCACATCGAAGCGCAAATCCTCGGCCTCGTCGCCAAATTGAATTCGGAGCTGTTCGCCCAGCTCGCCGACTATCACGCCAAGTACGCAACTTTCGTCGACGATGCGATCGGAGCGTTCGACCGCGAGATTCATTTCTATATCGCCTACGGCGACTACATCGCGAAACTGAAAGCGGCCGAACTGCAATTCACCTATCCCCACGTCTCCAGCACACCCGGCGACGTGCACGACGACGAGGCCTTCGACTTGGCACTGGCGCAAAAGCTCCTGGACGATAAAGCGCCGATCGTGTGCAACAGCTTTCTCCTCAAAGGCGAGGAGCGGATCATCGTCGTGTCCGGGCCGAACCAGGGCGGCAAGACCACGTTCGCTCGCATGATCGGCCAGTTGCAGCACCTCGCCGGCATCGGCTGCCCGGTGCCCGGCCGCGACGCGGGATTTTTCCTATGCGACCGGATTTTCAGCCACTTCGAGCGCGAGGAAAAGGTCGAAACCTTCCGCGGCAAATTGGAAGACGATTTGGTGCGAATCCACGCCATCCTGCAGCGCGCAACCGCGCGTTCCCTCATCGTCCTGAACGAAATTTTCACATCGACGACGCTGCAGGACGAGGCTTTTCTGAGCCGTAAGCTCATGGAAAATATCGTGGAACTTGATCTGCTGGCGGTCTGGGTCACTTTCGTCGACGAACTCGCCTCGTTCGGCGCGCAGACAGTTTCGATGGTCAGCACGATCGCGCCGGAAAATCCGGCATTGCGAACGTTCAAGATCGTTCGGCGCCCAGCGGACGGGTTGGCCTATGCCATGGCGATCGCGGAAAAGCATGGCGTCACCTACGAGCGTATCAAGGAGCGCATCCCGTCGTGAAAGCACACCTGATGTATCGCGGCCGCGACTTCGATCCGCAGCAGATTCTAGCGCGCAGGGAAAAGGATCAGCGCGCAAAAAAAACGGATCAGGGACTGCAGCTCCTGTTGCCTTGGAATTGGCAGGCGCTGACGCAGGACCTCGGCCTGGACATCTTGTTCAATTCCATGGCGGACGGCGAAACGTTTCTGTTCGAGGTCGCCAAGGTCGCGCTGCTCTCCAGCGCCACGGAGGTCGATACCATCCTGTACCGCCAGGGGATTTATCGAGATTGCCTGAAGCAAGAGCCGCTCGTCAGGCGGTTATATGGAATTGCCGTGGAAGCCATCGAAGGCGAGAGAAAGAATTACTGGAGTTCCTTCGGCCGCTACCCCAGCGGTACGCTCAGTCGCGCGGTTGACGTTCTTCAGCTGTTCATGACCAAGCTCAAGCTTTTGCGGGAAATAGCGGACGACCACGCCGGCAAATTCAAATCCGAAGGATTCACTCGCTTGTTCGCCATGCTGAGGCGGGAGCTCAGTGACGGCTACCTGGCCGAGATCGAAGCCCATCTGTTGAACCTGCGTTTTCGCAAAGGGACACTTATCAGCGCCGTTTTAGGCCAAGGGCTGAAAGCCACGGATTATGTCCTACGCAAACCGCATGACGATAAACGGAACTGGATTGAACGGCTGCTGTCACCCGAACCAGTAGGTTTTACGTTTCACTTGCACCCGCGCGATGAGGGCGGCGCGAGAGCGCTTTCGGAAATCCGCGACCAGGGCGTCAATCTCGTTGCCAATGCGCTGGCCCAATCGACGGATCATATATTGAGTTTTTTCGAGATGCTGCGGACGGAACTTGCCTTCTATATCGGTTGCCTCAATCTACACAGGCGTTTCGCAGTGCTGGAACAGCCGGTCTGTATTCCAGTAGCCTGTGCGGTCGACACCTCCCGATTGGCGTTTGTCGGACTGTCCGACGCCAGCCTCCTCCTGAACGGGCGGCGTCCCGTGATCGCCAACGATCTGGATGCGGGCGGCAAGCAGCTCATCATCATCACCGGGGCAAACACCGGCGGAAAATCGACCTTCATGCGCAGCCTGGGGCTCGCCCAATTGATGATGCAGGCTGGCATGTTCGTGACAGCCGAAGCATTCACTGCCGAAATCTGCACGGCTTTGTTCACGCATTACAAGCGGGAGGAAGACACCGCGATGGAAAGCGGCAAGCTTGACGAAGAGCTCAAGCGGATGAGCGCCATCGTCGATGGCCTTACGCCCGGCGCGATGGTGCTGTTCAACGAGTCTTTTGCCGCCACCAATGAAAGGGAAGGCTCCGAGATTGCAGCCCAGGTCACGCTGGCATTGCGCGAGCGCGGCATCAAAATTTGCTTCGTCACCCACCTGTACGAGTTCGGCCGCCGCATCCATGCCGGCGAAATGTGCGATGCGATGTTCTTGCGGGCCGAGCGCCGCACCGACGGCACGCGAACCTTCCGGGTGGTCGAAGGCGAGCCCTTGCAAACGAGCTATGGCAAGGACCTGTACGATATCGTGTTCGCGACGGGCCGTCCGGCAAATCGCCGTGTGTCAGACGCGAAGGATGTTGCCCCGCTTAGATCGGCCTAATCAAGCGTGCGCCGAAACCGCGTCACCGCGATGATCATCGCCACCGCCATCAGGCCGGCCAACGCCAGCGTATCGTATTGCAATTGGCCGAGCGTCGAGCCTTTGAGCATGATCGAGCGGGCGATGCGCATGAAATGGGTCAGCGGCAGGAATTCGCCGATCACTTGCGCCCAGCGCGGCATGCCGAGGAACGGGAAGATGAAGCCCGACAACAGCATGTTGGGCAGGAAGAACATCATCGACATCTGCACTGCTTGCAGCTGGTTCTGCGCCAAGGTCGAAAACGTGTAGCCGAACGACAGATTGGTGGCGATGAACAGCGTGGTGAGCGCGCCGAGCAGCGCTAGGTTGCCGACGATCGGCACGCCGAACATCAAGACGCCGGCGCCGATGATCAACGCGGCCTGCAAAAAGCCGACCAGCACATAGGGCGCGATCTTGCCGAGCATGATTTCGAGCGGCGTGATCGGCATGGCGAGCAGGCTCTCCATGGTGCCGCGCTCGGTCTCGCGCGTCACCGACAGCGCCGTGAAGATCAGCATGGTCAAGGTCAAAATGGTGCCGAGCAGGCCCGGCACCACATTGAGCGCGGTGACGGCGGCCGGGTTGTAGCGTTGATGGGTGCGGATCTCGAACAGCGGCTGGCCGGGGTCGGGCAGCCCGTGATCGTTGGCGAGCGCGGTGTTGACCAGTTCAGATAGCGCCCCGACCGCGGTGCCCGTCGCCACCGGATCGGTGGCGTCGGCGGCGACCAGGAGCGCCGGCCGGTCGCCGCGGCGCAAGGCGCGCTCGAAATTCGCCGGGATTTCGATGGCGAACAGCACCTTGCCCGAAGCCAGCGCCTGATCGAGCTCGGCATCGTTGTGCAACAGCATGGTCACATCGAAGAACTTGGTGTTCTGCAGCGCCGCCAGGATGGAGCGGCCGACGTCGCTGGATTCCTGCAGCAGCACCGCGGTCGGCAGATGGCGCGGCGTGGTGTTGATGGCATAGCCGAACAGTACCAGCTGCAGGAGCGGAATGGTGATCATGGTCGCGAAGGTGATGCGGTCGCGGCGCAGCTGCAAAAATTCCTTGAGCAGCATGGCGCCGGAACGGCGCCAGAATCCGTCGGCGCCGAGTGCCGCGGCAAGTGCGGTGAACGCGCTCATAGTTCCCCTCTCCCTTGTGGGGAGGGGTTAGGGGTGGGGATCGGGAGGTGACGCGCGAGCGCGGACGAACGCGCTGACGTCCAATCTCTCACGTCACCTCCCGACCCCCCTCCCCGACCCTCCCCCACAAGGGGGGAGGGAGAAGAAAACAAGAGCACGGTCATTGGAAATTGTCCTTGGCGTGGCCCATCAGGTCGATGAAGACGTCTTCCAGCGACGGCGCGGCGGGCTCGCAATCCAGCCCCGGCCGGCCACGATAAGGCGCGATCGCGGCTTCGAGCGCCGCGCCGTCGCGGCCGGAGACGTGCAGGCTGGTGCCGAACGGCGCCACCATGTCGACGCCGGGATGTTTTTTGAGCTCGTCGGCAAGCGCGGTGAGATTTTGGCCGTCGGTCGTGTTCACGGTGAACGTGGTCAGGTGCGAATGCGCGATCACGTCGTGGACGGTGCCGCGCGTGAGCACCTCGCCGAAGGCGATATAGGCGATCTCGTGGCAGCGCTCGGCTTCGTCCATGTAATGGGTGGAGACCAGCACGGTGAGCCCTTCGGCCGCGAGCTTGTGGATCTCCCCCCAAAAATCGCGCCGCGCTTTGGGATCGACGCCGGCGGTCGGCTCGTCGAGCAAGAGAAGTTCTGGATTCGGCAAAGTGCAGGCGCCGAGCGCCAGCCGCTGCTTCCAGCCGCCCGAGAGCTTGCCGGCGACCTGCTCTTCGCGGCCTTGCAGGCCGAGCCGCTCGATCATCGCTTTCGCCGCGGCGACCGGATGCGGCATGCCGTAGATGCGGGCGATGAATTCCAGATTCTCGCGCACCGAAAGGTCTTCGTAGAGGCTGAAGCGCTGCGTCATGTAGCCGACGCGGGTTTTGATCTTCGCCACTTCGGTGCGGATATCGTAGCCGAGACAGGTGCCGCTGCCCTGGTCGGGGGTGAGCAGCCCGCACAGCATGCGGATGGTCGTGGTCTTGCCGGAGCCGTTGGGACCGAGAAAGCCGAAGATGGTGCCGCGTTTGACCTGCATCGAGAGGTCGCGCACCACGGCTCTGCCGCCGAACGATTTGGTCAGCCCGTGCACGTCGATGACGATGTCAGGCGTCGTGCGGTTGACCGCTTCGGCGGCGGGGGCGGCGGCGCTCATCGCGACGCCTCAGGACGTGAACCGACAAGATTTGGAGTTTGCGCGGTCGATGCCGGCTGAACCACCGACACGTCGACCGGCTGGCCGACGCGCAACGCGCCCGGCTTTTCCGGCAGCGCCTCGACCAAAAATACCAGTTTTGAGCGCTCTTCGACGCTGTAGATCACCGGCGGCGTGAACTCTGATTGTTTGGCGATGAAACTGACATGCGCCGTGAGATCTTTGGCGCAGCCGTCGCAGCCGATCCGGATCGTGCTGCCGTAGTCGACGCTCTGCAGCGCCGTCTCCGGCACATAGAAGCGTACCTTGATATTGCCGGGTGGCAGCAGCGCCAGCACCGGCCGGCCCGCCGGCACCATTTCGCCGGGGCGGTAGTAGACCTCTTGCACGGTGCCATCGACCGGACTGAAGACCTTGCGCCGCGTCAGCCGCGTCTGCGACGAATTCAATCGCGCCTGCGCGTCGCGCAACATCGCCGTCGCCTGGTCGAGATCCTTTTGCGTGCCGGCGCCGGTCTTGGCGAGTTGCGACGCGCGGTCGAAGGTCTGCTGCGCATTGGTCAGCGAGGCTTTGACCTGGGCGATGTCGGCTTGCTGCAGATCGTCGTCGACCGTGAACAACGGCTCGCCGGTCTTGACCGTATCGCCTTCGCGCACCGACAGCGCCTGCACCCGCCCCACTTCGTCGGGCGCGACAAAGATGAGATTGGCTTCGATCCAGCCCTGATAGCTGGTGTCGGCTTTGTCGCAGGCCGCGAGCGTCAGCGCCAGCACACAGGTCGCGGCCATAAGGGATCGCGCGTTCATGCCGCCCTCCCCGTGCCGAACAGATTGTCGAAATAGGCGCGCATCATGGCGCGCACGTCGAGCGGCTCGAAGCGCTCAAACAATCCACTCCAGACGATGGCGACGATACCCGGCGCGCCGAGCAGCATCGGAAAGCGCACCAGCGCGTCGCTCTTGAGCTCGCCGCGCTCGTGAGCGTTGCGCAGCATGCCGCGCAGCGCCTTGAGCAGGCGCGACAGCACCTCGCGATAGTAGAACTCGGCGACGGCCGGAAAGCGCGGACCCTCGCTGATCAACAGCCGGATGACCTCGCGGCGGCGGGTGCCGTAGACCTCGCGCACGAAAATCTCGATCGCCTGCTCGACGATCGCGCGCAGCGGCAGGCCGGTGGCCAGCGCAAGCTCGATCGAGCCGACCACCGGCACCATCTTGGCGCGGATCAGTTCCTGGAACAGGGTCTCCTTGTCGGCGAAATACAGATAGATCGTGCCCTTGGCGATGCCGGCGCGCTTGGCCACGTCCTCTAACCGCGCGGAAGCAAATCCCTTGGTCGAGAACTCGTCGAGGGCCGCGTCGAGGATGGCATCGCGCCGCGCCGCCGCCTTGGCGGTGCGCGCATCCTGCCGTGTCGCCGCGATGGTCCGCACGGCGCTGCCGCCAGTTTGACCCGGAGCGATTTTGTCCGGGCGAGCCAAGGCCGCTTTGGCCGGTCGTTTCGCTGTTTTGGTCATGCCTTAAATATGACTGACTGGTCAGTCACGGTCAAGAGGGGATTGTCGATCGGCCCCGCAACGGTGGCTTTCCGGCGCGGCCGCGGCATTCGCGGCGACGCGCCAAACTCTGCTACGCTGGCAACAACAGCGACTTGAGGCAGATCAATTCAATGGCGGACGTGACGGACGAGGTGCCGATCGGCCACCTGCAGCGGCGCCGGATCGAAAGCCGCGTGCTGATCCCGTTCGTCGCGGCGTGCCGGGAAAAATTCGGCGAGGCCGCAACCAAGGAACTGGTCGTCGCCACCATCCGCCGCCTCGCCGTTGAAGACGGCGCGCGCTGGGCCGAAGCTTTCGGCCGTGACATGGGTTCGCTCAAAAATGTCGCAGAGAAAGTCTGGGCCGGCGGTGGCAGTCTCGATATCGACATGGTCGCGGCCGGCGACGACCGGCTCGACTTCAATGTCACGCGCTGCCGCTACGCCGAGTTCTACAAGGAGCTTGGCCTTGCCGACTTGGGCTATCTCGTGCACTGCAATCGCGACCACGCCATGATCGACGGCTTCAATCCGGATTTGAAACTCACGCGCACCCAAACCGTGATGGAAGGCGCCAGCCATTGCGACTTCCGCTTCACCAAGAAAACTTGAACGTCAGTACAGGGAAGACCATGCACAGCATACGGCGCTGCATCATTGCGGCAATCCTCGTCCTCGGCGGCACCGCGACCGCGGCGCGGGCGCAAGACTATCCGACGCGCCCGGTGCGCTTCATTTCGGACTCGGCGCCCGGCAGCGCCATCGACGTCACCATGCGGGTCATTGTCGACGGCATCAGCCGAGTCTGGGGCGGCAATGCCGTGTTGATCAATCAGCCGGGCGCCGGCGGCGCCATCGGCGTGCGCGCGGTGTCGTCGGCCACGCCCGACGGCTACACCTTCGGCATGTTCGCATTGTCGGATTTCGTCACGCTGCCCGGCACCGCCGACAACTTGCCGGTTCAGGTACCGCACGATTTCACTCCCGTTGGCAGTCTTGGCGGCGCGCCGATGTTCATCACCGCGGCGCCGTGGCTCGAGGTGAAGACGCTGCCGGACCTGATCGCGCTGGCGAAGCAGCGGCCGGGCGAGCTCGCCTATGGCACCAACGGGCCGGGGCGGCTCACCCACCTCACCGGCGAATTGTTGCAAAGCCGCGCCGGCATAAAACTCTTGATGGTGCCCTATTCGGGCGGCACGCCGCAGGTGCTCAACGATATGATGGGCAAGAGGGTTGCGCTCGCCTTCGATTCCTATTCGGGCATCGCCGGCGCGGTGGAAGCGAAAAACGCCATTCCACTCGCGGTCGCGGCGCCCAGGCGCATGACCATGTTTCCCGACCTGCCGACGGTCGCCGAGACGCTGCCCGGATTTCAGTCCGCGGGTTGGCAGATGCTGGTGGCGCCGGTGGGCACGCCTGACGCCATCGTCAAAAAGGTCAATGCCGTTCTGATCAAGGCGCTCGCCTTGGACGACGTGAAGAAACGGCTGACCGCTCTCGGCCGCAACGATTTACCGTTATCGCCGGCGGAAACTTTGGCGTTCATCCAACACGAGCAAGCGACGTGGGCGCCTATCTTGGCGCAGATCGGGCCGGTGAAGTGAAATGTAGCCTGGATGGAGCGAAGCGAAATCCAGGAACGATGGAGCCGCTGAAACTCCGTTCCCGGATTGCGCTTCGCTCCATCCGGGCTACGGCCTAACCCTTCTCGTCGCAGGCCCAGGCGCGCACCACGCATTCGCGGCCGCCGAATTCGGAGCAGCGGCGCATCGAGGTGTTTTCCGCCCGGCCGAGATGGGACTCGATGGCCCAGCCAAAGCTGCCGCACGGGTTCTTGGCGTCGATCGCGATCGCCGCGCAGCCCTTGCGCATCTCGCCGACCACCTTGCAGGTGCCGCCGGTGCACTTCTTTATTGCCGCGGCGCGGGCGTCGCTGACCTTGTGAAAATCGAAGCCATAGCCGTAGGCGCCGCAAACGCCGACCGCGAAGGCGCCGGCCGCTTCGGCGGCGCCCATCAAAGCAATGGTGAAGCAGACGGCGGCAATGGTGAGCGCGGAATTGCGCCGGAAACGATACGTGACAGGCATGGAAGCCCCTTCCCCTCAAGGACCGTCGCAACGCTAGCCGGGAAGGGTTTCCAGACGGTGAATAGGCCAAGAAATGTGCTCATAAATCGAGGCCGACGGCCGACCAATATCCGCTTTGCCCCGCAAAGCAGACTTTCCATGGCGGCCGCTGAAGGCCCGCCCATGGCCGATAACGGACTCATGCACCGCGACAAAACCAGTAAATAAGTCAGCTCGGTCTTTTTGGATCGATCATGCGCCAGGCTACTCCAGCACCGTCAGCATGCCCCGCTGCGGATCAACTTCCACGTCGGCACCGTTGGGAATGGCGCTGGTAATGTCTTCGTCGAACCCCGCGAGCATCGGCACATCGCCGAGTGCGGCGCCCTGGGCGAGGATGGGGTTTACGGAATTGAACACCAATGCCAGCGGGACAATGCCGCGCGATTTCATTTCATGCAGCATCCACGCCGTAGCGACGCCACCCTTGGCCGTATCCAGCACCAGGATTTTTCCGACATATGACTGACCGGCCAGTTTGTGTGCAGGTCGAGAGAATATGCCCGCAACGCGGTCGAGATCATAACGTGCCGAAAAGCCGTCGCGGGCGACAAGCGCGGGCCCACGAACCGTCCGCCCCATCGACTGGCGCGCGTGAAAAATCTTTGTCACCGCGCTCACGGCAATTTTCCCGTCACGGCAGCATCCACGCATGCTTCCATCGAGGCTAACATCGGCTGATAGCCATAGCCGCCCAGAATGTTGACCAGCTTGGCGCTGTTGGTCGCCAGGCGCTTCCAGCCTCTGGCCTCGGCAATCTCCCGTGCGTAAGACTGATAGAAGCACATTCCAGACAAGACCGTGCCGCCGGCATCTTCGATCCGTGCGGTATAGCCCATGCGGTCGGAGTCGGGCTTGACCTGCGGACTTGTCACCGCCAGCAGTGGGACTGTAAACCGCCGACCCTCGCAGATGTCGGCCAAGTCGCGCAGTTCGTAAAGGCTGAGCTGCGGTGCCGAGAATACGACGACATCCACCCGATCGTCACTGTGGTAGGACCTTTGCAATGCGTCAACGTCGGCGCGCGTAACGCGATGACTTGGCAAGCCAACCTGTGCGACATCGCTTAGTTCATCGGCTTCGGGAGTGAGACCGACCACGTGAAACAGCGCAATGGAGCCGAAGCTCGCCATGGCGGCGCCGAAATGCTTGAGTTGATCCGAGCGCGGCGCACCTTCAATGCCTACGATCGCCGGCACTTGCCAATAATTGCCGGCAATGCGCCCGATGACACCGCCCAACGCGCCCCAATCGTTGAGCGAGGTTGGCGTAAAGTCCACGCGAATATGGATGGTGGCGCGCCGTTGCTCCGGCAGATGAAAGGCGTAACGCGGCGTGCGTCCGGTCAGGCCCGCCGCCAACGCTGACGGCCCGCCTTCGAAGTTGGAGCGTGCACCGCATATCGAGTTGGAATAGATGACCACGCCGGTGTCGCCGAAGGCGACATGCTCATTGCGCGTCGGCGCCTGAATGGTTTGGTAATTGATACACGTATTGGTCATGGCAACGCCGAGCTTTTCGAAGGCGTTGATGGCGCGCTGTTCCAGATCGAGCATCGCCGGGGTCTGACCCAGGAAAGCGGCCTTGGCAAAATCAGTCCCGCGCGGATCGGTGATCGTTGGAATGCGGACGCGCCGCAGCCTCTCGTCGGCAGCGGCCAATCCTTCGAGCCAGCGCACGCCGGCTTCGCCAAGGCTTTCGGTGTCGGCCATGATGTGGGCCTGGGTCACCGGAACAAAGTCCTCGGCACCGAAGAATGCCCCGACCGCCAACTGGTGCTGCAACGCTTGTTGGCGAACCGGACCCAACTTTCCGGCCAGGATTTCCTGCTCTTCGTCGTCAAGCCGCATCGCGGTCAGTCGGCAATCGTACCAGAGTCGCGGACGGCCTTACCCCACTTCGCCAATTCGCCACGTTGAAATTCAGCGAAGGCGCTCAGCGTCAATGTGGTCGGGTGCACGCCCAACGCTTCCAGCCTGTTGCGGAAGGAGTCGCTGCTCACGATCTTTGCGATTTCTGCGGCCAGGGTTGCCGCCATATCGGTCGGAAAATTGGCGGGCGCAAACACGCCCCACCAGGCGGTGGTCTCGAAGCCGGCGTAGCCGGACTCGGCGATTGTCGGTACATCGGGCAGCGCCGATGAACGGACCTTGCTGCTGACCGCAATGGCCCGCAGTTTGCCAGCGCGCACTTGTGACAAGGTCGATTGCACCGGGTCGAACATGATCTGAATTCGCCCGGCGAGCAAGTCGGTCTGGGCGAGCGCGCCGCCTTTGTAGGGCACATGCTGGATGTCGATGCCGGCCGCAGCTTTGAACATCTCAGCGGTCAGGTGCCCGGGTGTTCCGTTGCCGCCGGTGCCATAGTTGAGTTGGCCGGGTGTTCGCTTTGCGAGTGCTACCAGAGCCCCAAGATCGGTCGCGGGCAGCGCAGGGTTCACGGTGATTCCCACGGGAGCCTCCGCGACCTGGGCAATCGGCGTGAAATCGCGCACGGCGTCATAGGGCAGACTCTTATACAGTGCCGGGTTGATCGCATGTGTGCCCACCGTGGCGAAGAGCAAGGTGCGGCCGTCGGGGCTGGACCTCGCCACTGCGTCGGCTCCCACTGTTCCGCCCGCTCCCGCACGGTTGTCGACAAGGACAACCGATTTGAGTGCATCACCCAACATCTCCGCAAATGGTCGCGCCACGATGTCGGTAGGTCCGCCGGGCGGAAATGGGACGATCAGGCGGATTTGCTTGCCAGCGAGCGTCTGCGCAGCGGCAGTTTCCAATCG
>Ga0193751_1001081_pt1 | contig 18141 bp, 20 predicted proteins | sample L1c2metaG_FD_143050 | JGI IMG/M metagenome (GOLD analysis project Ga0193751, IMG submission 143050) | Soil microbial communities from a riparian zone of the East river system, Colorado, United States - L1c2 | ecosystem: Environmental > Terrestrial > Soil > Riparian zone | place: USA: East River... | reverse complement strand
GCGCACCCCAGCCCCCGCCTGCGCTCCGTCTTCGTTCGCGTAACCCGTGGCCGACGCTCTCCTCGTTGCCGCACACCTGCGCCATGTCGATGCCGCGGACCAGCGTGCAGTTCAACCCGTACGCCTACCGCGAGAGCTTCTCGACGAGTGCGAGCGGAGAGGAGTCGTGCTCGACGCCTACAGTCCACTCGGAACCGGTCGCCACCTGCCCAGCGACACAGTCAGCTCGATCGCGGAGCGCCACGGACGTACACCGGCGCAGGTGCTGCTCCGCTGGTGCATCCAGTGCGACATCCCGGTCATCCCGAAGTCGACGCACCGCGAGCGAATTGCCGAGAACAACCGGGTCTTCGCTTTTCGCGCTTTCGGACGAAGAAATGGCACAGCTTGACGAGCTCGACTGCACGGGAGGCACCGATCGCGCGGTCGAGCGTGCTTGGTGGTGACGCGCCGGATTACCCGCCCTGAGTGGCCGAGGCCAGAAGAACGGCGAAGTCTCCTGCGTCGTCCGTCCACCAGCGCTGTACGGCGAGGCCGGCCGCCTCGAGCTCGCTGGTCAGCCGCCGCTGGTGGAACTTGGCACTGATCTCGGTGCGCATGAGCTCGCCCGCGTCGAACCCGACCTCGAGCTCGAGCACCTCGAGCCGCACGGTCTGCTCGCGCAGCGATCGCACGAACATCTCCATCCATTCCGCCTCCGCGTTCCAGCGCGCGACGTGCTCGAACGCCGAGACGTCGAAGTCGCCGTCGAGCTCGTGGTTCAGGACCCGGAGCACGTTGAGATTGAACTCGCGGGTCACGCCTGACGCGTCGTCGTACGCTGCGACAAGCCGCGCGGCGCTCTTGACGAGATCGACGCCGAGGAGGAAGGTGTCGCCGTCGCCGAGCGTCGCGGCGACGGCGGAGAGGAACAGGCTCCGCCGTGTCGGCGGTAGGTTCCCGATCGTGCTGCCAAGAAACGCGAGCAACCGTCGCCCGTTCTTCGGCAGCAGCGCAAGGTGTTGCTCGAAGTCGCCGACCACTGCCTGGACATCGAGGGCGGGGTACTCGCGCGCGAGCCTTTGTGCGCTTCCTCGCAGTGTCTCCTCGCTCACGTCGAACGGTACGAACCGTCGCGGCGCAACCACGTCGAGCAGAAGCCGCGTCTTGTCAGACGTTCCGGAGCCGAGCTCGATCAGCGTGGCGGCGTCCGTCAGCGCGGCGATCTCGTCGGCGTGCCGCTCGAGGATCGAGCGCTCTGCGCGCGTCAAGTAGTACTCGGGGAGCTGGGTGATCGCGTCGAAGAGCTCCGAACCGCGCTGGTCGTAGAACCATTTCGGCTGGAGCTCCTTCGGCGTCGAAGTCAGCCCGAGCCGCACGTCCTCGCGCAATTCCGTGTCGCGCTCTTCCGCCGAGAAGAGCACAGCGATCTCTGCGGTTTGGTTGCGCGTCGCGCTCATGCGTCCGCCGCCAGCCGGACGCCGCTGAAGAGCTGCCGCCGTTGCGGGTAGTCCCAGTTCCGGAACGTGATGCGTGCGACCAGCGGGTCGGTCGCCCATGAGCCGCCGCGCAGCACGCGGTGCTCGTTGCCGAAGAAGACCTCGGAATACTCGGCGTACGGAAACGCCGTGAACCCCGGGTAACCCGCGAAGATGGACGATGTCCATTCCCACACGTCGCCGAGCATGCACTCGCACCCGACCCCGCTGGCCGCGCGCCCGGCGACCGGCAGCGGTCCGAACGAGTCGCGCCCGAGATTCGCGTCGCCGTCGGAATCCGCACTCTGCGCGGCCTTTTCCCACTCTGCCTCCGTCGGCAGCCGCTTGCCGGCCCACGCTGCGACCGCTTCGGCCTCGAAAGACGAGATGTGCTGGACCGGTTCGGCCGGCGGCACCGGCTCCCACTGCCCGAAGCGCCGTCGGGCCCAGCCTCCGCGACCCCGCTGCCAATAAAGCGGAGCTTGCGCACGCTCCTCCTGAAGCCATTCCCAGCCGTCGTCGCTCCAGTAGCGCCGTTTGCGATAGCCGCCATCCTCGAGAAACTCCGCGAAGCGCTCGTTCGTTACCGGGTGACGCTCGATCCGGAATGCCGGCAGCTCGACGAGGTGCGCCGGCTGCTCGTTGTCGTAGGCCCAAGGCTCCGTGTTTGTGCCGAGCGTGAATGGGCCGGCCGGAACGAGTACTTCGTCGGGCCGGGGTGGCGCTTGCAGCTTCTCGTGAGGCGGGGTTGCGTACGCAACACCGGAGAGCTGCAGCGTCTGCAACATCGTCTCCTGGTGCTGCAGCTCGTGCTGCAAGACGAGGCCGTACACATAAGCGCCGCGCACGAGCGGATCGGACTCCTCGAGCTGAGCGTCCTCGAGAACTCTGAGCGCCTGACGTCGAACGCTTCCGAGATAGGCGCGGGTCTCCGGCGGTGTAAGAATCGGCAGCCTCGAGCGTTGTCCGCGTGAGTGCTGGAACGCGTCGTACAGGTCGTCGAGGGGCTCGAGTGATGGGTCATTGTCGGCGAGGCGCCGAATCAGCCACAGCTCCTCGAACCAGCCGATGTGGGCGAGGTCCCACACGAGCGGCGACATGATCGGCGAGACCTGCGCGACCAACTGTTCGTCGGCAACGGGCTCGAGAAGACGCAGCGTCGTCTCACGTGCAACCTTCAGCGCCGCGGCGAGCTCCTGCTTCGTCGGCGCCCGCTCGCGTACACCGGTTGCCATGTCAGAACGCGAGCGGCGAAGGCGGGATCCGCGTCGTGCCGCGAATGCCGTCGAGGACGAATGCGACCTCGTCGACGTAGCACCAGCTCCAGTCCTCGCCGGGCTCGATCGAGCGGATGATCGGGTGCGACGTTGCGTGATGGTGCGCAGTCGCGTGGCGGTTGGGCGAGCTATCGCAGCAGCCGACGTGGCCGCAGGTGAGGCAGGCCCGGAGGTGCAGCCATTTGCTGCCCTCGCGTAGGCAGTCCTCGCAACCGTCGACCGATGCGGGGAGCTCGTGCAGCGTAACTTCGTCGAGGTGGGTGCAGAGCTCGCTCATCCGACTCGAGCTGTCGGGCGCGCAAGGTGTTGGTGGACGAACTGCACGGCCATCGATCCTTCGCCTACGGCTGCGGCGCAGCGTTTGCTGGAGCCGGACCGGACATCCCCGGCGGCGAAGATGCCGGGGACGCTCGTCTCGAGCAGGTTGTCGGCTCCGGCGGCGTCGCCGGTGAGGATGAAGCCGTCGGCATCGCGCGCGACGGCGTCGTCCAACCATTGCGTGCACGGCTCTGCACCGAGGAAGAGGAAAAGGGCCGAGAACGGCAGCTGCTCGCCGCTCTTCAGCGTGACCGCCTCGAGCTGCCCGTTCGCGCCGTGGAGAGCGGCGATCTCACTGCGGTCGCGGACCGCGACGCCGTAACGGTCCAGCTCGTGGATGAGGTAATCGGACATCGTTTCGGCCAGGTCGGCTCGGCGGTGGATCAGCGTCACGAGGGCTCCGCCACGGGCAAGCCAGACGGCGGCCTGCCCGGCGGAGTTGCCGCCGCCGACAACAGCGACACGCGAAGCGCCGCACAGCTGCGCTTCCGGCGGGCCGGCCGCGTAGAACACGCTCACGCCCTCGTAGTCGGCGAGATCGTCGAGGGGGAGCCGCCGATATGCGGCGCCGGTGGCGAGCACGACGGCGCGTGCGGCGATCTCGCGGTCCTCTTCGAGTCGTACGAGGTGTCGTTCGTTGCCGGGTTCGAGCCCGATGGCACGATAGGGCGTCGCGGGTCGTGCGCCGAACTTTCGCGCCTGGCTGACGGCGCGGCTCGTGAGTTCCGTGCCGCTGATGCCGGCGGGGAAGCCGAGATAGTTCTCGATCCGCCGCGACGATCCTGCCTGGCCGCCCAGGGCGGTGCTCTCGACGATCAGCGTGTCGAGCCCTTCAGAGGCGCCGTAGACCGCCGCGGTGAGGCCGGCGGGGCCGGCGCCCACGACGAGCAGGTCGACTTCCTCGCGCGGCGCCAGCTCGCGGCCGACCCCAAGCGCCCGCAGCACCTCGCCTCGCGATGGGTGCTGCAGCTCGTTGCCACCGGGGAGCCGAACGAGCGGAGGTTCCGCTCCGCCCGGCGGCTGGGCGTCCTGCCAGCTGAATGGAAGCCGATTGGCACGGACGAAGTCCAGCATCTGCATCGTCGTCTCGGATGAGCGAGGTCCGACGATCTCGAGGCCGATTCCCTGGACGCGCTGGAGCGCCTCACGCCGAGCGATGAAGGTTGAGAGGACGAGGTCGCTGAGCGGGCCATCCTCGAACAGCAGTGCGCGCAATGCGTCGCGGTCGACCGCGATGTAGCGCAGCGGTTTGGTCACGACCGCGGTCAAAAAGACCGTCTGTCCCGAGAGCAGGTTCAGCTCGCCGAGAAAGCTCGAGGCGCCGTGGCGGACGATCTCGTTTCCGGCCGCGTCGACGATCGCCACCTCGCCCTCACGGATGGCGATGAAGGGATAGATCGCATCTCCGACCTGGTACAGGACGTCGCCGACGCCCGCGGTCAGCTCTTCGCCGAGGGCGGCGAGCGTCGACAACTGCGAGGCGGAGAGCGAGGGGATCGCGGGGACTGCCATTCGGCGAGCGTAGCCTCCTAGCCCTTCATTGCGCCACCCAGACCGGGCCCGCGCATGAACCTCCGCTGAATGCTCAGGAACCCGTGCGCCAGCCTAGCTAGCTCATCCCCCGGTAGCGCCAGACCGAGAGCGGCACAACATCATCTGCAGGGTTGTCGGACGGTTTTACCGGGCGGCCGCGTGCTCCGGTGTCAATGCTTCCTCCGACTCCTCCGACCAAGCGGTCACCTCCTGAGATGCACCACCCTTTTCGACGTCGAATTTCAGCTCATGGCCGTCCGCCTCGACCAGCACTTTGTCGCCGGGGTCCGCCTCTCCGCTCAGCACCATGCGTGAGAGCTCGTTCTCGACGAGGCGTTGGATCGTCCGCGCCAATGGTCGCGCGCCGAACTCCGGGTCGTAGCCTTCTCTTGCGAGCAACTTCAGGGCCTGCTCCGAGAAGTCGATCTCGATGTGCTGTGCACGCAGGCGCCTGGCGAGACGGTCCAGGAGAAGCTGCGTGATGGCGGCGAGCTGCTCTTCGGTCAAGGCGCGGAAGACGATGATCTCGTCGATCCGGTTGATGAACTCCGGCCGGAAGTTGTGCCTGAGGATCTCCATCATGTCGTCCTGCAGGCGCTCGAACGGCTCGTCTGCGCGCGCGTGCTGTTGGATGCGGTCCGCGCCGAGGTTCGAAGTCATGATCACGACCGTGTTCTTGAAGTCCACCGTTCGCCCCTGAGCATCCGTCAGGCGGCCATCGTCGAGAATCTGGAGGAGGATGTTGAACACGTCCGGGTGCGCCTTCTCGATCTCGTCGAACAGCAGCACCGCGTACGGACGCCTGCGCACCGCCTCCGTGAGCTGGCCGGCTTCGTCGTAGCCGATGTAGCCGGGAGGTGCACCGACGAGCCGCGACACAGTGTGCCGCTCCTGGAACTCGCTCATATCGAACCGGACCATCAGATCCTCGCTGCCGAACATGGCGTCGGCCAGAGCCCGTGCGAGCTCGGTCTTGCCGACACCGGTCGGGCCGAGAAAGAGGAAGCTGCCGATCGGACGCCGCGGATCGCCGAGTCCCGCACGCGAGCGCCGTACTGCCTCCGCGATGGCGCGCACGGCTTCCTCCTGGCCGACCACGCGTCGATGCAACCGCTGCTCGAGCTCGAGCAGCCGCTGCCGTTCTTCGGTCGTCAGTTGCGACACAGGAATGCCGGTCGCCCGTGACACGACCTCGGCGATGTCTTCGGCGGTTACTTCCGCAGGCCGTTGCCGCTTCTTCTGACGATCCTCGATGTCGCCGCGACGCGAATCCATCTGGTCCTTCAGCTGGCCGGCGCGGTCGTAATCCTCGGCGGAGGTCGCCTGGTCGCGCTCTCGAGCGAGCCTGCGCAGATCCTCCTCGAGCGAGCGCGTGTCGTCATCCTTCGTCTTCGTTCGCAACCGGACGCGTGCGCTCGCCTGGTCGATCAGGTCGATCGCTTTATCCGGCAGGAAGCGGTCGCGGACGTACCGGTCCGAGAGCTCGGCGGCCGCGACGATCGCTTCGTTCGAGATGCGGACGCGGTGGAATGCTTCGTAGCGATCCTTGAGCCCGTGCAGGATCTCGATCGTTTCGTCGACCGTGGGCTCCCGCACGAGGACGGGCTGGAAGCGCCGTTCCAGTGCGGGGTCGCCCTCGACGTCCTTGCGGTACTCGTCCAGCGTCGTCGCACCGATGACGTGCATTTCCCCGCGTGCCAATGCGGGTTTGAGCATGTTGCCGGCATCCATCGCGCCCTCGGCCGCGCCGGCGCCGACGAGCGTATGCAGCTCGTCGACGAAGAGAATGATGTTGCCTTCGTTCTCGGTGATCTCGTCGATCACGTTCTTCAGCCGCTCCTCGAACTCCCCCCGGTACTTGGAGCCGGCGACCATCCCCGCGAGGTCGAGCTGGACGACGCGGCGATCTGCGAGCGTCTCGGGCACTTCGTCGTTGACGATTCGTTGGGCGATGCCTTCCACAATTGCGGTCTTGCCCACGCCGGGATCACCGATCAGAGCCGGATTGTTCTTGGTGCGTCGCGACAGGATCTCGATCGTCTGCTCGATCTCGTCGGCGCGGCCGATGACCGGGTCGAGCTTGCCTTCGCGCGCCATCTCGGTCAGGTCGCGGCCGTATTGGTCGAGCGTGGGTGTCTTGCTCGTCTCGCGGGTTCCGCCACCTGACTCGACGCCGCGGATCACCGCACCGCGGAGCCTTGTGTGCGAGACGCCAAAGCGCTGCAGGAGTTGACCGGCCTGGCTTTCGTCGTCCCGCGCGAGAGCGAGCAAGACGTGTTCCGGGCCGACGTATGACGCCCCGAGCTCGCGCGATTCGTCATAGGCGGCGAGCAATGCTGCCTTTGCGTCCGGCGACAGGGAAGGGGAGACGTCGGTCCTTGAAGCCTTGTCCGCCTCCTCCTCGATCTCGGCCGAGATCGCTTCCGGATCCGCGTCGATCTGTCGCAAGACGTGGCGTACGACGTCGTCTTGCAGGGCGGCGTACAGAAGATGCTCGCTGTCGAGATCGAGGTTCCCCCATTCGACAGCGGTCTGCGCGGCCCGCTGCAGCAGCTCGCGCGTGGCGTCGCTGAAGAATTGCGTGACGTCGACGCGCTCGACCTGCCGCTGTGGCGCCGCCGGCCTACGGCGAGAAACCCCGCCCGCGGACGACTGGCCGTCCCCAAAGAAGTCGGCGAAGAAGTCATCGAAGAGGCTGCTGCCGCGGCGTCCGAAGCGGCTCGACATCTGCTCTTCGGCGAGGTCGATCTCGCAGAGGTATTCGACCTCCTGAGTCCCATCAGGGAGGATCCGCACCCTCGATGCGACGGCAGGTCGTCCGTGTCGCTGGCAAACGGGTTGATCGGCAGCAGCCATTTAGATCCTCCTTACGCGGTGCGGACGGTTCTACCCCGGCAAGACCCAGGCCTACCATCAGGAGGTAACCTCGGCGTTACTAGGATTTGGTGCACCATCCACCACAAACTCGTCGACGGGTGGAGCCGTGTCTGGAATTGGTGACGGAGTTCTCCCCGGGTCGGATCTCGACCTGATCGAGCACGCCGACGAGACACTCGATGTGCTTCACGGCAAGTGGAAGGTTCACCTCTTGGTTTTCATGGCTCGCGGAGTCCACCGTCACGGGCGCTTGCTTACCTGCCTGCCCGGCGTGTCCAAGAAAGTGATGACCGACACCTTGCGTACGCTCGAACACGACGGTCTCGTCGCGCGACGTATCTTTGCCGAGGTCCCGGTGCGCGTCGAGTATTCACTCACGCCGCTGGGGTGGACATTGACCGAGCCGCTGATCGCTCTTTCCGAATGGGCGGAGGTTCATTCCGAAGAAGTCGTGGAGGCTCGTTCCAAGGGTCCGACGGTGCAAGGTCACCCATGACGTACGAGCTGGTGACCCGCCTCCCGAGTGGGAAGGAGCGCGTGCAAAGCTGCGCGTCGGACGACTCGCTCGCTGCCGGCGACGCGTTGCGGCTCGGCGGTCGTTTCTGGCTGCCCGACTGGCCCGAGTCCGAGCGTTTACGTCGATGCGTTGATTTTCGAGGAAATCGAGGACGACCTGTTCGAGCAGTACGGCTCACGGACAGCGGCGTGCTCGGCGTCGCCGGCTTCGAGCGGGTGCGCAAGTACGAGCTCGAGGTCGAGAGCTCCGACTGATCGCGTGGGCACGGCGACATTCCCATTAGCCGCGTTTATCGAAGGCTCATGGGGAAAACAGAAGTCGACGTGACCTAAGTCGACCAGGAGGGAGATCATGCGTTCGAGTGCCGCTACCGGCGACCTCGGCGCCACCGGCCGAGTCGTGGAGACCATGATCCCGAGGCGACTCGACGCGCTTCCCTGGAGCCGTTGGCACTGGCTGATCGTCATCGGTCTCGGCGTCACCTGGATCCTTGACGGCTTCGAGGTCACCCTGGTCGGCGCGTTGGCCGGGGTCCTCACTCACAAGGACACGCTGCGCCTCACCACCCAGCAGGCATCGTCGCTCGGAACGTGGTACCTGCTCGGTGCGGTCGGCGGTGCGCTGTTCTTCGGTTACCTCACGGATCGGGTGGGCCGCAAGAAGCTGTTCATGGTCACGCTCGGCGTCTACCTTGTCTTCACCGTCGCCTCAGGGCTGGCCTGGAACTTCTGGAGCCTCGCGACGTTTCGAATTCTTGCGGGTGCCGGCATCGGCGGCGAGTACGCGGCCATCAACTCCGCGATCGACGAGCTGATCCCCGCGCGTGTACGCGGCCGGGTCGCTCTCGCGATCAACGGCAGCTGGTGGTTCGGCACCGCCATGGCGGCCTTTCTCTCCTACGAGTTCCTGTCGAACATCCGGGAGTCCGTCAGCTGGCGGCTCGGCTTCCTGATCGGTGCAATCGTCGCTCTCGGCATCCTGACCATCAGGCGACTCATTCCCGAGAGCCCGCGCTGGCTGCTCACGCACGGGCGCGCCGACGAGGCGGAGAAGGTGGTCACGCAGATCGAGGAGCAGGTTCGCAAGACGCATCCCCAGCTGCCCGAGCCGGAAGGCGAGCCGATTGCCATCGAGCAGCGCAAGCACATCAACTTCATCGACATCTCGAAATACGTGATCCAGAACTACCCGTCGCGTGGAGTCCTGGGGTTGTCGCTCATGATCGGACAGGCCTTCCTCTACAACGCGATCTTCTTCACCTACGCGCTCGTGCTGACACAGTTCTTCAACGTGAACGCATCGAGAGCACCCCTCTACCTCATTCCCTTCGCGGCCGGGAACATCGCGGGCCCGCTCGTGCTCGGCCCGCTCTTCGATTCGATCGGCAGGCGCGTGATGATCTCCTCCACCTACATCATCTCCGGCCTCCTGCTAGTCGTCACCGGCATGCTCTTCACGCACGGCACTCTGAGCGCGACGACGATGACGCTCTGCTGGTGCGTCATCTTCTTCTTCGCCTCGGCGGGCGCGAGCGCCGCCTATCTCACCGTCAGCGAGCTGTTCCCGCTCGAGGCGCGGGCGATGGCGATCGCGTTGTTCTACTCCGCCGGCACCGGCGTCGCCGCGCTGTCGCCGACCATCTTCGGCGCACTGATCGCTACGCACAGCCGCACGAACGTCAACTACGGCTACCTGCTCGGCGCGGGACTCATGATCGCCGCAGGAATCGTGGCCGTCTTTCTCGCGGTGCCTGCTGAACGTCGCGCGCTCGAGGACATCGCGAAGCCGTTCACCGCGGCACGCCAGTGGCCGACCTCGAAGAGACGCCGGGTCGCCGCCACCGCGCACTGACTGCATCGGACTTGCTTTCGGTGGTAACGGGTTACCAACAGGTATCCCAGGCCGGACTCAGTTCACCGTTCATTGGATACTCCGTACCAGATGAACTTCTGGAACCTGATCTGGATCTTCTTCCTCCTCAGCTCGCTACAGCCCGTCGTCCAGCGGCAGTTGCTCGGGATGGGACGCAGGAGGATGCTCGCGTCCATCTCCTCGAAGCGCGACGCCACCGTGATCACGCTGATCCATCGCCAGGAGACGATGTCGTTTCTTGGCTTCCCGATCATGCGACACATCGACATCGACGACTCGGAGAGCGTGCTCAGGGCGATCCGAGGGACGCGGCCCGGACGAACGATCGAGATCATTCTGCACACGCCGGGCGGCCTGGTTCTGGCGGCGAGCCAGATCGCGCTGGCGCTTGCCGACCACGACGGTCGCGTCGTGGCAGTCGTGCCGCACTATGCGATGAGCGGCGGCACGCTCATCGCGCTTGCCGCAGACGAGATCGTCATTGACCGGCATGCGGCACTCGGCCCGGTGGATCCCCAGCTCGGCCAATATCCGGCCGCGTCGCTCGTGGCGGTGGCCGCGATGCCCGGCGAGCACAAGGACGAGACGCTGATCATGGCGGACGTCGGACGTAAGGCGTTGCGTCAGGTCGAGGTCGTGGTGAGACAACTCCTCGAGGAGCACATGCCTGAACCGCGTGCACGCGAGGTTGCACGTCTGCTGTCGAGCGGTGTGTGGACGCACGACCATCCGCTCATGGCGGCCGAGCTCGAGCAGCTTGGTCTGCCGGTGAAGTTCGGCGTGCCCGACGAGGAGCGAACGCTGATGAATCTCTATCCGCAGCCGCGTGGGCGCCAGGAGTCCGTCGAGAGCTTCCCCGAGGCGCCGATCGTTCCGGGCTTGCCGCCGGGGCGCGACGGTTCACGCCCGCAGCGGGCTCCGGCACGCGCAGCTCGGTAGTCGCAGGCTTACTGCGAAAGTGCGCGCCGGCCGCGCGAGGTGAGCGCCGCGTTCGTGTCGATCAGCCCGTCCGCAAGGAGCTCCGCCGCATGCTCCCACGGCGGCGACTCATCGTTGCCAAGAAAGTCGGCCAGCGCGTCGAGAGCTTCGTTCGAGACGTCGAAGACCTCCTCGTACTCGACACCGTCGAAGTGCCAGCGGAAGGCTGGGATGTCAGCAGCGAAGTCCTTCTCTCCGACGATGCGTGCAACCAGCGAGCCGTCGATTTCGACCTTGAGCTCGTCACCACGTTCCCCACGGACCTCGACCACTGCGCCCGCCTCCGACCTGCCGCGAAAGAGAAGCGGACGAATCCCCAGCGGACCAGGCGGCGCCGGGGCGCGGTTGTGCAAATGCTCGCGCCAGGCTTGCTGAAGCGCGGGATCCGGCACCCACTCCACGAGCAGGCGATCGAACCGCTCCCGCACGTCCAGGAGCTGGTCCTCGATCCGACGCCTGACTCCGCTCTCCCGCCCGACGCGCTCGTGCTCGTTCTGGAGCTGGTGGTAGTGCCGCGCGAGCGTCTCGAGCACGTCCCGCCGCGGAAGTTCCTCGACGTGCGCCTTCCTTGCCCGGACTCGCATCAATCTGCGGCCGACAGCGCCGAGCCAATGGCGTCGAGCAGCGACTCAGGGTCAAAACCGCCGTTGTGGCGGATCCCATTGACGAAGAACGTCGGCGTTCCGTTGACGCCGCTGCGCACTCCGCTGAGAAAATCCTCGCGCACTCGGGCGGTGTGCGCACCGATCTGGAGCTCGGACGTGAAGCGGGCGAGGTCGAGACCGAGTGCAGAGGCATAGCCGACGAGATCACGCACAGTGAGACGGTCCTGGTGCGCAAAGAGCACGTCGTGCATCTCCCAGAACCGGCCTTGCGCTCCCGCGGCCTCGGCCGCTTCCGCTGCTTGCTGCGCGTGGGGATGAATTTGCGTGAGTGGAAAGTGCCGATAGGCGAAGAGGACATCGTCAGGCACCAGCTTGAGCATGTGTGTCACGGCAGGGTGTGCCGCTGCGCAGAACGGGCATTCGTAGTCGCCGTACTCGAGCAACGTCACCACAGCAGCCGACGTGCCTAGGACATGGTCGCGCCCGCTGAGCGGCACCGTCAACTGCGGACGATCGAGTACTGCGCTCATGCGACGGCCACGCCTGCCATGTGACTCGAGAGCAGTGAGAATCCCGTCGGCTCCCGGATTGACGCCGATCGGCGAGACGTAGCTCCAATAGATCACGCCGTCTGCGTCGACCACGAACAGCGCCCGCTCGCTCATCCCGATGTTGTCGTCATACGCCGTAGCTCCTTGCCGCCTCACCTTTGGGATGGAAGTCGGCAAGCAGCGAGAAGTGAAGGTTCCGGTCCCTGGCGAACGCGACGTGACACCAGGCGTGGTCGATCGAGATCCCGACCAAATCGGCGCCGAAACGCTTGAACTCCGGCAGCACCTCGTTGTACAGCGCCATCTGGTCGGTGCACACCGGGCTCCAATCGGCGGGGTAGAAGGCCATGACCAGCGGCCGGCCTCGGAAGTCGTCCAGCCGGACCGACTGGTCCGGGGTCGAGTGCAGCTCCCAGTCGGGGGCGGGCGTGCCAGACCCGAGTGCGTCGGCGCGATGCTTGCTCACTGCTTGCCTTATAGCCATGGGCGCAGCACGGCTCACGCAGAAACGCGGATCGTGGTCACGCGCGGGTAACCGTCCCTACAGCACGCCGAGCTCGTCCAGCGACTCGCGAAGCCTCTCTCGTGTCACGGTAAACGCGGAAGGTTGCGACCTTTTCTGCATGGTGGGGAGGGGGTCTCTGGTTCGAGTCCGGAAGAGGGCTCTGCAAAAGTCCAGCACATCGCCGGTTTGCGTTCAGCCAGACTTGAAGGGTCGGCATTGTGCGGTGGGTAGGGAGCCGTTTATGGAGCTTTCAAGCTTCGGCCGCCGGCCCAAGCACGCCCATGCGGTTTCGGGGGCGCAGTTCGTGGTGCCAGGGTTCGTTGCAGTAGATCTGGCATGGCCCCAACTTGGCGCTGTGAATGACCGGCGATGCGGTCGACCATGGCGTCGGCGGCCGCGAGACCCGCCGCGATCTGGTCGTGGCCGGGCTGGCCCAACACGACCCCGGTGATCGTCGTCCGCTTGCCGTCGATCCAGCGGATGGCCCGGAAGGCGAAGCAGCCGCCGGCCGCGTCGTCCGAGCCGGTCTTGACGCCGACAAACCCTTTGTGCCCGAGCAGTGTGTTGGTGTTGTGCACGGTGCCGGCGACCGGCAGCGTCGCGCTCGGTGTGGCGACGATGCTCGCGAACACCGGCAGGCGCATCGCCCGATCGACAATGCGCACCTGGTCGGCGGCAGTCGACACGGTTGCATCGTCGTAACCGCTTGGGTCTGTGTAGCGGGTATGGGTCATGCCCAGCGACCGTGCGGTGGCATTCATCCGGGCAACGAACCGGTCCGTCGAGCCGGCGTCCCATCGAGCCAGAGCCGCGGCGATGTTGTTCGCCGACGGCAGCAGCAGTGCCTGCAGCGCCTGCCGTTCGGTCAATTGCTCTCCGGCTGCGATCGACACGACCGACTCCCGTTGTCCGCGCCGGCGGTCGGTGTCGGCGACATCGGCGTCGGTGAGCGTGATCGTCGGGCCGTCCTGGCCGAGCCGTAGCGGGTGGTCACGGAGCACGAGATAGGCCATCATCACCTTCGCGACGCTGGCGATTGCAGCCGCGTGCTGATTCGGGCCGGCGTGGACCTGCGACTGTCCGATTTTGACCGCGGCCTGGCCCTGTGCCGGCCACACCGTGCTGGGTATCGCTTCACCCAGCGCACCCCGGTGCCCACTGCGAAGGACATCGCTGGGTGAAACTGGCGTCGAGGACGAGGACGTCAGCAACTGGTAGCCGCGGGATGCGGCGATCGCCGCGATGACGATTAGCAGGCCGGCGACAAGGATCATGGGAAGACGACGGGGCGCCGTTCGTGCTGGTTCGCTGTAGGTCATGCCTCGATTCAAGGCAGCGCGGTGTTGCCAGCACGTATGTGGTTTTCGATATGCCGACGATATGCGCCGGCTCTAGCATCTGGCGTATGCGGGTGTTGATCGTGGAGGACGAGCCCTACATGGCAGAAGCCATCCGCGATGGCCTACGCCTGGAAGCGATCGCGGCAGACATCGCAGCTGACGGCGACACCGCTCTGGAGCTGCTGAACGTCAACGCCTACGACATCGCCGTCCTCGACCGAGACATCCCCGGGCCTACCGGTGACGAGATCGCCAAAAGCATCGTCGCCTCCGGCAGCGGCACGCCGATCCTCATGCTCACCGCTGCCGACCGTCTCGACGACAAGGCCACCGGGTTCGAGCTCGGCGCCGACGACTACCTCACGAAGCCGTTCGAACTCCAAGAACTCGTGCTCCGTCTCAGAGCGCTCGACCGCAGGCGTGCACACAACAGGCCACCCGTGCGAGAGATCGCAGGTCTGCGGCTGGATCCGTTCCGCCGTGAGGTCTACCGCGACGGCCGGTACGTCGCGCTGACCAGGAAGCAGTTCGCAGTGCTCGAAGTCCTCGTCGCTGCCGAAGGCGGTGTCGTCAGCGCCGAAGAACTCTTAGAACGAGCATGGGATGAGAACGCGGACCCGTTCACCAACGCCGTGCGCATCACGGTCTCGGCACTGCGCAAACGCCTCGGCGAACCATGGATCATCGCCACCGTGACCGGCGTTGGCTACCGCATCGACACGCAACCAGAAACTGGGCGTGAGGGAGGCGAGCGTGGATAGAGCCCCTGGGTTGAGCGTTCGCCTCAGACTCACCCTCAGCTACGCCGGCTTCCTCATGCTCGCAGGTGCCGTGCTGCTCGCCGCCGGGTATTTTTCCCTTTCGCGTGGTGTGCACCCTGGTGTGATCTTTATGGTGCGCAGCCACGCCGACCTCCTGCGTGATTTCGCTCCGATCGCGGCCATCGTGATGGCGTTCCTGCTGGTATTCGGTCTGCTGGGAGGATGGATTCTCGCCGGCCGCATGCTCGCTCCCCTGACTCGCATCACTGACGCCACACGCGTGGCCGCGAACGGGTCGCTCTCCCATCGGATCCAGTTGGAAGGCCGCAGAGATGAGTTCCGCGAACTCGCCGACGCCTTCGACGCCATGCTCGCGCGGATCGAAGCACACGTCGCCGAACAGCAGAGATTTGCAGCCAACGCCTCCCACGAACTTCGCACGCCGCTGGCGATCACGCAGACACTTCTCGAGGTGGCCCGCAACGATCTGAACCGCGACAACGGCGAGCTCGTCGACCGCCTCCACGCCGTCAACACCCGAGCGATCGACCTCACCGAAGCACTGCTCCTGCTCAGCCGCACTGACCAACAGTCCTTCACCCGAGAACACATCGACCTGTCCCTCCTAGCGGAAGAAGCCACTGAAACGCTCCTCCCCCTCGCAGAAGAACGCGGCCTCACCATCGAGACCTCCGGCGACATCACCCCCACCGTCGGCTCACACGCGCTCCTGCTCCAGCTGACTACGAACCTCGTACACAACGCGATCGTCCACAACCTGCCCGAACAGGGCACCGTGTGGGTCACGACCAGCGCTCACCCCAAGACCGTGGAGCTCACCGTCGAGAACACCGGCGAGAAGCTCACCCCACAGTTGGTCGCCACGCTTGCCGAGCCGTTTCAGCGCGGCAGCAAACGCATACGCACCGACCACGCAGGCGTCGGCCTCGGCTTCGCCATCGTCAAGAGCATCACCCAAGCACACGACGGAACCCTCACCCTCACCCCCCGGGACACCGGCGGGCTCCGCGCCACCGTGCAACTACCCGCCGCCCCACCGCACACCGGGGGATGACGATCGGGGAGATTGCCGCACGCCGGGCCGATCGTCGAGCTCAAGGATGGAGCACCTGTAGAGCAGCGCATCTGAACAGACTCGGCCCGGTTGAGTTCAGACGCGTCGCCGAGCCCGCTCCAAACGGCGGGCGCTGCGGTAGCCGCGTGCAATCCCTCCGGCGCGACGTGCGCGTCGCGGCATTCACCTTGCGAGTTCTCCTCCACCGCGCACGCTCGAAAGTGCGGCGCGCGCTGGAGAGCTACCTCGAGCAATGAATGATTTCATGGAGCTCAGGTGTCAAGAGGTCGTCGAGCTCATCACCGACTACCTCGGCGACGCAATGCCGCCCGAGGAGCGGCGCCAGTTCGAACAACACCTGCGGACTGCGACGGGTGCCGGAGATACGTCGAGCAAATGCGAACGACGGTCGGCCTCGTCGGCGGGATCACGACGTACGACCTCGATCCGGGCGCCGAGGAAGCGCTCCTCGACGCCTTCCGTGGCTGGAGATTGGAGTGACCGCCCGGCCGAACCGATGATTCTCCCCTCCTGTCCGAGTCTGATAAGGGACCTAGGCAATCGAACGCGGAGGTGGGACAGGCATGTCACGGACGGTGCTGCTCATTGGCACGCGCAAAGGGTGCTTCTTGATGGAGTCCGAGGACGACCGGAGCGGCTGGAAGCTCCGCGGGCCGTTTTGCGAGGGGTGGCCCGTGTACCACGCCGTCTACAGCCACGGGTCGGGGGCGATCTACGCCGCGGCGGCCAGCGAGTGGCTCGGCTCCGCGGTCTGGCGCAGCCTCGATCTCGGTGAGACGTGGGCGCTCTCGAGCGAAGGCCTGAGCTACGGCGAGGAGGACCCACGAAAGGTCTCCAAGGTCTCGACGCTCGCCGCGAAGGACGGCCGCGTCCTCGTCGGCGCCGAGGCGCCGGGCATCTTCGAAAGCCGCGACGAGGGCGCGACCTGGTCACTCCTGTCAACGCTGTCCGGCCAGCCGGGCAGCGAGATGTGGGACGACCCGGCCAACCAGCCTCCCGGGCACCTCGGCATCTCCGCGCTGATGTTCGACGACGAGGACCCGGACCGCTTCTGGGCGGTCGTGCAAGGCGTCGGCCTCTTCGAGACGACCGACTACGCGAAGACGTGGACGCCGCGCAACCGCGGACTGCGCGCCGACTGGCCCCGCCCCCACGAGGAGGTCGGCTTCTGCGTGCACAAGTTCGTTCGGTCGCCGGCCGACGGCAGCCGCATGTACCAGCAGAACCACGTCGGTATGCACCGCAGCGACGACACCGGGGAGACGTGGACGGAGATCACCGGAGGCTTACCGACGGAGTTCGGTTTCGCCGCCGCTGCGCATCCACACGACCGCGACACGTTCTACGTCATTCCGCTCGACCCGGGCCACGGACGCAACATGCCCGACGGCCACGGGGCCGTCTGGCGCACGCGCGACGCGGGCGCCACGTGGCAGCGCCTCGACAAGGGATTGCCTCAGGAGAACGCATATGTCGGCGTGCTGCGCGAGGCGATGGCGATCGACTCCCGCGACGTGCCCGGTCTCTACTTCGGCACGAGCACGGGACAAGTCTTCGCCAGCATCGACGAGGGCGACACGTGGACGGAGCTCGCGAACTACCTGCCGTCGATCTGGTCGGTCGAGGTCGCGCAGATCGACTGATGGCGGAGCTGCATTTTCCGTCGACGCTGACGCCGCTCTTTGCGAACTTCGAGCGGCGCGTTGACGTCGACGCAGCGACTGTCGACGAAGCGCTGCAGCGGCTAGACGAGCGCTGGCCCGGCTTACGCGACCGGCTGTGCGAATCGAAACGGGAGCTGCGTCCGCACATCCACGTGTACGTTGACCGCGAGCGCGCGACGCTCGAGACGCCGCTCGCTGCTCGCTCGCGCGTCGACGTGATCGCTGCGATCAGCGGGGGGTAACGCGTGTAGCGGGGCGACCCGATCCGCGTCGTTTCGCGGACGTGGCCGCAGATACTGGCGGTGTTCCTGGTTCTTGGAGATAGACGTGCAGAGAGCAATCCTCCACTCAAAGAAGAGGCTTGATCTAGCCGATTTGCGTCAGGCGAAGGCAGCGGATCTGCACCACCATCACTCGGCTGGCGTCTCTTCCCGGCTGCCTTAGCTCCCACTCATGGAGACCGATGTTCGCTTGCGCCACGACATTCCAAGGCAGCGCGGATTCGGTCGATGGCGCAATCCGCTCTCCGCTCAAGACGCTCAGCGAAGGTATGGAGCATCTACCAGGCTTTCTCGGCCTCTTCGATCTTGCAAACCGCGAGACCGGTCAAGCTCTAATGGTGACCTTCTGGGCGACGAAGGAAGCGCACGCCGCGAGCTCGCGCACGGGCTGCTCGTTGATCCAGCTCTCGGCTTTCGACCGTCCGACATAAAGCGAACGGCGGCTGGCGAACTAAGGCCAAACCGGCCGTCAGTCTCGGAGAAAGATCAGAGGGCCGCCCGAAGGCGAC
>Ga0193751_1001080_pt1 | contig 18159 bp, 19 predicted proteins | sample L1c2metaG_FD_143050 | JGI IMG/M metagenome (GOLD analysis project Ga0193751, IMG submission 143050) | Soil microbial communities from a riparian zone of the East river system, Colorado, United States - L1c2 | ecosystem: Environmental > Terrestrial > Soil > Riparian zone | place: USA: East River... | reverse complement strand
AGCTGGGATATCACCAAGCTCTTGGGGCCGGCGAAGTGGACCTACTTCTATCTCTACGTCATCCTCGACGTCTTCAGCCGCTACGTCGTGGGCTGGATGGTCGCCCATCGGGAGAGTGCCGAACTGGCCCAACGCTTTATCGAGGAGCATCAGCTCTCGCAGGGACACCTCCGTAAAGGCGCGCCCGAGCACGTCGAACACCTTGCCGCCGAGGGCGAGCCGCTCCTCATCGAGCTTCTCGAACAGCCGCTGATAGACGGCGCCCTCGCGGGTCTGATGGGCGACGAGATTCCAGAGATGGCAGGACTCACGCTGACCGAAGCGGTGGATGCGCCCAAAGCGCTGCTCGATGCGGTTTGGGTTCCAGGGGAGGTCGTAGTTGATCATCAGGTGGGCCCGCTGGAGATTGACGCCCTCACCGGCTGCGTCGGTGGCGACGAGAACAGAGACCTCTGGATTGTTGAGGAACTCCGTCTGGGCCTTGCGCCGATCCTCGCGCAGCAGCGAGCCGTGGATCTCGACCACAGCGTCCTGTCTCCCAAGCAGGTCGCAGATCCGCCCTGCAAGGTAGTTGAGGGTGTCGCGATGCTCGGTGAAGATGACCAGCTTGCGGCGGTTGCCGGCCAGGTCGAACATCTCGGGGTACTCGAGCACGTTGCGGAGCTGGTCCCACTTCTTGTCGAGCCGTGACTCCCGTACGGCGGCGGCGAGGCCCTCGAGCCTGCGCAGGCTTTCGACCTCCTTGGTGAGCTCGTCAACGTTTCGCGACGCGCTGGCAAGGTCCACGATCTTCTCAGTCTCCGCCTCCGACTCCTCGTCCAGGTCGTCTTCGAGGTCCTCAGCCGAGCGTCCGCCTCCGCCCGCACCACTCCAGCTCAAATCTCCTCACTCCCCCTGAGGGAGAGAGGCCGGGAGTGAGGGGTAACTCCCGAGCTTGTCGAGGGGCTCGTCCTCCAGCGCCGCCACGCGGTGGCTCTGCTGCGCCTCGCGCAGCCGCTGCTGCAGCCGGCCGAGCCAGCGTTTGAGCGACGCATGGATCGCGGCGGGTGAGGAGGCGAGCCGCCGCTGGAGGATCGTCAGGGCAAAGCCGACGACGATCCGCCGCCGGTCACCGCCCTCCGCGGCGGGGAGACGGTCGGCGCGGTTCATCTCCTCGGAGACGTAGTGCGTGACCTCTTTGTAAAGCGCGGCCTCTCGGTCCGACAACTCGTAATTGACGGTGTTGGCGACGCGCGGCGGGAACAGCGCGCGACCATCGAAGCCGACAAGCTCCTCCTTGAGCATCCGGCGCATCAGATCGGACACGCCGGCCTGGCGACCTCTCCCCGGCCCTCCCCTACCAGGGGAGGGAGAATCGGGATGCGGCTTGCCGGCGAAGCGATCGCCGTCGAGCAGCGCCATGAAGACCTGGAAGTTCTCCTCCTTGCCACTGTGCGGCGTCGCCGTCATCAGCAAGAGGTGGTTGGTCGTCTCACCGAGCAGCTCACCGAGGTGATAGCGCGCGGTCCTGCGGACTTCGTCCCCCGTGAAGGAGGCGCTCATCTTGTGCGCCTCGTCCACCACGACGAGGTCCCACTCGACCGCCCGCAGCCGGTCGAGGTTGTCGTCCTGCTTGAGCAGGTCGATGCGGCCGATGACGAGGTTGCGCTCGGCAAACGGGTTGTTGCTGCGCGAGTTCTCTATCTCGGCGCGGCCCACGATATCGAAGTCGAGGTCCAACTTCTCGCTCAGCTCGTCCTGCCACTGATCGCCCAGGTTCGCGGGGCAGACGATGAGGCAGCGCTCCAGGTCGCCGCGCAGCATCAGCTCGCGGATGAGCAGTCCTGCCATGATCGTCTTGCCCGCGCCCGGGTCATCGGCGAGCAGGAAGCGCAGTGGTAGGCGGGGGAGCATTGATTCGTAGACCGCGGCGAGCTGGTGTGGCAAAGGCTCGACGTTGGAGACGTGGACCGCCATAACGGGGTCGTAGAGGTAGGCCAGTCGGATGCGCTGCGCCTCTGGCTATCCCGGTGGGCCGTTCGCGCCCACGGAGGAGGAGACGCGCGAAGCGCTCGCCCTCGCTCGCGAGGTCTACGAGGCGGTTCTCGCCCGGCTGCCCGAGGGGGTGCGACCGTAAAACCCGCGCCGTGGCCCACGAATTCGTTTCTGATCGCTATAGGTCGAGGTCGGAGGAGCATGGACGCTGTTGCGGACGGCATGGAGCAGCAGGCGCTCGACGAGGCTGTGCGACGGCTGGTCGAAACCCTCAAGCCGGAGCGGAACTACCTCTTTGGCTCGCAGGCGCGCGGGGACGCCGACGAGTACAGCGACTACGACCTGATGGTCATCGTGCGGGAATCGGACCGGCCACGATACGAGCGCGAGCAGGACGCTTACGGCGCGCTCTGGGAGGTGCCTATCCCAGCCGAGGTGCTCGTCTGGACCCATGACGAATTTGAGCGCCAGTTTGAGCGCCAGAGGGAGAGGGATTCTGTGACCCCGGGGCGGGGACGCGGGCGCGATGAATTGCGCCCCTACGGTAACGGTCGTTAGGCGAGTCCGGCCCGGTGGCGGAGGAGCGGACTGCGCACGGCGATCGAGAGTAGGTCGACGAGGCCGGCAAGCGGGCCAATGCGGCGCCGGAGGCCAAGATACGTCTCCTCACCGCGGACAAGCCTGCAGAGGGTATCCCAGAGCCGGTCACTTCGGCGGAGAAGCGTCGCATAAACGCCCGGCATGAGGTGGAAGACGTCTTGGAACTGCTGTGATGCGAGCAGCTCCGGACCCAAGAAAGCATTGATGGCCCGCGCGTAGCCGCTCAGGTCCGTAGCCGTCCCACCGACAAATCGCAGCGCCTGCTCGGCAGCCAGCCGCCCGCTGTAGATTGCCGCGTAAATCCCCTCACCCGACAGCGGATCGATCAAGCCGGCGGCGTCACCGGCGAGGAGCACACGGCCGCTGCCGAGCGGCGCTTCCCTGGTGCGCACCGGCAGGTGGTGGCCGCGAAGATAGACCGGCTCGACACCCGCCAAACCGAAGTAGCCTGCCAGACTGTCGAGCCGGCTGCGCAGCGTCGGCGCGAAATGCTGCCAACCGCCGACGCCAAGATTGAGGTGATCGGCTTTGGGGAAGAGCCAGCCGTAACCACCCGGAATGACCCCAAGGTCCATGGCCAGCTTGTCGCGCCACTTATCTTCCACACCGGGCCGGAGCGGATAGTGACCTTCGAGCGCAACGGCGAGTCTCCGGCCGCCGGCGAGCCCGGTCGTGCGACTTACGACCCCGTTGGCGCCGTCGGCGCCAACAACCACACGCCCGCTAAACGTTTCGGAGCCGGCGCGGACAGCAGCACATGCGCCCTCATCCTCCACGGAGCGGACGATGACGCTGTCCCGAAAGGTTGCGCCCGCCGAGACGGCTTTCTGCGCGAGGTACGCATCGAGGCGTGAGCGCTGGGTCATGAACGACAGGGGCTGGGGATAGCGCCGGCCGAAGCCGCCGGTCAGATTCAGGCTGACATCGATCCCGTGGACGACACGCTCCGTCACTGCTTCCAGCGAGAAAGGCAGCAGGGCGGCCGCACGTACGTTCACGCCCCCACCGCAGGGCTTGTCGCGCGGAAACTCGGCGCGATCCAGCAGCAGGACGCTCGCGCCGGCCGACGCGGCTTCCCGCGCGGCCGTGCTCCCCGCGGGCCCGGCTCCGACAATAATCAGATCGTAGATCACGGCGCCACGGTATTAGTGGGCTGCCGCGAGGGCGGCGATAGCGTAGAGGCACTCTACGAACACCGCACCGGCCAGGATGGAATAGCAAACGGTCCGCAGGCGGGGCCGCGACCAGATGGCGAGGCCGAAGCCAAGCAGAAGCCACAGCAGCGCTGTCAGCGGTAGACGCAGCAACTCGCTTCTTTGACCTATGCGCTGCGCACCTGCGATCGGCGGGTAGTCGAGCGGCAGGGAGAGCGGCAGCGCCTGATAGCGGTAGTAGATGTAGCCGGTCGCGAGCAAGAATGCGGTTATCGCGAGCCCGCCAAGCAGGAGTGCAGGCTGATCGCGAAAGATGCCCAGCTCAGGAACGGCCCGATAGATAACAGTAGGAGGATCGGTGGTCTCTCGCGCCGTCTCCTGAGCCGCCTGAATCGAACGCGCGAGTCCGCGCGGATCGGCCAAACTCAACCCGAACGTGGTGTCCGCCGTACTGACGTAGACGAGATCCTTCGCCGAGCGGTGGGCCGAGTAGAACAACACCTCACCGATGCGTGGGACGCGTCCGTGCCCGATATGGCAACCGGGCCACGAGATACCGCTCACGCGCGGCTGGCCGAACTTCTGGCCCAGCACTATCCGCTGAATCTGCTCGACCGGGATGAGAATACGTGTGAGCCCCCAGAAGATCGCCAGCGTCTCATCGTCGACGGAATAACGCAGCTCGTACAGCGCATACGCCCAGAAGAGGAGCTGCGCGCCCAACAGCAGCAGCACCAGACCGAGGACGTCTCCGCCAAATGTCGCGAAGGTGATCCCGCGGAAGGCGCCCCTGACGAGCAGGGCCAAACCGAGAAGCGCCGCGACGCCCCCCACGGACGTCGCGACGACGGCGCCATCACGGCGCTCGGGCCGGAAAATGTGCGCAGAGGAAAAACCGGGAAGCGGCCGGTCGCCTGCGTCTTCAATCTGCCGCGTATCGACCACGTCTCGGCGCCCCTCGGCCCTCCTGGAAACGCTCAGCTGCGCACCAGTCGAGTAAGCCCAGGCGTAAGCCACGAGCTATACTCATCGACATCTCCGCAGGCGATGGCGAAGTACCGCTCCTGGAGCTTGGCGGTGATGGGCCCGACCTCGCCAGTACCAATTGCTCGGTGATCGACCATCGATACGGGCGAAACGTGCGCTGCGGTACCGGTAAGGAAGATCTCATCGGCGATGTAGAGCTCGCTCCGATCGATCTGCCGCTCCGTGGTCTCGATGCCGAGTTCCTCGCGCGCTATCTGGCGAACTGTCGCCGCGGTGATTCCAACAAGGATGTTGTCGGAGGGCGGAGGGGTGATCAAGCGTCCGCGCTCGACAATGAAGATGTTTTCACCGCTCCCCTCCGACACATGACCGTCGTGGGTGAGCATGATCGCTTCGTCAAAGCCGCTGAGGATCGCTTCGGACTTGGCCAGCGCAGAGTTGACATAGATGCCGGTGATCTTCGCGCGCGCCGGTATGCCAAGGTCATCCACCCGGCGCCAAGAGGAGGTGCCGCAATGGATTCCGCGGGTGAAGTCGAGATAGGCGCCGAATTCCGTCACGAAGATTAAAAAGTCGTCTGGAATATCGTGCAACCGGACACCGACTATCTCGCCACTCTTGTACGCGATCGGACGCACATAGACGTCCTCGTGGAATCCGGCCGCGCTGACAACCTTGACTGTGAGATCGACCAGCTCGTCCACGGAATAGGGCAGCTTGATTTGGAGGATCTTGCAACTGCGATGGAGCCGCTCGTAGTGGTCGCGCACACGGAACATGAAGAGCTGCTGTCGCCGCTCATTCCAGTTGCCCCGAATCCCCTCGAAGCAGGCCGTACCGTAGTTAAAGGCATGCGTCATGACGCTTACCTTCGCCTCGGCCAAGGGCACGATCTGCTTCTGGAAATAGGCGTAGCGCTCTCCCATGCGGCGAGCTCCTTTCGGGCAGATAGGACACCTGGCGAAGGGTCTCCTCTCATGGTATCGCACGCGCGATTCGGTAACCCGGAATCCGGCTAGAATAGGTTCGCCCGGTCTACGAGCGCCGGCGAGACACCCGGACCGGAGGGCCAGCAATGCCGCTCGATCCCGCAGTATTCCGCGACGCGCTTGGACACTTCCCGTCCGGAGTTTGTGTAGTTACGACAATTGACCCGCAGGGAAGATCTTGGGGTTTTACAGCGAGCGCCTTCAGCTCGCTGTCGCTGGAGCCACCGCTGATACTCGTGTGCCTGGATCGCGAGGCTGACTCCCACGACGCCTTCTACAACGCCGGCGGCTTTGCCGTGTCAATTCTGGCGTCGCACCAGATGGTTCTCGCAACCCATTTCGCCACACGCGGGATCGAAAAATTCGATGGAGTTGCTATTGCGACCGGCTCCGAGCTCAGCCTGCCGCTGATCCCGGAAGCGGTCGTCCACCTGGAGTGCCGCATGCATCAGACCATCCCGGTCGGCGACCATACAATCCTGGTGGGCAACGTCGCCGGCGCGGTCGTGAACGACGGCGAGCCACTCGTGTTCCACGCACGGCGCTACGGGATCATGCAGCCTCACCCCGTGGCCTAGCGCACGGTCGCTACGACTGTCCGCTCTGCTGCCCGCTCTCCAAGAAGGACGAGACCTGCACAGCGTCGGCGCCGGCGATCTCGTTCCAGCGCGCCAGATGGAAGTTGTCGCCGTCTGCAACGAACCGCGTGACCGAGCAGCATTCCAGCGGCCCAAGGTTGTCTGATACGCGCAACCAATCCGACACGGGCGACTCTGCGCCCGTAAGCAGGGCAGCTGCAATCATCCGGAGTGTAATTCCGTGCGTCACGAGGACGAAGCTCGCTTCTGTGGATGACGGATTGCCGCTCAGGTTGCGCATCAGACTGATGACATCCAGCACACGCGCCGCGACTTCGGGCCAAGGTTCTTCATCCTCGTAACGCCAGCCTGGGTCGAAACGATGATCGCGCGCCGCGGCGGCGTAGTCGCGCGAGTCCGCATGAGCGACGCCCCATAGCCGCGTCGCTGTCATCCGTTCCCTGAGGGCGTCGAGCTCTTGGACCGTCGCGCCCGTAGCTGCCGCGATGATGTCGGCCGTCTCACGCGCCCGGGCAATCGGGCTCGAGAACACTCGGTCGATCGACCTTTGGCCTGCAATCCAGTTTGCGAGTGCGTTGGCCTGCTCGCGTCCCAACGCGGACAGCGGCACCGACGACCACCCCTGCCACTGCTGCAGCTCGAGGTTCCGCGTGCTTCCATGGCGGACGAGGATAAACTCGGTCATCAGGTTATTCTCATCGTGAGATGAAGTACTACGCAACCCACCTGACGGCGTCAGAGTTGTCCATTCTGGAGGAGGCCACGACCGCCGCGCTCGAGCAGTTGGGTCGGTCACCGGTCTCCGATCCACATGGCTTCGCGGACGTCGCGATCAGTGAAGACCTCATGGATGCGCTGCTCGACCAGATTTACGACACCGCTGATCAGTCCGGACCGGAGGAACAGAATGCGATGCTCGTCTTGTCCGCCGAGTTGCGCGAGGTCGCCCGCGCGCTGTTGACGGCCGCATCCTCGGGACTGAGCGAGCGCTCCGCCGACGCACAGGAGGACGGGCGCCTTCCCGAGGCTGCGCTCCTGTTGGCGCAGGCCACGCTGGCGCGGGAAGTCGAGCTCCGGCTCATCGTCTCCGCGGTCGAGCGCGAAGAGTAGCCCCCCGGGGCGTATCCGGCGGACGACGATAGCGGGGTCACAGGGGTGCAACCGCTGACCTCGAGCTAATAGCCGCGGAATCATCTACTCCGGCGGACGACGATAGCGGGGTCACAGGGGTGCAACCCCTGACGGAATCAATTTGTCGGGTGGGCGGGTGGGCAATCCGAGCCCGAGCGGGCCACCCGGTTTCGTCCGTGAGTGGCGCCACGACGCGGGATGGCGTACCTGGGCGCTCAGGAGCTTCTGGCCGCCGGCCTGCTCCCCCTGCGTTCACCGTCCTCCCACAGCGCGCACGTCGTAGGGGTTTCATCGAGGAAGGGGCCCACGCAGCGAAACCCAGAACGGATTGGGTGATTGCACAGCGCGATCACGGGACCATCGTCGCTGGCGGATTCGATTGAATAGCGCAGATAACGGCAATCCGCCGCATACGGTCCAGCCACACAGCACCCCCCACTTCGGTATGCTACTGCGTGTACGCGCGCGTCTCGCTGTCATGGCTGCTCCCGCCGATCCTCGCGCTGAGCGCCTGCGCGTATGCCCCGTCGCCGCTACATCCCGCCAGCGCCCACGCGGACGACCTCCGCTGGCTCTGGTGGGTGCTGTTCGCTATCGCTGCCGCGGTCCTCGTCGCCGTTACCTTCCTTCTCATCTGGGCTGTCCTGCGAACACCGTCCCCAAGCGAAGAGCGCCAGGAGCACCCCTTCGGAACCCGCCTCGTCTGGGTCGGTGGTGTGATCATTCCGCTCCTGATTCTCGCCTTCGTCTTTGCATTGTCTATCGCTCGCATGGCAGGTTCAGGCGGCTCGCAGACCGACCTCACAATCGAGGTGATTGGCCACCAGTGGTGGTGGGAGGTCCGCTATCCGCAGAACAACGTGACAACCGCAAACGAGATCCATCTTCCGGTCGGGCGGCGCGCGCAGATACGCGTCACGTCGGCGGATGTCATCCACGGATTCTGGGTACCGCAATTGCAGGGCAAGATCGATGCGATCCCGGGCCAGACGAACACAATCGAGCTGGAAGCGGCGGAGGCCGGCAGCTACCGTGGCGAATGTCTCGTCTTTTGCGCGCTGCAGCACGCCAATATGAATTTCCTGGTCATCGCCGAGCCGCCGGACGAGTTCGGCCGGTGGCTCAGTCATCAGGCTGAAGCTCCCTCGCCGCCGTCAAATCCCGAGACTCTCTCGGGCCAGCAGATATTTCTGCGCTCCGCATGCAGTTCATGCCACACTGTCGCCGGAACGAGCGCGGGGGGCACCGCCGGTCCGAACCTCACGCACCTCGCGAGCCGCCGGCAACTGGCGGCCGGAACGATTCCCAATACGCCGGAGGCGCTGGGAAACTGGGTCGTCGATCCCCAGTCGGCAAAGCCCGGCAATAGAATGCCGAACGAGAGCATAACGGGACCGGATCTGCACGCATTGCTGGCCTATCTGGAGAGCTTGAAGTGAGCGTCGCCGAGAGGGAGCCGAGTGGCCACCGTCACCGCTGCTGAACGCCTCGCCCGCACCTGGGAAACGCCGGCGGATTTCGTCTCGTCGCTGTTCACCGTCGACCACAAGGCGATCGGCCGCCGGTACCTGCTCACGGCCTTTTTCTTCTTCCTGGTGGGCGGTGTCGAGGCGTTGCTGCTTCGCATTCAGCTCTTCCGGCCGGGAGCCGGTTTTTTGGGGCCGCACACGTACGACCAGATCTTCACGATGCACGGCGTGACGATGCTGTTCCTGTTTGCCACACCTATCATCATTGGCGCCTTCGGCAACTTCATGATCCCGCTGATGATCGGCGCCCGCGATATGGCGTTCCCGCGCCTGAATGCCCTCAGCTATTGGGCATTCCTGTTCGCCGGCGTGCTCATGTACGGCAGCTTGATTGTCGGGAGTCCTCCCAACGCTTCCTGGTTCTCCTATGCACCGCTGACATCGCAGACCTATGTCCCTGGACCCAACCAGGACTTCTGGTCGTGGGGGCTGCTGTTCCTGACCGTGTCGACGACCGTCTCGGCGATCAACTTCATCGTGACGATCTTCAAGTTCCGCTGCCCAGGGTTGTCGATCAACCGCCTGTCGCTGTTCATCTGGAGTGAGATCGCGACCGCCTTCATGATTCTGTTTTCGTTTCCGTCGCTGACAGCGGCGATCATTCTGCTCGAGCTGGAGCGGAAATGGGGATTTCACATCTTTGACGCCAACGCGGGCGGAGCGCCGCTCCTCTGGCAGCACCTTTTCTGGATCTTCGGCCACCCGATCGTCTACATCTGGTTCATACCCGCCACGGGTGTCATCTCGTCGGTGATTCCGGTCTTCGCCCAGCGCCGCATGATCGGCTACATCTTCGTAGCGCTGGCGAGTGTCTCGGTTGCATTCCTGTCATTCGGCGTCTGGGCGCACCACATGTTTACGGTCGGCCTGCCGCTGATCGCGCTGTCGTTCTTCAGCGCGGCGAGCATGATGGTCTCGTTCCCCAGCGGCGTGCAGGTGTTCTGCTGGATAGCCACGATTTTCCACGGCCGGTCGCGGCTCACCACCGCCTATCTCTACGCTCTGGCATACATCTTCGTCTTCGTCATCGGCGGCATCAGCGGCGTCATGACAGGTTCCGTTCCTCTCGACTGGCAGGTTCACAGTACCTACTTTGTGGTGGCGCACATCCATTACGTCGTTGCCGGAACCGTTCTTTTCGCCCTGCTTGCCGGCGTCTACTACTGGACGCCGAAAATGTTCGGCCGGATGCTGAGCGAGCGGCTCGGCAGGCTCGGGTTTTGGCTGACCTTCGCCGGCTTCAACCTGGCGTTCTTCCCAATGCACGCGGTAGGGCTGCTCGGCATGCCTCGACAGATCTACACCTACGCGAGCGGGCTCGGCTGGGACTCGAGCAATGCGCTCGAGACGGTCGGAGCGTTCATCCTGGCACTTGGGATCCTGGTGGTCATCACCGACTTCCTGCAGGCGCTGATTGCCGGTCCAATGGCGCCAGATAACCCATGGAACGCGGACACGCTCGAATGGGCTGTCAGTTCCCCACCGCCGGACTACAACTTTCTGAGAATTCCGGTGCTGCGCAGCCGCGAACCTCTCTGGGACCAGCCGGAGCTCGCTACTATCAACCAACCTGCACACGAAAACCAACTTGCAGACGAGCCGGAATCCAATGTCACCGCAACACCAGGTCCGACTGAATCGACGCGCCGGCAGACCATGTCCACGACGGTCCTTGATGCAGAGATCTCGGAGACGATTGAGATGCCCGGCGACTCGTATCTTCCGCTGCTGCTCGCCTTCGGCCTTCTGGTTGTCTTCTCAGGCCTGCTCCCCGATCTCATGTTCGTGGAGGCTCTGGTCGTCGCCACCGGCCTGGCCATCTGCGCAGTTGCGCTGTTTCTGTGGTTCTGGCCGGCAGCGGAGCCTACCGTATGACTGCGCTCGACTCCGGCTTGACGTTGCCGCCGGCGCGGCCGGTCTCTGGGTCGCGCGCACCGGCCTGGTGGGGCATGCTCTGCCTGATCGCAACCGAGGCAACACTGTTCGTATTGCTGATCTTCAGCTACTTCTATCTTCGGTGGGGATCGCCCAACTGGCCGCCGCAGGGGACGCCGCGACCTGAGTTCACGGTTATCATCCCGGCAACCGTGTTGTTGCTGGGGAGCAGCGCGCCGGTCATGTGGGCGGAGACCGCGATTCGCCGCGGCCGCCAAAACGTGCTACGGCTGGGGCTGTCGGTCGCGTGGCTGATGGCCGCGGTGTTCGTGATTCTCGAGCTCTGGGAGTGGTCGCACCTGGGCTTTGGCCCCCAGTCCAGCCAGTACGCGTCCATCTTCTTCACGATTACCGGCCTCCACCTCGCGCACGTGAGCATCGCCCTTCTGATGAGCGCCTACATCCAGCTTCGAGCATCGCGCGGGCACTTTGACGCTCAGCACTTTCTCGCGGTGGAGAACGTCGCTCTCTACTGGCATTTCGTCGACGTCGTCTGGATCTTCGTCTTTGCCACGGTTTACATCTCGCCGTATGTCACGTAATCACCCGTCCGCCCAAGACTCGACTGCGACGGGCAGACTCCGTGCGGTAAACCCGTTGCCGCTGCTCATCGGCCTGCTCGCGGGCCCTATTCTTTGGAGTCTGCACCTTCTCGTAAGTGAGATTCTGGTCTCTTCGGCCTGCTCAGCCGGCTCTCGCTTCGCACGATTTGGCGCCGGGAGCGCCGGCGGACGGCAAGTCGTGCTGCTGGGTGTAAGCCTCGCATTCATTCTTGCCGTCGTCGCCGTGGACTTCGTCGCACTGCGATGCTGGCGGCAAAGCCGGGTTGGGATCGAGGTGACCGGCGCCTCCGGCGGCGCGGCCGGCCGCAGCGGCTGGATGGCGCTCGCCGGTGTGCTCCTCAGCTCGTTTTTCCTGATTGGCATCCTCTTTGGAGCATTGCCCCTCTTCTGGCTATCCGGCTGCGGTGGCTGACATATGAACATCGTAGAGATGGCGCCGGGAACGGTGCTCGCCCACAGCGGACCGCCGCCTGCTCCCGCGGACCTGTGGGGCAGCTGGACGCTGGACCCCATCCTGCTCATCGCGCTGGCTGCCTTAGCCGGCCTGTATTACAGGGGTCTAACGAGACTGTGGGGGCGCACTGGAATCGACCGCGCCGTACGAGTCTGGCGTGCTGAGTGTTTCGCCGGGGGCTTAGCGGTCCTCGTGGCTGCGCTGGTCTCACCCCTCGACGCGCTCGGATCGGCTCTGTTTACCGCGCACATGGTCCAGCACTTATTGCTCATCGCCGTCGCAGCACCACTGCTGGTTCTCGGGGCGCCACTGGCGCCGATTCTGCTGGCTCTGCCCGCGACGTGGCGGCGTGTGGCTGTGCGGCGACTACGCTCCCGCCGCCTCTGCGCGGCTGTCAGGCTGCTTCGCGGGCCCGCCGCCACGTGGGGCATCGCGACGGCCACACTCTGGCTCTGGCACGCGCCCGCTCTCTTTGAGGCTGCCCTCCGCAGCCAGCCGATCCACGCCATCGAGCACGGCTTCCTGCTTGGGTCCGCGTGCCTGTTCTGGCTCTCCGTCCTCCCTGAGAGAAAGCGCGGATCGTTACTACGCCCGTCGTCTGTGCTGTACCTGCTCGCGATGGCCGCCCAGGGGACTGTTCTCGGCATTGCGCTGGCATTCTCACGCTCCCCCTGGTATGCGGCCTACGCCGGTACTGCCGTCGCATGGCATCTCAGTCCGCTGGAGGACCAGCAGGCCGCTGGGCTCGTGATGTGGGTTCCGGCCGGAGCCGTCTATCTCGCCGCGGCGCTCGCCCTGATTGGACGCGCCATCGCCGGACCCATGAATGAACGTCGCCGAATTGGCGGCGCCGTTGGAGGCGGGGAGGACGATGTCCCCCGAGAGTATTCTTCGCAGGCCTAGGCGGACAAAGGAGTGCTGGTGAGAGCGATGCGATGGGTCACGCACTTTGCAGCTTCTACCCTCTCGTCTCTGGGCGAGCTGGCCTCGGCGGCCGGCCTCATCGCCCGCTGGGTCGCGGGCCGGTTGATGCGATTGCGTCCCGTGCTACCAAGTGCCGAGCCGCCGGCATCCGCGGTTGCGGAGAATCAGCCGCCGGTATTCGGCCGCAGCCCTCGCGCCCGCACCCGCCGCGAGCTGCTGACGCTCGCGAGCGTGGCGATGGGTGGGATCGCCGGCATCATCGTCGCCATCCCGGTCGTCGGCGCGCTGCTCGCGCCGCTTCTCCGTCCGCAGCCTCCGGAGTGGCGGCAGGTGGGCAAGATTGCTGATTTCGCAATCGGGACGACCACCGCGGTCACGTTTGAGGACCCGTCACCGTTATCCTGGGCCGGCGTCGCTTCGCAGACCGCGGCATGGCTGCGGCGCACGAGCGAGGACCAGTTTCAGGCGTTCTCAGTGAACTGCACCCACCTTGGCTGTCCGGTGCGCTGGCTATCCGAGGCCGGCCTGTTCATGTGCCCGTGCCACGGCGGCGTCTTCTACGGCGATGGAAGCCCTGCGGCGGGGCCGCCTCAACGGGCGCTGTTCCTCTACCCGGTTCGGGTTCGGGATGGGCAGGTGGAGATACAGAGCGGGCCGGTTCGTATCGTGTAGGCCATCTTCGTGTCAGGAGTTGTTTTGGAGCCGGTCACGTGCGACTGCTGACGGCAATCTGGGAATGGTTCAACGACCGAACAGGGATATGGAAGCTCATCTCTCCGTTCCTCGTGCACCCGGTGCCGCCCGAAACCATTGGGCTGAAGGCCGGCTGGATGTACCTGTTCGGGATTGCCACACTGACCGCCTTCACGGTCCAGGTCGTGACGGGAATCGCGCTGGCAACCCTCTACGTGCCATCGACGGCTAACGCCTACGACAGCCTCAAGTTCATTACCGACCAGGCGACGCTCGGGAGCGTCCTGCGGGGAATGCACTTCTGGGGCGCATCTGCCATGGTCCTCTTCGTTGGAATCCACATGATCCGAGTCTTTCTGACCGGCTCGTTCAAGTTTCCGCGCGAGATGAACTGGGTGAGCGGCGTCGGCCTGCTGATTCTGACGATGTTGATGGCGTTCACGGGCCAGCTTCTGCGCTGGGACCAAAACGGCGTCTGGTCACTATTCATTGCCGCTGCACAAGCCGCCCACGTGCCACTGCTAGGGGACTGGCTCGCGCGATTCATATTGGGCGGGGAAACCGTGGGGGCGTCGACGCTGAACCGCTTCTTTGCCTTTCACGTCTTCTTCATTCCGGCCCTGATTTTCGGCAGTATCGGATTCCACCTCTACCTGGTGTTGCACAACGGCATCTCAGAGCCACCGAGCGCGGCGCGACCGGTGGACAAGCGCAGCTACCGCACCTGGTATCAGCAGATGATCGAACGAGAGGGACGGCCGTACTTTCCGGAGGCAGCATGGCGGGAGATCGGCTTTGCGCTGCTGCTGGTCTGCGCGATCGTCCTGCTGGCCGCGCTGGCCGGCCCTCCGCATCTCGATAACCCGCCCAATCCCGCCAACGTGAACGCCTATCCGCGCCCAGATTGGTACCTGCTCTGGTACTACGCGCTGCTGGCGCTGCTTAGACCCGACTTCGAACCGTATTTCATCGTGCTCGCGCCGCTACTGGGTTTTCTGGCGCTGTTCCTCGTACCATTCGTCTCCCACAGCGGACAGCGCAGCCCCCTGCGCCGTCCCTGGGCGCCGGCGATCGTCCTCGTCGCCGTTCTGGCGATCGGCGCACTCTGGCGCTACGGCGCGGTTGCCCCCTGGTCGCCAAACTTCGCGGCGCTGCCGCTCACTCCCGAGCAGTCAGGGGCCGCTACCGGCGTCGTGGCCGAGGGCGCCAGCCTGTTCTATGCAAAGGGCTGCGAGTTCTGCCATACCGTTGACGGCCAGGGAGGGATTCGCGGTCCGAACCTGACACAAGTGGCCAACCGCATGTCGGCGGGCGAGATCACAGCAATGATCGCGGACGGGACCAGCAACATGCCGTCCTACGTCAGCACGCTGAGTCCCGAAGAGATGCAATCGATCGTCGCCTTTTTGGAGTCGCAGTCGAAGCCGGCAAAGTGGGGGGCTGCACGGTCACCGTGAGCGGGAGCGACACGAGCCGCGGTGGAGAGCGATGCTATGCTCGGAGCATGACCGCACTAGAGACCGCTCCAGAAGAGACCGCTCCCGGGGCGCCAGCCGCGATCGACGCCGAGTACCGGGCGTTACTGGCGCTGGCGCAGATGCTGCGAGACTACCCGTCGCCCGAGACGCCCGTGGAGGCACTGCAGCACGTGGCCGACCTCGCCAGGGAGCTCACCGACGCCCGCTACGCCGCGCTGGCTGTTACTGACGAGCACGATCGCACCGAGGGATTTGTCACCAGCGGCCTGACGCGTGACGAGCTTCGCGGCCTGCGCACCCCGCCCCAGGCGCACGGCCCGCTCGGCAGCCTGCGCGGCGACGGCCGCCCGGTGCGGATTAGTAACCTCGAGCAGGATCCGCACGCCTTCGGATTCCCGCCGCGACACCCGCAGATGAAGACGCTCATGGGCGTCCCCGTCTGGGCGTCGAAGCAGGTCCGCGGCAGCCTGTACGTGACCGACAAGCATGGCGCTGACCCGTTTGAGGACGAGGACGAGGCGATCCTGTCCGTGCTTGCGCTGCACGCGGCCCGCGTCATCGAGGAACGCTGGTACTAAGTGCGGCATCAACCGCATCGAGTAAGAGCCATGGCCGCCGAAGAGCAAATCAATCATCGAAATCCGTCAGAGTAAGGACCGGGCCGGCATCCAGGGGCCGATAACGGAGCCTACCGCTCGCGACGCGCTACACTCCTGCCCATGGAACAGGAACTCCTACAGCTGGTGCGCGGGCGGCGCGGACATTTTCTCTACGAATCAGGACATCATGCGGAGCTATGGTTGGACCTGGAGACGCTGTGCCAGCGCCCGGCGGGCCTACGTCCCCACATAGCTGAGCTGGCAGCGAAGCTGCAGCCGTACCGGCCGGAACTTGTCTGTGCGCCGCTGGTGGAAGGCGCCTTCATCGGCCTTCTGGTCGCGGCAGAGCTTGGCTGCGAGTTCACGTACGCGTTGCGCTCAGCTCCCGCTGAGTCTGCGGGACTGTTCTCGGTGCGATACCGTTTGCCGCCGGCGCTTGAGCCGGCTGTCCGCGGCAGGAGCGTAGCGATCGTCAACGACGTAATCAGTGCCGGCTCGGCGGTGCGCGGCACGTACCAGGACCTGCAGACCCATGGAGCCGAGGTCGTTGCCGTGGCGTCGCTTGTCGTACTTGGTGAGGAGTTCAGCCGCTTTGCGACGGAATAGGCCCTGGCCGTCGAGACGCTCGATCACTGGACGAACCCGCTCTGGACCGCGGCCGATTGCCCCTTGTGCCGGGCCGGCGTGCCACTGGAGCGGCTGGCAAACGACTGAATTTTCAACAGCCTGAAATGTTTCGATGCTCAGCGTGTCTCACTCATCATTGGGAGAGACGCGGGACTATTCCTGGGGTGGATCAACCGTGATACCGTACACGCGGTTCGCCAAATGGCGCAGCTTGCAGGCCAAAGGAGTGTCGTCAAGTGACTGAGCAGGACGTGGCAACTGTTGCCCGTAAGTGGGTGGAGGCGTTCAACGCAGCAGACTGGGGGCGCGTAGAAGCGGGACTGACCCCGGACTCCGTCTATGACGAGTTTGGGACGCAGCGGCATATCGTAGGAGACCAAGCCATCCTTGAGGTTTACCAGAATTGGAAGACTGCTATGCCTGACGTCAAGGGACAAATCAAGAATGTCCTGACGAACGGCGACTCCGCCGTGATCGAATTGACATGGGAAGGTACCCACACTGGGCCTCTCCAGACGGCGAATGGGGTAATCCCGGCCTCAGGGAAGCGCCAGGTGACGCCTGGGGCACTGGCGGTAGACGTTAAGGACGGCAAAATTCAGAGACACAGGAACTACTTTGACATGCTGACGTTCCTGCAGCAGATCGGGGCCGCGCCCGCGTAAGTGAGCCGGAGTAGCGCGCCTCTGGCCGGTTCTTCACCGGAAAGGCAAGCAGAGCGGAGATACGGGCGGTTAGGCGCGTCAGACGTCCCGGATGCCCAAATCAGCGAGGAGGAGAACGCTATGTTGAAGTGGGCTGCAACCATTATCACCGCACGCCGATTTGGCGCCGGCGTCTTCATTGTTGCTTCGCTGGCTCTCGTGGGCGGAGTGGTGCACGCCCAGGGCGTGCCTTCGCCGGCGGCGAACCCATCGGGAACTGCATGTAATCCGAGCGCCGTGGGCGGGCTGCTGCAGCAATTCGGGGTCCAGCTTGGCCACAATCTCGGCGCCTCCGACGACCAGATCCGTGCGGCGCTCCCGCAGGTCGTGCAGGAGCTCCAGCCGCAAATCGCCGCCCAGATCCAGGCAACCTGCGGGCAAGCATCCGCGTCAGGCGGCATCACGGGACTGGCAGTGCCGCCTCAGGCGCTGCTTGGGGCCGCGGCCCAGGCACTCCAGCTCGACCCCGACACCCTGCGCGGCGACCTCCAGCAAGGCTTGACCCTGAGCCAGCTTGCGCTGCAGCAGGGGGTCGAACCCGATGCGCTCGCCGACCAGCTCACCGCGGCGGCTGAGCAACTGCGGGTGCGTCAGGAACGAGAGACGATTCGTCATCTGATCGATCAGCCACTTGGGGGACAACGACCTCCTGCTGGACCATAGGACTCGAAGGCGCGATCCGGGTAGCACGGCTCAGGCAGCGACCGCGACGCAGCCGGTTCACCCCCACACGCGTGGGGACCACCCGGTGCCATGCGACCTTGGCTGTCTGGGTCGCCCCCCGCTTTGTTTTAGTCCCCACCGTCAGCGGCGGGTGCCACTTCGCAAGGCGCATCTCACGGCCGCGCCCCACGCGTTTCAATCCTCACCCACCGTCACCGGCGGGTGCCACACGGCAGCCACCAGGCGTCCATAGAGCCGTTAAAGGTTTCAATCCTCACCCACCGTCACCGGCGGGTGCCACGTGACGAGCAGGACATTGGTCCTCAAGAGGCGCGTTTCAATCCTCACCCACCCTCACCGGCGGGTGCCACGACGACGTTAGACCGGATATCACAGGCTACTACCAGGTTTCAATCCTCACCCACCGTCACCGGCGGGTGCCACTCGTCGGAGTCGTAGCGTTCGCAGCCGCGCCCATGTTTCAATCCTCACCCACCGTCACCGGCGGGTGCCACTCGGCGACGCCAGCGAGCCCCTGATGTACTCGTGGTTTCAA
>Ga0193751_1001079_pt1 | contig 18161 bp, 17 predicted proteins | sample L1c2metaG_FD_143050 | JGI IMG/M metagenome (GOLD analysis project Ga0193751, IMG submission 143050) | Soil microbial communities from a riparian zone of the East river system, Colorado, United States - L1c2 | ecosystem: Environmental > Terrestrial > Soil > Riparian zone | place: USA: East River... | reverse complement strand
TCGACGCCGCGGCCGCGGCCGGCCTGGCTCCGATCAAGATCAACATGGTCGTCAAGCGCGGCATGAACGAGGGCGAAATCCTGCCGATGGCGCGCCGGTTCAAGGGCAGCGGGCACATCCTGCGCTTCATCGAATATATGGATGTGGGCCACACCAACGGCTGGCGCATGGACGATGTCGTGCCTTCGGCCGAAGTCATACGTGCAATCGCCCGCGAGCTTCCGCTGGAACCGCTCGATCCCAATTATCCCGGAGAAGTCGCGCAGCGCTGGCGCTATGCCGACGGTATCGGTGAAGTCGGCGTCATCTCGTCGGTGACACAGGCTTTCTGCCGCGATTGCACGCGCGCCCGCCTCGCGACCGACGGCAAGCTCTATACCTGCCTCTTCGCGACAACCGGTCACGATCTGCGCTCGTTGCTGCGCACCGGAAGCAGCGACGACGAGATCGGCAACTACCTCGCGGCGATCTGGCATCGCCGGGAAGACCGTTATTCCGAAGTCCGATCGCAGAACACGCTGGCGCTGCCGAAGATCGAGATGAGCTACATCGGCGGGTGAGTGGCCGCTGTCTCATGCATGTCAAGGCGCTCATCGAATTCCTGACCGGGCTCGAGCAGAACAACAACCGGCCGTGGTTCGCCTGGAACAAGCCGGCTTACGACGTGCTGCGCGAGGAATTCGAAGCGCTGGTCGGCGATATCGCCGCCAGAGTATCGAAGTTCGACCCCGCGCTAGGGACGGTCGATCCGAAAAAAGCGATGTTCCGCATCTACCGCGACACGCGATTTTCCAAGGACAGGACGCCTTACAAGACGCACTTCAGCGCGGCGATTCGCGATCGCGCCAAGCGCGGACTGGAGCCCGGATACTACTTTCATATCGACCACCGGGGCACACTTCTCGTCGGCGGAGGAATCTATCGGCCGCAGCCCGAGATACTGTCGCGCATCCGCCGTCATATCGCCGCGAAGCCGCAGACGTTGACGCGGCTGCTGCGCAACCGGCGGTTTCGAAGGACCTACGACGGTTTGTCACAGGAAGATGCGCTGGTGCGGCCCCCGAAAGGATTCAGCGCGGACACGCCGCATATCGATGCCATCAAGCTCCAGCATTTCTTCGGCATGGTGGAGATAAACCTCAAGAGGCACCCGCCGAAGAATCTCGCAGCCGATGTCGCCGCGCATTTCCGCGACCTACTGCCGCTGATGGAATGGCTGCGCGAGGCTGCGGCCGACCCAGGCCGCAAGAATGATTGACGCTCTTGGCCCTCACCCCTTCCCTCTCTCTCAGAGGGCGAGGGGAAATGTCGTCCGGCGCTTCCGCGCCGCGGCAGGGATCTGCCCTCACCCCTATCCCCTCACCCCCGCCCCTCTCCCGGAGGGCGAGGGGAGATTCGTGCGGCTTCGCCGTTCGATCGGCTGGAAGGGAACATCGTGCGCGCCTTCGGCGCGATCATAGAATTGAACGCCCCCGATCCGCTCTATCGTCCGCTGCTTACGCAGGCCGCGCGCCCGTCGACCTACGACGTGACCGCGCAACCAGCGTCTGCTCGACAAGCTCGAAGACATCGTCTCGGTCCAGGTCGATTGGGACGTGAACGCGGTCGTGATCGCCACGCGCCATGGGCTCGCCGATCTCGACGCCAAGCTCGGCAAGCGTACCGCGACCAGCGGCTGCGGGCAGGGCACCGTGTTCGGCGACCTGATGCAGGAGATCGATTCAGTGCGCCTGCCTGCCGATGCAAGGCTCACTCGCAGCACACTGCAAGCCCTGCTCGACCGCGTACGCTTGCACGAAACGATCTACAAGCAGGCGGGCGCGGTGCACGGTTGCGCATTGGCCAGCAACGGCGACGGCGCGAGCGACATCATCTACTTTGTCGAGGATGTCGGGCGCCACAACGCGGTCGACGCCATCGCCGGCCTGATGTGGCTCGATCGCGTCGACGGCGCCGACAAGATTTTCTATACGACCGGCCGCCTTACCTCGGAGATGGTCATCAAGGCGGCGCAGATGGAAATCCCTTTTCTGGTGTCGCGCTCGGGATTGACGCAGATGGGCTATGAGATTGCGCAGAAGGTCGGCATCACCATGATCGGCCGCGCGACGGGAAAGCATTTCCTGCTGTTCTCGGGCGGCGAGCGGTTTCGCGGCGGATCGTGACCGCCGACGCAACCGCGTGGCGGCGCGCACAGTAAAATCAGCCATGGGACTCGGCCTGTCGATCACCGGTATCGTGCTCGCCGGCGGACAAGGGCGGCGCATGGGCAGCGTCGACAAGGGATTGGTGCCGCTCCTGGGACGGCCCATGGTGGCGCACGTCATCGAGCGTCTCGCGCCGCAGGTCGATGAGATCCTGATCAACGCCAACCGCAACATGAGCCAATACATGGCGCTCGGGCACGCGGTGATACCCGATGCGATCGGCGGCTATGCGGGCCCGCTCGCCGGATTGCACGTCGGACTGACGCACGCGGCGAATCCGCTGGTCGCCACGGTGCCGTGCGATTCACCGTTTCTCCCCCGCGACCTCATCGCCCGCCTTTCCGCGGCGATACAGGATCACGCCGCCGATATCGCGGTGGCGCGCACCTTCGATCAACCGCATCCGGTATTCGCGCTGGTTCGCCGCGAAGTACTGCCGCATCTGACACAATTTCTGCAAGACGGCGGACGCAAGATCGACGCCTGGTACGCCACGCTCAAAGCAACCGAAGTCGCCTTCGACGATCAGGCGGAAGCTTTTCGGAACATCAATACGGCCGACGAGCTCAGACAAGCCGGAGTGGGCGGATCATGACGGCGCCCAGGACGCTGCGCGAAGCGTCGTGCGCCGACGATTACGACCCGAATGCGATGCCGGTGGCGAAGGCGCGCGAGCTCATAAGAACGTTTCTTTCACCGCTCACCGCGGTCGAGCGTCTCCATATCCGGCAATCCCTCGGGCGCGTGCTCGCAGGGGACGTCGTGTCGCCCATCGCCGTTCCGGGTCATGACAACTCGGCGATGGACGGCTACGCGCTGCGCTTCGCCGATCTCGCGGCCGACGGCGAAACGGTCCTGAGCCGCGTCGGCGAGTCGTTTGCCGGTAAGCCATGGGCCGGCGTCCTGGGCGTCGCCGAATGCGTGCGAATTTTCACCGGCGGTGTCATGCCGCGAGGCGCCGATACGGTGGTCATGCAGGAGCGCGCCAGCGAAAGTGCGAGCCGCGTGCGCGTCGCCGCCGGAGCGGTGTCGAAGGCAGGTCAGAACCGTCGCTTCGCGGGCGAAGACCTCAAGGCGGGCCAGACGGTGTTTCGCGACGGACAGCGGATGCGTCCGGCGGAAATCGGCATGCTTGCCTCGCTCGGTATCGGCGAGATCAGCGTGTATCGCAAGCTGCGCGTCGCCTTTTTCTCGACTGGCGACGAGCTCAAGTCGATCGGCACGACGCTCGCACCCGGCGAAATCTACGACAGCAATCGCTACACGCTCTATGGCATGTTGACGCGGCTCCATTGCGAGGTCATCGACATGGGTGTGATCGAGGACACGCCCACCGCGGTGGAATGCGCGCTCGCCAACGCGGCGGAAGCCGCCGACGTCGTGATCACCTCCGGCGGAGTTTCGGTCGGCGAAGCCGATTACATCAAGGCGATTCTGGACAAATTGGGCGAGGTCCTGTTCTGGAAGATCGCCATGAAGCCCGGCCGGCCGCTCGCGTACGGGCGAATCGGGAACGCGCACTTCTTCGGATTGCCGGGTAATCCGGTGGCGGTGATGGTGACGTTCTATCAGTTCGTGCGCGATGCGCTTTTCGTGCTGCAGGGCGATCGCAGCGCGCAGGCGCAGCCGACGTTCAAGGTCGCTTTGTCCGCGCCGATCAAGAAAGTGCCGGGCCGCACCGAATTCCAGCGGGGCATTCTGACCTCCGACAGCAACGGAGCCTGGAGCGTGCGGACCACCGGAGATCAAGGCTCGGGAATCCTGTCGTCGATGTCGCAGGCCAATTGCTTCATCGTTCTCGGCACCGACACCGGCAATGTGGCTGCGGGCGAATTGGTCGAGATACAGCTGCTCGAAGGATTCGTTTGACGCCCGGCGCGCCACGCGCGCCTTCCTTGCGCGACGCGTTGCGCTATTGGTGGAAGCTCGGGTGGATCAGCTTCGGCGGCCCCGCCGGACAGATCGCGATCATGCACAACGACCTTGTCGATCGCCTGCACTGGATCTCCGAGCGCCGCTTTCTGCACGCGCTCAACTACTGCATGGTGCTGCCGGGACCGGAAGCGCAGCAGCTCGCTACCTACATCGGCTGGCTGATGCATCGAACCTGGGGCGGGATCGCCGCCGGTGCGCTGTTCGTGCTGCCGTCGCTGTTCGTGCTGATCGGATTGTCGTGGGCGTACATGGCGTATGGTCACGTGCCCGCGATCGCGGGCGTGCTCTACGGCATCAAGCCCGCGGTGACGGCGATCGTGCTTCACGCGGCGTGGCGCATTGGATCGCGCACGCTTGCCTCGCCGGCGCTTTGGATCCTCGCCGCGTCCGCATTCGTGGCGATCTTCGCGTTCGAAGTGCCGTTTCCCGCGATCGTGCTGTCCGCAGGCGCGATCGGCATGCTTGGCGGCAAGCTCGCGCCGTCGCAATTCACCATGAGCGGCGGACACACAGCCAACGAAGCGCCGCATGCGCCGGCGGTCATCGACGACGATACGCCGACACCGGCGCACGCTCGCTTTCGCGTCTGGCGTCTCGCCGCGGTTATCGGTGTCGGTCTCGCGCTGTGGGGCGGCACGCTTGGGTTTCTGGCCTACACCTTTGGCGGCAGCGCTGCGTTGACGCAAATGGGCTGGTTCTTCACCAAGGCGGCGCTGATCACTTTCGGCGGCGCCTACGCGGTGCTTCCCTACGTCGTCCAGGGCGCGGTGGGGACCTTCGGCTGGCTTACGCCATCGCAAATGATCGACGGACTCGCGCTCGGCGAGACAACGCCCGGGCCGCTGATCATGGTCGTTGCGTTCGTCGGCTTCGTCGGCGGTTGGATCAAGCAATTGTTCGGCCCGGAGCATTTGTTTCTCGCCGGCGCGACCGCGGCGGCGGTGGTGACGTGGTTCACTTTCCTGCCGTCATTCGTCTTCATCCTCGCCGGCGGGCCGATGGTGGAATCGACGCATGGACAACTAAAGTTTACCGCGCCGCTCACCGCGATCACGGCCGCGGTGGTCGGGGTGATACTCAATCTCGCGATATTTTTTGCCTACCATGTCCTGTGGCCGGAAGGATTCGCAGCCCGCTTCGACGTCGTGTCGGCGTTGATCGGCATCGCTGCCGCGGTTGCGCTGTTCCGCTATCGAGTCGGCGTGATCCCGGTGATCCTCTCGAGCGCCGGCGCGGGGCTGGTATTCACGCTGATCCGCGGCGCGTGATCCCCTGCACGGCCCGAACGATCGGAGTGCGCAAGCTCGCGCTCCGTGCGATCCAGGAGATGCTCGGCCTTGCCCCAGGCAGCGAGCACGAGCGCCACACCCGAGGATGCGAGCATCAGCAGGCCCAGCCCGTCACCGCCGGCGTCCTCGAACAAACGCCGCGCCGCGATCGCGATCAGCGACATGCCAACGAACGCCGCCAGCACCCATAGTTGAAGCGCGAACAGGGACCAGACATAAGGCTGTCTGCCCTCATCATCCGGCGCGTTGTCGAGCGCGGACGTATGAAAAATGTGATTGTTTTCGCCGTTCATCGCATGTTCTCCAATGCAATTTCCGTTCAATTTCCGTTGCGCCGTCAGTAGTAGCGGCTTCCCACCGCGCGGTCGAGGCGACGGATACGCTCCTCGAGCTCGAAGATGTCCTGCGAGTTTGCAAGGTATTGCTCGCGGTCGCGCAGCGCCAAGCGCCAGAACCAGCGGTCGATGCGCTCGAAAAATCCCGGGGAACGCGGCGGCGATACATTCGTTCGCCGCGGGTTACGCTCGCGCCCTGTCGTTGGGTCCGGCCGTGTCGGACTCAATGCATCCGCAGACCGCGTCAACGCTCCGCTCCAGACGGGTTCGTTAAAGACAAATTTCATGGTCGCCATGTCCACTCCACGATGCACGTCGCATCTGCAATCGAATTTATGGGCAACACCGGGCGCGCGTCCAATCGTATTTCCGGAAGATCGGGATCGGATCTGCCGATGTCTCGCTTCGCAGCGTACGAAGCGCGTTCGCAATCGGACAGCGCGCCGCGTTTCGAGCGTAGGCGCTCTACCGTAATCCGCGCTCGAGCGCGCGCTGGCGGCGCTCCAGATCGAAGAGGTCGTCTGACTGCGCAAGATAGGCCTCGAACCTGCGCAACTCCTGACGCCACAGCCACGTGTCGAACCGGTCGAGCCACCCGCGCGATGCGGTTTTCGGCGCCGCCTTCGTCACCGGAGCGCGACGGCCCGATCGCAAAATGCCGTGCGTTGTGAGCATGGCGAGAAGCCCCAGGACGCCCGATTCCTGCAATCCAAATTCAGTATTTCTCATCATCTTGCCCTCTATCCGCAGCCGTGTTGTTGCGCTGCACAATTTCAATATAGGGGCGCGGATCGATAATATCCAATCGAGCCTTACAATGAAGGTGATAGCTGACGCTTATGCAGTCTCAACCCGCTGATCCAGCAGAGATAGATTGAGGCGGCTACGCCGCGCGCGGCCCGCGAAAGGAAGAAAAAGCCTAGCGACGTCCCGCGGAAAGCACGCCGGACACGTCCTGCACCAGCGAGAGCGCGCGCTTGAGTTGCTCGAGCCCCTGCACCTCGAGCGTGAAGGACATGCGTGCCTGGAGGTTGCGCGTGAGGGTGTTGACCGCGGTCACATTGATCTTCTCGCGCGAAAACACTTCGGAGATATCGCGCAGCAGTGCCTGCCGGTCCATCGCTTCGACCACGACATCCACCGGGAAGACCTCGTCGCGTTTGGTGCCCCAATCGGCGCTGATCAGACGCTCGGGTTGGCGCTCCTGCATCCGCGCAATATTGCTGCAGCTCTGCCGGTGGATTGAAATACCCTTGCCGCGCGTGACGAAGCCCACGATGGCGTCGGGGGGCGCGGGCTTGCAGCAGCGCGCGAGCCCAGTCATCAGTCGATCGACGCCGACGATGAGAATGCCGCTGCCGGCGCCGGTGCTCTTGCTCTGGCGCGGGATCATGGCCTCGGCGGCGGCGGAGTCGGTCGGCGTTTCGCCGTGCTTCGCTGCAGCGTGAATCGCGGTCTGGACCTGGCGCGAGTTCACGTCGGCGCGCGCAACCGCAGCAAAAAACTCGTCGAGCTTGTCGAAGCCGGCTTTTTCAGCGACCGTTTCCAGATTGAGCGCGGTCATGCCGGCGCGCTGGAGCTCGCGTTCGACGCTTGCGCGTCCGTGCGCGATCGTCTCCTCGAGCTGCTGTGCCTTGAACCACTGCCGCACCTTGGTGCGCGCGCGGTGGCTCACGACGAAGCCGAGCTCCGGATTGAGCCAGTCCCGCGACGGCCCTCCCTGCTTCACCGCAATGATCTCCACGCGCTGACCGCTGCTGAGCGCCGTGTTCAACGGGACCATCGCGCCGTCGACGCGCGCGCCTCGGCAACGGTGCCCGAGGCTGGGGTGCACCGAGTAGGCGAAATCGACCGCCGTCGAGCCACGCGGTAAATCGACGATCCTGCCTTGCGGCGTCAGCACATAGATCGTATCGGTGAACAGGCTGGACTTGAACTGCTGCAGCCATTCGCCGGCGTCGGCGACGGCATCCTTCCAGTCGAGCACTTGTCGCAGCCAGGCGATTTTTTCCTCGTAACCCGGATCCCGCCGGCCCAAAGCGCCTTCCTTGTAGCGCCAATGCGCGGCGACGCCGTATTCCGAGTGCTGGTGCATGTCGTACGTTCGGATCTGTACTTCGAGCGGCTGGCCTTCGGGACCGATCACGGCCGTGTGCAGCGACCGGTAGCCGTTGGCTTTCGGCTTGGCGATGTAGTCGTCGAATTCCCTTGCGAGCGGCGTCCAGAGGTGATGCACCAGCCCCAGCGCTGCGTAACAGTCCTTGACGGTCTCCACGAGGATGCGCACCGCGCGGATGTCGTGGAGCGAATCGATGCCCGCGTGCTTGCGACGCATCTTGTTCCAGATGCTGTAGATGTGCTTCGGACGCCCGGAAACGTCGGCGTGCAAGCCGGCAGCCGCGAGCTCGTGCTTGAGCGTCGCCTTCACTTCCTCGATGTAGTGCGCCCGGTCGAGCCGGCGCTCATCGACGAATTCCGCGATCTGCTTGTAGGTATGCGGCTCGAGCGCGCGAAGCGAAAGATCCTCGAGCTCCCATTTGAGCTGCCAGACGCCGAGCCGATTGGCCAGAGGCGCGAACAAATCCTGCGTCTCGCGCGCGGCCTGGAGGCGATTGTCGCCTTCGTTCCCGACCAGAAACCGCAGCGCTTGCGTGCGCTCGGCAAGCTTGATGAGCACCACGCGAATGTCGCCGACCATCGCCAGCAGCATCTTGCGCAGATTCTCCGCCTGAGCGTCGCGATCCTCTTTCGCTGCAGTCGCGCCGGTGATTTGCCCCGCGCGGATCGCACCCATGCGCGCGACACCGGTGACCAGTTGCGCGATGCCGGCGCCGAATTTTGCGGCAAGCTTGTCGGCGTCGAAGCCGTCGAGGTGCGGCGCGCCGAGTAAAACGGCGGCGCGCACCGAATCGGCGTCGAGCTTGAGCCCGGCGACGATGGCGGCGGTTGCCAGCGCGCGGTCGAGCCAGGGCTCGCCGTCGGCGGTGCACCGGTCGCCGTACAACTCACGAGCATGATCCACAACTGCAGCGACGGCCGCGCGATCTGCCGGCGCAAGAGCTTGTCCGACCTGCGCGTTCCACGCAGCCAGCGCTTCGGGCGACGCGCTTTCAGGCGCGCCATGCAAGACGGCAACCATGGGCCGATTATAAGACGGGCTTCGAGGGCGGTTTAGCGTCGGTTCTGCTAAGCGTATTCGTTCGGCAGATGCGTGGCGGACAATGAATCGCCCGCGAGTCGCGAAAGCGGCGAATTATGGGCGCAAGCCGACCAGCCTATGCGGCGTCCTTCGTTGCGATCGTCACGATGATAGGCGCATCGTTTCGGCCTCATGCGTCCTCGGCCTTCTAATGAGCACTCCGAAAATGAGTAACACTTCCTGCCCTCACCCGCCGCGCTTTCGCGCGTCGGCCTCTCCCGGAGGGAGAGGCGTTGTGGAGGGAACCCGCTGAGAGGCGACGGAGGGAAACTCCTCTCCCCGTGGGAGAGGGGAAGGGGTGAGGGCGTCAGCTATTCGCGCGGGGCCCCTGCTTCCCGGCTCACGCCGCGGCCTCCTTCAGCTGCGGCAAAATATTTACCGTCGAGTTGTCGGCCTCATGCGTCCTCGGCCTCCTATTCCATCATCGTAGTTTAGGAGGATGCGTGTCGGCCTCGTTGCGTCGACTCGCAATTCCCGGCCGATCCCGCTTCGCGGGTGGCCGGCGACGTCCGGTGACTCGCGCCGCTACTCGCAATTCCCGGCCGATCCCGCTTCGCGGGCCCCTCGTCCGGTGACTCGCGCCGCTACTGGCAATTCCCCGTCGACCCCACGCTTCGCGTGGGGCCCCGCGCCGGGTAGCTCACGCCTCGGCCTCCTTCACCTCTGGCGAAATATTTACCGTCGAGTTGTCGGCCTCATGCGTCGATTCGCAATTCCCCGTCGATCCCCTCGCTTCGCGTGGGGCCCCTCGCCGGGTGGCTCACGCCGCGGCCTCCTTCACCTCTGGCGAAATATTTACCGTCGAGTTGTCGGTCTCATGCGTCGATTCGCAATTCCCCGTCGATCCCCTCGCTTCGCGTGGGGCCCCTCGCCGGGTGGCTCACGCCGCGGCCTTCGCCACCGCCTGAGATACCGCGTCGGCGATGCCCTTGGCGCAGCGGTCGGCAAGATGCGCTTCGCGAGCTTCGACCATCACCCGCAGCACCGGCTCGGTGCCCGACGGCCGCAACAACACGCGGCCCGAGCCGTCGAGAAGGCGGACGGCGTCCTGCTCGGCGCGTTGTATGGTGTCGCTGGACCGCCAGTCGAATCCCTTGCGCATCGGAACGTTGATGAGACGCTGGGGAAACAGCGGCGCATCGGCGGTCGCGAAGGAAAGCGCGGTCTTCTGCTCCCGCAGCGCGCGCAACACCGCGAGCGCGGCGACGATGGCGTCGCCGGTCGTGTGCTTGTCGAGACAGATGATGTGGCCCGAATTCTCGCCGCCGAGCATCCATTTCCTTTCGCGCATCGTCTCCAGCACATAGCGATCGCCGACGGGCGCGCGCGCGAGCAAGATGCCGCGCCGGGACAACGCCTGCTCAAGACCGAGATTGCTCATGAGCGTCCCCACGACGCCGCCGAACATGCCGCCGCGCCGCCAGTAATCGAGCGCGATGACGTAGAGAAGCTCATCCCCGTCGTACACCCTGCCCTCGGCGTCGACCATCATCAGCCGGTCGCCGTCGCCGTCGAGCGCGAGCCCTATGTCGGCGTGATGCTCGATCACCGCCGCCTGCAGATGCTCGGGATGCGTGGCGCCGACGTCCGCGTTGATATTCAGGCCGTCGGGCTCATTGCCGATCGCGATCACCTCCGCGCCCAGCTCGTGAAACACAGGTGGAGCGACGTGATATGCCGCACCGTGGGCGCAATCCACGACCACCTTCAGTCCCTTGAGATCGAGCTCGTTCGGGAAGGTGCTCTTGCAGAATTCGATGTAGCGCCCGGGCGCGTCGTTGACGCGGTAAGCCTTCCCGAGCTGTGCCGATGCGACGCAGGAAATCGACTCGGTCATGCGCCGCTCGATCGCGTGCTCTACCTCATCGGGAAGCTTGGTGCCGGCCGCTGAAAAAAACTTGATGCCGTTGTCTTCGAAGGGATTGTGCGAGGCGCTGATCACGATCCCGGCAGACAGCCGCAGCGCGCGCGTGAGATATGCCACCGCCGGCGTCGGCAACGGACCCGAGAGATAGACGTCAACGCCGGCCGCGGAAAGGCCGGCCTCGAGCGCGGCTTCCAGCAAATACCCGGAGATACGCGTGTCCTTGCCAATCAATACCGCGGGCGTCTCGCCCGGATGCGCTTCCGATTCCGCGGCAAAGACGCGCCCGGCAGCGTAGCCCAGGCGTAGCACCAGCTCCGGGGTGATGGGCGCTTCGCCGACGCGCCCGCGGACACCGTCGGTCCCGAAATAGGTTTTGCTCATCGCTCGTTCAAGCCTCGTCTCTGTCAAAATTCATGCACCGCGCGCCAGACTTTCAACGCATCGACGGTTTCACGCACGTCGTGAACGCGCACGATCGACGCGCCGCGGGACACCGCCGCCAACGCCGCGGCGACACTACCGGTCGTGCGATCGTCGACGGCGCGTCCGGTAAGCGCACCGATGGTCGATTTCCGGGACAGCCCGACCAGTACCGGATAGCCCAGCGCGACGATCCGCGGAAGACCGCGCAACAAGTCGAGATTATGTTCCACAGTCTTGCCGAAACCAAAGCCCGGGTCGAGCACGATGCCATCATGGTCGATGCCGGCAGCCGCGCACGCGGACGCGCGCTCGGACAGGAATGCGCCGACCTCGGCGACGACGTCGGTGTATTCCGCAAGCTGCTGCATGTTCTCCGGTTCGCCGCGCATATGCATCAGGCAAACGCCGACGCCCGTGCCCGCTACAGCCTCGAGCGCCCCGTTGCCGCGCAGCGCGCTGACGTCGTTGATCATGCTCGCGCCGGCGGCAATCGCGGCGCGCATCACCTCGACCTTGCGCGTATCGACTGAAATCGGCACAGCCTTGTTGTCGCATGCGGAGCGCACCGCTTGCAACAAGGGAATGACGCGCCCGAGCTCTTCGTCTTCGGTCGTCGGCGCCGCGCCGGGCCGCGTGGACTCGCCGCCGATGTCGATGATGGCGGCGCCGTCGGAGAGCATCTCCCGCACGCGTCCGATTGCGTCAGCCTCGGAGAGAAAGCGCCCGCCGTCGGCAAACGAATCCGGCGTGACATTGAGCACGCCCATAACCTGCGCTCGCGAGAGGTCCAGGGTGAAACAGCCAAGACGCAGGATCGCCGGCATAAAAAATAAAGGGTGTGCGAACGCACACCCTTTGTCTTTGAATCAGCCTGCGATCAGGCGGGTTTCGCCGAAGGCGCGGCATCCGGACCCGTGTCAGGGCCGAAAGTGCTTCCCGCCGGCGACGTCGTAGGCTTGGGCGGCCGCGGCGGGCGGCCCTGCATGATGTCCTCCACCTGGTCGGCGTCGAGGGTCTCCATCTCGAGCAACGACTTCGCCATCGCCTCGACCTTGTCGCGGTTGGCCTCGATGAGCTTTCTCGCCAGCGAGTATTGCTCATCGATGATGCGGCGGATCTCGAGGTCGACCTTTTGCATCGTCGCTTCCGACACGTTCTTTTGCGTCGCGATCGAGCGGCCGAGGAAGACTTCGCCTTCGTTCTCCGCGTAGACCATCGGCCCCAGCGTGTCCGACATGCCGTAGCGGGTGACCATGTCGCGCGCCATCTGTGTCGCGCGCTCGAAGTCGTTACCCGCGCCGGTGGTCATCTGGTGCATGAAGATTTCTTCGGCGATGCGGCCGCCGAAAAGAACCGCAATCCGCTGCAGCAGGTAATCGCGATCGAAGGAATAGCGGTCGGCCTCGGGAAGCTGCATGGTCACGCCGAGCGCGCGCCCGCGCGGAATGATCGTCACCTTGTGCACCGGGTCGGATTTGGGCAGGAGCTTCGCTACCACGGTGTGGCCCGACTCGTGATACGCGGTGTTGCGCTTCTCTTCCTCGGACATGACCATCGATTTGCGCTCCGCGCCCATCATGATCTTGTCCTTGGCCATTTCGAAATCGTCCATGTCGACCAGACGCTTGCTCTTGCGCGCGGCGAAGAGCGCCGCCTCGTTGACGAGGTTGGCAAGATCGGCGCCGGAAAACCCCGGCGTGCCTCGCGCGATCACCTCCGCCTTGACATCGCCCGCAAGCGGGACCTTGCGCATGTGCACCAGCAGGATCTGCTCGCGGCCGCGAATGTCAGGCAGCGGCACCACGACCTGACGGTCGAAGCGGCCCGGACGCATCAGCGCCGGGTCGAGCACGTCGGGACGGTTGGTTGCCGCAATGACGATCACACCCGAGTTGCCCTCGAAACCGTCCATCTCGACGAGTAATTGGTTCAGCGTTTGCTCGCGCTCGTCGTTGCCGCCGCCGAGGCCGGCGCCGCGCTGGCGGCCCACCGCGTCGATTTCGTCGATGAACACGATGCATGGCGCGCTTTTCTTCGCCTGCTCGAACATGTCGCGCACGCGCGCCGCGCCCACGCCGACAAACATCTCGACAAAGTCGGAGCCGGAAATCGAGAAGAAAGGTACTTTGGCCTCGCCTGCGATCGCCTTGGCGAGCAGCGTCTTGCCGGTGCCCGGATTGCCGACCATGAGCACGCCGCGCGGAATGCGACCGCCCAGCTTCTGGAACTTCGACGGATCGCGCAGGAACTCGACCAGCTCGGCGACTTCTTCCTTCGCTTCGTCGCAGCCGGCGACATCGGCGAAGGTCACGGTATTGTTGGACTCGTCGAGCATGCGCGCCTTGCTCTTGCCGAACGAGAATGCGCCGCCGCGCCCGCCGCCCTGCATCTGGCGCATGAAGAAAATCCATACGCCGATCAGGAGCAGCATCGGGAACCAGGAAATGAACACCTGCGCCAGGAAGCTCTGCTCTTCCTCGGGCTTGGCCTGCACCTTGACACCGTCCTTGACCAGGTCGCCCACCATCCAGATGTCACCCGGGCTGTACGTGACGTTGGTCTTCTTGTCGGTGCCGACCCACTTGATGGTGCGGCCTTCGATGGTGGCCGACTCGACGCGGCCTTGCTTCGCCTGGTCCATGAATTCCGAGTACGAGACGGCGTCGCGCGTGGTCTGCCGCGCATCGAACTGTTTGACGACCGTGAGTACCACCAAGCCGATGACCAGCCAGATTCCGACGTTCTTGAGCAAATTGTTCAACGTTGTCCTTCGAGCCCCAAAGGGCGATTACCCTTCGAATTTTAGACCTTAGCGCGATCGCGCGCCAGACGACCTAACTTCTGCAAACTGTCGCTAACAAACGACAAATCCCGAAAACCCTTCCCAACAAGAAAAACCTCACGGCTCCGATCGCGGGACGCCTTGGGCTTTCGTACGTAAACCTTGTCGAAATGGATCTGCAACTGGCGCTGAAATTCCGTGAAGCCGGCACCCTGGAATGCCTTCACCACCATGTCCCCGCCGGGCCGCAGCCATTGCGTTGCGAAATCCAGCGCCAGCTCGCCGAGATGCACGCTTCGCGCCTGATCCGTGGCGTCTATACCGCTCAAGTTGGGGGCAAGGTCCGACAGGACAAGATCGACCTTTTTGCCGTGCAGGCAGGACGCCAGCGCAGCCAGCGCCGAGTCCTCGCCAAAGTCTCCCTGGATGAACTGCACGCCGGCGATGGGATCCATCGGCAAGAGGTCGAGCGCAACGATGATGGCCGATGGGCCCAGGCGCTCTCGCAGGAGCTGACACCAGCTTCCGGGTGCGGCGCCTAAATCGACCGCCGCCATGCCGGGGCGCAACAGCTTGTCCTTATCGGCGAGCTCGGCGAGCTTGAACGCTGCCCGCGAGCGGTACCCCCTGGCCTTTGCCTCCTGGACCCAGTGGTCCGAAACATGCTCATGCATCCAGGCCTTGCCGAATTTGTGTTTTTTACCGGCAGGATTGAGCGCTTTGTTGCGAGCAGGCATCGGCGGGATTGTAGTTTTAGCCACGGCTGTGGCGCTGCGCATGTGCACGTTACGCCGTGGCTTCGCGAGCAACAAGCGGATACGAAACCTTCGACGAAGGAGTCGCCATGAAAACGTACAACGTCACCGTTCCAGAGATCGGGATTGTCGCCGCGACGCGCGGCATGGCCGGGGCCGGCGCGGGCCTGCTCCTCGCCGACGTGATCCCGCGGGAGACGCGCCGCGCCGTCGGCTGGACGCTGCTCGCCGTCGGTCTGCTCACGACCATCCCGATCGCGATGGCGCTTTTCGGAAAGCGCGAGCCCGCAACGCTCGCGGACCAATGAGCATTCCGGAAGGAGTGAGACTTCTTGCGCTCACCCGCCGCGTTTCGTGCGCCCTCACCGGCTGCGCTTTTGGGCGCCCTCACCCGACGCGCTTCCGCGCGTCGGCCTCTCCCAGAGGGAGAGGCGTTGTGGAGGCAACCCGCTGGGCGACAGAGGGAAACCCCTCTCCCAGCGGAGAGGCGTTGCGGAAGGAAGCCGCTGAGAGGCCACGAGGAGAGCCCCTCTCGCGTGGGACAGGGGCAGGGTGAGGGCGGATCTGTCAGCAACGCGAGGCCAGCTTAAAGCCCTCGACGTAATCGCTATTTGATGCTGGCGGTAGTCGGCTGGGAGATCCGCTTGAGCTCACCGCGCAGGAACTCGGCGCTGGGAATGAGCTTGCCGTCGATAAACCGCACCAGATACGGCCTGCCGGTCGTCGACGAGCCGGTGCCGACATGGTCGATAAAGTCTTCGACGGTTTTTATCTGCGATCCGGCAAAGGCGAGCTTGGTGCGCAGGTGAAGTCCCGCCTCGCGCGAGGAGTAGGCAACATCGTTGCGCAGGAACTGCAGGTCACTGCGGCCTTCGACAACGCGAATGAGCGCATCGATCCTAGCGGACTCGGTGACCGGTGCCGGAGATTCGGCCGAAGCACTCGAAGCAAGGACCATCGATGCAAGCACAACGACGCAAACTGCCGCGAAGCGGGTCAATGGTTTGATATACGAAAGCATGCCGTGCGTTCCTCCTGGAATAAGCGACATCAGAGTGCCCGTCGCGGAAAAAGTTCACCGCAACGGCGGAGGACGGCCGCCGCCGCGCGGGACCTCCCGATGATGGGCTTCCCGGACATCGTCTATCATGCCTGGGAAACGCCGGGGCGTCGTCATATGCTGGCGTTCCGCCGCTATTTCGCCTGTCCGTGGCGATCGCATGCATCCCATATCCTTATAACCTCGGTTAATGATAACGGATGACTCCACTGGAACAACAAACGCAGGCGCCGCTGGATCGCTGCTGCAACAAAAGCGCGGTCCTCGGCGGAATCCTGCATCCGCAGCCGATCGATGAGCCGCCAGCGAACTGCATGTGCGACAACGGCTTTGGCGAGGATAAATTGCGAGCCTACGTTTCCGCACTCTTTGTGCGGGCTGAGGAATGACGATGAACACGGAAAAAATCAAGGTGCGGATAACGGAGAGCGGCAAGGTGATCGAGGTGGTGGTTCTGAACAAGCGAGCCGACCGGATAGAAGTCGTCATCGGTGAAGGCGTGCACAACGTCCGATGCGAGATGGTGCCAACGCGCAACAGCCTCGCATACGTAGGAAAGGCGATGGGCCGTGAGATCGTTTACGAACGAAGCCGCGACCAGGTCCAGGCCGACATCAAGCGGGTCGATCCCAACTTGTACAATTCAAAGCGCCGCTGATCGCAGTTATCAGCTTGAGAACAAAAGAACGGCGACCGTTTCGTTCGGTGCGGCGCGATTCGCAATGCTGAAGGTTGCTCTGGTTTGGAAAATTTACCTGTTGCGCTTCCGCGGCCGTGGTGTTGCCCCGACGATCCACCAACAAACGCAAATGCACAGGCATCACCGCTGCTCATTGAACAAACGCGGTCGAATCCCAGTCTCAACGGAGCATCGAGGGAGTCGGCAATGCAAATAGCAGGCGTACGTTCCGGTCCAAACGCGCGCACGGCGACGGCTGCGAGCCGAATCCCGCAAGTCATACGTGTCACGGCGGCGATCATCGGCGCCGCACTCGTGTTTGTCTCGGCAGGCGGGCATGCGGCGACGGCCGAGGAGGCCGACGTATCGGACCTGCCCAAATCATGGGCCGCGCTGGCGACCGAGCCAACGGGCCGCGCCCCAGAACCACCGAAGCCCGATACGTCGGCCACGATCGAGGCACGAAAAAGCTACCTTATCCCCGCGCTTGAAATCGTCGGCTTCGATATCCTGGTCAACGTCGTCAACCGGCCGTTGAGCAGCGATTACCACAGCAATTTCTCGACGATCCGCCACAACCTGCACAGCAGCTGGGTCGTGGACAGCGATCCGTTCAAGACCAACCAGCTCGGGCATCCGTACCAGGGATCGATGTATCACGCCTTCGCCCGATCGGCGGGCCTCAACTACTGGGAATCGTTGGGGTACACATTCGTGGGCAGCGCCGCGTGGGAAATCGCCGGCGAAAAGACACCGCCCTCCCGAAACGATCAGATCAACACCGGCATCGGCGGAAGCTTCCTCGGCGAGGTACTGTTCCGGCTATCGAACCTCGTGCTCGAGCATGAGAACATCCCGCCGTTCTGGCGCGAGATCGGCGCGGCGGTCATCTCGCCCGCGACGGGATTCAACCGCCTCGCGTTCGGCGACCGATTCAAGGATTTGTTTCCCGGCCACGACCCGGTCTACTACAGCCGCCTGCAAATCGGTTTCAGCGGCACTGCGCAAAATCAGTCGGGTACGTCCACCACCAAACTGAGATCCAACGAAGGGCTGGTCGACTACTCGATCGATTACGGCTTGCCGGGCAAACCCGGATATACCTACACGCGTCCGTTCGATTACTTCTCGTTCCAGACGACCGCGTCCAGCGCCAACGGTTTCGAAAACCTCATGACCCGCGGCCTGCTCTACGGCAAGGAGTACGAGGCCGGCGCAAATTATCGCGGCGTGTGGGGACTCTACGGCAGCTACGACTACATCGCACCGCAGTCTTTCCGCGTGTCCAGCACCGCGCTGTCGCTTGGCACGACCGGCCAGTACTGGGTGTCGCAGGACATCGCGATTCAGGGCACCGCGCTCCTCGGATCGGGCTACACCGCCGTGGGTACTACGCGCAGCACGGCGGATAACGACTATCACTACGGACTCGCGCCGCAGGCGCTTCTTGCGCTGCGCTTCATCTTCGGCACCAAGGCTTCGCTCGATCTGACCGGACGGGAATATTTCGTCAGCCGGATCGGCGCGCCCGCGCGAGGCGGGCACGACAATATCGCCCGGCTGGATGCATCGCTCACGGTGCCGCTGGTTGGCCGGCACGGCATCGCGATCAAGTATCTCAGGAACCGGC
>Ga0193751_1001078_pt1 | contig 18184 bp, 20 predicted proteins | sample L1c2metaG_FD_143050 | JGI IMG/M metagenome (GOLD analysis project Ga0193751, IMG submission 143050) | Soil microbial communities from a riparian zone of the East river system, Colorado, United States - L1c2 | ecosystem: Environmental > Terrestrial > Soil > Riparian zone | place: USA: East River... | reverse complement strand
AGCGCAATCGGGGGTGATACGGCTCAGCCCTCCGGCGTGGAGCGTCGCGAACGGTTGACGGAGCGTGTCCTCTACGCCGTCGAACGACGGGATGCTCCGCCCGATCCGCGAGTCAAAGCCTTTCTCGCGCTCGCCCTCGATCGGGCTGGTGACTTCGCTCCCGGCTTTTCGCTCCAGTCCAGCAAACTAGAGATGGATCCGACGCCCAAGCAGGCGATGGAACACCACACCGCCTCCAGATTCACGCGTTAAGCGGCGCTTAACAAGTTCCGGCCTCTCGTCCAGTACGATGCCAGTCGGTTTAGGTTCCGTACCTTAAGGTCGCGACGAATGACCCACGTCGGTCGCTCAGCTAGCGCGCCTCTTATGCTTGCGGTGGGCCTCCTTCTTAAGGCGGGCCTGGCGCCGGCTACAGCTCAGACGCCGACATCAGGTTCGCCGTCGATGTGCACCGCCCGGCTTCCGGCGGGACAGGCGCCAGCCTCCGGTGTCCTGCCAACACCGGGCGGATTTGTGATTGTCCCGCAGATGCTCTCCTCGCTGGATGATGCCGAGGCGACGTACGATTTCCCGCTCCTGCTACCAACCGACATCCCCAGCGACTATCAACTGGGCCGAATTAGTTACGCTCACTCCCAGCCGGGGGTGCCTGAAACTGACTTTCTCACCGTGTGCTACATCTCATCGGACGGGCGTTATCTCGCGATCCAGCAGGGATTTCCGATCCCATTCGTCGGGACAGCCGGCTCGCCCTATGCCGACACGCCCGACGACGACAAGGGCACGACCGTGGTGCAGGGTAAGGATGCCTATTGGAGGCTCGGGGATCTCACGACCGCCGGTCCGCCTACGGCGGGCAGTCAGCCACCCAACTGGCAGCCGGGATCCCTCCGTCTTGCCTGGCAGACCGACATCCTTGTGCCACGCCCACCACTAGTCTTCGAGATTCCCCCCGGCTCGACCGAACCTGTGTATCCGCCGCCGCTGTACGTCGGCTTCCAGCTCGAGAGCGATACCTTGAGCCTCGACGCTCTCGTCGCGATCGCCAACTCGGTGCAGCAATATCAGGCCGGCTCCGGACCCTAAGTTTGGTCCACGGCGCCACTTCGAGGCCGAGGAGCAGCATGGCTTCGACAGCAATGACACGAACGCTCGCCGCTGCGCTCCTGGCTTGGGCGGCTCTGGCGATCTGCGGGTGCGGTCCGGCCGCACCAAAGACCAGGGACGTGACTCCGCAGCCACGGTTGGTCTACGCGAGCCACGTGCCTCGATCTGGTGTTCCTATCGGGGCACAGACCGGGTCCTGCGACGCCACGCGGGTTTGGCCGACGCCCCTCCCGGCAGACCCTCGTACACCGCAGCCACCTCTCGAATGGGCGATCCTGACTCCCAGCGCGCGCCAGGGCAATGACCTTCTGGCGACCGCCGATGACGGCACGATTCTCGAGCTCCAACTGTGCGATATGGCTGTCTCCGATTGTCGAAGGGATTGCTATCAAGCAGACGTAGAGGCGAACCTCGCCCCGCTTACGCAGGCGGATAACCTCTGCATCGTGTACTCGGCGGGCCAGGGCGCCGAGCGGTTTGGCACGGTCTGGAAGCTCTGGGTCGATCGCTACGAGTGCCGCGACTCCGGCCGCGTCACCCCTCCGTAGCGTTGTTGCCCAGTCTGCATCCTTGACCCCGTCGTCTGAGCGACGGGCGAGGAGATTCGCGGAGAGATTGGAAGGTAAGCAATGCGGAAGTCTCGATCGCACACATGGCGGACACGCATGTTCGCCGCCCTCGCGATGCTGGGTCTTGTCCTGGCAACGGTCGCTGGTGGGCTCCGGGTTCCGACGCCGCCTGCTGGGGCGCAAGCTCCGTCGGGCGAATCGCTCCTGCAGCAGCTCGCCGAGCGCCTGCTGGGCCTCCCCTACCCGTCCCCCAACGCCGCGTCGGTGCAGCTCTTACCGGGCGCGCTCCCGAGCGACCTTCCCCTCACCATCCCCTTGCCACCCGGCAGCACGCTGATCGGCAGTGACGAACGTGCCTCGTTTGGGCTGGTGACTCCGACCATCGGAGGGCCGGGAGGCTTCCAATCCAGTCCTCCCCCCTCAAACGGCGTCCATGTGGAGATCGTGCTCGATGCTCCTGGGAGTCCGGACGATGTCACCGCTTTTTACAAGAGCGCCATGGGCAACCTGGGGTGGCCGGCTTCAGCGAGCCAGCTGTATTTGTCGCCCGTCACCTCTTCAAGCCCGGCGCTGCCGACGACCTTTTGCCAATCCTCCCGCGGTCCCTACCTATCGGTCTCCGCCAGAGCAACGGATAGCGGGCCGGTTGACGTACGCCTCACGTTCGACTCAGGGTTCGCCGGTCAGTGCAGCGCGCCCGCCGGCATCGGGCCTACTTTTGTATCGCCGCCGGGGTACGGTGTGCTGCCGGCCTTGAAGGCGCCGCCTGGCGTGACGGTCAACAGCAGCGGCAGCAGCGGTGGCGGCGCTCGTTTCGGCACCGACGCCACGGCTGCGACCGACATGTCCGCCGCCGATCTCCGCAGCTTCTACGCCAACCAGCTCACAGCCGCCGGCTGGACCCAGATCGATTCAGGCGGAAGCGGCATGCTCGCCTGGAGCACCTGGTCGATTCCCGACCACAGCGACCTCCAAGGCTTCCTCTACGTCCGGAACGGACCGGCGAGCGGCCAGCGCTCGCTTCACGTTGAGGCCGGCTCGACGGATCCGAACGCGGCGACGCCCAACAGCTCCTACAGCTACGGGCCGGCCTACTATGGCGGGTACGGAGGCAGCGTGGGCTCAGTGGCACTGACACCGTTGGGGCTACTGTCTCCGACTCCAAGGGCAACAGCGACGCCCGTCCCGGGCCTGGGGCGGTGATGCCGCGATCGGCGAACCATGTAGAGCGAACCAGTGAGGCTGGATGGTTGATGAACCACGGGAAACGGCGGATATGCTCGCTCGGGCTGCTCGCACTCATGGCGCTCTGCCTCCGCGCCGGCGCAACGACGGCGTCTGCTCAAGGCCCGCAACCAATAGGACCGCCATTCTACCCGCCGGTCTGCGACGCCGGGATGGCCTTGTCCGAGGGCTCTTGGACCTACCGAGCGGGATGGAGTCTAGTGGCGAGCCCGGACGGGACAGCTCCGGCGGGAGCAATCGGACCGCTCTACAGCCTCAATACTGTTAGCGGCGACTATGACGCCGTGGCACAGGGCAACGCGATAGAGCCCGGCACCGGCTATTGGGCGTTTTTCGACCGAGACTCCCGCGCTATGTTTGGACCGCTTGGCAGTTCGCACGTCCCAATCACTGAGCAGCTCCCACCGGGCCAGTGGGTGCTCGTCGGGAATCCCTATCCGCGGACTGCGAATCTGGACGGGCCAGATTCGTTCTATTACTACATTCCGAGTCAGGGGTACGTCACCGGCAACGGCTACCTCGGTCCCGGCGAAGCCGTTTGGGCTTACTCTGCGGCCGGAGGAACCGGCACGTTTACGAACATCTCGCGGTGTTCGGGGTAACGCCTGGCCTCCGGGGGCCTCCGCGGCGATGAGTGGCTCAAGCAGCACAGGAAAGGGAAGGGAAGGGAAAGGCGATGAATAGAGAGCGGGTCTTGGCGGGTGGTGCGGCAGCACTGATCGCGGCGGCGTTGCTCGGCTCACACGCGTCGCTGCGCGCGCAGGCGCCGTATGGGACGTCGGGCGCGTCGAGCGGTCCGCTCGGAATCACGGCCTCCGGACAGGGGACGGCCTCGTTGCCGCCCGATAAGGCGCTGATCTCGGCCAGCGTGCAAACCGACGCGACCGCATCGGCAGACGCCCTCAGCCAGAACAGCCAGACCGTACAAGCGGCGCTTGCCGCCATCAGAGCATTGGGCGTGAGCGATGCCAATATCCAGACCACGCAGCTCACCCTGTACCCCATCTACCCGAATCAGGCATACAACCCCTCTACACAGCTGTCCCCGCCTTCGAGTGTCAGCTACTTTCGCGCATCGGAGGGGGTGGGCGTGACGATAACGGACCTGAGCAAGGTCCCGAGCGTTGTGCAGGCGCTGGTGAGCGCGGGCATTACGCAGTTCAGCGGGATCCAGTACTCATGGCAGGACCCCGAGCAAATTCGGGTCATGGCGCTGCAGGCGGCGAGCACGGACGCACAGCAGGAAGCACAGGCGCTGGCCGGCTCTCTGGGCGTCAGTCTTGGCCAAGTGCTGACCTCTTCGGTCCTGTACTCGAGTGCGCCGCCGGTTCCGTACCTTGCCGGCCCTGCCTCGGCCGGCTTTGGCGCTGTGCCCGCGCTACCGACGACGGTGGCAATTCCCATCCAGCCCGGGCAGCAATCCGCGAATGCGAGTGTGAGCATCACCTACGCCATCGCCGGGCGGTAGCGCACGGACTGGAAGCTCCCCAGCTCATCAGGGTCCGGGCTCTTGGCCTGGGTCAGGCGTGGATCTGGGCCGTTCGCCACGCGCGGCCCGCGCTGTAGGCTTCCGGCGGTGCGCTGTAGTTCTGCACCCAGCGTTGGAGCAGGGTGTAGGTATAGCCGGCCGGTAAGCCGCCGACGCTCCACAGACGCTCGGCGAGGTACTGCTGTATGTCGAGATACGACTGCTGGGTCAGCGTCGGGTCGGGCAGCGCCCGTGCCTGCCCGAGCATGGCGTCGAGTTGCGGGTCTTGAACAGTATCAGCGGTGCTTGGGCTGTGGGGAGCGCGGTAGTTCTCGACGACGTACTGGTCCACGGTCTGGTACGGGTAGACGGACCCGAGAACCAGGGTGTCGCGCGGGAAGTTTCCGTAGCGATAACCACTGCCGCCACCGAGGTAGTCGCGGGTGTAGTCGATCGGCAGCAGTGTTACGTTGCCAAACACCGCCGCGAGCATGTCGCCGATCATCTTCGCCATCGTGTCGAACTCGGCTCCAAACGCTCCGGAGGGATAGGCGAGCGTGAGGTCGAGCTGCCCGTAACCGTAGCCCGCCGCGCGCAGGAGCATCGCGGCGTCAGCCGGGTCGAAGGTATGCGCGCGCTGGACGCGCGGATTGAGGTCGCCGGAGCGAAGCGCCGCGGATCCCATCGACAGGTTGGCTCCGAAGGCAAGCTGGTACTGGCCCGCGTATATTGCTTGCCCGATGGCGTCTCGGTCGATCGCTTCGGACACAGCCTGGCGTAGCCTTGCATCGAGGAACAGCGGCGGCCCGGGGCCAAGCTGGAAGAAGATCGCGTAGTTGCGGTCGCTGATCGCCTTGACGACCTGCGCGTTCGGATTGGCGGCGGTTATCGTCGCGAGGGAGCTCTCCCCGACCCGCACGACATCCAGGTTGCCGGCGGTGAACTGCGCGCGCCGTGAGGCTTCGTCGGGGTTGATTTTCTGCTGGACACCATCCAGGTAGGGAAGGCCCTGGTCGAAGTAGCCGGCATTACGACGCAGCGTTTCCCCCACGCCGCCGACGTAGCTGCCGAGATAGAACGGACCGCTGCCGATCATTTGCACGGCGGGGTCGTAGGCGCCGGCCAGCGCCTCCCGAGGAAACACGAGCCCCTCGGGCACCGAGGCCAGAAACTGCGCCAGCGGAGCGTAGGGGCGCGGCAACCGGAAGATGACCGTCTGCGGATCCGGCGTGTCGATCGCGGGGGCGTCGAACATGGCAGCGACGGCTCGGTTCTGGCTCTGCGCAATTCCCGCCTGCCTGGTGAAGCTGGCGCGCACATCCTCCGATTCAACCGGGCGTCCGTTGACCGGGGGGATCGACTGGAAGGTCGCGTCCGGGCGGAGGTGCAGGATCCAGTGCGACGCATCCGGCGCCTCCCAGCTGGCTGCAAGGTCCGGCTCCAGCGCATGCCGTGCGCTGACCTCCGGATCGGGGTCCAGCCGGAAGCGCAGGAGGCCGCTCATCACGGCGCACGCAAACGAAGTCGTGGCTGGATCGGGGTTTGCCTGGGTGTCGAACGATGGGGGAACGGCGTCCCACGCGAGGGTCAGGGTATTGTCCGCCACGTCGCTCGAGCCGCGGAGAGCCGACGCGCGCGAAGGCAGCCAAGCGGCCAGCGAGGCCGCGGCGCTCGCTTGGGCCGCCCTGGCGATGAACTGACGGCGACCGCTCGTTCGTACGCGCTGCTGCACGGGCATCTCCGTCTCGTGTGTTCTTAACACATTCGAGCGACCGTCGCGTTACATTTTGCGCCTACACATGAGTCTCTCGCGACCGTTACTCCTGCTGCTCATCGCTGCGCTGCCGGCCGGCTGCTCCCGCGGCCAGAATCGCGAGCCACCTCCGTCCGGAACGACTGTCGATCGCGCGAGCACGGTTGGCCGCGACATCTCCTCTCGCGGCGCCAACAGCAGCTGGCCGGTCGATGCGGATGCCGATGCAGCCGCGCTGGCCGAATTGAGCGAGCAGGCCGTCCAGCAGGCGCAAATGGCGGTACCTGATGCCGTCCTCCGTCAGGTCAACCTCGACTGGGGCTCTCCACTGCGGGCGTTTCTGTTTACGGATCCCGCGTCGACCCAGGAGATCGACGTCTCGATCGCGGATCCCACGCAGCATCCGGACGAGTGGAAGATCGTGACGGGGCTGACCTCACCGTTGGCCGGCTGGACGCAGCCAGCGCTCGACCTGTCCTGCCTGCGGGTCGGGCCAGCCACGGCGGCGGCGGCGATGGTCCGGTACGCACCCGACTCCCGTGTCCGTGGGATGACACTGGTTCAAGCGGCGGCCGGTACTGATCTCACCTGGTACGTATTCAGCGAGGTTCCGGAGGGTGTCCTGAGCGGTACCGTCAGCAACGACACCGGCACCTTTCGGATTCAGGGTCCCGGCGTGCCCGTGCGGCCGCCGGCCACTGCGACTCCACCGCCATAGGTCTCGGATGCCTCTATCTATTTAGTTAGAGCGTCGTGTGCCGAGTTGGCCGGCTCGGCGAGCCAAGCGAAAGGGAGGTCACCAGTGCTTAATCTCCGCCCTTGGCTTCTGCGAGGGATTCCGTTTGCCGCAATTGCACTGGCTGGCATCGTCCTGGTGCTAAGCACCGGTGCCTTCAGGCTCGAAGCGCGACACACGCAGGCCCAGTCCGCCTCCGGCGATGCGCTCCTCCTCGAGCTCGCCGAGCGCTTGCTTAGTAATGTCTACGGGTCGACCGGCGCCGAAAGGGTCCAACTGTTCCCCGGTACGTTCGCCCCGGACTTCCCGTCCGAGGTGCCCCTGCCGCCGGATAGCACGCTCATCGGCAGCGATGAGCGACCGTCGCTTGCACCCCCGCATGGCCCGCCGCCCGGCTACCCACTTGCCGGCATGGCTCAGCAGGCCGTAACCGCCGTGCACATCGATGTACTGGTTGACACCGCCGGCAGCCGTGACGACCTGATCGACTTCTATGACCGGGTTATGAGCGGGTTGGGGTGGTCTCCCGCGGCGACCGTGTCGTTTACTCAGGGAGGGTTCATCAGCTCGGCGTCTCCCACCCGGCCGGTCACCTTCTGCCGGTCGGATGGCGCGTCTCTGTCGCTGATACTGCTGCCATCGCAGAGCGCGCTTACCGACCTGCGCCTCAGCTTCGATACCGGCTTCAGTGCCATGGCCGCCTGCCGTCCACCGGCGATCCTAGTTTCTCCAACCGTACCGCCGGTCCCCACGGCGCCACCGGTGCCGGCGCTCGTCCTACCCCCATTACAGCCACCCTCGGGAGCAACGGTCCGCGCAAACGGAAATTTCGGCAGCGGCAGCCGCTTCAGCACCGACTCGCTGGCGATCACCGACCTGAGCCCCGGCGACCTCCACGCCGTCTACGCCAGCCAGCTCGCGGGCTCCGGCTGGAAGGAGATCGACTCGGGTGCTGATGGCGCGCTTGCGTGGAGCACGTGGTCGGTTCCCGACCACGCCGACCTGCAGGGCTTTCTGTACGTTCGGGACGGGCCGGCGGCCGGCCAGCTCTCGTTGCACGCCGAAATCGCCTCGACCGATCCGAACGCGCAGTTTGCCGGCAGCGTCTACAACTACGGCCCGCCGGGTGCCGGGCCGGTCTTCGTCCCGGCGGCCTCGACTCCAACGCCGGCGCCGGGGCACTGACCAGACCGCGGACGGGAACTGTCTCAGCGGTCGGGGCGTCTTCTGGATAGGCTCGGTGCGCGTAGTGGCACCCTTTCCTCGAAAGCGGATGCCGAGATGATAAGGAATATAGTCGCGTACCGACGTCTGCTCCTGCCGTGCGCGCTATGCGCGCTCGCCCCCAGCGCTGCCTGCGGGCCGGCAACGCCCAAATTTGCGCCGAGCTCGACCCCACCTGTTCTGATCGCGCCTACGGCGATTCCTATTCAGGGGACCCCGATCCGGATACCGGCCGGGCCGCCGATCGGAATCGGGCCCGGCTTGATCCCGCCGGCTGTCGGGACGCAGCCGCCGGCGAGCCCCATCCAGCCTGCCTGCCCAACGGCGCCCGCGCGGCCCGCTGGAGCGGCAGCCTCCAATAGTCAGGTGTCGCCCACCCCAACAACCACAGCTCCACCGAGCGCGTGCGTACCGGTGGGGACCGCACGACCGCTGGGTGGGACGGGGATAATTCCGCGCAAATAGAGCGGATTCTTAACAAAACGCGGCCTCAGCGGGCCTATTTTCTAGGCCGAGGTAGTGCGGGAACCTTCCATAGCAGGCCGAGGACAGGAGACGACCGATGTCAAACCCTTGCCGCCAGGATCGCAGACGCATGCTGCTCGTCGCCCCACTCCTCGCCACCCTTGCCCTCGGCCTGTTCGCCGGCGCCCTCCGGCTGCAGGCGCCGCGGGCTCGGGCGCAATCCCCGTCTGGTGATTCGCTCGTCCTGCGGCTTGCCGAGCGTCTGCTTGCCGGAAGCTTCGGCACCTACGGCCCTTACAGCCCGACGACCTCTGGGTCGGTGCAACTGTTCCCGGGCGCGCTCCCGGCCGCCCTCCCGCTGGACCTACCCCTGCCGCCCGGCAGCACGCTCATCGGTAGTGATGAGCGCCAGTCGTTCTCGACGCCAGGGCCCATATACGTGGGATCATCAGCCCCGTTTGTGCCCACGCAAACGCCGTCTGGGATCCATGCTGACATCGTGCTCGACGCCGGTAACAGCGCTGAGGATGCCATGGCGTTCTACAAGAACGCCATGGGCAGCCTGGGCTGGTCCGCTCCAACGGGTGCCTACGGATACGGACCGGGCGGCTTCGTCACCTCACCAGCGCCGCTGGTACCGGCGACCTACTGCCAGTCATCCGACGGCCCGTGGCTATCCGTGACGGCGCGACCCACTGCTGGCGGGCCGGTCGACGTTCGCCTCAGCTTCGATTCGGGCTATGCCGGGCAGTGCCGGGCCCCCTCACCCCCCTCAGCCCCTCCGATCGTCCCACCAGCGCCTGTTGGGTACGGCGTGCTGCCATCGTTGGACCCGCCACCGAATGTGACTGTTCGTGGCTCGGGCGGCAGCGGCGGTCTCGGACGCTTCAGTACCGACGCCAGCGCCATCACCGATATGAGCGTCGCGGACCTGGATGCCTTCTACGCGAATCAACTCCTCGCCAAGGGATGGACGAAGCTGAGCTCGGGAGCCGGCGGGGAACTGACCTGGAGCACTTGGTCCGTCCCCGACCACAGCGATCTGCAGGGATTCCTGTACGTCCGCGGCGGACCCGTGCCAGGCCAGCGCTCGCTGCACGTCGAGGTGGCCTCGACCGATCCAAATGCCGCTTCCTCGCAGGGCGGATATGGCTACAGCACGGGCGTTTCGTACGCGACATACGGGACATCACTGACCCCGATTTCGTCGGCAGGGAACTGCGCGGGCATCGCCCTCCTACCGGGGCAGTCGTGTTCCAGCGGCGTCGTCGGATGCGCGCAGATCCCGCTCGGCTCGCCCAACCCCTGCCCCACACCTACGCCACAACCAACAGCCACGGCTACGCCATCGCGTTGATTGCGGGGCGGACCAGCACTGCAAGGGGGTGTTCACGAGCGTTAATCCGGACGGCTCGAGCGAGAGTCCCGAATTCTTAGCGAGCAGCGCCGGCGCCGTGGTCCGCCGCCGCAGGCTTCTCCGCGGTTGCTTCTGGGCCGGAGCAACCGCGCTCGCCGCCGGCGGGCTGGCGTCGGCGCTCGAGCTTGTCAGCTCGCGGATGCCTGAACCGCCTGATAGGAACAAATATACCGTGCTGCCCTCAGACGTCCCGAAACCCGGCGGCGATCCCTACCATCACATGGATGGACGGTTCTGGCTCGTGAATCTCAAGCCGGGTGAAGGTATGCCCGAATACCTGCCGGTCGCAGATCCTGCGTCAGCGCTGGGCGAACCCAGTCGAAAGGGTGGGCTGCTTGCGCTTTCTCAGAAGTGCACCTTCCACGGCTGCACCGTGCCCTGGCGCCCTTATACATCGTTCGGCAGCATCACCGGCTGGTTTCGCTGTCCCTGTTGTGGCGCGATCTACACGAAGGCGGGACTCCGCGTCTTTGGGCCCGCGCCGCGGCCTCTGGACACTCTGCAGATCCTGGAGGTCTCGAGGGCCGGCGTTTCAGTGAATCTAACCCTTCGGCAACCAGGGTCGATCGATAACGCCCAGCGCACCGTGCCCGCCGGCCCGTTTGGTTAGATCCGCGACGCGACTTCGGCCGCCTCACGGCTCCGTAAAGCGCTGATGAGAGGAGACGTCAAATGTCCAATGCTCGGTATCGAGGCTACGAGCGCGTACTGCTGATGGTGCTATCTGTTGCGATCCTGGCCGTCGTGTTCGGAGCGGGCGCGCTGCGGCTGCATGCGCCACGGGCTCGGGCGCAATCGCCGTCTGGTGATTCGCTCGCTCTGCAGCTCGCCGAACGCCTGCTCGCCACACCTTTTACCCCCTACGGCCCCCCGACGAACACCGGGTCCGTGCAACTCTTCCCGGGCGCGCTCCCGGCCGACCTCCCATTGAATCTGCCGCTGCCACCCGGCAGCACGCTGATCGGCAGCGACGAACGCCCATCCATTTCTCCTCCAACCCCGGTGTACGTGGGAGCAGCGTTTCCCGTCGTTTCCACGGCGACGCCGCCTGGCGTCCACGTTGACATCGTGCTTGACGCCGGCGGCAGCGCTGACGACGCGGCGGCCTTCTACAAGAACACCCTGACCGACTTGGGCTGGTTCACTCCGACGCAGAATTACGGACAAAGCGGCTTCGTCAGCTCGCCGGCGCCGCTCATACCGGTGACCTACTGCCGATCCTCGGACGGCCCGTGGCTGTCGGTGACCGCGCGACCCACCGATGGCGGTCCGGTCGACCTTCGCCTCAGCTTCGACTCAGGCGGCTTCGGCAGCCAGTGCCGGACGTCGCCGGGCCCCGGCCCGACTATTGCGCCGCCAATCCCGGGCCCGCAGACGCTGCCCTCGTTGAACCCACCGCCGGGTGTGACAGTGCGCGGAAACGGCGGCAGCGGCGGCGGTCTCGGGCGCTTCGGCACCGACGCCGTCGCTATCACCGATATGAGCGTGGCGGACCTCGATGCGTTCTACGCGAACCAGCTCATCGCCAAGGGGTGGTCGAAGCTCAGCTCGGGAGGCGATGCAGCGCTTACCTGGAGCACATGGTCCGTCCCCGATCACAGCGATCTGCAGGGATTCCTGTACGTCCGCGACGGACCCATATCGGGCCAGCGCTCGCTTCACGTTGAGGTGGCGTCGACGGACCCGAACGCGCAATCGTACACCGGCGGGGCATACGGCTACAGTTCCTTTGGTAATGTCGGGAGCGTCAGTACACTTTCGCCAATCGCGGGCGCGGTAGGGGTCGCCGGCCTCCCAAGCGCGACCCCGACGGCGACGCCGGCTGCGGGCCGCTGATGTGAGCGTAGGAGTGCATCATGGCTGACAGTTTCCACAAATTCACCGAACGCGCTCGTCGCGTCCTCACCCTCGCTCAGGAAGAGGCACAGCGCTTCAACCACAACTACATTGGCACCGAGCACTTACTGCTCGGCCTCGTGCGCGACAGCGACAGCACTGCCGCAAGGGTGCTCGCCGGCTCGGGCGTGGAGCTGAGCCGGGTCCGCTCGGAAGTCGAGCAGACATTGGTCCAGGCCGTCAGGCAATCGCCGGCCAGATCGGCCTGACACCGAGGACCAAGAAAGTCATCGAGCTTGCAGTCGACGAGGCGCACCGCATGGACCACCACTACATCGGCACCGAGCATCTGCTGCTCGGCATGCTGCGTGAAGGCCAGGGGATTGCCGCCGGGGTGCTACTGAGCTTTGGCCTGACGATGGACCGCCTGCGCGCGCGAACGCTCGCGGTCCTCGGTGGGCAGGCGGATTCTGGTCAGGACGCCGGTGGGGCGTTCGTCGAGCCTGCTCTCGAGGATCTGGTCGGTGTGATTCCGGTGGCGCAAACTCAGCGCTGCAACGGTGTCGACGTAACGATTCTGTCCGTTGAGCTCTACACTGACGGCTTCCTCGTCAATCTGCGCCTTCTGTCCGAGCCCAGCGCAGGACCTGAGCCTTCGCCGCTGCCACGCTTTTTGCGCCCATCGTTCGAGGCCGAGGACGATCGAGGGAACCGGTTCACAGTCAGGCCCTATTTTGGGAGCGGGGGCGCCGGCCGGCAGCGGCGGTATGTCTATCACTTCACACCACAGCTCGACCGGTCGGCCCACGAGCTGCGGCTCCGATGCACCGATCTGAGAAGGGAGGATCCAGGAGGCGCGGGGGATGAAGAGGCCGTCCTTGGGCCATGCAGCTTCTCGATCCCTCTTGGTCAGCGGCCCCCCGGCGAGGAGGCGCCGCCCGACGATCGGTGAGGGTGGGGCGGAGGTGGTGGGCCGGCCGTCTCGCGAAAGATTTCTTTGCACAGCTCGACGCATTGGTTGCAGATGAACAGCTCTGGCCTCGGTCCCGCAATGAGGCGACGGTTGGCCTCCTGCGGGCGGGCGCAGAACGAGCACACGAGGGGATGATGCGACGGTGCATCCGGCCGGTTCACTCGCAGGACCCTTGGAGCATCGGCCCAATTCCTGGACCGAGATGACCGACGGTCGCAAGCTGCCCTATCGCGGCACGCAGGATGTTGTCAGCGGTATCGCCATAGACCACAACCCCGGCATTTGTCGCCGTATCCCATAGCTCCACGATGACAATCCCCTGAAGATTGGGCGTCGATATCCCGGCTACCTCAGGAGGCACGGACCATGGGGCGCCGGTTAAGGTCGATACGTTGCCGCCCTCCAAAATGGCCATCGCGCGCTGAATGAGGTCAGGGTCCGGCTGGGCTGCTTCACTCGGGCTGACCAGCGGCAGAGGGCCCACGGATGATTCGGCTTGCAGCGTTCCATCTTGAGCTTGAAACACTTGCAGCACGATTCGCAGGCGCAAGCTTTGCTCGGGAACCTCGCCTAAGGCGGGCGAGCCGCTAAATACCGCCGTGGCGGCCGCATTGACATCGGGATGAACCAGGCAGGTAATCGTCCCCGTCAGTACCGGTCCCGCGCCGGGTGTCGTCGCCCCGGCAGGGCCTTGCACCGTGGCCGTCTGCGCGGCGGCACCATTGACTGCGCCGGCGAAAAGAAGGGCGAGCGCCGCGACTGCAACGATGCTCCGTCGCGGCAAGCTCCATCCGGCGTGGTTCACGCGTTTCCTCCTGTCCGCTCTTGCGTCGAGTCGTCGCGTCCCCGCGGCGGCGGTGGCTCCTCAGTCAGCATCGCAGGTGCCTGGTACCGGACATACGCCTGCGTGGAATCTGCCTGTTGTTTGCGGCCGGCGAGTCCTGTGGCCGTCATTCTGGACCTGGTGGCCCACACGTCGAATACTGCGGTACATCTCTACGCCGGCCTAAAGGGCCGCGCCAGTGGGAGTCAGCCTGGGATCGCGAAGGGAATCTGTTGGACCGGCGCCGTCGATGTCGTTTGGACATGAAGTACCCGACGGGCCTGGCCGGGGACGCTGAGGACATAGAGAAATCCCGTTGCAGGCTGGCTACCGGGCACCGAAAAGATTGCCCAGGCAACATTGCTATCCGAGCCACTGTCGGTCGCTGTCCAGCCCGCCGCGGTGAGTTGTTGAGCGTAGAAGTCTTCCAACTCGGCAACCGCCATATCGGTCGAGGCGATAACCTCCGAGCTGGACGCATTCGCTACAAATGGGACATTGCCGCTTGGTTGCTGCACTCGCACGCCGTCCGGTGGCACCAGTTTCGGGAGCGCCGCGCCGTTGGTCAGCAGGATACCTACACCAGGTGAACCCTGGGTCAGGGAGCAGGATGAGGCGCTCGAAGCAGGCGTCATCGCGTTGAGCATGACCTGACTGGGTCCGTTCGGCTGCGGCGTCACGAGCACCGAAAGCGAGACGGTGTTCTGGGCCTGGCAGTAGAGGCGGCTCATGGACTGGAAGGAGGTCTGGAACCCGCCGCCCTGGTTGAGCGAAGGAAAGGACTGCCGTGGCGCAAGCCCGCTGGCGGCAACGGCCTGGTCGTAATAACTGATCACCTGGTCCGCAGACTCCGGCACATCCAGAACCACACGGGCGCTCACCAGGGTGTTATCTGCCGTGCGTTGAACGGCGCTGCCAATCAGGCGCGCATCCGTAGGTACCGGGAGGGTGATGGCCAGGCCATCGGGAAGCTGGCCAGGTAGGAGTTGGATGGCGAGTGGCTGGCCATCGGCGCCGAGGGTTGGCGACAGAAAGACCAGGCGTGACGCGAGCTCACCGAGCAAGCCGGTATCACCGACTTGCTGGGCGTACGCAGGGACTCGGAAACCTATTGCAAGTAGTGTGGCGAACAGTACTGCTACCACGGGACGACACAGACCGGCCTGGAACCCTCGCTGCAACATCCGCCACACCCCTCCTGAGCTACAACGGAACGCGTCGATTCATAATCGCGCCGCGAGTCCATCGTGCTCAGATATGTGCGCCCTACGCATCTGCCGGCCGCAGTATAAGCCGTGATCTGAAGGCGTGCGTTAAGTATGCGTTAAGGATTTGTAAGCCGCGGTAGAACCGTAGGGGCGCCATAAGCCTCGTATAGGGCAGCTAACTGAGACCGCGCTACGGGGCGGAAGGCGTAATCGTAGCCACTCCGCCGCCACCGGAGTAGGCGAAGGCCCCTTGCCCCGGCTGAAGTTCCGTCGTCCCAGAGTACTCATCCGCCGCCGGATCGTACGCGTACACGGCGTCAGCCCCGCGCACCACCTCTGGCACGCTTGCGCGGTTGCCGATCATGATGTACTGCCCTGGCGGAAGGGGTGCCTCGACAGGATCTCGGACGCCCTCTGGAACCGAGATCTGGGTTGGGCCGGCCAGGTAAATCCAGTAACCTGCGCCTCGCTGCACCGGCAGCGAGATCGGGCCAGGGGTACGGCGCATCGCCTCGTAGTCTGAATCACCGGCTTGCAGAGTGTATATGACGGGCGATTCAGGCGCGTCCTGCCCCGGACCGGTCGGAGGTGGCGGCGCTGGGCCTACGAGCAAGAGCGCCGCATAATCCGAAACGAGGTTCCAACCTGCAGAAAACATGAGCGAGATCCGCGGGGGCATACGTCCGGGGTTCGGTGTCGGTGGAAGTTGTCCGGAGACTCGGCCGTTCATTTCGGGCAGACCTGTGCCGTTCATTTCGGTCAGACCTGTGAGGAGGCCGGCTGCCGCCATCACAACCGCCAGACCTACCGCCAGCACACCCCGCATAGCGTCTCCCTGCTGGGCTCAATCACACCGGTTTGCAGATGCTCCGGCTACCTTTTCCCATCTACCGTGCCAGTGGGGGCGGCCCCGGCGGCGGAATCGCCCCTCCCGCTGGTATGCCAGTGCGTACCGCCCCCGCGGAGGGTGTCGTAGAGGGCGGTGGTACAAGGCTGGAGGGGGCTGCACCGGGGGCTGGCGGCAGGCCAACCGGTGTGCCGGCGAGGCGGGCCGGGGGGGCGGAGCCGGCTTGGGCGCGCCCACTGCCACGAATGTCGCCCAGGGCACCGGGGTCGGGCTCGGCGGTGGTGTGGAGCTCGCTGTACCGGCGTTCGCAGTCTGAGATGCCGTGGGCCCGGACCCTACCGCAGGGCTAGCTGTTCGGCTCGGGCTAGGCGTGGCGCTCGGCGCTTCAGCCGACGGCGGCATTGCCGCCCGAAGCGAGTTGCTGAGTAGAGCCACCATGGCCAGCGTAAGGACAGGGAGCGCGATTGCCAACAGTTTCATACTGACCCCCTTTCGCTCTCAGCAGGCGCCGTGCAAATCTTTGGCGAAGACGTAGGAAGAGGAATAACCGCTCCAGCCGCCGTAGAACCCGAACGGCCGATCGCAGTAGACCCCATCGCCCATGACGAAATTATTCCCTTCGTAGACTTGGGACTGCCAGTGATCGAAGAGTCCCGGTGCGTTGTTGGGTAGTTGCTTCCAGGTCAGCGCGGACTCGTCGTAATACCATGACGATGGTATTAGGGTATCCGCCAACATGCCGTTGTTAAGGTTATCTCCAATCCCCGGCGCCTCCGGACAGCCTTCACACGCGGCATTGTTCATGTAGGCGAGCTCCGTGTCGATCCACGGGTAATAGAAACCCGATCCGCTCTGGGCAGCCTGAAATATGATGTACGGATTTGCCCACATCGCGACCGTTGTGCCAGATGACGCTATCTCGAACGGTGGAGTGTTTCCGGGGGAAATACCAACCGCGGAGGCGGCGACGAAGCAGCCTTTGTATTCAGGCGTCGGACTACTCGAGACCCCAACCGCGACTCCATTCTGGTCATACAAGAGCTGATCGTCAGTGGCGCCAAACTTATCGGCGCCGCCTAAGGGACAATCGATCTGCTCACTAGTCACGGAGACCGCAAATACCGACCCGCCATCACCAGTACAGGCGTAGTCGACCCCAGGCTGTACAAAAGCCGAACTAAAGGGGCCGTCGCCCGGTACCCCATAGGCATACGCACCTTGCCAACCGAAAACGGATCCGCCACTTGCGCACTGCGGGGACCCGTAGCGCGCTATGGCGTTCGACGACGGCTGGAAGTTTATATATGTCAACAGCCCGGTCGGGAGGTATCCCCCGGAATCGACCGGGGTACCTTGGGGGTCAACATTCTGCAAAGAGATGCCTTGCACTCTGTCGTCGAAGGAGCCAGCGTACCCATGCGAGTTTAGTTGGATGGGAAACCATGGTGAGTAGGTGTCGTACGCATACGGCGAGCTGGCGTCCTTAACCAACACGATCACATCCGATTCGCCAATGAGGTTATGCGTATCCCAGTATGCGGACGGTGACGCGCTGTAGCTCGTAAAGGCTTCTGCCGCGAACCCATTCCAAAAGTAAAACTGGTAGCGGGGGTCAGTACACACCGCGACCCCGGACGCCTGCCAGAGTAGCGCCAAAAAATCCCATCCGGGATCGACGTCCGGGCTCACTGTAACGCTGCCCCCGCAGATGCCAGCGGCACGTGCGTCCCTCGCGCCGACAGCGAGGCCCAGCCCGAGAAGGATAACGGCAACGACGAGACGAAGCGCTTTTGCGAACACGACTCCCTCCTCGCTCTCGCGGCGTCTGCAGTAGGTGTGTGCGCGCTGCCCGGGGCCGACGAACCATAGCGGCGACTATCGGCACAGTTGCACGGTGCATTCCGTGGCACACCTGGAATCACCCCACTATTACGGACCAGCGCCGATCATTTGCGGCACTGCTCACGCTAGCGGTGGCCGCTGTCACGAGGGGTAGCGCAATGGAAGTATTGAGCGTGGCCCGTTCGGCCCCCGCCTCGTACCACCCGGGCGTTAGTCGGGTGGCACTATCGGGCCACCTTCGGGAGTAATCAATCCCCGTTGAGCCGCACGCGCTCCCAGCACAAACTGGGAGGAGGCGCCCAACTTCGCCTCCAACGTGCCGATGACGCGCGTGACCGTGCGCGGGCTCAGGTGTCGGGCTGCGGCGATCTGGTCCTGGGTTAATCCGCGTCCGAGATCCGATAACACCGCTCTTTCACGTACGGCGAGCGGCAACGGTGTGACGGCGCTGGGGCCTGTCCGTTGGGCGAATAGCCGAAGCGCCTTGGCGGCGGTCGGGCTCAGCGTGACGCCGCCGTCGCCGGCGAGGTATCTCTCGATTGAATTGCGACTTATGTCCTGCCAGCAGAGGAAGGCATGGACACCCAGAGCCAGACAGGCCTGCAGCTCATCGGGCTCGAAGCTCGTGGCGACGACGACGATGCGAGACTCGCGATCGTCTTGACCCGGGT
>Ga0193751_1001077_pt1 | contig 18193 bp, 15 predicted proteins | sample L1c2metaG_FD_143050 | JGI IMG/M metagenome (GOLD analysis project Ga0193751, IMG submission 143050) | Soil microbial communities from a riparian zone of the East river system, Colorado, United States - L1c2 | ecosystem: Environmental > Terrestrial > Soil > Riparian zone | place: USA: East River... | reverse complement strand
CTCTCTGTGCTCTCCCGATACCCCAGTTCCAGCGCCAGCAGTTCCTTGGTCCCGTCCTCGCGCGCGCCTAATACACACAGCAACGCGGTTCGCTCTGCTTCGCCGCCGGCTCCCAGGTAGTCCAGATGTAGGCGTAGCGTCGAGTGATGCGGATGACACTGCATGTGTCACCGCCATGGCCGCGCAGGTCCCTCCGCTCCGGTGATCCTGCTCCTAACGGTACCGGTTGCTCATCAACCCACCTGCGGTCGAGTCGATCGGCCGGGCGGGCTGGGTACCGCGGAAGGACAGGGCGCTGCTTTCTCAGCACCGCGCCCCAAGACGAAAGGGGTCATCATGCTCCGTCGATTCATTCTCGCCCTGGCTCTACTGCTCTCGGCCGTCGCAGGGAGGCCCCTGGCGCCTGCCCTCGCCCAGGGCGCCCCGCCAAGTCCGCTGGAAATCGGTAACGCGCACATCATGCCGAACCGCCAGATGACCGCGCGCCTGACGCCCGCCGCGGTCTCCAATCTCACGTACAACAATGGACCCGTGATGCACCAGCCCACGGTCCACGTGATCTACTGGCTGCCGGCCGGTCTCCACTTTGAGGCGGCCGCGACCGCCGCCAGCGACAGCAATTACGAAACGTTGAGCAATCGCTTTTTCGCCGGCCTGAACGGTTCACCGCTCTACGGCCTGCTCACGCAGTACAGCGATTCCAGTGGCTCGATTGAGAACGTCGTCCACTTCGCCGGCTCGTGGGTCGACACGACGCCCTACGGGCACACGGGAAGCACGACCGATCCACTACATGATGCGGACATCCAGGCTGAGGTCACTCGCGCCATCGCTGCAAACAACTGGACGGCGGGGAAGAACGTCCAGTTTTTCGTCTACACCGCTCTCAACATCAACTCGTGCTATGCCGCCACCAGTCCCACAGACTGCACCTTCCCGACCACGAACCCTGATGGGACCCCTCGTGGCGAATACTGCGCCTATCACGCCAGTTTTACCTCCGGCGGGAGCAGCGTCATCTACTCAAACATGGCGGATGTGCCGGCCTTCTGCACCGTCTCCGGCGCGGCTCCGAATTCCGACTCGACGGCGGATTCACAGATTAGTGTGACCTCTCATGAATTCTTCGAGTCCGTGACCGACCCGTTCATCAACGCCTGGAAGGACGCAACTGGGCAGGAGATCGGGGACAAGTGCGCCTGGGTCTTCGGCGCACGGGACGCCGGCGGAGCCGACGTGCTGTTTTGGCAGGATCGCCCGCTCGTCGCGCAGCTCGCACGGACCGTCATCTCGGGTGCGGGCCTGCCGCTCGCGCAGGATGATGGCCGGTTCATCGTGCAAAAGGAGTGGAGCAATAGCAGCGGCGGCTGCCAGCTGCAGCTCCCGCCCACCATCACATCGCTCTCGTCAACCAGCGGGCCCGATGGCGGCGGGGGAACGCTAACGATATTTGGAACAGGCCTGCTGGGCGTCGCCGGGCAGATGAGCTTCAGCTTCGGACCCTACGCGGTCACGTCCATCGGTGCTTGCAGCACGACGGAATGCAAGGTGACCATCCCCAGTAGCCTCGGCGGTAGCCCCATCAGAGATTTCGTCGGGGGATGCCAGTCGGTTGACGTCATCGCGACGGTTACCGGCCTGCGAAGCAGCCCGGCGACTGCAGATCTGTACCAATACCAGAGCCCGGTGCGCCCTTGTGTCGGCCCCATTGCGGAATTCGCGCAGTGATGGCGTTGGTCAGCTGACCCGAGGCCTCCGGCCTCTGCTCCACCCTGTGCCCTGGGACGTAGCCCAGCGGCACGGGGTGGAGTTCGGGGGTTGCTCAACTACATCGTGATTGGCTCCCACCCCTCCGCTATCCACCCAGGCAGCCTCCAGTGCAACCGCGAGCCTCGGCGGGGGGAGTCGAAATCAAGCGTGGCCGATCCCGGTAGGGATTTTCCTTGACCCGCCTTAGCCACCTTCCTATGATCGAATCGATACGGGACCCGATCCAATCCCAAGGGAAGCGAGCGCAGGCACGTGGTGAGCTTCAACCCGTTTGGCAGGCGGCACGCTCACGCAGAGCGCGAGGCATTGGATGCGGGGCGTCTGCCGCCGGGCCAGAAGCTGACCGATGGCTGGCCGGTGCTCAGCTACGGCGCCGTTCCGAAGGTCGACCTCGCGACTTGGAGCCTGCGGCTCATCGGCCTCGTGGAGGAGGAGGTGGTCTTTAGTTGGGATGAGTTCAACGCACTCCCGCAGACGACGGTCCACTGCGACATCCACTGCGTCACTGCTTGGTCGAAGCTCGACAACGACTTCACCGGAGTGCTTGTGTCCGAGGTCCTGGCGCACGTGCGGGTCAAGCCGGAGTCGACGTTCGTGATGGTCCACTCTGTCGGCGGCTACACCACGAACCTGCCGCTCGATGAGCTGAACGGGCCAAACTGTATCTTTGCGCACTCGCACGGCGGAAAGCCGCTGACGCCGGAGCACGGCGGTCCAATGCGCCTCGTGGTGCCGAGCCTTTACCTCTGGAAGAGCGCCAAATGGGTGCGCGGAATCGAGTTCATGGCACAGGACCGGGCAGGGTTCTGGGAAATGTACGGCTATAACAATCACGGCGACCCATGGAAGGAAGAGCGCTACTCCTAATGCTCGAGATGCAATGACGCTGGCTCATGCCCCGACGACGATCGGGGACCCAACCAACGCGGCCATTCTGGCCGTGGCGGAAGATCAACTCGAGGGCTTCCAGGCCGATCCGTTCGCGGTCATCGCCGAGCGTACGCAGCTCGACGTTGAAACGGTCATCCTGCGTGTGCGGTCAATGCTGGCAGCCGGCACCATCCGGCGAGTGCGTCAGACGCTTATGTCGACTAACCTCGCCGCCGGCGCTCTCGTGGCCTGGCGAGTGCCACCTGAGCGGCTAACGGCCGCATTCGAGTTCATGTTCGAGCAGGATCCGTTCTCAGGGCACGTTGTCCTGCGCTCCACCGATAGTGCGACCCCAGGCGCTGCCTACAAGCTGTGGACAACACTCAAGGTCCCACAAGGCTTCTCGCTGCAAAGGCACGCGGATTACTTGGCGGAGCGCGCAGGCGCGGACCGATACCGGTTGATGCCCGCTCGTCGATTGTTCGCGTTGGGCGTCGGCCACCTTCGCCGCCGCGGGATGGAGCCCGGCAGCCGCGCCGACGATCCGGCGGAAATCCGTACGACGGAGCTTGTGGAGCTAAGCGAACTGGAGTGGCGGGTTCTGACCTCACTGAAGCGGGAGTTTGCCCCTGCCGAGATCCAGCGCAACATCTGGTCGGTGCGTGCGGATGAGGCCGGTGTCACGCTCGATCGGTTCTGCGAGGTCGCCGCCGGGCTCGACTCGCGGCGCGTGATCGGCCGGTTCTCGACGTTTCTCGAGCACGTCAAGCCGCTGGAGGATGGAGAGCGCGTCACCCGGTACAACGCCCTCTTCCACTGGGCTGTACCTGCCGGCAGAGAGATTGAGGCAGGCCAGGAGGTTGGGCGCCACCACGTGATGACGCACGCGTACTGGCGTGAGGCCGGGCCGGAGTTCAACGACGTGAACGTCATGGGCGTCGCTCATTCGCTGGAAAAGGACGTTCTGCTGGAACACAAGCGCGCGATCGATAGCCATCTCGAAGAGGCGGGAATCCCAGTCACGTACACCAATGTGTTCTGGGGCGGCCGCAGCGAGATCAAGCCGTCGGAGATCTCGCCGATTGTGTACGAGCACTGGTGCAGTGAGAACGGACTTGATCCGGCGGCAATGCGGGAATCAGCCGTCAGGCCATAGCATCGGCGAGCAGGCCGGCGACATGCCGGCCGGAAGGAGTGACCAATGTTAACAGCGGCGGAGAACGAGTTCGTCACGCGCACGCTCCCCGGTACTCCGATGGGCGAGCTGCTGCGCAGGTTCTGGACACCGTTCGCGCTGGCTAGCGAGGCTCCAGCGGCTGATGGCGCACCAGCTCGCGTGCGCCTAATGAGCGAGAGCCTGGTGCTGTTCCGCGAGACGGGTGGACGGCTTGGTCTGCTGCAGGAGAACTGCCCGCACCGCGGAACCTCGCTGTTCTACGGCGTGAATGACGAGGGCGGACTGCGATGCTGCTACCACGGCTGGAAGTTCGACGTCGACGGCAGCTGCATCGACATGCCCTCCGATACGCCGGGCAGCACGTACAAAGACCGTGTGCATGCCCGCGCCTACCCCGTTCTCGAGTCCGCGGGTGCGCTCTGGACCTACATGGGCCCGGTAGAGCACAGGCCGGACGGGCCGAGTTTCGTCTTCAATAAACTCAGTGCGGACCACGTTGTCACCTTCCGATTCGACACCTTTTGCAATTATCTGCAGAGCATGGAAGGCGACATCGATACAACCCATATCGGTACCCTGCACCTGAACTACAAGGACGAGACGCCGGTTGACGACGGCACCGACCGCCCAGGGTACCCATCGCGCGCGTTTGGGCAGTACATTCGCGCGTCGCGCAAGTATGCGCGCGTGGACGTCCAGGACACCGATTACGGTCTCCGGCTGATCGCGGTACGCACGACGCCCAAGGGCAACCAATTCGTACGGATCAACTGCCTCTCGTCCTCGTTCAGCGTCTTCATAGCGAGCGCGGGCAGCGGCGGAACGATGTTCACGTCCATACCGGTGGACGATGGACAGTGTCTGCGGCTGGGCTTCACCTTCAAGACTGACCGCCCGTTCACGGAAGACGAACGGAACGACATCCTGTTCTCGCGCAACCATTTCGAGGCCGATGGCAAGACGAGGCAGATGCGCGCGGACAACGACTACCTGATCGATCGCGTGGCGCAGAAGTCGATCACACCCTCCGGCATCATTCCGACACGCGAGCAGGACGCCGCGGTGACCGAGAGCATGGGCCGCGTCATGGACCGCACCGAGGAGCACCTCTATCACGCGGATGCCGCTATCACGCGCTACCGGCAATTGATGATCAATGCCGCTCGGAACCTTCAGGAGGGTCAGGAGCCGGCCTCGCTCGACGGGAGTGTTGCCTTCGACAAGATTCGCTCTGAGGAGATCATTGTGGGACCGGCAGACGATCCGTGGCTGATCGCCTGTGACGCGGGCGAACAGCTGCCTGAGAGCCGCCGCATTGCAATGGCGGCCGGAGACTAGATTAGACGCGGTCGTCGAGGCGCCTCGCCGCACCTCTTTGGAGAGGGAGCGCGGCCTAGTCGGCGGAGCTAACGAGGCCAAGCGCGGCTTGGGCGGCGGCCAGACGTGCTATGGGGAGACGAAAGGGCGAACAACTGACGTAGTCGAGGCCGGCCTCGTGGCAGAAGGCGATGCTGCTGGGATCGCCGCCGTGCTCGCCGCACACTCCGAGCGACATTCCCGGACGGCGACGGCGACCCTCATCGACGGCTAGGCGGACGAGCCGCCCCACGCCCTCTCGGTCCAGCTCGCTGAACGGGTTCTTGGCCAATATGCCGCGGTGCAGGTAGTAGTTCAGGAACTTCCCCTCAGCGTCATCGCGGCTGTAGCCAAAGGTCATCTGCGTCAGATCGTTGGAGCCGAAGCTGAAGAACTCGGCCTCCCCGGCAAGCGCACCGGCAGTCAGAGCAGCACGCGGAGTTTCAATCATCGTTCCGAACAGGTAGCGGATGTCTCTGCCCCGCTCCGCCAGCACAGCCTTCGCGGCGGCATCGAGGCGCGGGTGCAGGAACTTCAACTCGGCAACGTCACTCACCAGCGGAATCATGATCTCTGGATTCGTGGCGAGTCCGTCGTCAGCGAGGTCGCAGGCAGCGCGGAGAACGGCTCGCACCTGCATCTCGTACACGTCTGGGTAGGAGATACCGAGCCGGCAGCCTCGGTGCCCGAGCATCGGGTTGGACTCCTGGAGGTCGGCAGTCTCCTTGAGCTGCCGCTCAACTACGTCGAGCCGGTTTGAGTCAGCGCCCGTGGCTCGGAGGGTCACCGCCTCAACCAGCAGCTGCTCGTAATCGGGCAGGAACTCATGCAAGGGTGCGTCGAGCAGCCGGATTATGACGGGCCGTTCGCCCATGGCACGAAGGATGCCGCGGAAGTCATCGGTCTGAAACTCCTCGAGACGGGCAAGAGCCTCCCGGAACCGGCGCGCAATCGGCGAGGCTGCCAGAGCGTCCTGGGCGGAGCGAGCGTCGCCCTCGAGCGCCTCCGCCTCAGCTGCATTCTCCAGGCGAGAAGTCTCCGGCGCGCTCAGCAGCATCTCATGAACCTGCGGCAGGCGGTCCGTTTGAAAGAACATGTGCTCTGTGCGGCAGAGCCCGATACCCTCAGCGCCCATTGATACTGCAGCGGCGGCGTCGTTGGGATTATCTGCATTCGCGTAGACGCCGAGAGTTCGAGCGTTGTCCGCCCAGGAGAGGAACTGTTCGAGGGCGGTGTTCTGAGTCAGGTCCAAAGTTGCGCGCTTGAGTTCCCCCAGAAACACCTCACCAGACGCACCGTCGATGCTGATTGGATCCCCCTCGCGCACGACGGTCTTACCGGCGGACATGCGCCGCGCAGAGGGATCGACGACCAGCATCTCGCAACCGACGATGCAGGGCTTCCCCAACCCACGCGTCACCACTGCTGCATGGCTGGTAATGCCACCGCGCGCTGTCAGCACCCCTTCCGCTCTGAGAATGCCGTGGACGTCATCGGGGTCGGTCTCGGGCCGGACGAGAACGACATGCCGTCCCATCTCTGCCAGTTGGACTGCACGGTCGGCATCAAAGACAGCCAGGCCTGTAGCTCCGCCGGGCGCTGCACCCAGGCCCCGCGCTATCAGCCGGCCATCGCTGCGGGCGCCGGCGAGATCCTCGTCCTCGAACATGGGTACGAGAAGCTGAGCGACATCCTGCGGGCGAACGCGATCGAGCGCGGTGGTGCGATCAATGCGGCCCTCTTCCGTTAGGTCGACGGCGATCCGGACTGCGGCAGAGGCCGTGCGCTTGGCGTTTCTGGTCTGGAGAATGTAGAGCGAGCCGCGCTCTACGGTGAACTCGATGTCCTGTGCGTCCCGGTAGTGCTCCTCGAGCCGCTGCGCGAGCGAGTTGAGTTGGTCATAGATGGCCGGCATGCGGACGCGCAGGTCGGCCACTTTCAGCGGTGTACGAATGCCGGCCACGACATCCTCGCCCTGTGCATTCGCGAGGTATTCGCCGTAGAGCCCAGGTTCGCCCGTGGCAGGATTGCGGGAGAAGACGACGCCCGTTCCAGAGTCCTCCCCGAGATTGCCGAACACCATCGACACAATGCTAACGGCAGTTCCGAGGTCGTCTGGAATGCCCTCGTGAGCGCGATAGTCAATCGCCCGCCGGTTCGACCAACTCGCGAAGACCGCGGCAATCGCCGCCTCAAGCTGCTCCCAGGGGTCGGTGGGAAAACTACGTCCGGTCTGTTTCAGAACCAGGTCTCGGTAGCTGGCGATCAACTTTCGCAGCACCTCAGACCGTAGCTGGCTATCACTGGTCACCCCAGCGTCCTGTTTCGCTGTATCCAGCAATTCCTCGAAGTGGGCAGCCTCAAGCCGAAGGACGACCTTGCTGTAGAGCTGGATGAAACGCCGGAAGGCGTCGAGGGCGAAGCGCTCGTCACCGGTTAGACGCGCGAGTGCCGAGGCAGTGACGTCATTGAGCCCCAGATTGAGCACGGTGTCCATCATTCCGGGCATGGAGAATTTTGCGCCCGATCGAACGGACACGAGCAACGGATTGTCGCCGCCGCCGAATTGCTTGCCCGTGGCCGACTCGAGCCACGAAAGCTGCGCCTGAACCGACGGCCAAAGCTCGCCGGGAAGCTGCCGTCCAGCCGCATAGTACTGCCGGCATGCCTCCGTCGTGATCACGAAGCCCGGTGGCACTGGGAGCCCCATCCGCGCCATCTCGCAGAGATTCGCACCCTTGCCGCCGAGCAGGTCCCGCATCGAGGCATCGCCTTCCTCGAATCGGAAGATAAGCTTCTGCCCCGTGGTCGCCATGGAATGCCCTCCTAGCGTCTGCATCTATACTAGTCGCCTGCGCGAGTCCGGCCAATTGCTCATGTTTGCCAGCATTGGCCGCAACGATCATTGGCTGCGACGATCACGGTGCCGATGCGGTGCCCCTTTGCCGCCGCAGATACACAACCGTCGAGGCGATTGCCGCGAGGATTATGCCCATCAACGTGACCTGAACCGGCAGGCTCTCCAGATTAACGAAGGGCGCGGGCTGTGCCGGCAGGCCGGAAAGGTCAAGGACGAGTGGGGCGCCGGAAGGTAGATTTGTGGCCTGGATAGTATCGAAGCGCCGCTCGCCGAGCTGTATCTGACGCCGAGCCGCAAGTTGCGGACTGCTGACCTGAACGGAGCCCGAAAGGACCAGCTCGACGAGCTCAGTTCGATAGGCGAGCACGCGGCGGAGCACCAGCGACCGTTGCTGAAATGGCACCTCGTAGGTAAAGGAGAGCACCGTATCGCCCGGTAGAACGGGCGAGGATAGGGCAAATCCACGCGAGGTGGCGATCGCGTCATCGATGCGAAAACCGTCCAGCGGCGAGAGGCTTCTGGCGCCCTGAAACAGCGGAAGTTGCAGCGTCTGTTGCTGCCCTGACGAGGCATCTCCAACGTATGCGGCGGTGGCGTCGTTGCGCAGATGATAGCTCTCGACAACAGTTATCTGGCCGTTACGCTGATCCACCCCAGCGAGAACAATGGATAGCCGCTGGATGCTCACTGAGGCCGCGTCAGTGGTCGCCTCGTACAGGGTCACATCGGCCTGGCGATCCTGGGAGGTCTCCAGCACGACCGGCTGTGACGTGTACGAAACTCCCGCATAGCCAACCGAGGCGACGTACACCAGGCCAGCGCCCGTTTGCAGATTGCCAAAGCGGTAGCTGCCGGCGGCATCAGACTGGACTGCCGTTACCTGGCGCTTGTTCGGCCCGTCAAAGAGCGAGAGGGTCACTGCTGCACCTGGTACCGGCTGGGCATTTGCCGAACCATCCAAGACACGGCCGGAAATGCTGCCGGGTGCCGACTGCGCCAGGACGGCAGACGCTGAGCCCTGTGCGAAGGGGGCGAGTGCGAACGCGAGAAGTAGCAGAAACGCGGCGAGGGATCGCGATGCATTCACCGGCTCAGACTCACAATCGATTCAACTCCACCCCCAAACGTATACTGACTGGGGCTGCACCGGTGACAGGCCCTTGGGGGCAGTGGATTGGCCGTGGACACTGGAGTGGGTAGGGAATTTCGACGCCGTGGTGTACGGCGCCAGCGGCGTTTCCTTGTCGCGGGTTGCGTGCTCTTAGTTGGAGTCGCCTACCTCGCTTTCACAGTCACGAAGGCTTCCGCCGTCTATTACCTCACCGTCCCGGAGCTCGAAGCGCGCGGCACAAGCGGAGCGCAGCGATCAGTGCGGGTTAGCGGCGTTGTCGATGCGGGCTCGGTAGAGCGCGATCCGAGCCAGTTCGTGACCCGGTTTACTGCTTCCGACACCGGCGGCACTGTTCCCGTCATCTACAAAGGCCCGGTTCCTGACATCTTCCAGCCGGGCATCCAGGTTGTCGTCGAGGGACGCCTTGGCACAGACGGCATCTTCCACGCCGACACCCTCCTGACGAAATGTCCGGCTCATTTCCAGGCGGCCACCCCTGTCGCCGGGGCGCGTTGAGGCAGCGCTTGCTGACGAGCATGACCTCAGGTTTCGCCCTCGTCCGTTCAGGTTGCCGGCGACAATGACTCCACTGGGACCCATCGCACTCTTGGCGGCGCTGGTGGCAGCTCTATACGGCGCTTTCGCTTCTATCGCAGGCGCCCGCAGAGGTGTCTCAGCCTTCATAGTCAGCGGGCGGCGGTCCGCATTCGCGGCATGCTTCTTCATTCTGCTTGGCGCGGCGTCGCTACTGTACGCGCTCTACACGCGCGATTTCAGCTATGCCTACGTCGCACAACACACGAGCTTAACTACGCCATGGTTTTACCGGCTATCGTCGTTCTACAGCGGCCAGCAGGGCTCGCTGCTGTACTGGTCTACGGCGCTATCAATCTTCGCGGCGGTCGCCCTAACTCAAAATCGACGACGGCATAGCGAACTGATGCCGTATGTCACTGCCGCCATCATGGGTGTTGAGACGTTCTTTCTGTTCATTCTTGTCTTCGTTGCCAGTCCATTTGCGCGAGTACTGCCGGCGCCCGCAGACGGTCAGGGCCTGAACCCGCTTCTCCAGGACCCGGGTATGCTCATTCATCCTCCAATGTTGCTTGCAGGACTGATGAGCTGGACCATCCCGTTCGCATTCGTCGTCGGGGCGCTGGCAACCGGACGCCTGGGCGAGGAATGGATCCAGGCCACACGACGGTATGCGCTGGTGGCGTGGTGCATTCTGGGAACCGGCAATCTCTTAGGGGCCTGGTGGAGTTACCACGTTCTCGGCTGGGGCGGTTATTGGGGCTGGGATCCCGTTGAAAACGCGGCGATCATGCCTTGGTTTGTTGGCACGGCCTACCTGCATTCCGTGATGGTCCAGGAACGGCGCGGAATGCTGAAGGTGTGGAACGTCGGGCTGCTGATTCTCGCCTTTTGCCTCTCGATCTTCGGAACGTTCGTCGTGAGGAGCGGCATTCTAACCTCCGTTCACTCCTTCGCGCAGTCGTCGATCGGCCCCTTCTTCTTCGTTTTTCTGCTGCTGGTCCTCGCGCTGTCCGTCGGCCTGCTGTACTGGCGAATGCCGACGTTGCAGAGCGAAAATGGAATCGAATCGGCGATGTCGCGGGAGGCCGCCTTCCTCCTCAATAACCTGCTGTTCATCGGTCTTGTCTTCGCAATCTTCTGGGGCACGGTACTGCCCTTACTGACAGATGCCGTCAGGGGCGTCCAGATTACTGTTGGGGCGCCCTTCTTCAATCAGGTGAACGGACCAATTGCGCTTGCCCTCCTTCTGTTGATGGGCATCGGGCCGCTTCTGCCCTGGCGCCGTGGCGATCGGCAGCGAGTTGGGCAAAGCTTCATCGCGCCGGTCGCCGGAAGTGCAGTCTGCGCATGTCTGCTCTGGCTGCTCGGGATCAGAGAGATCCTGCCACTCGGGGGACTGACGGCCTGTGCATTCGTCGTCAGCTCAATCGTCGTGGAGTTTTTGAACGGAGTACGGGCACGGCGACGGCACAGCTCGGAAGGCGTCGTGTTGGCTCTCGGGCGACTCATCCGCCGCAACAACCGACGATATGGGGGCTATGTGGTGCACCTCGCCATCGTGCTGATCGGCGTCGGCATCATCGGCTCGTCGTTCTACAAGACCGAGGACATGGTCGTTCTCAGTCCTGGACAGAGCGCCAAGGTTCAGGGGTTCAATCTGTCATTCGGCTCGCTCCAGCGGACGGCAACGCCCGACGCGCTTACGGTGGCGGCTCCTCTCAGCGTGACACGCGATGGCACAACATACCCGACTCTCTACCCGAGCAAGGTGACTCACCGCAACTTTGAGGACCAGCCACCGACAACCGGTGTCGCCATCGATACGATCCAGTTGAACGATCTCTACGTGGTTCTGACAGACTACGGCACGGACGGACGTGCGAGTCTCTTGATCTGGATAAACCCGCTCGTCTCGCTGATCTGGGCCGGCGGGCCTCTGCTGCTTCTGGGGTTCCTTGTCTGTCTGTGGCCCGAACCTCGACCGCGGCAGCGTACCGTTGCGGCACCGTTGGAGCCGGTTATGAGTCATGAGCTGTGAGCCGGCCAGCAGTGACCGCGCGACCACACTATGGTGTCCGCAATCATTGTGCCGGCATCGGCGTTCGCAAAAACGTGCTCGCGTGCGCTGTGATCGCTGTCGTGCTCCTGGTCGGGCCAGGTCAGCATGCGCCGATCGCCCATGCGGACCCACCCTCGGATACGCAACGAGAGCTAGGCATCGAGCGCACGCTCGCATGTCCGCAGTGCACCGACCTCCCGCTCGACGTCTGCGACCAGGACATTTGCAATGACATGCGCGGCATTATTCATCAGAAGGTCACGGCCGGCGAGTCCGACGTGGCAATCCGCCAGTACTTCGTTCAGCGCTACGGAACGCGTGTGCTTCTTGCACCACCGATGGACTGGCGCGGGATTATCGCCTGGGCACTCCCGTTCATCGCGTTACTGTTGGGCGGCGTCCTCACCGCGATCTACCTTCGCTCCGCGCGCCGGCGCACCCTTCCCAGCCTCGTCCTTTCACAGGCTCAGGATGAATTAAAGGAACGGCCGACGGCAGGCTATCGCTCGCGGGTAGAGCGCGAGGTGAAGGAGATGGAGTAGCGGGTGATAGAGATTATCGGTCTGCTCATCGTGGCGGCGGTTGGGATGTACGTCGCCTGGCCCTTGCGTTTGCGTTCGGAGAACCCCTCCGGGCTTCTGGGGTATGACACTCTGGCCGGTCTGCATTCGCGGCGGGAGACGCTCTACCGCGAGATAGCCGACCTCGACTTCGATCTCCGCCTCGGCAAGGTTGCAGAGGACGACTACCGTCTCGAGCGGGAAGGATATGTTGCGGAGGCGGCCGCCGTGTTGGAGCAACTCGACCGGACGGAGCCGGCGGCAGTCCCCGAACGGGAGGGGATGACCGCGAGATCGCGTGAGCTCGAGGAGGAAGTCCGCCGGATATCGGCGGAGGGATGATTGGGGCCAATCGAGGTAGCTGTTGAACCGGCAATTCGCGCGATACGGGTTACGAAGACCTTTGGACCCCGCGTTGCATTGCGCGGCGTCAATCTGAACGTACTACCGGGCGAGCGTATCGCGCTGCTTGGACCGAACGGCGCCGGCAAGACAACGCTGATTCGTGTCTTGGCGCTGCTGACGCGGCCGACTTCCGGCGCGATCGCGATCGCCGGCTTCGATGCGTCAAGCGACGCGCAGGAGATTCGGTCGAGGATAGGCGTCTGCCTCCACGACAGCCTTCTCTATCAGGACCTAAGCGTCGTCGAGAACCTTCGGTTCTTCGGCAGGCTCTACAGGGTCCGAGACCTCGATGCTCGCATGGGCACTGTCTTGGAGCGCTTGGACCTCGCGCGATTCGCAGATCGCCGAGTCCGGCATCTTTCGCGCGGGCAGCGGCAACGGTCGTCGCTCGCTCGCGCGCTTATCCACGACCCTCCTGTGCTGCTCCTGGATGAGCCGGAGACGGGCCAAGACCAGGCGTCGCTGGAGCGCATGCAAATCGAGCTCACCTCCTCCAGCTCCCGTACGGTCGTATTTGCCACGCACCAGCCATCCCAGGCGGTTTCGTTGGCGACGCATGTCCTGCTCCTCGATGGCGGGCGTGCGCGGGATCTCGGCGCCGCAGACGCCCTCGAACCCGGCGACGTGCAGCGTGCGCTCCTGACAGTCAGCGGGTAAATCGGATGGATGTTTACTGGGCAATCTTGGCGAAAGACCTACGTACGGAGCTCCGCATACGGCAGACCGTCGTCTCAACGCTCATCTTCTCGCTGCTCGTCTTGGTAGTGTTTCAGTTCTCATTCGATCTTCGGGGGGCAGACTTGATCACGCTCGCGCCCGGCGTCCTCTGGTCGACCTTCCTATTCAACGGGGTGCTCGTGCTTGGCAGGACCTTCGCCACCGAACGTGAGCAGTCAACGATCGAAGCGCTCGCGATGTCGCCAATCGATCGCGGGCTGATCTTCGCGGCCAAATGGTCACTGAGCCTACTGCTGATGCTCGTCACTGAGGCAGTCGTGCTGGTCGTGTTCAGCGCGATGTTTAACACCGCAGTGCTCTCCCCGTTGATATTCCTGGATGCGCTACTTGCGAGCGCAGGTTTCGCAGCGGCTGGAACATCACTTGCCGTAATCACCTTTAACTCACGAGCGAGAGAGGTGATGCTACCGCTACTGCTGCTGCCGCTGACTGTGCCGGTGATCATCGCGGCGGTCCAAGTCACCGCGCTGGCGCTGGCGGGAGGGGGCCTGCGTGCCGCCGCGCCCTGGCTCAACCTACTGGGCGCATTCGACATTCTGTTCGGGGCAGTTTGCTACTATAGCTTCGGCGCGCTGTTGGAGGAGTAGTGGAGCACAACCGGATCTCTGTTCGTCCTGGTTCCCCGCTTGGCTCCTCGCCCGGTTCTTCCCCTGGTCACTGGATGGTCGGTCTTGGCGCCATCACCCTTGTTCTCGGTCTGGTGACGCTCGCCGGCGCATTCCTATTCGCTCCGGCAGACTCGATCCAGGGGGACGTACAGCGCATCTTCTACATTCACGTACCCATGGCGCTGTGCGCCTACCTCGCCGCCGGCTTGGTCGCCGCGGCCGGCCTGCTGTTTCTGGTTACCCGCCGGGTGGTGTGGGATGTCATGGCCCGTTGTTCCGCCGAGTGCGCCGTCCTATTTACGACGCTGGTGTTGATCACGGGATCACTTTGGGGGAAGCCCGTTTGGGGCACCTGGTGGACGTGGGACGCACGTCTGACCTCGACTCTGATGCTCTGGTTCATCTTCGTCGGCTATCTAATGTTGCGCTCGTATATCGGCGATACTGAGCGGGCAGCTCGCTACTCAGTAGTCGTCGGCGTGCTCGGCGCCATCGATATTCCGCTGGTGCACGTCTCTGTCGAATGGTGGAGGACGCTGCATCCGCAGGGGATTCTTGACAGCGCCAGCGGCTCTCCGGCGCTTCCCGGCTCAATGTTGGTGGTATTTGCCGTTGGCACGCTGACCATGCTGTGCATGTTCGGCCTGCTAATGATGCTGCGCATCCGCCTTGAAATGCTGCGCTATCGCGTCACGGCGCTCGAACAGGAGACGCTCGACGAGGCGGACGAGGCTATCACGCCGTCGCATCCGTCACGGCCGATCGCCGCACGGGTGCTGGGGGACGGCGCCTGAGAATGCATCAGAATTTCTTGCCCTGCCCGCGTGCGGGCGTCTCGACACACGCGAAGTGACCGGCGGCTGAGAATGCATCAAAATCTTGGGTTCTTGTTCGCCGCGTTCGCCGTGACGTGGGTCGCGTTATTCGGTTACTTGTTTCTGGTGCAGCGCATGCTCATTGACACCAACGCGCGACTACGCGAGCTTGAGGGAGCCCCGTCCGAAAGGCGCGCCGACGGTCCGTAAATCTGCATAGTTGGGCTCTGGCCCGCGCCATCAGTGGACGGCCTGCTTGGCCTCGCGGAAGCGGTGGGTGTATTCGGCAGCGACTCGAATCGCCTCGGCCATGCTGATAGGGTTGGCGATGCCCTTGCCCGCGATATCGAAGGCCGTCCCGTGGTCGACGGAGCTGCGGACGAACGGCAGCCCTGGCGTTAGGGCAATAGTGCGGTAGAAGTCGACGCTCTTGGCTGCGATATGCCCTTGGTCGTGGTAGAGCGATAAGACCGCGTCGCAGCCGCCATCACGCATGCGCTGGAAGACTGAGTCGGCCGCAAATGGCCCAGACGCCTCGATCCCCTGCTGTCGCGCGCGCTCGATCGCTGGCATCAGTTGCTCGATCTCCTCGCGCCCAAAGATCCCGTCCTCGCCGTTGTGCGGGTTGAGTGCAGCGACTGCAATGCGCGCACCGCGAAACCCGTACTCCTCCAGTGCGGAGTTGGCGTTCAACAGCTGCTCATAGATCAGATCAGCGCTGATCTCGGAGACAGCCGCGAGGAGCGATTCATGCCGCGTCGCGAAGAAGATCTTCATGTTCTGCACGGTGAACATGGTCATGGGGTGAGGCGAGTTGGTCAGCTTGCCAAGCATGGCGGTGTGATCCAAAAACGGAACGCCACCGAGCTGCAGCGCTTCCTTATTGATAGGGGCAGTCGCGATGGCGTCCGTGTCTCCGCCGAGCGTGAGCTCGATTGCCCTGGCAATGTACGAGAATGCCGCCTGCCCTGCCACCGCCTGAACTTCGCCAATGCGAATCTGCTGAATATCCGGCGTCCCGGTCTCGATGAGATCGATTGTGCCGGCCTCGTAGAGCCCTTCCGCGGGGTTGAGGACCCGACGTATGTGGGGTTGGATGCCAAGCACGGGCGCTGCACGTTCGATGACGGCTGAATCGCCGACCACCAACGGGCGGCAAAGCGTGTAGAGCTCGGGGTCCCCGTGCAGTGCGCCCAGTACGACCTCGGGGCCGATACCGGCGGGGTCCCCAATAGTCACGGCCACGAGAGGTCGCTGGCTGTCCATTGTCGCCTCCACGAGACCTTAGATTTTCAGAAGCGGTGCAAATCGTTTGTCGCTACGGTGCGGACCGACGATCGAGAGAGCAAGACGGTCAGTCTGCAAGAGGTCCCTCGCCACGCGCCTGACGTCGTGGGTGGTAACAGCCTCGACCTCGCTCACAACCTGGTCGACGGTCTTGACCTCGTTATGCAGCAACTCCTGGCCTCCCGCCCAGCCGGCCACGCTGCGAGTGTCCTCCATCCGCAGGAGAATGTGTCCCTTCGTAATCTCCTTCGCTTTCTGCAGCTCGGCCTCCGGAACGTCCCCACGGATCTCCGCCAGTTCCTGAAGGATTGCCACGAGGGCGGCAGCGGTGTTGGACGGGTCAACGCCTGCATAGACGCTGAAGGCGCCGGCATCCAGGTAGTGCGTGGCATAGGTGTGCACGTCGTAGCAAAGGCTTCGGCGCTCCCGGAGCTCCATGAAAAGACGGCTGCTCATGCCCTCACCCAGGATTGCGGAGAGAAGATCGACCGCGTGGCGGTCGGGATGGCGGCTGGAGACGCCGCGAACTGCCAGCATGACCTGCGTCTGCTCGGTTCGTTTGTTAAGGAGGGTGATTCCAGGACCTCGCCAGCCGTCGCCAGCCGGGGACCAGGATTGCGGGGATCCGGAATGCCAGTCGATCAGCTGGCTGCGGCACATCTCCACCACCTGCTCGTGATTGACGTTGCCCGCGACGCTCAGCACCGTGTTGTTTGGAACGTATTGACGAGCGACGTAGGCAAGCGTCTCATCGCGAGGAATGGCGGAGACGCTCTCCTCGGTTCCAGCGACATCCCAGCCAAGCGGCCCCTCCGGCCAGAGCAGGGCGTCCAGTCGCACCTCGGCGAGCTGCGACGGATTGTCTGCCACCATCGCGAGCTCCTCGATTATGACCTTCCGCTCCTTCTCGACCTCGCTGGGATCGAAGAGGGGACGGTGCAGCATATCGAGCAGCACGTCGAAAGCCAGGTCGAGATGTGAATGCGCCGCCTTGATGTAGTAGACGGTCAGCTCCCTGTCAGTCGCCGCGTTGAGGACGCCGCCGACGTTGTCGACCGCCTCTGAGATATCCCGCGCCGTCGGACGCTTGCGAGAGCCCTTGAAGAGCATGTGCTCGACGAAGTGCGACACACCAGCGATGGGTGGGCCCTCGTAGCGATTTCCAGCGCCGATGTAGAAAGTAACCGTAACTGAACGGGTCTCGGGCATGGGACTGGTGATGACACGCAGGCCGTTCTCGAGCGTTGTGCGTTGAAACAAGTGGGCGATTCTCCGATCTTCAGTGAGGAACTGTGTCGTTCCGAGCGTAGCAGACGCCGGGCGGCGGCCTGTCAGTAGCCGCGCTCCCAGTCGATGACATTGGCAAGGGGACGGCCGTCGAGGTAGGCCCGGAGGTTGTCGCAAAAGAGCTCGACGCCACGATGCTGCGCCTGGTCGGTGCCGCCGGAGACGTGCGGCGTGATCAGCACCCGTTCATTCTGCCAAAGCCGCGGATCAGGGCCGTGCTCAAATTCGCCCGTGTAGACGTCGAGCGCAACACCTCGCAGCGCATCCGCTTCCAGCGCTTCAATCAACGCCACCTCATCCACGATCTCGCCGCGTGCGACATTCACAAGCACCGTCCCAGGCTGCATTGCCGCGAAGGCCTCTCGTCCGATGAGGTTTGTGGTCTCACGCGTCCACGGGCAGCAGACTGCGACAAACGTGCTCTCCCGCAACTGGGAATGCAGGCCCTCGGCTCCCGCCAGCCCGGAGAAGCCCGGCGGAGGCGGCTCGCCGGCGGTTGCCTGGCGGCGAGTGCCGACGACGCGCATGCCGGCGGCGGCGCAGAGCTCTCCGACCGCAAGACCGATTCCGCCCGCACCAACGATGCAAACGGTCTTGCCGGCGAGACTGACGGGTTGGTAGGCACGGTGATCGAACGTCTGCTGACCCCGGTCGACCTCCGCGCGATGCAGCCCGCGGGCGAAATGGAGGAAGCACGCCAGGACGTACTCCGCCATAGGTCGTGTGTTGCCATAGCCGCGAGACGTCGTTACG
>Ga0193751_1001074_pt1 | contig 18231 bp, 14 predicted proteins | sample L1c2metaG_FD_143050 | JGI IMG/M metagenome (GOLD analysis project Ga0193751, IMG submission 143050) | Soil microbial communities from a riparian zone of the East river system, Colorado, United States - L1c2 | ecosystem: Environmental > Terrestrial > Soil > Riparian zone | place: USA: East River... | reverse complement strand
CCCAATTTCCGAAGCGAAGAAATCAGCTCAATTCCGGAAATGTCCGGGAGCTTTAGGTCCACGATTGTCACATCTGGAGAGTGACGATGAAAGAGGTCAAGGGCCTCTTGACCTGTACCGGCCTGTGCCACCACGTTCATATCCCTCTGTGCGCTCAAAAATGTGCTTATCCCGACGCGCATCAAAGGATGATCATCAACAACGAGAATTCGGATGACGGTTGGGTTGATCGTTTCTGGGTGGGGGCCAATCACAGTTGTACCTCGCGACTAGGTAGATTCACTCGCAGGACCACCGTCGTCCCCGTGCCCGGCTTGCTTTCAATGAACAAATTGCCCCCAATACTCCGCATCCTTTCGTACATCCCACGGATGCCGTAATGCTGGTGGAGGAGTTCATTGTCGTTAGGCACTACGAATCCACTCCCGTTATCCGCGACTTCGATCATCACCGCATCGGCAGCGAGCCGTGTTTTGATGCACACATGGGACCCTTTCGAATGGAGACCTGCGTTACGCACAGCTTCACGAACAACCATTAAAGCCTCATGCAGCGTCAATGAAGGAATCGACGGGATCGCCCCATCGGTCGCAAGATCTACGTGCACGTCAAACTCGTGTTCTGCCTCCTCCGCAATGCGCTTGAGCTCAGTTCTTACTGTACCGCCCGGGCGATCAAATTGCCGCAGATTCCAGATCGCCTTGCGCGTATCGCTCACCGTGATCTCCAACTGCTTCTTGGCGTATGAGGTGAGTTCTCGCGCTGCGTCCGGATCATCTGCAGTTACCGACTCTGAAGCATCGAGCAAAGCCGAAACAGATGTGCAGCCCTGAAGGACGGTGTCGTGCATCTCTCTGGCAACGCGGCCGCGTTCTTCTAGAACGATCTGAAACCGACTGCGCATCCGATTGATGCGACTACGGTAGACCTGCCACAGAAGCAAAGCGAGCACGACGGCGCAAAATGCGTAGAACCACCACGCCTGGTAGAAATATGCCAGCTTTGTGAACTCCAACGAGGCTTCGGAAACTTCGACGCCATCATTCAGACGGATTGCACGGACTTGGAACCTATATTTCCTCGGCATCAGGTTGGTGTATGAAACAGAGCGGCGCAAGCCTGCGTCTTGCCAGCTATCTTCAAGTCCATCCAACTTGTAGGACAAACGGATTCGGTCCTGAGGTCCGAGCAAAACAGGTGTAAACGAAATATCCAACCTCATGCTTGAGGCAGGCAAACGCGCCGGATCAGAAGTCTCAAGTTGGCGACCATCTATCGAAAGAGGTGAAATCACAATCGGCAACGGCCCTACCTGCGGATCTGGACGAGGAAGAATGTGCACGGCCCCTTTATTGCTTGGAAACCAAAGAACGCCGTCTTTGCCGACCACTCCTGCAGGTTGTATCGTACCGAACAGTTCCGCCGAACCGATGTCTCCTGACGCAGTGAGAAACAATGGAGTAACACGTTTCTGTTTGCCATCGGCCACCAGGTCAAGTTGCTTACGACTGTATTGCGACACCCCATCCGGGCTGCTAAGCCACAGATTTCCGGAAGCGTCCTCCAAGATCTGATAGATCAGATCGGAGGCCAATCCTGTTGCAGCTGTCAGATGCGAGATCACCTCGCCCTTCCTCCGGAATAGCCCCTCGCTAGTTCCGATCCATATGCCCCCATCTTCATCTCTGTGCAACGCCCAAATAATTCTCATAGCTAGCGTGTCGGTGAGTCGATCCTCGATAGGCCTTCCCTGCTTGATGTGGGCAAGCCCTCGAAAGCCTCCCAGCAAGACGCTTCCATCCGGCTCTTCCAGCATGGTCATTACGCTTGGATTGCCCGGACTGGCGTTGTAGTTCTTGATTCCTGCGGATTCAATGTGAGATGCACCAACGTCTGTTCCGATCCACATACTGCCATCTCGCGACTGCATCATAGATCGAACGAAATCCGATGCAAGTCCTCCTGTGGTACTGAAATGCGTCACTCGGCCGCTTGCCAGCTTGAAAACTCCATAACCCTCAGTGCCCACCCACAGTGCTCCATCGCTTGCTCTGAACAGATTCCGGATTGTCACCTTCGGCAGACCTGGCAGCATGGAACGTTCAAGCGACCCATGTTTCATCCGATACAGATATCGTGAACAAAACCATAATGTGCCATCTAAGTCTTGAAATACAGATCCGAAGTCCGAGCTGGCAGCAATCGCAAGAGGCTCAACTCCTACAGAGCTTGGTGTCAGACGAACCAGACCTGCTTGCGTACCAATCCACAGATTAAGCTCGCTATCTTCATAAAAGTTAAGGATTGCTGCGCTCGGCATTTTGAGCTGAAACCGCTCTGGCGAACGGTCTTCTCCATGCCGAACATAAAGCCCGTCACCGATCGTGCCTATCCAGAGATCTCCATTCGAGCTTTGTTTAAGGGTGCGTACTGTCCCACCCACATTTGGAATCTTCTCAAATCTGTCATTCGCGCCAAGACGGTAGAGCCCCGTCACGCCGCCAAATAGAATTTCGCCCTCTCGGGTTTCAATAATCGACTTGAGCCCGGCAATACTACTGGTGCCAGGATACGAGTACTCTTTCACGATCCCTTCGCGAATCGAAATCAGGCGGGATCCGCCCACCCACACGCGTCCTGACCTGTCCTCGATCACCGCGTGAACTGCAATGTGCAACTCCCTGCCACTGCTGCTAAAACGAACGAATCGCGCCGCGGTATATAAAAACAGACCGTCGTCCGTTCCTACCCAGAGTCTGCCCTGATGGTCCTCCAGTACCACGCGAACAACGTTGTTAGTGAGACCATCCTTTGACGAAAACGCTCGGAACACCCCCCTGTGATACTGAATCAGGCCGCCACCTTCCGTCCCTATCCAGAGGGTGCCGTCACGTGTTCTTGATAGGCAAAAGACACTTCGGGCAGCCAATGCCGGAGTGTTTGCTTGATTGAACGAAGTGAATTGTGCTCCGTCAAATCTGAGCAGCCCCGTGGTTGTTCCAATCCAAAGATACCTATCCACGGTCTGCGAGAAGCTCTGAATCACCTCATCCGGGAGGCCATCACGAATTTCCCACACGCGCATGGAGTAGCTCGGGACAGGCTTCGAGCAGATGCCGAACGGCGACAACACCGCCATGGCGGTCATGACGATGAGAAGTCGTAAGCGCAGGTTATGCAGGTTCTGCAATCAGCCCTCTGCTCTGTCCCGTGCGGTACGCCGCAATCCCTTGACACACATCTTCAGGAGCATTGCGGCGCCATCTGCGACTTTCGAATCATGCCAGTATATGCGCCACTCGTTCGCGGTCAAGTCCAGCCAGAGACATCCATTCGGACTCTCGTTTGGTTTAAGTTGTTGCCTGCGATCCGTTTTAACCTGTCGCCGCACCCGGCTCAATTCGCAATTGCGATCTTGGTATTGCGGAGGAGGGAGAGATTTGGGATCCCCCTCCTCCCTCTTGACGAGAATACGTCAGTGAATGATTAACCCTGTGACTGAGAAGGCAGGCAAGGAAAAATTCGACAACGTCATTGTTCCGCCGCTGATGCACTGGTTGGTTAACGTCGCAGCCGGCGAAGTCGCTGTACTCGAGCCTGTATCGGCATAGTAAACGTACACAGTGTAGGTGCAGCCGGAAGCCTGGATGTTCTCCAATATGACGGTCGCCGTCGCCGCAGTCGCGTCGTTGACAATCACTGCCGCAACGTTCCTGGCGGAGTTGGTATAGCCCAGCGCGTAATCATTGCCGCTGAGACCCGATAGGGTTGCAGGGAAGGCGTTGAATGTGCCTGCGCCTAAGCCCAAATCCGCAGACATGAGCCGATAGGTCCTCATCTGGTTGGCAAAGTGTACGACTGCTGCCATTCACGCTATAGAGTCCCTGCGTGATGATGCAATTCGTACAGTCTTCGTACGAATTCGCAGCTACGTTGTTGGGTAACATTGTATAGAGCGCAGTGCCCTTCATTTGAGGTTGCTGGCTGAAGAAGATGAATTGATCTCCCACATAAGTGGTCGCTTCGTTTCCGACTACGTGCGGATCCGTGGTTCCATTCACGAAGGTGTAATTCCACTCGGTCATGAAGATTGGCAGGCCACTGTAACCATTGCTCGACAAGATCGACGCAAGATTGCCGATGTTGTCGAATGCCTCGTCCGGCGTGTAGTCGTGATAGGAGACGAATTTCAGCAGCCCTCCTGACTTGATGCCAGCGTCTCCAATGATCGTGGGCAGGTCTCCCCAGGTGGATGGGCCGTGTTTGCAGTCGCCATCTCCGCCAAGAATGAGGGCGGAGTCCGCGGCGCGCGCGGCTGTGGCGGCGTAGAAGTAGTATAAATCCGCCGCCTGCGATTCGCTCGACCAACTGGTATCACCGGAACCCACTTTCAGGAAGTTGCAAGTGGGCTCATTGAGGATTTCCAGGTAGTTCAGACAGCGACCGCCGTTGCAGGCAGTCAATTCATGCTTAGCGACCTTCGTGACAATGTCCTCCCAAACGATTCCCAAGCTATTCCAGTCGTTCACCGGAGCGATGTTTATGCCGGAGCTGTTAAACGAGAGCCACGCGGCACGTAGAGCAGGTTAGCCATCGTGGTCATGCCCTGGGCCTTGGCGTAGGTGGCCCAGCTAAGAGGTCCCCAGTTCCAGGTCGATGGATCGGCCACGCTGCCAGGAGTGAAGCTGCCAACGCCATTGGGCATCGCTGCCATGTACGCTGACATCGTAGTATTGCTGGGAACAACCTGATCGATGTGAAGGCTGCCGCGTTGAAACCTGAGGCCGGAGCTCCAGAACATCGGATACACCGCGGCCAGATCCCCTGGGTTTGGCTCGTTGGAGGCCCCAAACATAAGCGGGCTTCCGGCTGTATTCACGGCAGTCTGAAAATTGACTGTGACTGTCTGGGCTCCGAGACTTGGAGCAATGCACGTTAGCAGAAGAAACAGACCCACGACCATTCGCTCCGCAGCTTGGTGATTGTTGCGTTGACTAAAGTTCAGAGAAACCTTCCGCGACGTTGCATGGGCTTGGATTAACATGATCATTCTCGCCTCCGCTTTTCACGCCGAGAGACGATTCACTCGTTTGATTAGAAACGAATAAAACTCCCTGCTCAGCTCGCACCGAACGTTATTCCTCCGCGGACACCAGGCGCATGCTACTTAAGTAGCATGTCTTGACTTTTTACGTTTTTCTAACGCGAACTCGCAGGCACACCGCGTTGGGATGGGGGGGCGAAATCAATAATTCGTGCACGAGGAAATTAATGCTATTTTCGCTAGTATGCTTTTGATGATGTTGCCAAGACAATTGAGCTGGCGCCCTGTTTTGAATATCCTGCTCCTCTTGTGCGTCATCTGCTCCGGTTACGGCCAATCGACTGCAGGCGCTGATCCTGGCCGGACTGCGCTGGAGCGAGGAGACTATGCATCCGCTGAAGCCGTGTATCGCAACGCTCTGCACGAAAATCCGAGATCTCCGGAGTTGCTCACCGACCTCGGCATAACCCTTCAATTACAGGGACGATCGACAGAGGCAATCAACGCATTCGAGCAGGCTCTGAAGCTGAAAAGCATGCCGCGCACTTACGCACTTCTCGCCGAGGAAAAGTGCAAAGACCGTGACCTGGACGGCGCGCACCCGATGGTGGCCAAAATCCTCGCAAAGGATCCCTTGGACTTGCGCAACCTCGCCCTCGTTGCGCCTTGCTACGTCGAACTCGATGAACCGGTCGAAGCTGTTCAGGCCTACAGCGCCCTGCTTACCGATCCGGAGTTCGCCCGCGATCTGGCCATGGTTCAGTTGGCTAAGTCCTACTTGCTCGCTGCGCAGTTCTTCTCTCGCCGGCTCGTTACCGCTCCGGGAGGCGCGATATATATACAGGCACTGAGAAATGCGCGCGATCATTCCTCACCCGACGCACGTGCAGCATTTGCAGAGGCAAAACAAAACTCAGCCTATTTCCGCCCCGACATATCGTTCTTAGATGCTGTCCACCTTTGGCGTCAGCATCCCGACGACACTGCATTGCTCTATTTGCTTAGTGTGCTCGGCGGTGAAGAGAGCATTCGGCAGATAGAACTGTGTGAAGACAGATTTCCCGATTCTCCCTATGTGCAGGAATTGAGATTTGAAATGCTCGCCGCGCAGGGACACAAAGATGAAGCGATTCACGGATACCAACAACTGCAGCAGACTCACCCGGAGCTTCCCGAACTTCGATACAGCCTTGGCATGCTCTATCGAGAGCGGGGCATGTGGGATCAAGCATTAATTGAATTCCGTGAACAACTGACGCGTGATCCTAAAGATGAACAGAGTGCCGCACGTGTGAGCGAAGCCCTATTGGAACTCACACAATGGAGCAATCTCCGCAAGTTTCTGGAACCCTGGGTGAAACAGAAGAATCCTCCCTTATGGGCGGTGTTGGACATGGCGAAGGCACTCCAGAATTTAGGCGATTTTCAGGATGCAATCAAACTCCTCGCCGCCGCCGAAAAAAACAATATGTCAAATAAATCGATCCACTACCGCTTGTTAGTCCTCTATAGAAAGACCGGCAATCCAGCGCTGATCCAAGCCGAAATCAGATGGCTTCGGTCCGCATCCTGGGGAGGTCATTTCACAGAACTACAGAACTGGGATCGAGATTCGTCAACGAACGATCAGCTGATATTCCGGTAGGACGCTCACTTTCAAAATACGCGTACTCTTATCCCCGGTCTTTTTGACAGCAGATTCGTCCAGAATTACATCGGAGCGGTCGCGCCAGGGAACGATAGAGATCCTTAGACGTCCGGATTCGACTTGATTCCGAAACCTCTTAAGTCCGATGTACCACGGCATTCCGTTATAGAAATCGTCGGTTAAAAGATGGCCGCCTGCAGTGAGACGAGCGATGTCACCCTGATATTCGACGTTCAGGAAGAGATCGCTGACGCCGGCGAAGGCATCTATGGGTAGCCGAACTTGCCATCGGGGCGCCGCCTCTATCTCCTCCGCTGTGGGCACCGTCGCTGGGTCGGAGAGAAAGGATGCGATAGGTTTGACGAATTGCTCGGGAGTCCACGATGCAAGAACGGACCGCGCTTTTCCCTGAGCGCGATAGGTCTTGAAGATCCCATCATCCGCCTTGGCCTCGACGCGAAGACTGCTTCCGTGAGTGGACGGCAACGAAGGCCAAACCGAGAAATAGAAATCGGGTTGTTCAAGTGCGCGGAGAGTCATTGACCGGCCATCGGAATATACTTCCTGCGAGGAGAGCACCAGGTGGTCGCCATCTCCGAGAGATATCCGAGTCGCCGATTGCGCCTGTTCCTGCGTGAGCACCACGACGCGCAACCTGTTTCCCGACGGCAGGTCCCCTTCGAAGACAACGCGGCTGGATGGTTCGATGGCCGTTACCAGTATCTGGCTCGAGCTCTCACTCTTGATCCCCTCGTTCATACGCATTGATGTGAACGTATCGGGAGCGAAGGAAAACTCGGGGCTAATTCCCGGTATTGCGAAGAAAACATAGAGAACAGTCCGGCCCCTCACCATGCGGCAAAATGGCTGAGCGGTGCTGTACCGCAGACGTAGACCATCTAAGTCCATATTCACTGGCCAAACAAAATAACTACCTGCGGGTATATCGACGGGTCGGGTTGGAACAAGCACTGGACCCGACGGCAACCGTAATCGTATCTGTACTCCCTTACGCTCAGGCATATCGAGACCACGCATGTGGTTGTTCAAGAAGAGAAAGCCTCTGTCTCCGCGGGTGCGCGCTGCAACTCGCACCGTACTCGCATCCGCAGGGCTGCCGGGAAGAATCACCGGAGCGTGCACAGCCATTGGCGCGAGTTCAGGGCCAAAATCGTTCAAGAAGTAATTAAAGAGCTTCAGAGCTCGATAGGAAGGCCGTTCGAGGCCGAACTCGCTGAGCGGTGCTTCGAAGTCGTAGCTCTTGACTGGAACATCGGTTGGATAGCCCGTGCTCTTCGATTCGTTGAGCGGACCGAGTTTGCCATCGGGGTTTTCCCCACCGTGGAACATATAGTAGCCGAGCAGATTGGCGCCGGAACCGATCATTACCGGAACGATGGCCGCTACATCATCGGTGCTGACAACTGGACGGCGATGATAGGTATTCTCCATTCCGGCTCCAACCTCTGCCGTAAGAAAAGGCGTTTGCGGGTCCGTCTGGGGACTTTGCGAATGGCTGACGCCAATAACACCCATGTCTCCGGAGATGCGGCTACTAAAACGGAATAGGTAAACCTCGCTCGGCGGAATCGGAGCGGATCCCTGAGCCCACGGCGCATCTGGGTAACCGCCATAGACCGGCAGAAACTCCGCTTGAGGCCACACTGCATTGTCCCACCCGGTAACGCTGTAGAAAGGCACGTCCAAGCCTGCGGCTTCAGCCATCCTCTTCAATTGGAGAATATATGCGGGTCCACCGTCGGGTCCGTGGTTTCCGTATTCATTTTCGATCTGCACACCTATGACCGGACCACCATCTTTCCAAAGAAGACCTTGTATTTGCTTCCCGATCTGCTCATAAAATACATCAACAAAATTAAGGAAGCGGGGGTCAGTGCTTCGTGGCGTGCTCTCTTTCATTACCCAATCGGGAAGGCCGCCGTATCGCGATTCTCCGTGTGCCCATGGTCCGATGCGCACGTATAAGTACATTCCGTGCTGCTCGCAAAGCTGTGCGAATCGGCGCAGATCTCTTTGTCCTGTCCAGTCAAAGACACCCTTCACCTCTTCGACGTGATTCCAGAAGATGTAGGAGGATATGATTTGTATCCCTCCCGCTTTCATCTTCAGTATCTCCTCTTCCCATCCTGCCGCGGGATAGCGGGAGAAGTGAAACTCTCCCATGACCGGAAGCCATGGCTTATCGTCGCGCATCAGATATTGGTTATTCAGCCCGAAGGATCGACCGGATGGCGAGAGGCTGCTGCCAACCTTAAAGTCGGACGGATGTGGAGGCACCGAAGGCTCACTCGCATCAATCTCGATTGTGTTCGAATGGACGACTTCGTCCAAAGGCGCTTGCTGAGCCACTACAAGTGCTGACCAAGCAAATAAACAACCAATCGAAACAAAATTAAAGGAACGACTGAATAATCCTGGCATGAGATCCTATCTGACGCGAAAGAGTATGCACATATAGTTAAACGCTGCACCTGTGAAGCGCATGCTACTTAGGTCGCAGCCAACGCAAAACCATTCGCTTGGGCTAAGAAGATGAAAAAAACAGGCCTGCAAAACCAGGGATGGCCTTACAATGACACCTTGTCCACACCAGATTCGTGGCACCTAATGGTGTGAAGCCGAAAGACGGAAAGGCAGGGCATAGTGTACAAGAGGATTTCTGACGATATCGCCCACGAGTACTATCAGCAGAACTTCCCCAATGATGGGCAACGCTTCGTCGCGTGGTATCTCCGAAACATTCACCTCAGAGACCCAATACAAACCCGCGATGACGTTACGGACGGGGCGGACGACAAGCAAATCGATGCTGTCTTCGTTGATGATGACAAAGCGACAATCTTCGTGATTCAGGGCAAATTTATTGGGCCGTCTTCAGTAGACGCAGAACCACTTAGGGAAGTCCTCTCCGCGTGGATCCAACTGCGGGATCTTGTGCGCCTCCAGGAAGTCTGCAATAACAAACTGAAGCAAAAACTGTCCGAGGTGGCCCTCGCGATCGAGGACGAGTACGAGGTGTGCTTTGAACTAATCACTACAGGCGCGTTGACCGATAGCGCGCAGAAAGACTTGGCCACATTCCAGAAGCAGCTCGCAGAGCTAAGTGCAAAGGACGAGTTTCCCGCTACGCTGCTGCTGGTTAATGAGGATGAAATACGTCGTCGCTACGACTTCGCCCTCGAAAGAGAAAACCCTTCACTTTCGCATTCGCTCGATCTCAGCGCGTGCCAGACCCTTCCAGTGACGATCGCGGGAACGCAGGTTGTGATTGCTGTTGTGCCACTGTCGGAGTGCATCAAGTTCCCCGGTATCAAGGACGGAACGCTCTTCCAGAAGAACGTTCGCCAAAGCCTAGGCTTGAGCAATGAGGTTAACAAAGGAATTAAGAACACGATATATGGAGACCGGCACCGTGATTTCTTCTTTTTTCACAACGGAATAACGGCGATTTGCAACAAGATGGAGACGAAGGACTCCAGGCTGCACCTTCACGGCGTGAGTGCGGAAAGATGAAGAATAAGGCTGAAATACCGGAACCAAACAGGCCTCCAACCGCCGAGGCTCTCCGTAAGATGATCACTTCCGGTAAGTCTGTACCGTCAAAAACGAGTGCACAGTGACGATCTCGGCCCATCAGACGGTTCCTTCATGCGCACGGGGTCTTTGCCGTCAAGTCATCAGGTTCCTCCCCTTACTCACAGCCTTGTCTTCCATTCCAGTCACGGCACAGTCGACTGTCACATCGGACGCCGCGCTGAGAAAGGGATTTGCGTCGCCTCCTTCACAAGCGAAACTGCGCTGCTACTGGTGGTGGCTCAACGGCAACACTACAAAAGAGACCATCACACGGGATCTAACCGAGATGAGCCGTAAAGGATTCGGCGGTGTGCTTCTGGTAGATGCCAACGGCTCCAATGAGCACGGCAACGCCGAGGTTCCCCCTGGGCCGCTTTTCGGTAGCCCAGCCTGGACGCAGCTCTACCTTCATGCACTCAAGACAGCGGCCGAACTGCATCTTGAAGTCACTCTAAACGCCACCAGTGGGTGGAATCTTGGCGGCCCCGATGTGAAGCCCGCTGAAGCCTCCAAACTACTGACCTGGTCTCGAACTGCTGTCGCGGATGGCAAAACCTTCGATGAAGTCCTGCCCAAACCAGCAACCAAGAATGGCTTCTACCGGCAGATCGCAGTCCTGGCGTATCCCCTGGCGCATGGCGCTGCTTTGCCCGGGCAAACCATTCGCATCGCCTGGCCATTCGTGCACTGCACCTTAAGACAGCAGCGGCAGAGACGGGCATGTCCATGCCACCCTCGGAGCCACTCCTCGATGACGTACCATCCACTCTCGGCGAAGCAGACACCGAACTCCAAAACGTCATCGATCTGAGCGCGCAGACAGATCAGGCGGGCCATCTCGAATGGCGGCCCCCCTCGAGTGGAACTTGGGAGATCCTGCGAATTGGGTACACGGACTCCGACGCGCGCGTAACCACCTCAAGCGGTGCATGGCAAGGGCTTGTAATCGATTACCTCGACCGCGGCGCGTTTGACACTTATTGGAGCCACACCCTCGCCCCACTCCTCGAGGTAAGCAGGCCCTACCTCAAGACCACCCTCGTGAACCTCGCGACCGATAGTTGGGAACTGGGCGGCACCAACTGGACAGGTCGCTTCGCCGAGGAGTTCCGCAAGCGTCGTGGTTACGATCCAGTTCGCTATCTTCCGGTTGTCGCCGGACGTATTGTCAACGACCGTGCGACCAGCAATCTCTTCCTCAATGATCTGCGCCGCACTGTGGGCGACTTGATAACCGATCACTACGACCACTTCGCTGAACGCGCGAAGGAGTACAGCCTTGGCATCCAGTCAGAGTCGGGGGGGCCACATGGCGCACCGATCGACGCACTCGAAACCTTCCGCTCATCGGCGGTACCGCAGACTGAATACTGGGCGCAGTCCACTGAACATCGTGTAAGCGACGAAGACCGATTCTTCACTAAGCAAGCCGCAAGCGCCGCGGACATCTATGGCAAGCAGTTTGTTGCGCAAGAAGGCATGACCAGCAAAGGGCCGCACTGGAGCGAGTCGCTGGCAGCCGATTTGAAGCCATCGTTCGATCAGGCGCTCACTGAGGGCATGAACCGGCTCGTATGGCACGAATTCACATCGTCGCCAAAAGAATTCGGTCTGCCTGGAAATGAGTACTCTGCCGGAACACATCTCAACCCGAATGTGACCTGGTGGAATCAGGGTGAGCCATTCTTCCGCTACCTCAACCGCTCACAATTCCTTCTGCAGCAGGGGCAGGTCGTGGACGATGTCTTGTATTTTTATGGCGACCAGGTACCCAACTTCGTGCGGCTCAAGAAAGATGATCCGGCAAAGGTTCTGCCGGGCTATGACTATGACGTAACTAATGAGGATGCATTACTACATAGCCTCTCATTGCGCGATGGAAGAATCTCTTCACCTGCGGGTAATCAGTACCGATTGATGGTTCTTCCGGTAGGTCGCAGATTGAGCCTCGCCGCGCTGCTACAGATATCCGACTATGTCCGTCAGGGCGGTAGCATCGCAGGCCAAGCGCCTCTGGGGCCAACCGGCAATCTGGATGAAAAGGCCCAACTACAGTTTTCAGCGTTGACTCACGCGCTGTGGGGCGATTGTGGAGCGGTGTCCCATGCGTTTGGCAAGGGTACAGTTTTTTGCAGTGCAGATAGTCGCGCAGCACTCCAAAGATTAAAGATCCCATTGGATTTTGAGGACAGCTCCGGACAACTCGATTACATCCACCGTACCGATGCGGCTACCGATATCTACTTTGTCAGAAATACAAGTTCCAAAGCCGTCAATACGGTCGCCCATTTCCGCGTCAACGGGCGTGCGCCTGAGATTTGGAATCCTGTGGATGGCAGCATCACGCCAGAACTCTATTACGAGATCGAAGATGGGCGGACACAGATGCCTATCCACCTTGATCCATACGGCTCCGTCTTCGTCGTCTTCGCGAAGGAATCTGGCCTGCACGTCACGCAGGTCTTGAAAGATGGCGGCAAGGTCGACTTGGCAGAAGTGGGCCGCGATGAGCAGAACGAATTCGTTCTCAAGGGAGTAGCTCCCGGGGCATATCGAGTAAGACTTTCAAACCGTCGGGAGTTGACGGCCCAGGTTGCGGCAACGAAGTCCATAGATATTCCAGCGAGTCAGTGGACCATTACCTTCCAGCCGGATCGGGGGGCCCCCGAAGGCACCCTCCCCTTGCCGAGCCTTGAATCATGGACCACATCCCCTACTGCCGGCGTACGCTACTTCTCCGGCACCGCAGCCTACCGCGCGAGCGTGAACCTAACCCGGCAGCCGGACGAACGTGTCTTCCTGACTCTCGCGGATGTCCACGAAATCTGCACAGTGCGTATCAACGGAAAAGATGTGGACACGTTGTGGGCGATGCCGTATCGCGTTGACATCACCGACAGTCTCAAACAGGGAGTCAATAGCATCGAGTTGGATGTAACCAACCTCTGGCCAAACCGGATCATCGGCGATGCACAACCGTCGGCCACACACACGTACACTCGGACGAATATCCGGGCGTACACCGCCAGTTCACCTCTGCTGCCCTCCGGATTGATCGGTCCGGTTGCGATGGAGATAGTGGGCGCGGCAAGGTCATTTTGAGGTAAGGCCGTTTGCGGCTGAGTGGTCCATTTACTGGGGGTTGATGAAAACGGTTTCACGTCGGTATATGTTGAAGGCTGGGCTGATTGCTCCCGCGGTGGCGGCAGCGGCCCACGGGATGGGTCCCATCAGCGCAGTTGCAATGGATGCGGGCGAGCTCGAGCCCGCTCTGCTGCCGATGAGCCAAGCCGCAATGTCCGCAAAACCGGGTACGGGGCGAGAGCGCCTGCTCCTGGATTTCGGATGGCGCTTCCACCTGGGCAATGCGAATGATGCCGCCAAAGACTTTGGATTCGGTGGCGGACGGTCGGGTAATTTTCAGAAATCCGGCAGTTTTATTCCCGCAAGTTACGCTGCCTTCGACGACAGCGATTGGCGGGAGGTAGATTTGCCGCACGATTGGGCGATCGAGTTGCCCTTTAAAAACGACCCTGCGCTGGCCGGCAAAGGTTTCTACCCGCTGGGGCGAAATTATCCCGAGACCAGCGTTGGATGGTATCGCCGCATCTTTGAAATTCCCGCCGCGGATGCAGGCAAGCGGATCGTTCTCGAGTTCGATGGCGCGTACCGGGAGACGATGGTTATCTTCAACGGCTTTTACATCGGGGTGCACAGCGGTGGGTACGATCCATTCCAGTTCGACGTAACCGACTTCGTGTATCCGGGCCAGAAAAACGTCTTGCTCGTGCGTGTGGATGCGACGCTGAGCGACGGCTGGTTCTATGAAGGCGCGGGAATTTATCGGCACGTATGGCTGGTGAAATCGAATCCTTTGCGCGTGAAGCAGTGGGGAACGTTCGTGTCGGCCAAAGTTGTGGGCGGCGACGCGACCGTTTCGATTCGCACCGAGGTGAAGAACCAAAGCAAGCAGGCGCGGAACGTGCGCGTGACCTCCACTGTTGTCGATCCCATGGGCAAGCCGGTGGGAAAAGTGGCCTCGAACTCGGCGTCTGTCGCAGCAGGAGGCGAGCAGACCTACGAGCAGACCATGACGATGAGGCGCCCGCTGCTGTGGTCGCTGGAGGAAAGAAACCTCTACAAGCTGGTGACGGAGGTGATTGCCGAGGGCGAGATCGTTGATCGGTGCGAGACGCCGTTCGGCGTACGGACGCTGGAATTCGACTCTCAGAAGGGGTTCTTTCTGAACGGCAAGTCGTTGAAGGTGAAAGGAACCTGCAATCACCAGGACCACGCGGGGGTGGGCGCTGCGCTTCCCGATGCAGTGCAGTACTACCGGGTTCGCAAACTGCAGGAGATGGGGTGTAATGCGATCCGCACTTCGCATAACCCGCCGACGACGGAACTGCTGAACGCCTGCGACGAACTGGGGATGCTGGTCTTCGACGAGACGCGCATGATGTCGTCGAATCCCGAGGGGCTGGCCCAGTTCGGCGACCTGGTGCGGCGCGACCGCAACCATCCCAGCGTGTTTATGTGGTCGATGGGCAATGAAGAAAGTCAGGCGAACACGGAGACGGGCCTGCACATTCTCACAGCAATGAAAGCGATCGCGACCGAATACGACGGCACGCGGCCGGTGTCGATTGCGCCCATTCGCACGATTGGCGTGGGCGGGCTGGTGGAGTCCGACGTGGTGGGTTACAACTACATGGACCCGCAGGCCGAGGCATATCACAAGGCACACCCCGACAAACCGGTGATCGGTGCAGAGAATGTCAGCGCCGTGGGCACGCGCGGAATTTACGTCACGGATTTCGAGAAGGGTTACGTCGGATCTTACGATCCTTACACCACGACCGGTCGCGCGTCGGCGGAAGGTTGGTGGAGATTCTGTAATGCGCAACCGTGGCTCGCGGGCGGATTCATATGGACGGGATTCGACTATCGCGGCGAGCCTTCGCCGAACGGCTGGCCCAACATCAGCTCGCAGTACGGGGTCATCGACACCTGCGGCTTCCCTAAGGACTCGTTCTTCTACTACCAGTCGTGGTGGACGTCGCAGCCAGTGCTGCACCTGTTCCCGCACTGGAATTGGAAGGGGATGGAGGGCAAGGAGATTGCGGTCTGGGTGTATTCGAACCTGGACAGCGTTGAGTTGTTCGTGAACGGCAAAAGCATGGGCTCGCAGGACGTGAAGAAGGATTCGCATGTGGCCTGGGTGGTACCTTACGCGCCCGGCGCTATCGAGGCTCGGGGCTCCAAAGGCGGCAAAGTGGCGATGACCGCCAAGCGGGAGACGACGAGCGCTGCCGTAAGACTGGTCATGAAAGCAGACCGGCAGGAGGTGTCCGCCGATGGCGAGGATGTGGCCATGTTTACGGTCGAAGTTCAGGATGCGCACGGCCGTGTCTTGCCGATAACCGACAATGTCGTGAACTTTCGCGTGTCGGGAGCCGGGAAGTTGATCGGGGTTGGGAATGGAGATCCGACCGATCACGAACCGGACAAGGGGAGCGTGCGCAAAGCATTCTGCGGATACTCCATGGCGATCGTCCAGTCCGCGAAGGGAGCAGGACGTATTACGGTGGAGGCGGAGTCTCCGGGACTTACTTCTGCGACCGCGACCATTGCGGCGAAGAAGATGACGCTCCGTCCGCAGGTGGCGCCCTGGAAGCGAGAGGTGCCGGAGGGTTTGGGCCTCACCGGCTTGTGGAGACCGATTGCGGGATCGGGCGGCGCAACGGGGCTGCTGGCAATCTTCGTGGGCGACGGGACAACGGTGGTTACGCTGCGACAGAACGGAAACAATCTAACCGGCACCGTGGAGAACGCAGGCGGCGGATTCTTCGGCGGAGGCGATGCGGGCATCCCGATTACCGACGGCAAGGTGGATGGCAAGAGCATCCATTTTAAGGCGGGAAACAACACCTATTCGGGCACGTTGGAGGGAGATCAGATGGAGCTGCAGCGCACCGTGGAACTCGGCTTCAGCCTGGCGCAGCCCGAACCGCCGACTGGATCGCGCCCTGTAGTTGGGCCACCCCCGGATGGATCGGATCCATCGAGGGGACCAAACACGCGCTCGCCGAACAGCGTTCCCATGGTTCTGCATCGGGTGAAGCAATAAAGGACGGTGTACATCGAGTGAGAAGGATCAGTTCAAGTCTGAATTGCGATGACAGGCCGAGTGACATTTTTAGGACCACTTCCCTCTGACCTGCCCCCTTTTTCTCAACCATTGATAACTGGAGTCTCTGTTGGGTTGATGGTTGGTGTTGGCGAAGGGAGAGGGGCCATGGCCCCTCTCCCTTCGAGGAGTGTGCGGAACTCGTTAGGCGTGCGGTAGTCGAGCGAGCTGTGGGGCCGCTCGCAGTTGTACTCCTCGCGCCAGGTTGCCAGAGTACACCGGACATCGTTCAGTGTCCGGAACCAGGTTGCGTTGAGGCACTCGTCGCGCAGCCTGCCGTGGAAGCTCTCGACGTGGCCGTTCTGCATGGGACGGCCAGGCTGGATGTGGACCAGACCAACTTTCCAGTCTTCGGCCCAGCCGATCATGCGCCGGGAAGTGAACTCCGGCCCGTTGTCCGAGCGCACGTTCTCAGGCCGGCCACGTTCTGCGATCACTCGCTCCAGCACCCGCGTCACACGGCCGCTTCCGAGACTGGTGTCGGCTTCCAGCGCCAGGCACTCGCGCGTGTACGCATCAACCACACTGAGGATACGAACCATCCGTCCCGTCGCCAGACCGTCGACGATGAAGTCCATCGCCCACTCCTGGTTAGCTCCTGTCAGCCGAGGCTCTGACGCTCGCTCGCGCACCAACCGCTTGCGCCTCTTGCGCCGCACCATCAGCCGCTCTTCCACATACAGCCGGTAGACTCGCTTCACGTTCACCTCATAGCCTCTGCGGCTCAGCAACGCGTGCAGCCGGCGATAGCCGTAGCGAGGCTTCTGCCGCGCCAGCGCTTCACCAGCTCTTCTCGCAACTCCGCGTTGCGGTCAGGCCTGGGCTCATACCGGTAGCTCGACCGCTCCACGCCCAGCAGCTTGCAGGCCGTGCGTTCGCTCAGACGGAACTCGCTCTGAGAGAACGCCACATCGCCTCTTAGACCGGCAAGCTCCAGCCGTTTTTTCGGATCACGCCCTTCAGCGCTTCGCCATGCAGACTCAGCTCCGCCACCAGCAGCTTCAACCGCCGGTTCTCATCCTCCAAGGCCTTCAGCCGCTGCGCCTCGCTCACGTCCATCCCGCCGAACTTCTGCTTCCAGCCGTAGAACGTCGCCGCCGAGATCCCGTGCTCACGGCACAGATCCGCCGTCTTCACGCCCGCCTCACCCTGCTTCAGTATCCCGATGATCTGCTCTTCCGTATACCGGCTCTTCTTCATCTCAACTCCCTCGATTTAATTTACGAGAGAACTCCAGACTCAAATGGGAGAGATTTTCGGGGGCAGGTCAGGCTGGCCATGGAGATGACAGAATATGGAAAGCCATGAAACCGGCTTCCCACCCTTCCCACATTCCCACGGCCTCGGCGACCGGATCGGTATTAACAAGATAACGACAGCGTCAATTCGAAGCCCTGATGACGCAAGGGACTTGTAACGGATGTGCTTGGTCCAAGGTGTAACGCATGTCCCGGTACACTCAGCCAGCGAGGCCTACGGCACCTGCCGCTCCACCTACAAAGGTCCGTCTAGGTATAGGCAGCGCTATCTTCGTTTCTGTTCACTTCCGCGGAAAAGACTGGGGTGTGTCAAGTCTTCTGTGTAAACGACCTTGATTTTGTTCATGGTTTTGGTTTTGTTGTTGCTCTTGGTTTTGCTGTTGTTGTTGGTTTTGGGGATGGAGTGCAGGGGAAGGGGGCATTTCCCCTTCCCTTGCATATCCACGTAGAAGACGACCTGAGAATTGCATTATGCCAATCTCCCTGGCCTGGT
>Ga0193751_1001072_pt1 | contig 18267 bp, 14 predicted proteins | sample L1c2metaG_FD_143050 | JGI IMG/M metagenome (GOLD analysis project Ga0193751, IMG submission 143050) | Soil microbial communities from a riparian zone of the East river system, Colorado, United States - L1c2 | ecosystem: Environmental > Terrestrial > Soil > Riparian zone | place: USA: East River... | reverse complement strand
CTCGCAGTCGGCCTTGAACTAAGGACAAGTCCTTCGAGATATAAAAAACGGCTGGCAAATTTAACATGCCAGCCGTTCTTATTGAGATCGGGTGATCGGGCCATCGGGCGATTTAAAGTCAAGGGCCTTTGAACTTCGATCATCCGATGACCCGATCAGATGGCCCGATCGATTTGGTTAGCGGCCGCCGCGAGATCCTCCATGGAACCCACCGCGGGAGCCTCCGACGGAGCCGCGCCCTGCGAAGCCGCCCCGAACCGCCGGACCATGTCCATCAAAACCACGTCCACGTCCCTCAAAGCCACGTCCCTCAAATCGGCCATCAAAGCCGCGACCGTAGTAGCCGCGTCCGTAATACGGATGTCCCCAGCCATACCAGGGACCAGTGCCGATAAAGATCCCATTCGCGAACCAACTCGGACCGTAGTAGCCGTAGGGAGCGCAGCTATACGGATAGTCCGGGTAATAGCCGTAAGCGCAGACCGGCGGACCAGCCACATAGCCGCCGAAGCCAACGCCCACTCCGACCCTGACCTCAGCCTGCGAATACGCAAGCGGCAAGGCCAGTAAAGCAAGCAGTGCAACATATCTCAGATACTTCATTGTGAAACCCCCTTTTCGACCCACTAGGCGATTCGTGGTTGCGATTCGCCGAGCGAAGCGCTTCAGCTTTTAGTTTCTTCTGGAGCACCTACTCATTTGAACTCCGATCGGGGCGAAAAGTTGCGGGAAGACGAGTGGCTGATTTCAGCCATCCTGCGTGAAATCAACCAGTTGGAAGGGTTACCTCGGCGACGCATTTATCGACGTCTATCCCGTTAAACGGAACGTCGTAGAAATCGGGCGAGTGCTGCACGGAGCACAACGCTGGCCAAAGATTGCGGAACGCGGAAGTGAACACGCTCGCGGCATCCCACTACGCATAAGGAACAAGAGCCCACCGCGAGGGGTCAGGCAGGCTCTCTGGGGGAAGGTAAAGCCTGCGGCATTTTATTGCGGTTTGCCCTACAGCAATCAAACAGTTAAATCTTGTTACGATTTCCGGAATGACGGGAGATGGCCGGCTCCTTGCGGTTTTTTGCAGGAAGTGGGCGGCGCTTCCGCTGGAAGCTCGAGGACCGGCGCCCGTCCCCAGAAATGCCAAAGTAACGAACCGCCCCAAGGCTTCTGATGATCTGACGGTGCGGTCTATCGGCGAAGTGCGATAAACTCTTTACACAAAACCATGACAAACGACGAGAAAAGCCAACCGAGCAACCAGCCGAATCCCGGAGACCTCACACGGCGCGACTTTGCAGCCCTCCTGGTGGGTGCGGGCATTGCCGCATCCGTATCATCATCATCGACAGCGGCAGCCGACATCGGCATTGAGATGGTCGAGACTGATGTCGAAATCAAACCTCCGGACGGAACTTGTAACGCCGCGTTCATTCACCCGAAGTCACTATCTAAGTCCGGATCCTATCCAGGAGTACTGATCTGGCCCGACGCATTCGGTTTGCGGCCGTCGATGCGCACAATCGGCAGGAACATCGCCGCTGAGGGATATTCCGTCCTGGTGCCCAATCCCTTTTATCGCGTGTCCAAAGCTCCTTTCACGGATGCCTCCAAATTCAATTTCCAGAATCCGGACGATATGGCGAAACTCAGGCCGCTGATGGCGTCAGTGAACGCGCCCGGCAACGCCGAGAAGGATGCGACCGCTTACATTGCCTTCCTCGATGCGCAAAAAGAAGTGAACAAGGCAAAAAAGATCGGAACCCAGGGTTACTGCATGGGCGGAGCGCTGGTGGTGAGGACCGCCGCCACATTGCCCGATCGCATTGGTGCAGGCGCGTCTTTCCACGGCGGAGGCCTCGTCACCGACAAACCCGATAGCCCGCATCTGCTCGCACCGAAGATCAGGGCTCGCATGTATTTCGGAATCGCGTCGAACGACGACGAGCGTCAGCCGGATGCCAAAGTCAAGCTGAAAGAAGCCTTTGCCGCCGCCAAGGTAGTAGCCGAAATCGAAGTGTATCCAGCCCTGCACGGATGGTGCGTACCGGATATGCCCGTCCGCGATGGCGCGCCGATCTATAACAAGGTCGAAGCCGAGCGTGCCTGGGGAAAACTTGTCGCCTTGTATAGAGCGGCTCTCACCTAGTCGCCGATCCACCCAGCCTATTCGCTCGGGGCCTGACCGCAAGTTTCAGATGGGCACTCTGGCCAAGGGCACGATGAACTGAATACCTTCAACGTGCCTGCCCTGAAGCCGCTCGTCATTGGTTACGAAAAGATCCACATTCGCGCTTGCGGCGCAGGCCAACTGGATAGCGTCAGGCGCCTTGAGCGATCTCTCCGATCGCAGTGCCGCGTACACTTTCGCTGCTTTTACATCGAAGGGAACTAGGAAAGCGCCCTTGGACAACTGCTCTTCGTACCTTCGGCAGATCGCGTGATCGCCGCGCCGCCAAGGCCCAACAAGAATCTCCCCGAGAGTCATCGTCGATGTCAGCAGGTGGTCGCCGCGCTCTAGCATTCCGCGCCGAAGCGCGATGGTCTTCGCGGATAAATCCGCGTAGTCCTCAAAAAGATAGATAAACAGGTTTGTGTCCCAGAAAACCCGACTCATTCCCAGCCTTCACGAAGACTGCGCACATACTCATCGGGATGTTCGTCGCCCCAAATGTGTTTGCCCGACCCGACTAGCGACAGGATGGGATCCTCTTCAAATCTCCTTGCCACTGCGGTCGCGTCCCAACTGCTATACCACTTGAGAAGATCCCGGTATTGCTCCGGCAAGTCGTCGATGGAAGGGTGGATCTTCGAGCCTTCTCTGGCCAAGTCGTACGAGTCCCCTGTACGGAACAACCGCCGACGACCGGGTTGGGTTTCATAGAGCATCCTATACCGCCCGGAATTGGGCGCTCGGTTGGCTACGCAGTGCTGAATTACATGGGCATAGACACCGGGCCTTAGGTCACTTGTGATCTTTGCCTGTCTCGCGCAGTCCATGATTTCGTCGATCGTGAAGTCCATGCGATCCGGGTTGTTACGGTGCAGAAAGGCCATAACCAGCCACACTTCATCTGCGACCTTGACTCCCTGCGCCGATGTTGTTTTCATCCTTACCTCCTTCGCAACAATCAATTGGCTCGTGTCACCAGTTTCCTACGCCGCCTTGAGCAGCAGGGACAGTGGCCTGATTCCCGTTGGAAACCATGGGTCAGTCCCTAGCGTCGTTGTAACGGGAGCAACCTCCTGCCTGCGAGCCAACCCGAGTTTGCGTTGAAGGCAGTCATCACAAATTCCAGTAAGTCTCTGTTCGACCAGGTAATCGTGGATACGTTCCGAAATTGTCATGTACAACCTCCTTCAGGTAAAATAACACATCTCTTTGGTTATTAACAATATTATTGTTCACTAACGACCGTAGCCGGGACAACCGAGACAGCAGTTGCGTAAGCGTTTCCGTGCCATCGTTTACAATCGGACATTCACCACCGATTGGAAACCATAACCATGCACCGCTGGTCGCAACTCTTTATCCCTACTCTGCGCGAGGCTCCGGCTGACGCCGAGGTCGCCAGCCACAAGCTGCTGGTCCGGGCTGGATATATTCGTCAACTGGGCGCCGGGATCTATTCGTTTCTGTTCCTTGGCAATCGAACTACCCAGAAGATCATGGGCATCGTCCGGGAGGAGATGGACAAGATCGGGCAGGAGTTCTACCTGCCGGCGCTGAATCCGCGCGAAATCTGGGAGGCGAGCGGGCGCTGGGCGGCGATGGGCGACAACATGTTTCGCCTTAAGGATCGCAAAGGCGCCGACCTATGTCTCGGCATGACTCACGAAGAGGTCATGACCGACATCGCGCGCAAGGAACTGCGCAGCTACAAGCAACTGCCGCAGATCTGGTATCAGATTCAGACCAAGTTTCGCGACGAGCCTCGTCCGAAGTCGGGGCTGCTGCGGGTGCGGCAGTTCATCATGAAAGACGCGTACTCGTTTGATATTGATGCGGCCGGGCTCGACGTCTCGTACCAGAAGCATCACGACACCTACTGCCGCATCTTCGACCGCTGCGGGCTGAAGTACATGGTGATCGATGCGCACTCGGGCGCGATGGGCGGATCGCAATCGCAGGAATTCATGGTGCGCACTCCGGCGGGTGAGGACCTGATCGTGAGCTGCGAGAAATGCAACTACGCGGCGAATATGGAGAAGGCGACTTCGAAACTTGCTCCGGTCGAAGACCTGAAGGCTGAAGGCGATGGGCAGCCGATCGAAGTGCACACTCCGGGACAGAAAACGATTGAAGACGTCGCGCGGTTTCTCGGTGTGTCGCCGAAGAACAAGATCAAGACGCTGGCGATGATGATCACCGAGGAAGACGCAAAAACGGGCAAGGCTCGTGCGCGGGCCGTCGTGTTGCTCATGCGCGGCGATCACCAGATGAACGAAGCCAAGCTCTCGATGGCGGTTGCGGGCAAAGAAGCGCGGCCGATGCAGGAGGAGGAGATTCGCGAATTGTTCCACTCGCCTGCCGGATACCTCGGGCCGCTGGGAATTGACTGGGCCAAGGACTTGACGGATTCGGGCAAGCCCATCCTGATGGTCGACAAGGCACTCGAAGGCCGCGTAAACCTGATCGGCGGCGCGAACAAAGAGAACTATCACGTCAAGAATCTGACGCCGGGGGAAACTTTTCATCCTACGGCTTACGTCGACCTGCGCAGCGTGAGCGCGGGCGAAGATTGTCCAAACTGCAACGCTCCCCTGCGCATCGATACCGCAGTCGAGATTGGACATATCTTCAAGCTGGGGTACAAGTACTCCGAATCCATGGGTGCGCGCGTCCTCGACCGCAATGGCAAGGAGGTCGCGCCGATTATGGGCAGTTATGGGATTGGCATCGAGCGCATTTTGACTGCGGCTGTCGAGCAGAGTAACGACGAGAACGGCTTCTGGCTGCCGCCTTCAATCGCGCCGTTCGAGGTGGTCGTGGTGTCGACTAACTCCAAGGACGAAGCCATCCGTGCCGCCTCCGAAGACATCGCCCGGCAGCTGGAAGCGTCCGGATACGACGTTTTGCTCGATGACCGGGACGAACGGCCGGGGGTGAAGTTCAAGGACGCCGACCTGGTGGGCATCCCCTTTCGTATCAATGTGGGAAAGAAGGTTACCGAAGATACTGTGGAAGTCGTTCGGCGCTCGACTCTTCAGAGGGAGGACGTTAAGATTTCTGCCATAACCGAGTATTTTCGGGGACTGCGCCAAGCACCACAACAATGACTGGTCGCGGGCGCTCGTTAGCCGCGAGAGCAAGCCAGGAGAGCGGCCCTTAGCGCACGACGGAAAGCTCGCGATTGGAAGTCGCAACCAGCGATTTGGCAATTGTGTCTTATGGCGACTCTGAAATTAATCATAGGCGTGGCTGTTATCGCGGCGATGGTCATGGTTGGCCTGAAGCTCATCCCACCATACTTCGCGAACTACGAGCTCGAGGATGAGATCAAGACCGAAGCCCTGCAGTCGACCTACAGCACGCGCACGGAAGAAGATATTCGCGACGCCGTCATCAAGCATGCCCGCAACTACGATATTGCGCTGACGCCCAAGCAGGTGCATATTACGCGCGTGGGCGGGATGGGCACTGGCACTCTCGCCATTGAAGCCGAGTACAGCGTTCCGATCGACCTGCCCGGCTACTCGACGACCCTCGACTTCCATCCTTCGTCGAAGAACAAAGGCATTTACTAGGGTTAGCTGTTAGCTGTTCGTTCTCCACTGGCAGTCGCGGCCTCGCAGCATCCCCGGAACCGCCAGCCCGATGTGTCCCTGCCACACACCCGTCCATCGTTTGACACGCATCCAACTGGGTGTAGGAGTCGCTTTGTGATTTAGAATCAATCAGACCCACACCTTAGCTCCAAGTTTGGTTCGGACTGAGAATTGCCCTTGTTCATGATGAACAGTTGTCTTGATGGCCATTAAGCTGAAAATCCCGACCACTCGAAGCGCTGGCCAGCGCGGGAGAAGCCGCGGGCAAAGCAGTCTGCTCGCCCGCGATCCCATCGTGCGGATTGCCCTGCTCGGTTTTCTCTCGCTGTCCCTGCTGGTGGTCGGCTTTTTTGTCTACTGGTATGTGAAGTACGACCGCATCATCGAGCAGCGTTTCAGGGGCCCGGTATTCGCCAGTTCGGCTAAGATTTTCGCTTCTCCGCAGGTGGTGAAGATCGGATCGAAGTTGACCGTCTCCGAGGTTGCGGCGGAGCTGCGTCATGCGGGCTATTCCGAGAAGGAGGGCGAATCTCCGCTGGGCAGCTATCGTCTCCATGGCGGCTCGATCGAAATTCTGCCTGGACCCGAGTCTTATCACAGTCCCGAACCGGCCACCATCAGCATCGCGGACGGAGCGGTTTCAGCCATCAACAGCCGCGCCTCCGGAGATCTGGAGGCCTATGAACTCGAGCCCCAGATGCTGGCTTCGCTGTTCGATGCCGAGCAGCGTTCCAAGCGGCAGTTGGTGAAGTACGACGATATTCCCAAGATTATTGTGGAGGCGGTTACATCTATCGAAGACCGCCGCTTCTTCCAGCACAGCGGCGTCAATTTCATGCGCCTTGCCGAAGCTGCCTGGATTGACTTCACCCATCAGCGCCATCAGCAGGGCGGTTCGACGATCACGATGCAGCTCTCGCGGGCATTTTTTCTGAGCCCGGAGAAAACCTTCCGGCGCAAGCTGATCGAAATCCTGATCGCGGTGGAGTTGGAACAGAAATTCTCAAAGCAGCAGATTTTCGAGTTCTACGCCAACCGCGTCGATTTGGGACAGCGCGGGTCGTTCACCATCTCCGGCCTAGCCGAAGGATCCCGCTCTTATTTCAACAAGGATCTGAAAGACATCAACCTGTCGGAAGCCGCGCTGCTCGCGGGATTGATCCAGGCGCCCAGCTATCTTTCGCCCTATCGTCATCCCGAGCGGGCCCTCGAACGGCGCAATACCGTGATCGAGTCCATGGTTGACACTCACGCCATCACGCGCGAGCAAGCCGATAAAGCCAAGGCGGCGCCGCTGAAACCGGTACTCCTGAACGTTGAGGCGAGCGATGCGCCGTACTTTGTGGATATGGTTCGCGACACCATCATCAGCAAACTGAACGAGCACGAGGTCAACGACCAGGAGTACCGCATCTACACGACGCTCGATCCTGCACTGCAACGGGCGGCCGCGCAGGCGGTCGAAGCCGGCACCAAACTGGTGGACGATCAAGTCACAAAGATGCGCACGCACAAGAAGAAGATCGGGAAGAACAAGTTTGAGACCACCGTTACTCCCGGGCCGCAGGCGCAGATTGCGCTCATCGCCATGGACCCTCACACCGGCGAAATCAAGGCGCTGGTCGGCGGAAGAAATTACGGAACGAGCCAGCTGAACCACGCGCTCGCCAAGCGTCCCACCGGCTCCATCTTCAAACCGTTTGTATACGCCGCCGCCATGAATACGGCGCTCGACGGCTCACAGACCGTGATCACTCCAGCCTCCACGGTTCCGGATCAACCTACGACGTTCTCCTACGGCGACCAGATTTATGAGCCGCGCAACTACAAAGAGGAGTACCACGGCGACGTCACGCTCCGCTACGCGCTGGCCCTTTCGCTCAACAACGCGACGGTGAAATTGGCGGAAGAAGTGGGCTACGACAAAGTGGCGGACCTAGCTCGATCCGCCGGAATCGCATCGGTGAAAGCCACGCCGGCGATGGCACTGGGAGCCTACGACGCCTCACCCGTCGACATGACGTCCGCCTACACCAGTTTTGCGAACGGCGGCGTGCGGCTTTCACCTGTGTTCGTAAATTCGGTGCGCAATGCCAAGGGCGACATCATCGTCAACTTCGGAACCGAGAAGAAACAGGTTCTCGATCCGCGCATCGCCTTCCTCATGACTAATATGCTCGAAGGAGTCGTGAACTTCGGCACCGCCTTCGGGGTGCGCTCCCGCGGATTTACCGCCCCGGCGGCAGGCAAAACCGGCAGTTCACACGATGGCTGGTTCGCCGGATACACCAGCAATCTGCTGTGCATCGTCTGGGTCGGATACGACGATTACAGCGACATTCGCCTGAGCGGTGCGCAGACTGCCGCCCCCATCTGGGCCGAGTTCATGAAGAAAGCGGTTGCGCTGTCACGGTATTCGGACGTGAAGTCCTTCCCCCAGCCGGAAGGCGTGGTGGATGTGCAGCTCGATAAAATCACCAATCGCCTGGCAACGCCTTCCTGTCCAGACACTTACACGATCGCCTTCGTGGCAGGCACCGAGCCTCGCGACCAGAGTGGCGGTGTGCAGGGGTTCTTCTCCCGCATGTTCGGCGGAAATTCCGAGAAAGCGCTGCCTCCTCCCACCACGAACGGGAACCCGCAGCCTGCCACTGGTGTCCAATCTGAAGAAGAGGCCAGCAAAAAGAAAAGCTTCTTTGGCAAGATTGTCGGCGTGTTCAAGGGGGACAGCACCTCCCCGAAGAATGACAAAAATGCGCCGCCGCCGTCTAAAACTAGTGACAGCGGCGCGCCGCCGCAGTAATCTAGAGTTCGTCTGAAGTTCGTTTGAAAGATTGTCTGGCGTTCGATCGTGTTCGGCCCGGGGGTGTATATGCGTTCCTGGCTCCGCATCGGCTCCGTATCACTTCTCTTCTTCTTCTTTGCGCTTTTCGTCCTCCCATTGCAGGCTCAGAATTCTGAACAGTTGGAAGTCGGCCCTCCGCCGTTGCACCGTGCCGATCCCCCGGCTCCCGGAGCGACGCCCGAGGAACTCGAAAGACGCGGCGACGAACTGCGCACGCAGAAGAACTTTCTCGACGCAGTCGACTACTACCAAGCCGCGCTGAAAGGGGCGCCGGCGAGCGCGTCCGTGTTCAACAAAATCGGAATCTGCCAGCTCATGACGCAGCGCTACAAAGAAGCCAAGAAGAGTTTCGAACGCGCCATCCGGGCCGATCGTAAACATTCCGACGCTTACAACAATCTCGGCGTCATTTATTACCAGGTGCGTAACTACAACGGAGCGATCAAGCACTACGAGAAAGCGATCTCGTTGAACAACGACGCAGCCTCCTACTACAGCAACATGGGAGCGGCTTATTTCGGCAAGAAGCAGTTCGAAAAAGCCATACAGAACTATTCCAAGGCAATGGAGCTTGATCCCGACATCTTCGAGCGCACCTCGCGCGCCGGAGTTCTGGCCCAGCTTCCTTCTCCTGCGGACCGGGCTCACTACGATTATGTTCTCGCCAAGTTGTACGCCAGGACGGGCGTGCCAGAGCGTTCCTTGCACTATCTGAAAAAGGCGATGGAAGAGGGTTACAAAGACATCAAGAACGTCTACAGGGACAACGAGTTCAGCACCCTGCGCAACGATCCTCGATTCACCGAACTGATGGCGGCAAAAACGACGGCCATCCCGGATTAGAAGCCGAAAACTTGCTGGCAGGGAACGAGCTAGAGAAAAGCGGGAAAATCCGAGAATCCCCGAAACTTTCCCGTGGCAGCTGGGTTTTCAGCTTCAATGCTCCTGAAAACAACAGGGTGAGTAGGGAGAAACAAGCGCCCACCGGTTGCTAACCCGAGCACGCCCCAAGCAAGCAGCCGGTGGGTGAAATCAGCATTCAGCATTCAGCACTCAGCAATTAGCATTTAGTTCTCTCGGAAATGTAGTCTTCTATTACCTGTTTCCATTTGCCCTGCGCCTTCAGGATGTATTCGACCGCATCGCGGGCAGCGCCGTCTCCTCCGGCGTGGGACGTGGCCCAGTGGGCTTCGGCTTTGACCTCGGGGCGCGCGTTCTTCACCGCGATCGCCAGGCCGCATTTGCGCATCGCCGGCAGATCGATCACGTCGTCGCCAACGAAAGCGGCCTCGGCGGCGGTGATTCCGTCTTTTTCAAGAATCTGCGCGAATACTGACGCCTTGTCCTGAATGCCCTGATATACGTGGTCGATCTTCAGATCACGCGCGCGCAGGGCAACGGTTTCGGAGATGCGCTTGGTGATGATCCCGGTCTTGATTCCCGCGATGCGGGCCAGAGAAATCGCGGTGCCGTCGTGGGCGTTGAAGCCCTTGGCTTCGATCAGGCTCGTGCTCTGGAGGCCGAAGCCGCCCTGTGTCTCCGAGCGGGAGACGCTCTGGGCAGACTTTTCGAGAAGACTTTGCTGAGCTCCAGATTGCTGGCCTCCGGAAGGCGCGGGAAATATCCAGATTTTGCCGTCGGTGAGAACGCCATCGACATCGAAGAGAATGAGTTTAATTTTGCGGGCGCGAGCGGTGGCGGATGGTTTGGGCATCGCCGAAATTCTAGCAGGCCGTGGAAAAACTCGGCTTCGTATCAAAGCATCGCGTTAGCGATCAGCGGCTGGTTACGCTCTTTGCTTTTGCCGAGGAAGCGTCCCTGCCTAAGCCGGTCCAGCTCTGCAAACCACTGCGCGGAATTCGCGATGAGCGGTTCCAGGAGCACTCCCTCTGCCACGCGGCGCACGCGAACCTGACTGCCCTCAAAGCGAAACTCGCGCGGCAGCCGCACGGCCTGGCTGCCTCCATTGCGAAACAGCTTGGCAATTCCCGTAGTCGGCATTGGGCAACTCCTCTTCACAAATCGTGATCATGAGACCTGATGACTGGTATACACCACAAAAGGACTTGGCTTTCTTGCAAAGAAAATTATGCGCTGGCTTTGTCGATCCTCGCTTCGTCAATTAACGAAACCGGCTTGTCGCCTGACGCCGACGTTTCCAACTCCAACTGCTCCTGCCCGCTGAGCGCGGATACTTTCCCGCGATAACTTTTCAGGTGCCGCTGCGCGGTCTCGAATGCTTCCTGCGCTTTGTTCAGATTCTTGCCGACGTTTTCAAACTGGTTCTGGAAGAAGTCGAACGACTTCTGCGCCTTGGCAAGTTCGGCTCGGCTCTTCTCGAAGCGGCTGGCGACTTCGTACCACTTATGTACCAGCGCAATCGTGTGCAGCGTCATCAGCAAGGTGTTGGGCGAGACGGGAAAGACATGCTGCTCATTCATCCAGTCGCCCAGCTCGCGGTTGCGGATTACTTCCATGTAAAGCGTCTCACTCGGCAGATACATGAGCGCGATTTCGGTCGTGCCATTCTCCGGCTGGATGTACTGCTGAATACGCTTGGCTTCAGCCTTCATCACGCGCACCAGCGCAACACGCGCCGCTTCAATCTCAGCTTTGTCGTTGCTCTCGAAGAGCGCAATCACTTGCTCGCGCGGAAACTTGGCGTCGATCGGCAGCTTGCGGTCGGGGAAATAAATCACCGCGTCGGCGCGTCCTCCGCCCTCGCCGGGCGATGACTGCAGCGCGAACATATGCGCGGGCAGGAAGTCCGCGAGCAGCCGTTCCAGGCTCGCTTCCCCGAACTGTCCACGCAGATGCGGAAGCTTGAGCAGGTTATTGAGATCGTTAATCGAGTGGCCGAGAGCGCCCACTTCACGGAGCTGCTCCTCCGCATTCTTCAGGTGCTGCTGAACTTTTTCGAACTGAGCAAAGCCTTCCTTGATGTTCTGATCGAGCTTCACCTGCACCTGCTCGGTGATCGCCATCAGCTTCTGGTCCACGCGATCGCGAATCGAGTCGAGGCTTTGCGCGGTCTGCTGATTCAGGCTCTGAAACTCGACCTTGAGCTGCTGAGTAGTGAGCAGCAGAGAACTGGTCATCTCGCTGCGACCGTCGCTCAGGCTCCGGTTTTGTTCTTCCCTTCCCGCCGCAAGTTGCTGCTCGACGGAACTCCGTATCTCTGAAAACCCTTGCTGGATGCGGTCTGTGACCTGCTGGCGCAGGTCCCCCTTAGTCTGCTCCAGCCTACTGGCCATATCGGCAGTCGCGGCACTGAACTTCTGGCCGAGGCCGGTGCCAAGACTTTCGAGCAGGCTCGCAACTTCCGCTTTTACATCCACTTGCGCGGCAGCCGAAACGCGGCGCAACAGAACAGCGGAGAACCCAAGCAGGACAAGGGTTCCGACGAGCACGGTAACCAGCAGTATGGTCTCCATCGTAAGTCGCTGAGCTGAATTCTAGAGGTTAGCGTGAGAGATGGAAAGCGGGAACTTTATCTGATGTTCCCCACATCGAAACGCTGCCCGCAAATTATGCTCAGGATCCTGGCAATTGCATTCGCGATGTTGGCGGTAAATCCTGGACCCTGCGCGGCGGAAACAGCTCCGCCAGCGGCGGACGCTCGCAACAACGACATCCATAGTAAGCGGCCCACCCCCCACTCGAACTCGGCGGCCGGATCCTCCTCCGGAGAGGATTCCGCCGCCGAGGACGAACTTTTGGCATCGGCAAACAAGAGCCGCGAACTGGCCGGCGCGCCGCCGTTGCGCATGGATGAAAGCCTGCGCGAAGCGGCGCGAGTGCATGCCCGGCGGATGGTTGAGAGCGAGCGTCTCGATCATCAGTTCTCCGGTGAGCCCTCCCTGCTCGAAAGAGTTGCCCAGGTCAGCGCGCTGACCGGACCGCTGAACACCTCACTGAAAATAGATCGCGCTGGCGAGAATGTCGCCTACGCTCCTTGCGCTCCGGACGCGCATGAAGCTCTGATGCGCTCGCCGCCGCACCGCGAGAACCTGCTCGACCGTGGATTCAATGTCGCGGGCGTCGCCGCCATCTGGAGCAAAGGCCGGCTGTACGTGGTCCAGGATTTCGCGCACGAGATTCCGTCGTATTCCGCGCAGCAGAGCGGAAAATTAGTGGGCCGGGCCATCGATGAAATTCGTCAACAGGCAGGGTTGCCGGAACTCGTCCAGCTCACGCCGCCGAAGCTTCACGAAAGCGCCTGCTCGCTGGCCAGAGAGAATCTTCCAAACGCTCGGCTGCTCGCAACCGCGTACGACAATCGAAAAATTATTACGTACACGCAGAGCCATCCGGAGATAATCCCGCAAGCCGCGTTGCGGATGCTGCGCGATCCGGGCGTTCGCCAGTTTGCCGTGGGCGCCTGCTATGCGCGCAATGCGGCGTATCCTACCGGGACTTACTGGGTCGCGATTCTTCTCTACTGACAGCCGCAAGTCATCTTTCTGATCAAGACTTCTCTGCGGGGACACAATCCTGCCATTTCGCACCATGTGGGAGTTCAGCCGCTGCAAACTCCAAATGGACCACTCGGCGATTGGAGGGCTTCGTCGCCGGGATGAATGCAGGAGTAGAGGCCGCATCAGGATGGCATCTCCGCGAAGGACCGCACACGCAACGGCGTTTTCTTTCGAGCGATTCTGGATCTCTGCATCGGAAAGAAATCCGTCTCGATGAGAGCCTGGAATCACGCGAAGGGGACCGTTATCCTCGCCGCAATCATCCAGATGAATACGGATCGCGAGCATTTGCTGCAGAACGGCAGGCTTAGGGCGCACATGAATGACATTGGCTTTGCTCGACCATGGCCCCCAGCCTTCGATATGGAGTTTCTCCCGAACGGCAATCACGCAGTCCTGATGCCACGTCACCTTCCAGTTCGCTTCTGAACTCTTGTTGAAAAAGATTCCTCGCACCGCGAAGCACTCGTCTCCCAGCACCGATGCGACAGACCTCCTCACCTCATCAGAACCTGCGATGACACGCACGATCGCGTTGGAGAGCAGGTTGCGAATTCCATGCCGATCGGCGTCGAGAACCGTTTCTAGAGCTTGGATAGTCTCTTCGGATACACAGCGGTGAATTAGTGCGTACCCATAAGCTTCGACTTGGCGCTTGATAGCATCCATGCGGAGTCAACTGAGAGTCTAACGCATCGACAATCTAGCTCGCGGCACGCGGACAGGAGTGTCCGCGCCACACGGGCCTGCCACATGGGCTGTGTGCTAGTCTGCGAGCATCTGATCCTTCAACATCTGGCCCGCATGGAACATGCTCCGCGAATCCGCATCGGGACCGCCGGCTGGTCGTATAAAGACTGGGACGGAATTCTGTATCCGCCGGAAGTAACCCGGAAGAAGGTGCATCCGGTCGAATTTCTGGCGCGGTTCTTCGACGTCATCGAAATCAACACGTCGTTTTATGGACACATACGGCCGGAACTGGGGCGTCTGTGGTCGCGGAAGGCAGGGGCGGTCAATCCAAATTTTCTTTTCACCGCGAAGCTGCACCGGTCGTTCACCCATTCTCCGCTGGCGGTGATGGAACCAACTTCGGCGGCCAGCATCCGGCCGAATGACCGGGACGAACAACTTGCCAGAGAAGGTCTCGACTCGCTGGCCTCGGAAGGCAAGCTCGGCGCGCTGCTCATTCAGTTCCCGGTCTCATTCAAGAACACCAGTCTAAACCGCGAATACCTGGAGCAGTTGCTGCGGCAGTTCATCGAATATCCGCGGGTGGTCGAGGTGCGGCACGAGAGCTGGAATAATCCGGAAACGATCGCCGAATTTATGCGCCAGAACGCCGGTTTCTGCAACATCGATCAGCCGCTGCTGGGGCGTTCGCTCGGACCGACCGAACATGTCACGTCGGGTGTCGGATACGTCCGCCTGCATGGCCGCAACTATGAGCAGTGGTTCGACAGCGATAACCGCAACGACCGTTACAACTATCTCTACAAGCCCGCGGAACTGGAGAAGTGGAAAGAAAAGGTCGAGAGCATCGCGCGCCGCGCCGAATCGACGTACGTGATTGCGAACAATCATTTTGAGGCAAAGGCCGCGGTGAATGCGCTGGAGTTAAGGCATCTGCTGGACGGAAAGAAAGTTCGCGCCCCGGAGACGCTGGTGAAACATTATCCTGAGCTGAAAGAAATGGTTGAGATGGAAGACGCAAGCGGAGAATACTCGCTCCTGGGGTGAAGAACAATGCGGAGTTTGCTGTAGAGGTGATACGACAAACGCTGTATAGACTCCCTGCCGCGGCTGTAGCACTATTGAGCTATGTCCTCGCGCCGCTTGGATGATCGCATCCGAGAACTGTCCGCCAAGGCTGTAACTGCCGAGGATCCTGATTTGGACTCGACCTTTACCAGGCTGCAATCCTCCCTCCAGGAACATACCAAGCGACTGAGAAAAATGGCTGCTGAGCAATTTGCCGGCGCCGCAAAAAGAAATGAGCGGCGATCGGCAAGGACACCAAAATAAATCAGCACTTACTAAGTGTAACGAAAGCGATATTCTGCTAGACTCTCCGCTAAGACCGAGGGCAGGTTGTTGACTCGGACAAGTTAATGGGGGCCATCTTAAGGAAAATCTTTCGAAAGGCCTCTGAGAATTAATATTGGGGCGGTCGCTGGAACTCGATCTGGCCGATCACAGGTATGCGATCCAAGCGGCTCGCCCAGGGGTGAGCCATGCCATTGCACCCTGCTAAGCGCCACTTTCCGGAAGAATTGCCAGTCGAGTGGGACCCAATCCGGCGGGCCCTGGAAGAAAACGAAGACTGGTATCGCGATCTAGTCGAGCACAGCCAAGACCTGCTGTGCGTCCACGACCTTCAAGGCCGATTCCTGTCGGTCAATCCCGGTCCAGCGCGTCTGCTGGGTTACAGCGTAGAAGAAATGCTGCAGAAGCCGATGCGGGATTTTATTGATCCACAGTTCCGGGATCAGTTCGACGACTACCTGCGCGAGATCGGACGCACGGGAGAGTCTCGCGGCCTGATGGCGGTGGTGACGCGATCGGGAGAGCAGCGGATCTGGGAGTATCACAACACGCTGCGAAGCGAGGGAGTGGCAACGCCGATTGTGCGGGGGATCGCGCACGACGTCACGGAACGGGTACTGGCGGAGAAGGCGCTGCGCGCGACCAACGAAGAGCTGGTGCAGACGGCGCGGGAGCGCGAGCGGATACTCCACGAGCTGACGCTGTTCCGGACGCTGCTGGACCAATCAAACGATGCCATTCGGGTAGTCGATCCGGAAACCCTGCGTTTCCTCGATGTGAACGAGAGGGCGTGCGTAGAGCTGGGCTACAGCCGGGAAGAGCTTTTGTCCATGACGGTTTTTGACATCGCCGCGGACGCCGACGAAAGTTCGCGGGCGCGGGTGCAGCAGCAGTTGCGGGAGCCGGGATTCGCAATCATAGAGAGAGTGCACCGGCGGAAAGATGGGACTACGTTTCCGGTGGAAGTGAATTTGCGAAAGGTGCGACTGGACCGGGAGTATGTCGTGGCCGTGTCGCGCGACATCACGGCACGAAAGCGGTCGGAAGAGAGGCTGCGAGAGTTCGAAAGAGTGGTGGAGAATCTGGAAGAGATGATCTTTGTGTTGAATCGGGAGTACCGGTACGTGATCGTGAACCGGGCGTTCCTGAGCCATTGGGGGATGACGAAAGAACAGGTTGTTGGACGTCTGGTAGCGGATGTGTTGGACCGCGAGGTGTTTAAGTCAGTGGTTAAACACAAACTGGATGAATGTTTCCAGGGGAAGATCGTCAACTACGAGATCACCTATACCTATCCGGAGATAGGGGAGAGGGACATATCGGTCACCTATTTGCCCGTAGAAGGTTCGGCGGGCATTGATCGCGTGGTGTGCGTTCTGCGCGACATCACGGAGCGGAAGCGGGCGGAGGAGGCGTTACAGGACAGTGAAGCGCGGGAGCGGGCCAGAGCGAAGGAATTGGAGACGGTGCTGGAAGCGGTGCCGGTCCCGGTTTACATCTCGCATGACCCGGAGTGCAAACGGATTACAGGCAATCGAGCGGCATATGAGCAGCTGCGTGTCCCGGCGGGCACGAACTTTTCGAAGAGCGCGCCGCCCGTGGAGCAGCCCGCGTTCCGGGTGATGCAAGACGGAGTCGAGATTCCAGCGGATTTATTGCCGATGCAGCAGGCGGCAGCCACGGGCGAGCCGGTGTATGAACGCGCATTGACGATGATATTTGAGGATGGCGCCGAGCGGGAAACGGTGATGAACGCGGTTCCGCTGCTGGATGAGACCCGCAAGCCTCGGGGAGCGGTAGGGGCGTCGATCGACGTGACAGAACTGAAGCAGGCGGAGAAAGCCTTGCGGGAAAGCGAAATGCGATTCCGTACGGTGTACGAGCGGTCTCCGGTTGGCATTACTCTGGTCGATTCCCACACCGGGCGATTCCTGCAAGCCAATCCGAAGTTCTGCGAAATCGCCGGACGCAGCGAAGAAGAGCTGCTGCGGATTGACGTGGGGAGCATGACTCATCCCGATGATGTTGAGCACGGCAGCGAATACCTGCAGCAACTCGCCGAGGAAAAGCTGGCCAATTACGAGATGGAGAAGAGATATCTTCGCCCGGATGGATCGGTGCGCTGGGTGAAGATTCTGGTGGTGCCGATGTGGAGTAAAGGAGAAAGACGGCGATGGCACATGGCTCTAGTGCAGGACATTACCGAACGTCGGCAGGCGGAGGAGCAGCGCAAGCGCACCGAAGAAGCCTTGCGGCAGAGCGAGGAACGATTCCGGGTGGCAATAAAGAATTCTCCGATTACGGTGTTCAACCAGGACCGGGATTTGCGCTACACCTGGATGCATAACTCTCGGCTTCCGGCGCCGAGCGGTTATCTGGGAAAGACGCCGAGCGAGTTCTTTGGCCGCGAGGAGGGTGATCCCATCGCGGTAGTCCGGCGGCGGGTGCTGGAAACTGGAGTGGGAGTGCGTCATGAAGTAGAGCTCACTGACAGCGGCAGGAAGCGCTACTTCGATACGACGATCGAACCGGTTTTGGATTCTTCGGGAGCGGTGATTGGACTGACCGGCGCCAGTATGGACGTCACCGAGTTCCGGGAGGCAAGTGAAGAGTTGCGCGAAGCCAAGAAAAAGCTTACGGAAGAAAAGCTTTATCTGGAGCAGGAAATCGATACAGAGCTGGGGTTCGGGGAAATCATCGGGCAGAGCAAGGCCCTGCAAGCCGTCATGGAGCAGGTGGGAAAAGTGGCGGCCAGCGACGCTACCGTGCTGCTGCTGGGTGAAACGGGAACAGGTAAGGAACTGGTGGCCCGGGCGATCCACCGGTTGAGCCAGCGCGCCAACAATAGTTTCATCAAATTGAATTGCGCGGCGATTCCGTCGGGGCTGCTGGAGAGCGAGTTATTCGGTAATGAGAAGGGCGCATTCACTGGAGCGGTAAGCAGAAAAATAGGACGACTCGAGCTGGCCGACAAAGGCACTCTGTTCCTCGACGAGATCGGGGAGATTTCGCTGGCGTTGCAGCCGAAGCTGCTGCGGGTTTTGCAGGATCAGGAGTTCGAGCGCCTAGGTGGAACGCAAACGCTGAAGGTGGACTTTCGTTTGATTGCTGCGACGAATCGCGATTTGGCTG
>Ga0193751_1001071_pt1 | contig 18304 bp, 19 predicted proteins | sample L1c2metaG_FD_143050 | JGI IMG/M metagenome (GOLD analysis project Ga0193751, IMG submission 143050) | Soil microbial communities from a riparian zone of the East river system, Colorado, United States - L1c2 | ecosystem: Environmental > Terrestrial > Soil > Riparian zone | place: USA: East River... | reverse complement strand
GCACAACAGGGCGCCTGCGACCACGCCCGGCGCGGATAACGGCAAGGTGACCATCCAGAACGTCCGCCATCGCGGGCAGCCGAGATCGGCCGCCGCTTCGAGCAGCGATTCATCCAACTTCTCTAGCGCCGCATAGAGCGGCAACACCATAAATGGCAGATAGGAATAGACGATGCCGATATAGACCGCCGTATTAGTCGACAGCCACGCTGGCGGTTCGCGCACGATATGGAATGCGAGCAATAGTTGGTTGAGCAGTCCATCGTGCTGCAGAATGTTCATCCACGCATAGATGCGGATCAGAAACGAAGTCCAAAATGGAAGAATGACAAGCACCACCAAGACGGCCTGCACTCGCCGCGGCGTGCGGGTAATCGCATAAGCGATGGGATAGCCGATCACCAGCAGCATCAGCGTGGAAAACGCTGCAATCTGCAGGCTCTTCATGTAGGACAGGACGTAGAGCGGATCGGAGCCGAGAAAGACAAAATTCTCGAACGAAAGGCCGGCAAAGAACGATCGGATTCCGCTCCAGCCGGCCGAGAGGTCGAACACCGGTGAGTACGGCGGCTGCGCGATCGCGCTCTGCGACAAGCTTATCTTGAGCACGATCAAGAACGGCAGCAAAAAAAACGCGACAAGCCACGTATAAGGTATCCAGACGACAAAGCCGGCCAAGCGCGATCGTCGCGGCTGCGGGTTCATTGGTCGCGGCCTCCGATCATCGGGTCAACACGATGGCCGCTTCCGGTGCAAAGCTGAGCCAAACTTTGTCGTTCCAGCCGATGCCACGCGCGATGAGCGGCTCGGTATTAGCAATTGCCGCTTGCAGCGCAACGCCTGCCTCGCTGCGCAGCCGGTAAAGCGACAAATCTCCGAGATAACCGATGTCGACCACGGTCGCCGCGACACCGTTTTCCGCGACCGTTTGTTCATGCTGCCCGACTTCGTAGCGAGTGAGACGAACTTTCTCCGGCCGCACCGCCACCCAGACGGTCGCGCCCGGCTCGGCATTGATTTTTTCGGCCGCGCGCAGCCGGCCCAATGCCGTGCCCTCGATCGTACCTTCATCATTGCCGACGCGGCCTTCGAACAAATTGACGCTGCCGATGAAATCCGCCACCCAGCGCGAATTTGGCCGCTCGTATATTTCGGCCGGCGGCGCGACCTGGATCAGGCGGCCCCGATCCATCACCGCGATGCGATCAGCCACCGTCATCGCTTCGCTTTGATCGTGGGTGACGATGATGAATGTAAGTCCGAGGCGGCGCTGCAAGTCCATAAGCTCAAATTGCGTCTCGCCGCGCAGTTTTTTATCCAGCGCCGCCATCGGTTCGTCGAGCAAAAGCACCCGCGGCCGCTTGACCAGCGAGCGCGCCAGTGCGACGCGCTGGCGTTGTCCGCCCGATAATTCGTGCGGTTTGCGACGGCCGAAGCTTTCGAGCTTAACTAGCGCCAGCATGTCGGCGACGCGCGCCGCGATCTCGCTCTTGGGCAGTCCCTCCTGCTTGAGACCGAAGGCGACATTGCCCTCGACCGTGAGATGCGGAAACAAAGCGTAGCTTTGGAACATCATATTGACGGGGCGCCGGTGCGGCGGCACCGGCGCAAGATCCAGCCCGTCGAGCAGGATGCGGCCGCTGCTCGGCTGCTCAAAACCGGCGATAAGCCGCAACAGCGTTGTCTTGCCGCAGCCAGAAGGGCCAAGCAGCGCGAAGAATTCGCCTTGATAAACTTCGAGCGAAAGTTGATTGACGGCGAGAACCTCGCCGAAGCGCTTGCTCACAGCCTCGATCCGCAGCAGCGGTTGCAAATTGCGATCGGCCCACGGTTCGAAGCCGCGCTTCGCAAATCCCGAACTTGATCTTGCGCTCGCCATGGTACTCCGATTGACACAGGCGCGCTGACGCCCCACGCAATCACGCTAATGCATTTCTATGATTCTCGGAAACAGGGGCGGCCCGCACCGGCCGACTGCACCTCCCGGTCAAGGAGGCGTGGCCGGCTGCGGCTGGGCTATGAAGCGCTCGAGCGCTTCGACCTGCGCGGGAGAGAACCGCAGCCCCAGCTTCGAACGCCGCCATAACACATCGTCCGCAGTCTGTGCCCATTCCTTGCGCATCAAGTAGCGAACTTCGGCTGCAGTGAGATCGGCGCCAAACCACGTTCCGAGGTCGTCCATGCGGCTCACTTTGTCGAGCACGCGCTCCACGCGTGTGCCGTAAGCGCGCACCAGGCGTTGCGTATGCTCCACGTTCAGGAATGGCCAACCGCGCCGCGTGCGTTCAACCAGCGTCTCGACGCCGTCATAGACAAAATCGCCGCCGGGCAAATGGCTTTTCGCCGTCCACGGCCGCGAATGCGGGAAAAAGTGCCGCAAGCGCGCCAGCACTTGTTCGGCGAGGCGCCGGTAGGTTGTGATCTTGCCGCCATAGACCGTTAACAGCGGCGCTTCGCCGTAGCGCTCGTCGAGGATCAACTCGTAGTCGCGTCCGACATCCTGCGCTTTGCGCGCGCCATCGTCGTAAAGCGAGCGCACCCCGGCGAAAGCCCAGACGACATCGGCAGCCCCGAGCTCGGTGCGGAAATACTCGTTCACGACTTGGCAGAGATAGTCGATCTCTTGACCGGTCGGCAGCGCCATAGACGGATCGCCGGTGAACACTTGGTCCGTAGTGCCGATCAGCGTGAACTCGCCCTCGAATGGGATGGCAAAGACAACCCGCCCATCCGCGGCTTGCAAGATGTAAGCGCGATCGTGCTCGTACAGGCGCCGCACCACGATATGGCTGCCCTTATCGAGCCGCAGCCGGCGGGCCGGCTCTTGGCGCAACGCAGTTTCGGCGAATATTTCGTTCCAAGCTCCGGCAGCGTTTATCAGAATCCGGGCGGACACGACATCGCGCTGGCCGCGCGCGATCAGCACGAGCCGCCACACATCGCCACGTTCGGCGCGCACGCAGCGGGTGCGAGTACGGATCACGGCGCCGCGTTCGGCAGCATCGACGGCATTGAGCACGACAAGCCGCGCGTCGTCGGCAAAGCAGTCGGAATATTCGAAGGCGTGATGAAATCGCGCTTTGAGCGGCAACCCCGCCGCATCGGTTACGAGGTCGACCTCGCGGGTGCCCGGCAGGATTTTGCGCCAACCGATCCAATCGTAAACCAGAAGCCCGAGCCGCAGCAGCGTCGCTGAGCGTCGCGCTTCATTGATCGGCAGCACGAAACGGATCGGCCTGATCAAGTGTGGCGCGGCCCGCAATAGCACTTCGCGTTCACGCAGCGCCTCGTGCACCAGCCGAAATTCGCCGTGTTCGAGATAGCGCAGACCGCCGTGGATCAGCTTTGAGGAAGCAGACGATGTGCCGGAGGCGAGGTCGTTCTGCTCGATCAGCACCACACGCAGACCGCGGCCGGCGGCGTCCCGCGCAATCCCCGTGCCATTGATGCCGCCGCCGACGACAGCGAGATCGAAATCAGCCACTGCTGCTCCTTTCGATCAGAATATCAAAATCCGGAGCACGGCCTTGCCTCGACTGCAAGATCGGCGAATGATGTCGGGGGACAGAACTATGGACTTTCGCAATCGTCATATCGTCGTTACCGGCGGCGCCGGGGCGCTCGGCACAGCCGTAGTCGTGCAGTTGATCGATGCCGGCGCCGTCTGTCACGTGCCTTGCATGGACGAGGCGGAGGCGGCGCGTTTTCGCTTGCGCGATCATCGGCAGGTCAAGCTGACTGTCACCGGGTCGCTAGCCGACGAGGCGGCCATCGAGCGGCTCTATCGCGGCGTGACGCCGCTCTGGGGTTCGGTCCACATCGCCGGCGGCTTTGCCGCCGCGGCTTTGCGTGACACCGAGCTTGCCACGATCCGGCAGCAGTTCGAAATGAACCTGCTCAGCTGCATGTTGTGCTGCCGGGCCGCTATCCGCGCCATGACTGGCAGCGCAACGACTGTCAGCGCAACGACTGGCAGCGCAACGACTGGCGGCGCAACGACTGGCGGCGGGCGGATCGTCAATGTAGCCGCGCGCCCGGCGCTGGAATGGCGGAGCGGCGCGGGCATGACCGCCTATACGGTGAGCAAAGCCGGCGTCGCGGCGCTCACCGTGGCGCTCGCCGAGGAAGTCGCCAAGGACGGCATTCTGGTCAATGCCGTTGCGCCTTCGATCATGGATACGCCGGCCAATCGGCAGGCCATGCCGAAAGCCGATCATGCGCTATGGCCCAAGGTCGAAGAGGTGGCAGCGACGATCACTTTTCTCGCTTCCCCGGAGAATCGCGTCACCCGCGGCGCGATCGTGCCGGTTTACGGAAAATCGTGAGGGGCGGCGCGATTCGCTAATATCCCGCCCACAGTCCCGGCGTCGCCAGTTCAAGCAAATGGCCGTCCGGATCGCGGAAATAAATGCTGTCGCCGCCGCGCGGCCAATGCGTGCGGCCTTCGATCGCGACGCCGGCATCCTTCAACCGCTCTTCCCAGACATCGCGCTCATCTGCGGCGATGGAAAAGGCGATGTGCACCGGGCCAGCCCCGTCGTGCGGCGGAATCGTGCCGCCGGGGAGATGCACCGTATCCAAGGAATGGCCGCGCAAGAACAATAACAGCACGCCGCGATGACCGACGTCGTAGGCGCAAAGCCGTGGGTCGCGATAAATGCTGTTTAGCCCGAGGACCTGTTCGTAGAATGGGCAGGCGCGCTCGAATGCGTCGACATAGAGCGCTGTTTCCAGGACCCCGAGGAGAGCAGGCATTTCGCTGCCTCCGTTTTCGCGCGGCACTGCCATGATGCGGCCCATTCGGCCGCGCCTTTCGGATAGAACTGGCTACGGCGCGGCATCCAGAGCCGATGCGGAGCGATGGCTATCCCGCTACCGGAACGATTTCCCGCTCCGGGATATTTACCAGCCGAGTCACGGCGCTGGCAGCGACGACGGCGCGGTGCTGCGCATAGGCCTCGTGATTGCGCTCGATATAATCGAGATCGTAGAGGTAATTCACCATCAGCCCGTAGGATTGCTTCAGCGCCCGCTCGGACGTGTCGGCGAGCCAATCGAGCCGCTCAAGCCGCGCGCCATTGCCGAGATGGAAACGGGCGACGGCGTCAACGGGGAGGCTGCGGCCATTGCGCGCGCGCAAATAATACCAAGCCGCCGCGCGAATGAACGGTTCGCGAACTCGTTCGGCGAGGTCGGGTAAGCGCCACCAGCCCTCGGTGTCGAGAGCCGAAAGCGCTTCGCGATCGTGATTGTCGAGCGCAGTGGAGTGGTCATTGGCGCGCTCGCGGTTGAGCCATTCGGCGAAGTTCGGCGCCGGCGACAGCGTCACAAAGGCGCCGACGCCCGGAATCTCGCGGGAAACTTCCTCGACCACCTGCTTGATCAGAAAATGGCCGAAGGTCACGCCGGCCAGACCGCGCTGACAATTGGTGATCGAATAGAACACCGCGGTGGTGGCACGCTGCGGTTCGACGGGATCGCGCTTGTCCGAGAGAATCGGCGCGATGGCGCCGGGTATAGCGCGGGTCAGCGCCACTTCGACGAAGATCAGCGGCTCGTCGACCAGCGCCGGATGAAAGAACGCATAGCAGCGGCGATCCGGCGGATCGATACGCCGGCGCAAATCGGCCCAGTCGCTGATCTCATGGACTGCTTCATACCGGATGATCTTTTCGAGGATCGCCGCCGAGGTCGACCAGTCGATGCGGCGCAGCACCAAGAACCCGCGGTTGAACCATGACGAGAACAAGTGAACGAAGTCGTTGTCGACGACGCCGAGATCGTCGCGGTGATCCATCGCGTCGAGCAGTTGCTCGCGCATGCGCACCAGTGCTGCGGTCCCTCCGGGGGCGAGATTAAGACGCCGAAACAGCTCCAGCCGCCGCGGCTCGCTGCCGATATGAAGCGCGGCGGCGGTCTCGTCAGACGGCGATTGACGCCAAGCGGCGATCGCGCGCTCGATGGTCGGGCGGTCGTGACCGAAGGTCCTGGCAAGGGATTCGAAGAAGGCGATGCGCGGTCCGGTGGTCAGTTCGGCGTAGCGCGCGAGTATTTCTTGCGCCAGCGCTACGCCGGACGCCTCGCCGCGGCCGGACAGTAAGTCCTCGCATAGTTCGATCAGACCCGCCGAACGTTCATGGGCCGCTTCGCGCCGCTCGCGCTTGATTAATGCGCGGCTGCGATCCGCGATGCTTTGCAGCATTTCGCTGAAAAAGGTGGTGTTCACCGCGTCATCCCATCCGGCAAGGTTTTAGCTAGTGATGCACGCCGGTAATGACAAGCTCGCGAATAGTTAACGGTAGACAAACAGCCGGCCGTTGGGCAGTTAAGCCCCGGCGCGGCGCCCGCCGCGCAGCTTGTGGAGTGGCTTATGCCCGGGCCGTTGGCTGGATTGCGCGTACTGGAACTAGCCCGCATTTTGGCCGGCCCGTGGGCCGGGCAAATCCTTGCCGATCTTGGCGCCGACGTCATCAAGGTCGAACGCAGCGGGACTGGTGACGACACCCGCGCCTGGGGTCCACCCTTCGTCCCCGCTGCCGACGGCAGCCACCTCGACGCGGCTTACTTTCACTGCACCAACCGCGGCAAGCGCTCGATCGAGCTGGATTTCACCACCGCCGAGGGCCAGCGCCTCGTCAAGAAGCTTGCGGCGCGCTCGGATGTTCTCATCGAAAACTTCAAACTCGGCGGCCTGGTCAAGTTCGGTCTCGACTACAAAAGCCTGGGGCCGGCCAATCCGCGGCTGATCTACTGCTCGGTCACCGGTTTTGGGCAGTCCGGACCGTCGGCCGCGCGCGCCGGTTACGACCTTATGGCGCAAGGGATCGGCGGCATCATGGGCATGACCGGCGCTGCGGACGGCCCGCCGATGCGCGTCGGCGTGCCGATCGCAGATATTTTCTCCGGCGTCTATTCGACCATCGGCATTCTTGCGGCCCTGGTCCGGCGCGAGAAGACCGGCCGCGGGGGCTACGTCGATGCCGCGCTTGTCGATTCGACGGTCGGTACGCTCGCTTTCCAGGCGCTCAACTATCTCGTCTCCGGCGCACTTCCCAAGCGCATTGGCAATGCGCATCCGAATCTTGTCCCCTATCAGGAATTTCCGGTCGCCGATGGGAGCATCATTATTGCCAGCGGCAACGACGCCCAGTTCGTCAAACTATGCGGCATTCTCGGCGCGCCGCAGCTCGCGCAGGACGCGGCGTATAAGGACAATAAAGGCCGGGTCGAGCACCGCGCCGAACTGGTTGGTAAGCTGTGCGCGCTGACCTCGCGCATGAAACGCGAAGAGCTTCTGGATAAGCTGGAAGCCGCTGGCATCCCGGCCGGTCCGATCAATGATCTGCAACAGGTCTTTGCCGACCCGCAGGTCATTCATCGCGGCATGCGGCTCGAACTGAAAAGCCCGGCGGCCAAAGGCGGGATCATTCCGGGCATTCGCACCCCGATTGTGCTCGACGGCGCGCCAATGGCGTCCGAGCGGCCGTCACCGCGTCTCGGCGAACACACCGCCGAGATTTTGCGCGAGATCGGCGAAGGCTGATTCGCAGCGCAATTCCTAACTTAACGACGCCGGCGGTTGCCGCCGCTACCGACACTGCCCAAAACCGCCGCGCCGATCAAAATGCCGATGCCGAGCGCGACGCCGATAGTGATGAGCGGCCGGTTCTCGGCTTCGTTGGCGACCCGCCGCAGAGCGTCGCTGCCGTATTTCGCGCCGAGGTCGAGCGCTTGATTGCCCAAACGCCCGGCTTGATCGCCGGCAGCCTGCCCGCCTTTGCGGAAGCGATCCACCATCTCGCTCAAAATCGTGGAAATGGCGTCGCCGATTTGGTCGCTCGCCGCTGCGGCCGCGTCGGACGTCCGCCGGCCGGCGATGCGGCCGATCTTGGTAAGTTCCTTCTCGACAGCGCCCAGATGCTTCTGGATGACGGCAACGCTGGGAGAGAAATCCGATGCACGATGTTGGAACATGTTGCCTCGCGAAATCACCAATGCGGACAGGCTCGCTGGACGAGCGCCTCCGCCGTGGCACCAACCTGTCAATTACGGGTTTGTTCCGCCGGTCTATGGTCCGGACGCGAACCGGGAAATTCACCAGCGATCGCGTTGCAGATCGGGCGACAGCATCAGGCGACAGCAATAGGCGCCAAAGCGTCGATATCGGTGACGACATCGATCACAGCAGGACGTTGCGCGGCGAGCGCCTGAGCGAGCGCCGCCGGAAAGGCGGAGGCTTGTTCCACGCGGATGCCGAGCGCGCCCATGTCCCGCGCAATGCGCGCGAAATCGGTCTTGCTGAAGGTCCATAATTCGCGCGCCTTGTCGGTTTGCTTGCCGCCATAAACGCGATCAAAGCCGCGCTTTGATTGATTGCCGCCGGAATTGTTGTTGACCACCGTCACCGCATTGATGTTCCAGCGCGCCGCGGTCTCTACTTCAGCGATGTGGTACCAGAACCCGGCATCGCCGGTAAACGTAACGACCGGCCGGTCGGGACAGGCGCATTTGGCGCCAAGCCCGGCCGGGAAAGCCCAACCCAAATGCCCGGCGCTGCGCATATAGCTTTGCCGCGGTGAAGTCAGATCGAACATGCCGCCCATCCACATGCCGGCGTGCCCGGTGTCGACGACGACGACGGCATCGTCGGGCACGTGGCGCGTGAGTTCATGGCACAGCCGTTCCGGCCGGATCGGTACCGCCTCCGACATAAGCGCCGGCTGAAATTTCTCGTGCCACGCGCGGCATATCGTTTGCACTTCGCCGATCCAGTTTTTGCGTTTCGCCGCGCTGCCGCGGTCGGCATGCGCCAGCATGCGCGCCAGGATCGTCTTGGCATCACCATTGACCGCGGCGCGCAGCGGATAGTTGCGGCCGAGGGCTTGCGGGTCGATGTCAATCTGAATTGCCGGCGTGCCGATCTTGGGCACCGCCCAGAAATGCGTCGTCATGCCGCCGGTCTCGGTGCCGATGAAAGCGACCAGATCGGCCGCATTGACCACCCGGTTCGCACTCTCGCGCGAATAGGTGCCGACCACGCCGACCGACAGCGGATGATTGCCAGGAATTACGTCTTTGCCGTTGAGCGAAGTGGCGACCGGAATCTTTGCCATTGAGCGAAGTGGCGACCGGAATCTGCAGCGCTTGCGCCAGCGCGACAAGCTCCGACGCCGCGCCGGAAGCGCGCACCCCGCCGCCCGCGACGATTACCGGCCGCGCCGCGTCTTGCAGGATCGTCAGCGCCGCGCGCAGGCTCGTCTCATCCGGTTCGGGGCGAAACGGCGGCACGCGGGCAAATTGCGGCTCGGCCAGCGGCTCCATATCCGCCTCCTCGGCGTCGATCTGACCTTCATTGCCGCGAAATTGCAGATGCACCGGACCGGGACAACCGGTCACTGCGGTACGGAATGCTTGGCGCACCATGTCGGGAAAACGCGCGACATCGTCGACGGTGGCGTTGAACTTGGTCACCGGCTCGAATGCCGGCATGTCGTCGATTTCCTGATAGACCTTGCGGAATTTGGTTTTCGGCTCGCGGCCGCCAGTCATGGCAATCACCGGCGCATGCGCCAGCCAGGCGTCGCGCAATCCAGCGGCGAGATTGAGCGCGCCGATCACCTGCGCCATGCAGATGCCCGGCTTGCCGGACGCGCGGGCATAACCGTCCGCCATGTAGGCTGCGGCTTTCTCGCCGTGCACATGGAGCCGCTTGATCTCGGTGCGGCGCTCCATTTCGGCGAAAGTTGTGCGCAACACCGCGGGCACATGAAAGACATGGGTGACGCCGTAGCCTTTGAGCATATCGGCGAGGCACTGCGCGCCGCTCATCTTGCGATTGTGTCCAAGCAGCATTCCGTCCCCCAGATTCCAAATTTTCTTTTGGCTGCAACGCGATCAAGGTGGTGCGGGATGGTGAAAACTTAAGCCTTCGGAAAGACGATGCATCGGTACTGTCGTGCACCGCTAAGATTAGTCGTCGAACACCGCCACCGCGCGGATCGGCGAGCCGGTGCCTTCGCGCCATTTCAGCGGCAGACCGATGAACTGGAATTCGCCCTGCCCAAGCAGCGATTCCAAATTGCACAGGCTCTCCATATGGGTGATGTCAAGCTCGAGGCAGGCTTTGTGAACGAGCGCGTTGACCTTGCCTTCCGGCCCCGGCCGCATCGAGTCGATGCCAAAATGCACGATGCCTTGGCGGGCGAGCCACTCGGTCGCCGCGACATTGACGCCGGGATTGTCGGTTGCATAGGCCAGCGTCGGAAACGTGCGAGCGTGATGGCCGGTGCAAAGGAGCACCGTGCCCTTTTTCGGAATCGGCACGCCGGCTTTTTTCACCGCCGTTTCGAGCTCCACCGGCGTGATCTCGGCGCGGGGAGCGATATGGCGGAGATCGATGCAGATGCCGCGGACGATGCAGTTCTCCAGCGGATATTTGTCGATCGACGTGCCGGTCTTGCCGAAATGGCGCGGCGCGTCGATATGGGTGCCGCCGTGATCCGGCATGGAAAAAAACATCACGGCATTGCCGTGGACATTGCCGGAATCGACGAATGCCTCTTCGTGCGTTTTCCAGACGCCGTGGATGATCGGCGGCTGCCCCGGATAGGACGGCGTGCGGTGATAAAGCTCGCGGCTCAAATCGACGATGCGCATCATCCCCCCGTAATCCCTCGCAACGTGCGCGCGCCTTATTCCGGCTTGAAGTCCATCGCCACGCCGTTGATGCAGTAGCGCAAGTGCGTCGGCGGCGGCCCGTCTTCGAAAACGTGGCCGAGGTGACTGCCGCAGCGGCTGCAATGCACCTCGGTGCGGACCATCCCGTAGCTCGCGTCAGTCGAGCTCTCGACGGACCCCGACTCGGGATCGTTGAAGCTTGGCCAGCCGGTGCCGCTCTCGAATTTGGTCTTCGACACGAACAGCTTCTGCCCGCAGCCGGCGCAATAGAACGCGCCGGAGCGCTTTTCGTAATTGAGTGCGCAACTGCCCGGCCGCTCGGTGCCCTGCTCGCGCATGATGTGGTACTGCTCAGGCGTCAATATTTTGCGCCACTCCGCCTCGCTATGCGTGACGGGATAGGGTTTCGTCTCCAGGTTTCGGGTGGTCATGCCGGTGTGCCGTACTCGATTTTGACAGTCACAAACCTAATCCAAGCCTAATCTATGTACGGCAATGCGCAATCCCACCTCCCCCGGTCATAATCGCATCGCGCTTGCGGCAGTCGCCGGCGAACTCGGCGTGATGTTTGTCGGTGCGATTTTGCCGACACCGCTCTATCCGCTTTACCGGGAGGCCTTTGGATTCTCGGCTGTCACGCTGACGCTGATCTACGCGACCTATGTCCTCGGCAATCTTACGGCGCTGCTGTTCTTCGGCCGCCTCGCCGATCAGATCGGGCGGCGCGCCGCGAGCCTGCCGGCCATTGCCATCGGCATCGCCAGCGCGGCGGTGTTTGCCGCGGCCGAGAACACGGCATGGCTGTTCGCAGCACGCGGCTTGAGCGGATTTTCCACGGGCCTGGCCAGTGGAGCGGCCACGGCCTGGATTGCCGAACTTTACGCCGGCCGCGCCAGCGGCGGGGGCGCCCGCATCGCCTCGGCGGCAAATTTCTTCGGTTGCGCCACGGGGCCGCTGCTGGGCGGCTTGTTCGCCCAATTCGCCTTTGCCCCGCTGCGGCTTTGCTATTTCGCCTATCTGGTTCTGCTCTGCGGCGCCGCCGGCGCGATATTCGTGCCGCGCGAGACTGTGGCGAAGCGAAAGCCTCTCGGCGACGTGTCGCTTCGCCCACGCATTGGCGTGCCGCGGCGCATCCGGCTGCAATTCGTGTCCCCAGCGGTGACCGGCTTTGCCACTTTCTCGCTGATCGGCTTCTACTCGGCGTTGATCCCAAGCCTGCTTGGCGAAAGCCTGCATCAATCTGGTCCGCTCGTCGCCGGCGGCATCGTGTGCGAACTGTTTCTGGTTGCCGCGGTAGTTATCCTGACCAGCAGCAAGCTTGGTAGCCAAGCGGCTACGCTAACCGCCTTGCTGCTCTTGGTCCCAAGCGTTTGGATTGTAGTAGGAGCGGAACTCGCCCGCTCGCTGGCACCCCAAGCGTTTGGATTGTAGTAGGAGCGGAACTCGCCCGCTCGCTGGCACTGCTTGTTTTCGCAGCGGCGCTGGGTGGACTTGCCGGCGGGCTTGGTTATCGCGGCAGCCTCGAAGCGATCAACCGGATCGCACCAGCCGACCGGCGCAGCGAAGTCGTTTCGAGTTACATGGTTGCGCTGTTTGCCGGCAACTCGGTGCCGGTGATCGGCGTCGGATTAGTCTCCGCCGCGACCACCCCACTCACCGCGCATGTGATCTTCGCCGCGGTGCTCACCGCGCTTGCCGGAATTGCATTGTTGACGGGTCTGAAATTTCGCCCAAACAGCTAAACATATCGCGCGTTTGAAGCTGACGCCGCCTCATCTATTTGATCGCCAGCGGATTGGTCGGCAAGCCGACCGCGCCGGCGATCGATGTCGGGCAAGAGCGTCATCCCGGTACCCGCTCCCGCAATATGTCCGCGGCGATCCGGTGTGCCTCGTTTGCAGCGGGAATCCCGCAATACAGCGCCAGGAGGAGAAGCACCTCCTGGATTTGCTCGGCATTGCAGCCGTTTTTCAAGGCGCCCCGGATGTGAACGCCCAATTCCTTCTCGTATCCCGAGGCCGCCATCATCGCGATCATGACCAGCGACTTGGTCGCCGCCGGCAATGCCGATCGGCTCCAGACATCACCATAGGCGTAGGCATTGATGATGTGCTGCAGCGGCTTGCCGAACTCGCCAAAAGCGCTCATCCGCTTTTCCACCGCTTCGCGGCCGAACATGTCGATGCGCAGCTTGAGGCCGCGGGCGTGAAGATCTTCCTCGTTCATCGTGTGCCCTCTCCTGCGGGACGGCCATCGACTGCCAATTCTCCGGTTGCCGATCGCCCGATTGCTGACAGTTCCGGCTGACGTATACAATCGACCATGACATATTTTACGCCGCTTTCGTTCGGAAACCGCGCATGATGGACGCGGCGATCGTCGGTCTCGGACGATGGGGCAAATCGATCGTCGAGGCGGCGCAAGGCAAGAGCAAGCGACTGCATTTTATCCGCGGCGTGAGCAAGGAGCCCGAACTGGTCCGCGACTTTGCGCAGCGGCACGGCTTTGATCTATCGACCGAGTTCGCCGATATCATCGCCGATCCATGCGTGCGGGCCGTTGTCCTGGCGACGCCGCATTCCCTGCATGTCGAGCAAATCGTTGCCGCGGCAGCGGCCGGCAAGGCGATCTGGTGCGAGAAGCCCCTGGCACTCACGCGGGCGGACGCCGCGCGGGCGATCGCCGCTGTCACTAAGGCCGGTGTGGCGTTCGGACTCGGCAACAACAAGCGCTGCTTCGCCTCGATGCGCGAACTCAAACAGATCGTCGCCGCAGGCGTTCTCGGTGAGGTCCTGCACATCGAAGGGCATTTCAGCAACGAACATTCTACGCGTGTCGCGGGCGGCTGGCGCGACGATCCGCGCGAAGCGCCGGGCGGCGGCATGACCGGTGCCGGGCTGCACCTCATTGATGCTTTCGTCAACCTCGCTGGGCCGATCGCCGAAGTGCATGCCAAGGTTCGCAAAAGCTGCCGCCCGACCCGCGCGACGCCGCCGCCGTCCTAGTGCGGTTCGAAAGCGGAGCGACCGGCCTCCTCGCCACCGTGCGCGCCGCGCCGATGTTCTGGCGTGTGCACGTGTTCGGCAACAAAGGTGCGGCCGAAGCCCGCGGCGAAACGGCACTCACTGTCGCAATCGTCGGTCGGGAGCCGGAAACGCGGACATTCCCGCAGGTCGACTCGCTTGCAGTGCTGCTGGAGGCTTTTGCCGAGAGCGCCGAGACGGGCACGACCTTTCCGGTCTCTACCACCGAGATGCTCGATGTGGTGGGAGCATTCGAGGCAGTCATTCGTTCCTTGACAGAAGGCATGCCGGCGCCGGTGCGCGCTTAAGGGGCCCGATCGTCTCAAATCGAGCCTTGCTCGATGTAAGCGCTCCGTGGACCTGGACTACTGCTGCGCAAGGCCGGCGGCTTCACGCACGGCGTTCCATTTCTTGTACTCTTGTTTCATGAAAACGCCGAACGCTGCAGGCGTGGAGCCGTTGACAACGACCCCAACAGCGACCAGGCGCTGCCGTGTTTTGTCATCGGCAATGATATCCATGAGCGTCTCGTTCAACCTTGCGACGACCGAAGCCAGCATGCCCGCCGGACCGAACACCCCGTACCAAGTTGTCACGTCGTAGCCGGGAAGGACGCCGGACTCGCTCGCGGCAGGCACGTTCGGGACCGCGGGAAACCGGTCCTTGCCGGTGACCGCGAGCGCCTTCATTGCGCCAGACTGGACCTGGCCCAACAGCGCGGAAACGGTGTCAAACATCACGTCGGCATGATGGCCCAAGACGGCGTTGATGGCTTCGGGCGAGCTGCGAAACGGAACATGGAGGAGATTCACCCCGGCGGCTTGTTTGAACAATTCACCGGCAAAATGTTGGGTGGCTGCAAAACCGGGGTTTTCCAGCGAACAATGGCAAATACGATCTTTCCTGGATCGGCCTTTGCGGCGGCGATCAGTTCTTTGACATTGTTCGCTGGAAAATCCGGACGCGTCGCGATCAAAAGGCTCGCGCTCGCGATCTGCGCCACCGGCGTCAGAGCTGCGGTATCGTAAGGCATGTCCTTACGCGTGACAGCGGCGATGATCTGACCGGCCGTCATGATGCCGAGCGTGTAGCCGTCCGGCGCTGCGTTCGCCACCAGCTCGTTGCCGAGAATACCGCCAGCGCCCGGCTTGTTTTCCACAATGACCGGCTTGCCGAGTCGCTCTTGCATCGCGTCTGCGAGAATACGGCCGATAATATCGGCGCCGCCGCCGGGCCCGAACGCGACGATGATATGAATGGGTTGCTGCGGCCATTGCTGCGCCAGGCCGGCGCGCGCGCTCGCGATGAGACAGCAGGCCGCTGCCAATGCCAGCATCAGCTTTTTCATGTTGTCCTCCCCAGCGGATGATGGGTCTCGCTTTTGCGAAACCCGTCTTATGAATTTATTTGATCGCCAGCGGATTGGTCGGCGAGCCGACCGCACCCGTAATCGGGATCGCCGGCGCAACGAACATGAATTCGTAGACGCCGTCGGCCGCGCAGTCCTCGGCCAGGTCTTTTACGTAAAAAATCTCGCCCATGGTCATGCCCATGATCGGGATGGTGATCCAGTGCCAGGGCTGGTTGATGCCGCCCTCGGTATTGTTCGGCCGCACCTCGCAGCCCCAGGTGTCGCTGGCGAGCGCGGCAAGCTGCGTGCGCGCGACGAATTCCAGCGTCTCGAAGGCGAAGCCTGGCGCGTCGCCGCCGGGATAGCCGTCCCAGCTCCCGGCTTTGAGGCAGCGCTCCATCTGGCCGGTGCGCACGATGATGTAATCGCCGCGCTTGAACTCGACATTCTGTTTCTTGGCCGTGAGATCAAGATCGTCGCAGCTGATGCCGTAGCCATCGTCGAGGCAGTCTTTGCCCAGCGCGCGGGCGACGTCGAGAAACACGCCGCGGCCGACCATCTTGTCCTTGGTATTTTCGATGCCGCATTTCGCCGCGCCGAACGACGAGACCTCGCGGCAATCGTAGCCGTTCCACATGTTGTTCTCATAGAAGACATGGCCGAGGCCGTCCCATTGCGTGCCGCATTGCAGCGGGATCACCACCATGTCGTCGGCGGCACGAATGCCGCGCTTGTCGAGCACGCCAGCATAAGCATCGGTCCCGGTGCGCAACATGGTGTGCAGCGGATTGATGCGGCCGAGCGCCGGATAACTGGTCTTTCCGCCCTGCGGTCCGTTATTGTCGAAATTGAGCGCCAGCGAAATCACCTTGCCCTTTTTGACCAGCCGCGCCGCGGCAACGATATCCTCCGGCTGCGTGTAGTTGAGCGTGCCGATCTCGTCGTCGGCTCCCCATTTGCCCCAATTCTTGTACTTCTCCGCGGCTTGGCGGAGATCGTCTCGCGTCACCTTGCGCCCGGCCATTTTGCGTTCCCTGCCCTTTTGCTGGTGCGGCGGATGAGAAGACTGCGGCGCGCCGCTCGCCCGAAAGATGGAGCGATGATAGCATTCTCGCGCAGCAAGGGAGGATGGCATGCGAACGGTCGCGTCGGCTCGTCTTTTCGCGTTTTGCGCAAGCCTGGTGGTCGCCGGATTTTTCGCGGCAATGTTCGCCGCACCTGGCCGCGCCGCCGACAATTATCCGGATCACAAGGTCCGCGTCATCGTGCCGTTCGCTGCCGGCGGGCCGACCGATGTGATCGGGCGCATGGTGGCCGAGCGCTTGTCCGACGCCTGGGGGCAGCAGCTCTATGTCGAGAACATGCCGGGCGCCGGCGGCAATCTTGGCGTCGAGGCTGCAGGCCGCGCCGCGCCGGACGGCTATACCATCGTCGTCGTCTCGACCGGCTTCATCATCAATCCGAGCATGTACAGCAAGATCGGCTATGACCCGGTCAAGGATTTCACGCCGATTTCACTGGTCGCCGCGTCGCCCAATGTCGTCACAGTGCATCCTTCGGTACCGGCAAAAGATCTGAAAGAGCTGATTGCCCTGATCAAGGCCAATCCGGGCAAATACAGCTACGCGCAGCCGGCCACCGGTTCGACGCCGCATCTCGCCGGCGAATTGTTCAAGCAGACCTACAATCTCGATCTCGTGACGGTGCCGTTCAATGGCGCGCCGCTCGCCGTCAATTCCACGCTCGGCAATCATACGCCGATCGCGTTCACCGCCTTGCCGCCGGCGATGGGCAACGTCAAGGATGGCAGCTTGCGCGGCGTCGCGATACTGGCAAAGCAACGCTTGGCGGCGCTGCCCGATCTGCCGACCAATGTCGAAGAAGGCGTGCCCGGCCTGGAAAGCGATACGCTGACCGGAATCCTGGCGCCGGCTGGAACGCCGAAAGCGATCATCGACAAATGGAATGCGGCGATCGTCAAAATGGCCGCCGATCCCGAAACCAGAAAAAAGCTCGACACGCTTGGCTTCGTGCCGGTCGCTAACAGTCCGGATCAGTTCGCCGACCGCATCAAGTTGGAAATGGCGCGCTGGGACAAAGTGGTGAAAGCCGCAGGCATCCACGTCGATTGATTTTCCTAGAACGCGATTGCACCCATGCGCATCGTCGATATCCGCGAGACCAGCGTTCAGCTGAACTCTTCGCTCGCCAATTCGAGCATCGATTTTTCCGAAATGACAACCTCGGTGGTCGCGGTGATTACCGACGTCAAGCGCGATGGCGAAACGGTCTGCGGCTTCGCTTTCAATTCGACCGGGCGCTATGCCTGCGGCGCGCAGATGCGGGCGCGGTTTATTCCGCGCATTCTCAACGCCGAGCCGCACTCGCTCCTCAACGAGGCCGGCGATAATTTCGCGCCGGAAAAAATCCTCGCCGTCATGATGCGCAATGAGAAGTCCGGCGGGCACAGCGAACGCTCGATCGGTATTGGCACGATCGAGGTCGCGGTGTGGGATGCGGTCGCCAAGATTGCCGGCAAGCCGCTGCATCGCTTGCTCGCCGAGCGCTATAACGGCGGCAAGGCCGCGGACAAAGTGTTCTGTTACGTCGGCGGCGGCTGGTATGCGCCCGGCAAGACGATCAAGCACCTCCAGGACGAGATGCGGGCGCATCTCGACGCCGGCTACACGATGGTGAAGATGAAAGTCGGCGGCATGCCGCTCGCCGACGATCTTGCCCGCGTCGAGGCAGTAAAATCGATCCTGCCGCGCGGCGGCAAGCTCGCGGTCGATGCCAATTCGAAATTCGGCCGCGAGGAAACGCTGGCTTATGCGCGCGGTCTCGCGCCGTTCGGGCTGCGTTGGTTCGAAGAGCCGTGCGATCCGCTCGATTTCCCGCTCCTGGCAGAAATCGCCGCAGCCTATGATCCGCCGCTGTCGACCGGAGAGAATCTGTTTTCCACCCAGGACGTGGAAAACCTGGTCCGCTTCGGCGGACTCAAACCGCAGCGCAATGATGTTATTCAGGTCGATCCGCCGCAAGCCTATGGCATCGTGCAATATGCCCGCACGCTCCACATGCTGGCGCGGCATCAATGGCCGCGCAGCCTGATGTTCCCGCATGGCGGCAACCAGATGTCGCTCGCCATCGCCGCCGGCTTTGGGCTCGGCGGCGCCGAGTCCTATCCCGGTGTGTTTGGCGATTTTGGCGGCTTTGCCGACGATGCGCAGCTTGCGGACGGCTACATCACGCT